>Ga0105235_100717_pt1 | contig 10068 bp, 9 predicted proteins | sample Virmet3819_2500_FD_90059 | JGI IMG/M metagenome (GOLD analysis project Ga0105235, IMG submission 90059) | Marine viral communities from the Southern Atlantic ocean transect to study dissolved organic matter and carbon cycling - metaG 3819_2500 | ecosystem: Environmental > Aquatic > Marine >... | reverse complement strand
ATATTAGAAAACATCAGATTTAAACTGTTTTTAAAATATTTAACTGTAGCTTATTTTTTATCTGCAGTTATATATTTGCTAATAAATCCAGACTTGTTTTTTAGTCAAATACCGCCTATAATATCTATTTTAGCAGGTATATTGGTCTTAACATCTTGTGTGCTTTATTTGATAGAATTATTGTTAACAGATAAGATTATAAATTTTTACAAATCAGTTTATTTTTATATAACAGTCGGACTATTTTTTTGGTGGATTGTAGTTACACCTTTAACATTTTATGACGTTTATATGGTTAATAGTGATTGGAAATATATTCTTTTAAAATGGCAGGTTTTTCTGTCCTTAAATTTTATGATGTATATTGTATTTGCTGTAGGGCTACTAATATCTAAACCAGAAAAAGTCAATGAGTAATTTTATAATTTTATTATTAAAAGATCCAGCAACATCAACAGCTGCAGAAAGATATTTGCTTATCTACATGATATTTGTTTTAATAGCAATTACATCTTTAGTAATCTTATTTTTTATAGTATTTCAAAAAAGAAAAAATAAGCTTTTGATAGATAAAATTAAGCAGAAACAAGCATTTGAAAAAGAATTATCCAATGCGCAAACCGAAATACAAGAACAAACTTTAAAAAATATTGGTTGGGAACTTCATGATAATGTTGGTCAATTACTAGCAGCAGCTAGTATGCAACTTAATATTTTGAAAACAAAATTAGATAATGATGACGTTTTAAATTCATTTAAAGATGCTTCAGATACTGTAAAAGAAAGTCTAAAAGAAGTACGCATGCTTTCTAGATCATTAAATAATGAAGTTATTTTAAATATAGGTTTTGAAAAGTCTATTAGTAATGAATTAGATCGCCTTAAAAAGATGAAGTTTGCTAGTGCAGAACTTAATGTTAAAGGAGATATAGTAGAATTTGAAAATAAAAAACACGAGATAATTATTTTTAGAATTCTTCAAGAGTTCTTTTCTAATACCGTTAAGTATTCTGAAGCAAAAAACCTATCTGTTATTTTAGATTATCAAGAAAATCACCTTAAGATTATAGCTAAAGATGATGGTGTAGGTTTTGATATGACCACAGTTAATAAAGGCGCAGGGTTATTAAATATGCAAAGTCGAGCAGAATTAATTAATATGGAATATCAATTAATATCTCAACCAGGTGATGGTGTTACTTTAGAACTACTTTATCCTTACAAACACGATACTTTAGAGCCATTTTAGTAAAGATTTTAATTTTTTTAATTTACCTGTATAAGGCGCGTATCGTAAGGGAATATCTAGCCAATTTGCTTTTTTTACAATAGCTTTTTTATGGCTAAAAGTATCAAAAGTATACTTTCCGTGATAAGCGCCAATACCACTATTGCCAACACCTCCAAAAGGTAATTTATGATTTGCAAAATGAACAACAGTATCATTAATACAGCCACCACCAAAAGAAAATTCTTTAATTAATTTTTTGGCTTGTGTAGTATTTGTACTAAATACATAAAGGCTTAATGGTTTTGGATAGCGGTTTATAATTTTATGCACTTCATTTAAATTTTTAAATGAAATAACAGGTAAAATAGGACCAAAAATTTCATCTTCCATCACTTTACTGTTTAATGAAGGTTCATCAATTATTGTTGGAGAAATATAAAGGTCTTCTGCATTAGTTTGTCCACCAATTATGCAGTTTTCGTTTGTTAGCATTTCTGATAGTCGATTGAAGTTTTTCTTATTAATTATACGAGCAAAATCTGAAGATTTTTCAGGGTTTTTGCTGTAAATAGTTATAAGTTCATCTTTTAAAACTTCATAAAACTTATTCTTAATAGACGCATCAATTAAAATATAATCTGGTGCAATACACGTTTGACCTGCATTAATAAACTTACCCCAAACAATACGTTTTACAGTTAGTTCTATATTAGCAGTTTTATCAATAATACAAGGGTTTTTTCCTCCTAATTCTAAAGTTATAGGTGTTAGATTAGGTGCAGCTGCTTTAGCTACAATTTTACCTACACCAACGCTACCTGTAAAGAAAATGTAATCCCAAACTTGATCTAAAAGTTTGGTAGAAGTATCTACACCACCTTCAACTACAGCTACAAACTCTGGTGGAAAAACATTTTTTATAATTTTTGTAAGTAAAGCTGATGTATTAGGTGTTAACTCGCTTGGTTTTAGTACTACAGTATTTCCTGCTGCGACAGCACCAATTAATGGAGCTAAAGCTAGTTGGTAAGGATAATTCCATGGTGCGATAATTAAAACTGTTCCGTAAGGTTCAGAATATAAATAGTCTGATGAAGGAAAATTTAATAGGCTAGGAAATACACGTTTTGGTTTTGCCCATTTGTTTATATTATTTATTGTACGTTTTAAGTCTTGTAAAACAATAGCGGTTTCTGTTATGACAGATTCAAATTCTGGTTTTTTAAAATCGTCATAAAGCGCTTTAACAATAAGATCTTCTTGGTTAATTATTTCTGATTGAAGTTGTTTTAGCAATTGCTTTCTATAGTCAATATTTTTAGTTTTTCCAGTTTTAAAAAACTCTTTTTGAGAATTTACAATAGCTTCAATCATGCCTTATTTCTTTTTTAATAAAAATAAGAATTATTAAACTAAAGACAGGCGTCCCAAACTGGATCTTTTGGTAATGGTGCTGTGATATCTAATTCTTCTTTAGAAACTGGATGAATAAATTTAATATTTCTGGCATGTAGACTTATACTAGCATCTTTGTTACTTCTATCGTAACCATATTTTAAATCGCCTTTAATTGGGCAGCCAATACTAGCTAGTTGCGTACGAATTTGATGGTGTCTACCTGTTTCTAAAGTGACTTCTAGCAAATAGAAATTATCTAGTTTTTTAATAATTTGATAGCTTAAAATAGCCTTTTTACTGTCTTTGACTTCAGTTGAATGTGCGTAAGATTTATTGTTTTTAGGATTCTTTTTTAACCAATGCACAAGTTTATCTGAATCTTTTTTAGGTTTATTTTTAACTAAAGCCCAATAGGTTTTGGTAATATCTTTAGTTGCAAACATTTTATTAAGTCTAGGTAGCGCTTTGCTAGTTTTAGAAAAAATGACCAATCCAGAAGTAGGACGGTCTAATCGATGTACAGTTCCTAAATAGACATTTCCAGGTTTATTATATTTATCTTTTAAATATGATTTAACTACATCACTTAATGGTTTATCACCAGTTTTATCGCCTTGTACAATATCTCCAGCACGTTTATTAACGACAATAATATGATTGTCTTCGTAAATGACCTGAAGATTGTTTTTATTGGATAGATGCTTCGATTTTTGGATCACTAGATGATTAGATTTTTAGATTAACTTAAAGAAGAATTAAACTTTGAAGTCATTTTTATTATTGAATTTAATTCGTTTAATAAAGATTCTAAATCTTCATCTGAAATAAACTTTAAATCAGAAGCTATTAGAAGTTGAGTTTCAATTTCAAAAGCAGAACCTAATGTTATTTGTAAAAATCTAGCAAAATCTTTATTTGATTTTCTTGAAGAACCTTCAGCTATATTAGAAGGAATTGATACAGCAGCACGCCTTAATTGATTTGTTAGTCCAAATTTTTCAGATTCAGGAAAATTAGAAGTTACTTGATAAATAGTGGAGCAAAAAACTCTACTACGTTTCCAAATTTCTAAATCCTTAAACCTATGCATAAATACTAGTCTAATTAATCCAATAATCTAATAATCTAAATAATCGTTGCTTAATATTGCTCTTTATCGCTAGGAAAATCGACTGTCTTTACATCTTCAACATATTGAGATATTGCATTAGTCATATCGTCGAAAAGGTTCATGTAACGACGTAAAAATCTTGGGTTAAACTCATGTGTCATCCCAACCATATCATGTAATACTAAAACTTGACCATCTACACCATTACCCGCTCCAATACCAATAACAGGAATAGAAACACTTTCTGCAACTTCTTTAGCTAATTTAGCTGGTATTTTTTCTAAAACAATACCAAAACAGCCAGCTTTTTCAAGCATTAAAGCATCTTCTTTTAGTTTTTCGGCTTCTACTTCTTCTTTAGCCCTAACAGTATAAGTTCCAAATTTATAAATGGATTGCGGAATCAAACCTAAATGTCCCATTACAGGTATACCTGCATTTATGATACGTTTGATAGATTCTTTAACCTCTTTTCCTCCTTCAAGTTTTACAGCATGTCCACCAGATTCTTTCATAATTCTAATAGCAGATCTTAATGCTTCTTTAGGATCACTTTGATAGGTTCCAAAGGGTAAATCTACTACAACTAATGCACGTTTTACAGCGCGAATTACAGACGACGCATGATAAATCATTTGATCAAGAGTAATAGGTAAAGTGGTTTCATGACCAGCCATAACATTACTTGCAGAATCACCAACTAAAATAACGTCTACACCAGCACCATCAACAATAGTTGCCATAGTGTAATCATATGCGGTTAACATGGATATTTTTTCGCCATTAGCTTTCATATCCACTAATGTTTTTACTGTAATTCTTTTATATTCTTTTTTTGCGGTAGACATAATCTTTAATTTGATAGATTGTAAAAATACTAAAATTAAGGCGTATTGCTAAATTTTTCTTTTCACTGAAAACCTTATATTTACGATAAATTATTTTTAAGATGAAATCAATTCTTTACGTTATTCTGCTATTAATTTCTGTTGAAACTTTTGCGCAAAGTGAAGCTGAAGTACAAAAAACAATCGAAACGTTTTTTGAAGGTTTTCATAAACAAGATTCTACTTTATTAAACCAAGTGGTTTATAAAGATGTGACGTTGCAAACGATAGCGACTAACCGAGAAGGAAAAACTATTTTACACACCGAAGATTATGACAAATTTATAACTTCAATTTTATCAATTCCTGAAAATCAAAAATTTGAAGAAAAGCTATTGAGTTTTGATATTAAAATTGATGGAAATATGGCAAACGCTTGGACTCCTTATGAGTTTTGGTTTAACGACCAGTTTAGTCATTGTGGTGTTAATTCATTTCAATTAATTAAAGTTGACAATGCTTGGAAAATCTTCTTTTTAGTTGATACCAGACGAAAAGATTGTGAAGATTAATTAAACTTAATGTCTCCTCGAGCGCGAGCGCAGTCGAGGGTTGTTTTTAGGTCTCGACTGCGCTCGACCAGACTAGTAAAATTATATGTCCAAATCGGTAACCAAGCATTATAGAACAGTTGGTAGCTATGCGTAGTCGAAAAAATGGTAGCTGAGCGTAGTCGAAGCTAACAATCTGACAAACTTACTCTAACAGCTAATCCACCTTCACTAGTTTCTTTGTATTTAGTGTGCATATCTTTAGCGGTTTCCCACATCGTATCTACCACTTTATCTAAAGGTACTTTGACATTTTTAGGATCTGTATCTAAAGCTAATTCGGCAGCATTAATGGCTTTTATTGCTCCCATACTATTACGTTCTATACAAGGTATTTGTACCAATCCACCAATTGGATCACAGGTTAGTCCTAAATGATGTTCCATTGCAATTTCTGCAGCAATCATGACTTGTTCTGGTGTACCACCAAGTAACTCGGTTAATGCACCTGCAGCCATAGCAGAAGATACGCCAATTTCAGCTTGGCATCCGCCCATAGCAGCACTAATTGTTGCGCCTTTTTTAAAGATGCTTCCAATTTCACTTGCTACTAAAAGAAAACGCTTAATGTCGCTAAAATCGCCATCATGATTTTCAATAACCATATAATACATCAAAACAGCAGGAATAACACCTGCGCTTCCGTTGGTTGGAGCTGTAACCACACGACCTAAAGACGCATTAACTTCATTTACGGCTAAAGCAAAACAGCTAACCCATTTAAGGATTTGTCTAAACTTGACTTCACTTTCTCTGATACTTTCTAACCATTCTTGTGGCGTTGTGTAAGGTACTTCAATATTTAATCGTTTGTGTGTATCGTAAGCACGTCTTCTAACGTTTAATCCGCCAGGAAGATTACCTTCAGTATGACAACCTACAAACATACATTCTAGCATAGTTTGCCAAATGCGATTTAATTCGAAATCTATTTCTTCGTCAGTACGAAGTGATCTTTCGTTTTCTAAAACAATTTCAGAAATACTAAGATTTTCTTTATGACAAAAGTCTAATAACTCTGATGCTTTATGAACAGGATAAGGAAATTCTTTTAAAAGCTCCACGTTTTCTTCATGTACGGTACGTTCTTCTTTTACTACAAATCCGCCACCAATAGAATAGAACGTAGACTCGTGCGTTTCATTTTCCGCGAAAGCGGTAAACTTAATTCCGTTAGCATGAAAAGGTAAAAACTCGCGGTTAAACACGATGTCCTTTTTAGGGTCAAATGGTAATACTAGCTCGTTGTTTAAAACCAGTTTGTGTGTGTTAGTAATGGAAGCAATGACAATATCAATAGTGTCTGTTGGGATACGCTCTGGATCTGCGCCACTTAAACCAAGCATAACAGCTAAGTCTGTAGCGTGACCTTTTCCCGTTAAGGATAGTGACCCGTAAAGGTCAACTTTTACACTAATAATACGGTCAAAAAAGTTATCTGCTTTAAGTTCATAAATCCAGCGTTCTGCAGCACGCCAAGGTCCCAAAGTATGAGAACTTGATGGGCCTACGCCAATTTTAAGCATATCAAAAACCGAGATACATTCCATTTACGAAAACGTTATAATTGTTCGCAAATATACATTTTGTATAAGTTAAAAGAATAAAAAAACAGCTTTGTTTTAATTCAAATCTGTTTATATTTTTTTAAACTCTTTTATATCATACATTTTTATGATAGCATCTAAATTAGAAAAGTCAACTCTACCAAAGTCAATTGCTGGAACTACTACAATTCTAAATATTTGATTTTGTGTGTACTCTGGTGGTAACGTATTAAAATTTGTATTACCATCTAAAAATAAGAACACGTCAGATAGCGTAAAATCGAAGTTATAAGTTAAAAAACTATCATCATCAAAAGTGACTGTTTGTGGCATTAATCTCCAAATATCTTGCCCGTTACTACTTTCCCATAAAATATAGACTAAAACCATATCGTCTTCAAACATTTGAAAAGGATAAAGTACTTGTGCTTCAAAGAAATTATCTTGATTAAAATTAATTGGATTAGTTTCGAACGAAGGAATGACATCTGCATCTTGACCATCAAATCCAGGAGGACCTTGCGGACCTTCACAAGCAAATAAAAAAGCGACAATAACTAAGGACAATAATTTTTTCATAACTAAAATTTTAATTTTTATAAAGTTACAATTATGTTTTAAAATACTGTGTTTATTGATTATCTAAATTTAAATATGACATCGTGTCAGTAAAAATGTCTTGGCATATTAATTGACTTAATGACGTCGAATAAGTTTTTTAAAACACAACAAAAAAATAAATTATATAAAATTATGAGTAAGATTATTGGAATCGATTTAGGAACAACTAACTCTTGCGTTTCTGTAATGGAAGGTAACGAACCAGTAGTTATCCCTAACGCAGAAGGTAAGCGTACTACACCTTCTGTAATCGCTTTTGTTGAAGGCGGAGAGATAAAGGTTGGTGATCCAGCAAAACGTCAAGCAGTAACAAACCCAACAAAAACTGTTTATTCTATTAAACGTTTTATGGGTAATAAATATTCTGAGTCTAAAAACGAAGCAGAACGTGTACCATATAAAGTAGTAAAAGGTGATAACGATACACCTCGTGTAGATATTGATGGTCGTTTATATACGCCACAAGAATTATCTGCAATGGTACTTCAAAAAATGAAAAAAACAGCCGAAGACTACTTAGGGCAAGACGTAAGTGAAGCAGTAATTACTGTACCAGCTTACTTTAATGATAGCCAACGTCAAGCTACTAAAGAAGCAGGAGAAATTGCTGGTCTTAAAGTTAGACGTATCATCAACGAGCCTACAGCAGCAGCTTTAGCTTATGGATTAGACAAAAAAGGAACAGATCAAAAAATTGTAGTATTTGACTTTGGTGGTGGTACACATGACGTATCTATATTAGAATTAGGAGATGGCGTTTTTGAAGTATTATCTACAGACGGAGATACACATTTAGGTGGTGATGATGTAGATGAAAAAATTATTAACTGGTTAGCAGACGAGTTTCAAGCTGAAGAAAACATGGACTTACGTAAAGATCCAATGTCTTTACAACGTTTAAAAGAAGCTTCAGAAAAAGCTAAGATAGAGTTATCATCTTCTGAGCAAACTGAAATCAACTTACCATATATCACAGCTACAGCAAGCGGACCAAAACACTTAGTGCGTACATTAACACGTAGTAAATTTGAGCAATTAATAGACGATTTAGTAAAACGTACTATAGAGCCATGTGAGTCAGCATTAAAGTCTGCAGGATTAAGTAAAAGTGACATTGACCAAATAATCTTAGTTGGTGGATCTACACGTATTCCAGCAGTACAAAAAGCAGTAGAAAGTTTCTTTGGTAAAGCGCCAAGTAAAGGTGTAAATCCAGACGAGGTTGTATCTTTAGGAGCAGCAATACAAGGTGGTGTATTAACAGGAGATGTAAAAGACGTTTTATTATTAGACGTAACACCGTTATCTTTAGGTATTGAGACTATGGGTAATGTATTTACTAAGTTAATCGAAGCAAATACAACAATCCCAACAAAAAAATCTCAGGTATTTTCTACCGCAGCAGATAATCAGCCATCAGTAGAAATCCATGTATTACAAGGAGAACGTGCTATGGCGGCAGATAATAAAACGATTGGACGTTTCCACTTAGATGGTATTCCACCAGCACAAAGAGGTGTACCACAAATTGAGGTAACTTTTGATATTGATGCTAACGGTATTATTAAAGTATCTGCAACAGATAAAGCAACAAATAAAACGCAAGATATTCGTATTGAAGCGTCTTCTGGTTTAACTGAAGACGAAATCCAAAAGATGAAAGCTGACGCTGAAGCAAATGCAGAAGCAGATAAAAAAGCAGCAGAAAGTGCTAAGAAGTTAAACGAAGCAGATTCTATGATTTTCCAAACGGAAAAACAATTAAAAGAATTTGGTGATAAATTATCAGACGATAAGAAAAAGCCAATCGAAGATGCTTTAGAAGAACTTAAAAAAGCTTACGAAACAAAAGACTTAGCAGTAATCGAGCCAGCGTTAGAAAAAATTAACGAAGCTTGGAAAGTTGCTAGCGAAGAAATGTACAAAGCACAACAAGAGGCACAAGGAGCAGCTGGTGCAACAGACGCAGGTGCAGGCGCACAAGGCCAAGCAGCAGACTCTGGTAACGATGTTGAAGACGTAGATTTTGAAGAAGTAAAGTAAGCAGAGAACCACTTTTTAGTAAAAAAGTGTGAGAATCGCTTATGCTGAGCGTAGTCGAAGTATTAATGCTTGAAGTCTTAAGACGAAAGCTAGAAGTAAAAAAGAGGTTGCCTTTTTAGGCAGCCTCTTTTTTTTTTATAGTATGATTGTCATGCTGAACTAGTTTCAGTATCTCATTCTAATAAAAAGCGCAACCGTTGGTCACTGAGCGCAGTCGAAGTGCAAAATCCAAAATCCAAAAATCTCTACATTCAAAGTGTCAGACTAAGCTTGTCATACTGAGCTTGTCGAAGTATTGTCAAATTATTATCAAATTGCAAAGCAAAACATCTAAACCTATATAAAACAACTAATAATTAAGAGCACAAAAAGAAAAAAAACAGTCCATTTTTTTTTTTTTTGAATATTTTGTCGATATTGCCAACCTTTAAAACCTATTAATCAATACCTAATGAAAAAAATCTACTTTTTATTTACTTTACTTTTTACAATAACACTTTCTTTTTCTCAAAATGAATTTATTACGACTTGGGAAGTTACAAGTAGTGATTTGTCAATTAAAATAGATACAAATTCTTTTTATTATACATACAATTATACTGTGGATTTTGGAGATGGTGTTATTAATACAAATGTAACAGGAGATATAACTCATACTTATAGTAGTGCAGGAATATAT
>Ga0105235_100714_pt1 | contig 10078 bp, 7 predicted proteins | sample Virmet3819_2500_FD_90059 | JGI IMG/M metagenome (GOLD analysis project Ga0105235, IMG submission 90059) | Marine viral communities from the Southern Atlantic ocean transect to study dissolved organic matter and carbon cycling - metaG 3819_2500 | ecosystem: Environmental > Aquatic > Marine >... | reverse complement strand
TTTTTTGTCCTTGATAGATATTTTTAATTGTGTCCTTTCGACTAACCGCTCCATTCGCTCTGCTTTTGTTATCAACTCACCGTCGCTATCTGTTATTGTTTTATATAATTCCAGCGGTATTTTTGTATAAACTTCTGTACTACTCAGGAATGCGTGACCAAGTGACTTTTGAACTACAGCAAGCCTGTCCACATAGGTTTTACCTATATCGGATGATTGAAGTAAGTCGTATGCAAAACCGTGGCGAAGTTTATGAGGAGACAAGTGCTTAGATATTACCTCTCTGTTTATAGCTCTTTCCGAAACTCTTTTAAGAAGCTTAGATAAACACTTAGGTGTAATAGAACCCCCTTGAGCGTTAAAAAAGGCAGGGGTTTCATAGGGAGATGGGTATTTTCTTGCGTACTTTTTATATAGTGGCGATGAATGATATCTATTTATTCTGCCTAGTGTGGCTCGGCTTACTAAGGTCATTCGTTGCTTCTTATTGTTATGGCGACCTTTCACGCCTTCTATAGAAAGAGGTGCATAAGGGGATATGGTAGGTTTATCAGAGTTTCTGGATATTAGCTTTTGGCTATTAAACTCGCAGGCATTTATAATGTCTTGCCTAGTTACATTTTGTAATTCAGATCTCCGGATTCCCGAATCAAAAATAAACTGAAGTATCAACCTTTCTCTTTCAGAGTTGCTTTGCATCATCAATGTTGTGAGCTCATCAATTGAACAAGAAATTACAAGTTTTTGCTTTACCGGCCCACTAATTAGACCACCGGCATACGGGCTTTTCTCGATATACGCATCTCGAAGTTCCTGGTTTTGATAAAGAAACTTGTGAATGAATGCTTGAAGAGTTGCATCTCTATTTCGGATCGTAGCTGAAGTCAGGTTATGGACGATTTTTAGTTCTGCTAAGTACTCTTCGATAACATGCTTCGAAACAGTTAGGTAGGCCTCATCAAGTAATGTACCTTCAAATTCTGGTCTCTTTTTCAAGTAAGCTAAAAAATAGATTAGATTCTTAGCGTAAGTTTTAGCAGTGTGGGGGCTTATTTTATTGTTTCTCAAGTTGTGGGAGAGAAATTCGGAAATTAAAGGCAGTACTCTTAGCTCTTCATCAAAAGCCGCAACGCCAGTATGTAAATCGGATTTAGATAACCAAATACCATCATCTTCATTTAATAGAGATTTAGATAAATCAATGGGCTCTTGGTTTGATACAAAAGAACTGAACTCTTCCATAAAAACGTACGTTATCCATTAGGACTGTGCAGTTTTTAAGCGTAGTAGTAAATTGTGATTTTAGAAAAGGAAAAGAGGAGGTTTTTAGTGCGTAATGTGCAGAATATTAATGGGGGTATAAATGAATGCCATCATATTCTTTGCCCATGAATTTTTTAGGGCCCCATACGCCAAATGCGTCTGCAACGGCGTGATCTTCGTCAGAAAGCAGCGTAAAATTCAGGTTTTCTTTCTCGATAAACTTTGGAAGACGTTTAACCGCATCAGGGCTTATCCCAAGAACAACCACATTTTTATCTTGGAGTTCTTGGTTTACATCTCGTAAACCCTGTGCCTGAACAGTGCATCCTGGCGTCATGGCTTTAGGGTAAAAATACACTAATACTTTTTTGCCCTTAAAATCGCTAAGGGAAACGGTTTGATCATCTTGGTTCTGCAATGAGAATTGCGGCGCATTATCACCAGCTTGTAACGTTTTCATTGGGATCCTTTTTCTGTTTGTCTACTACTTTGCCTGTCACGTTTAACGAAGCAAACAGGGCCATTAGATCAGTTTCTAAACTGTCCACGTTTTCATCGGAAGGAAGAGAGACCACGAATTTACATCGCATATTGTCCTTACCGGTTACTTTATCCTTAAAAGTGCGCTGCCGAAATGCGCTTATCATGGCGTGTCTTTCTGCAAAAAAGCCAGTTACAGACTTAATAAGACCCGCAGCATCTTCACCACTAAATTCAACGTTAAAAAGATGGGCTAAGTTCTGTTTTTCATGGTGACTTGTTCGCTTCATCATCGATAGCAAATTAAGTCGCTGGAACAATGCTGGAAGAAAACACTCCGCCTTGGTAATTGCACTTTGTGTCCCTTCAATAATCATGGTCAAAGAGAACTCTTTGCCATATATGGCTTGTCGACTATCAAGAATATTGCACTGCGCTTCTGATACTGTCGTAGCAATTTCACTTAATATGCCCGTATTGTCTGTACCCAGAATGGTGACGATAAGTTGGTGTTTCGACATCTACTTCACTTCAATGGTAACAATGACGGGATGTTAGCACAGAGTTTTTTTAGAAGTCAGTGCATTTTTGTTGCCTTTGAATAAGATATTGTCAAATTCTTGTCATTTTACATGCGCTATTACTTGTGTTTAAGCACTGACATATTTACCATGTGCGCTCACATTTTGCGGAGAGATTATGTTTACTGGTAGTTACGTAGCACTCGTCACGCCGATGCTCGAAAACGGCGACATTGATTACAAGTCTTTAGAGAAACTTGTGAAGTTTCATGTAGAGCAGGGCACTCACGGTATAGTGTCAGTTGGTACTACTGGTGAGTCGGCAACATTACCTTTTGATGAGCATATAAATGTAGTCAAGGAAACCGTTGCTATGGCGTCAGGTGCAATACCTGTTATCGCTGGTAGCGGTGCAAACTCTACTGCAGAAGCAATATTCCTCACGGAACAGCTTGGTTCAACAGGTATTGACGGCTTTTTAAGCGTGGTACCTTATTACAACAAGCCTCAGCAGGCCGGTATGGTTGCTCACTTCAATGCGATTGCAGACGCCAGTGATTTACCCGTTATTTTGTACAATGTGCCCGGCCGCACAGTAGCAGATATGTTGCCTGAAACCGTTGCCACATTATCTGCGCATTCGAATATTGTTGGCTTGAAAGACGCAACTGGCAGTATTGAACGTCTTAAAGCAACGCAGCCTCTTGTACCGGATGATTTTGTATTGTTAAGCGGCGACGACGGCACCAGCTGCGAATTTATGCGTGAAGGTGGTCACGGCGTTATATCAGTGACGGCGAATATTGTACCCAAGGCCATTGCGCAAATGTGTGAAGCAGCGCTTGCTAAAGATTTTGACAAGTGTCGCGACATTGATGAAACAATCAAGTTGCTACACAGCGAACTATTTATAGAGCCAAATCCAGTAATGCCTAAGTGGGCGTTATATAAAATGGGCATGATGGAAAGTGCTGTTATGCGCTTACCAATGGTTTTACCGGAACTATCAAGCCAAAAACGTATCGAAGAACTACTAAAAAAGTACGCATTGATTTCTGGTTAATAAGGAACACAGATGAAAAGAACGCTGGCTATAGCAAGTTCAGTAGCGATGGTTGCACTTGCAGGTTGTTCAAGCCAAATAGATAGAAAGACCGCGTCGGGCAGCTACGAATATTTAAAAACGAAAGAAGAGAAGTCGTTAGCAGTACCTTCTGATCTAGAAAAGCCCACATTCTCACGGGAATTCGAAGTACCTGCATTAGGCGAGAACGCTGATGCTGATCTTGTTGGGAAGTCGCTGATGGTACGCTCGCCAGCTTTAGTTTTGCCCCTTGTGACTGGCTCACATGTTGAAGAAGGTAAAAGTTCAGCCACGATTTGGTTTGACCAAGTCGATGACAGTCAGCCGTTAAGCCAAGCTATTTGGAATTCGCTATTAAGCTTCTTGGATGAGCAGGGTATTGGTGTTGATAAATTCAGCCCTGAAGAAAAAGTGCTGGTTACTGACTGGATAGTGATTAAAAAAGAAATCGATGGGCCCTGGTACAGTTTCACTGATGAAGAAAGCGAAATAGGTGAGCGTTTTGAGTTTAAACTAGACGTCAAACCACACGGACGAAGTGCTGCTCTTACGGTAGATCTTAAAGATTACATGCAAACCTTGAATGGCGACGTCATTGCGGAAGTATCCTCTATGGAAGAGCGACGGGAAGAAGTCGAGGTGCTTAATCAAGTGATTGGTCATTACGAGTACCAAATTCAATTGGCTGAAACTCGACGCATTGCACGTATACGTCAGGGTATTCAAACCGAGATGGGCTTTAATGACGACGGCGACGCCGCTTACATTGTTGAGGCGCAATATGACGTAGCGTGGCCTAGAATGTTGCTTGTGCTGCGCAAACTTGGTTTTGATGTAAAAGATTTAGATAAATCTAACGGCCTGCTCTTTGTCACCTATAATGGAGATCAAGGTAGCTGGTGGGATGGTTTATTCTCAGGCGATGATCAACTTCTTAAAAAAGGCGATTATCGCTTGAAAGTAGCAAAAGCGGGTGCAGATCGCACATCAGTGACTTTCATGAATAATGAAAGCGTGCCGTTTGAAGCAAACCAGGTTTCCGACCTTTACAGCGCCTTTGCTGAGGTCATGTCAGAAGATAATCTTGATATATAACTGAGACTGAGAATGGAAAAACGCGACGAGCTTTACCGCGGTAAAGCAAAAACTGTTTATTACACTGATGATAGCGATAAATTGATCCTTCACTTTAGAAACGACACTTCGGCGTTTGATGGTGAAAAAATTGAGCAGTTAGATCGCAAGGGTGAAGTGAATAATAAGTTTAATCACTTTATTATGACGAAGCTTGAAGATGCTGGTATTGCAACGCAAGTTGAAGCACTGGTGTCTGATACTGAGTCTTTAGTTAAAAAGCTCGACATGATCCCCGTTGAGTGTGTGGTGAGAAACTTGTCTGCAGGTTCATTGGTTCGCCGACTAGGTGTTGAGGAAGGCAAAGAACTGAATCCACCTATTTTCGAGTTTTTCCTTAAAAACGATGCGCTGCACGACCCTATGGTGAATGATTACCATATTTTATCGTTTGGCTGGGCCACAGAGTCTCAAATTGCTGAGATGAAAGCATTAACGTTCAAAGTGAACAGTGTGCTAAAAGCGCTGTTTGATGAAGCAGGTATGTTACTTGTGGACTACAAACTAGAGTTTGGCGTTGATAAAGATGGCAACATCGTTTTAGGTGATGAATTTACGCCAGATGGCTGTCGACTGTGGGATAAAGAAACCCGTAAGAAGATGGACAAAGACAGATTCAGACAAGGCTTAGGTTCTGTTGTTGAGACCTACATAGAAGTGGCAGAACGTTTAGGCTTATCGCTATAACTGGAACCACTTCTTCAGTTAATTTTCAAAAAGAGGACCAAAAGGTCCTCTTTTTTATTTCGGTTTTACGAATAAGTTATACCCGTCCGCATAGGTCATTACGCACTCAGCGAGAGTTAAAATGTTCGTAATCGCTGTGTGTTACCGCAGGTACAGTGGTTCTATATCGTGGTGGCACAACAAAGAGTACGGACATAACGATTTAGCATCTCCCTAGTAATTTGAAGGCACACAAGATGTGACGTTAAACAACCTGCTTCCATCGCTATATCTGAATAAGCTATTGTAGATAAACAAAAATGAGAGCGTATTAAGGAATGAATCTGTGTTTAAGACTTTTTCGTTAGTAACTGTGGCTATGGTTGCATTTGCGGCCAATTCACTGTTGTGTCGAATGGCACTTGCCAATACGTCGATAGACCCTGCCAGCTTTACTATATTGCGTTTAATGAGCGGTGCCATAGCTTTAGTCGTTCTCTCGTTAATATCACAAAGCCGAAAGAGCAACGTTGAGACACCAATAAAATTTTGGCATGACCTAAACAGCAATGCTAGTGTGCTTGGTGGTGTCTCCCTGTTTGTTTATGCAATATGTTTCTCATACGCATATATTTCTATGTCAACCGGCACTGGGGCCTTGTTACTGTTCGGTGCTGTCCAGCTAACGATGATATCAGTGGGCCTGTTCAAGGGAGAACGATTTGAGAAGCTGCAGTGGCTTGGTTTTGTGTTAGCGTTTGCGGGGTTGATCATCCTACTTCTTCCGGGAGTTTCGGCGCCATCTTTAATGTCAGGTATTATAATGACGACCGCAGGTGTTGCGTGGGGAGTATATTCTCTGTTAGGTAAAAGAAGTGCGTCTGCACTAATGTCTACGTCGGGCAACTTTATTTATGCTGCTTTGTTTTGTATTCCTATACTGGTTGTTTCGTACCTAAATTTGGGTGGGTTTACGCAAGATAAAGTCGGAATTTATTATGCGCTTACTTCGGGCATTTTTGCATCAGGGTGCGGCTATGCAATTTGGTATAGCGCTTTGCCGCTCGTTAAATCGACAACCGCGGCCACGGTGCAGTTGAGTGTTCCCGTACTCGCTTCGATTATGGGATGGATAGTCTTAGGCGAGGCGTTGACAATGCAAATATTGATCGCTTCTATCATTACGCTAGGCGGCATTTCGCTCGTAATTAGAAAATAGTGATAACACGTCTCGCTATCATTAGGCGTTTAACATTTCCTTTTTCTGGTTGTATATTAAAAAGCCATTATACTAATGGGCAATACTTGAAGCGTTTTTGAGTGATACTCTAGTGAATACGATTTTTCTTAATAAACGTGAAAAATTTAATTGTTCAAATTCTGATATATAAGTACTTTTCTGTTCCGGCGTTTAAGAGTATCGAATAGAGAATACTCTCCGACATGAACATAGGATAATACCCATGGGTATAAACGCTAAACATTGACGGCGGGCGTTCCCTTTGCGAAGGAGTAAGTTTTGCAATTACCCCCACCCATTTTAAACGATGATGAAAGAGTTAAAGCGGTAGAACGACTGGGGTTACTCGACACCCTGCCGGAAGAACGCTTTGATCGATTAACCCGATTAGCGTCAAGCATCTTTGGATGTCATTTCGCGACAATTACCTTTATTGACGCCGAAAGGCAGTGGATTAAGTCTTCAGTTAATCTTGACTTGGGTGAAAGCGCCCGTGAACTTTCATTTTGCGCTCACACTATCGCACAAAATGAAGTGCTGGTCGTTACTGATACCTGCAATGACGAACGTTTTAGAAATCACCCTTACGTAACTGGCTGCCCACATATTCGTTTTTATGCTGGGGTCCAACTCATGGCAGAAGGCCAACCCGTTGGAGCATTGTGTGTTTTTGATACCGAAGCAAAACAGTTTGATGAAACAAGCATTGAACAATTAGGCAATTTAGGCAAACTCGTCGAATCAGAGCTTCAGCGGCAACAGGTTACTGAATTGTCTAATCAGTTGGAAGAGTATCAGCGTCGTCTTGCTCGCACGCAAAAAATAACGCGTGTAAGAAGTGCCATACTCGAAAAAGTAGTTAATGCAGTGTCTTTACAAGTTGTGCTCAACGACATTGTGTATGCCATTGAAACTGAATTTTCAGAACAGATATGCAGTATATTATTGTTAGAGGATGGCAAGCTTAAAAAAGGGGCTGCGCCGTCACTGCCTGATTTTTATAACGAAGCTATTAATGGCGTTGAGATAGGTGTTGGTGTTGGTTCCTGTGGAAATGCCGCAGCAACCAACACACTGACTATTGTAGAAGATATCAGCACGCATCCCTTTTGGGCTGCATGGAAGGGTCTGGCAGAAAAAGCTGGTGTAGGCTCATGTTGGTCACAACCCATTCAAGACTCTAAAGGTCAAGTTATCGGAACGTTCGCTATCTATCATAAAGAAAAAGCCGTTCCGTCGTCCGAAGAGATCATTTTAATTGGGCAGTTTGCACATATCGCAAGTATTGCTGTGGAAAGAGAGTTGGCCAAAGCGCTTATCTGGAAGCAGGCTAATTTCGATGTGTTAACTGGCCTACCTAATCGTAATTTAATGCTAGATCACCTGCAACTTGCCATGGTTTCGGCTGACCGTGATGAAGAGAAAGTCGCAGTAATTTTTCTAGATTTGGACAACTTTAAAGATATTAATGACGCACTTGGTCACGATCTTGGTGATAAATTACTGGTCGAGTGCGCAGAACGTATAAAAAAGGCGTTGCGAGCAAAAGATACTGTATCTCGGCTAGGTGGCGATGAGTTCATTATTATACTCAACGGTATTTCTGGATTGAGCTCCGTCGAAGCTGTCGTTCAAAAGATACTGGATGCTATTGCCAAACCATATATGTTGGACCTTCAAAGAGTTCACTCTAGCGCAAGTTTAGGAATTACTATCTATCCTGATGATGGTCGTGATGTAACTAACCTATTGAAGAATGCTGATCAGGCAATGTATGGCGCCAAGGGTAAAGGAAAAAATAGTTATCAGTATTACACTCATGAAATGCAGACGGCGGCTATTAAAAGGATCACCTTACTCAATGACCTGCGTTACGCCGTAAAGAACAAGGAGTTGTTTATTGAGTATCAACCTATCTGTAACTTTGACAGTAAAAAGGTTGTGAAAGCTGAGGCATTGCTAAGATGGCAGCATCCAGAAAAAGGCAGGATCCCGCCAGACGAATTCATTCCACTTGCCGAAGAGTCGGGACTTATTATTGAAATTAGTAATTGGGTTTTCGATGAAGTGTGCAGGAATATCAAGCATTGGAAGTCGCGCTTTTGTAGCGAACTACAAATAAGTATTAATACATCACCGAGCCAATATTTTAACGCAGAGTCGAATATCACTGAGTGGCTGAATTTGCTGTTGGATAGAGGCATATCAGCGCGCTCCATTCTTTTAGAGGTTACGGAAAACTTGCTAATGGAAGCGAATGATATGGTGTCTAAAAAGCTGTTTGAATTTAGGCAGGCTGGTGTCGATATCGCACTTGATGACTTTGGTACAGGCTTCTCGTCTATTTCCTATCTTAAGAAATTCCCTACCGATTACATCAAAATAGACAAAAGCTTTGTAAAGTCTATGACGGACGTGAGCAACGATAAAGTACTGTGCGAGGCCATCATCGTACTAGCTAAAAAGCTTGGAATTAGTGTGGTTGCAGAAGGTGTGGAAACACAGGAGCAGTATGACATCTTAAAGCGTATGGGGTGTGATTACGCGCAAGGTTATCTGATTGCTCGACCACTATCCGAGGCTGATTTCGAGTCTTTTCTTATAGCACATTAGCGCAACAGGCGTTGCGCTAGTCATAAACTTGCCAGAGCGTTTAAGAGAGCGTTGCAAGCGATTGACCCGAATATGTTTCAAGCGCTTCTGTTCGGTTTTCTTTTATCTTATTCGCCCAATTAGGGTCTTGAAGCAGCGCTCTACCCACAGCAACTAAATCAAATTCCTCAGCATTTAGACGTTCAAGCAGATCGTCAACGGAACGAGTATCTGAGCCTTGACCTTTGAAGGCACCGAAGAAATCATCATTCAGTCCCACCGATCCAACGGTTATCGTAGGTTTTCCAGTTAGCTTTTTCGTCCAACCCGCAAGATTTAACTCGCTACCTTCAAATTCATTTTCCCAATAGCGTCGCTGAGAACAATGGAATATATCGACGCCAGCCTCACTCAATGGAGTCAAAAATTTTTCTAATTCTTGGGGGGATTGTGCTAAACGCGCGGTGTAGTCTTGTTGTTTCCATTGTGAATAACGAAGTACGATAGGGAAGTCGGGCGAAGTTGCGCTTCGAATAGCTTTGATAATCTCAACAGCAAAACGGCCACGGTTTTCCATGCTGCCACCCCAACTGTCAGTGCGTTGGTTCGTGCCTTCCCAGAAAAATTGGTCAACAAGATAACCATGAGCACCGTGTATTTCTATTCCGTCCATGCCAATGGCTTTTGCGTCAGAAGCAGCCTGAGCGAATGCTGCAATTACAGATTCAATATGCTCAACAGTCATAGGCTCGGCGCCTTGCTTACCTGGCTTGAAGAGACCAGAAGGCCCTGCACTTGGAAGTTCAGGGTAGGGCGCTTTTTCTGCAACACGAGCCATACCAACATGCCACAATTGAGGCATTATTTTTCCACCCGCGCTATGCACTTCATCAACTACATGTTTCCAACCTGTCAGCGCTTCTTCTCCATGAAATTGAGGGATGTTTTTATCCATCGTTGCGACTTTATCGTTAACCGTTGTTCCTTCAGTAATAATAAGGCCTGTTCCACCTTGCGCCCGACGTTTGTAGTACGCTGCAACATCAGCCGTTGGAATGCCGTTGGGAGAAAATTGACGCGTCATCGGCGCCATTACAA
>Ga0105235_100711_pt1 | contig 10100 bp, 9 predicted proteins | sample Virmet3819_2500_FD_90059 | JGI IMG/M metagenome (GOLD analysis project Ga0105235, IMG submission 90059) | Marine viral communities from the Southern Atlantic ocean transect to study dissolved organic matter and carbon cycling - metaG 3819_2500 | ecosystem: Environmental > Aquatic > Marine >... | reverse complement strand
GCAGTACCTAAAAGGTAATGTGCAGTATCATAGTTTGCAGACCAGTCACGCATGGCTTCATTTACCGCATCTTTAAGCGTGCCAGACCCGGCATTCACGGGAATAACCTCAGCACCCATTAATTTCATTCGAAAAACATTCGGCGCTTGACGCTCTACGTCTTTTGCACCCATGTAAATGCGCGCTTTAAGACCAAGTAAGGCACACGCTAGTGCAGTTGCAACACCATGTTGGCCAGCACCCGTTTCAGCAATAACTTCTTTTTTACCCATGCGCTTGGTAAGTAGCGCTTGACCCAATACCTGGTTGGTTTTGTGGGCACCACCGTGAAGTAGATCTTCACGCTTAAGATAAAGTTTCACTTTTGGGTTGCTAACAAGGTTCCGGGTTAACGTCATCGACGTAGGGCGACCGGCATAGTCTTTTAGAAGTGATAAAAACTCTTCGTTAAAACTTGGATCGTCTTTGGCATCTAAGAACGCTTTTTCCAACTGATCCAATGCTGGAATAAGTAATTCGGGCACGTACATGCCACCAAATTCGCCAAATTTTGTGTCTAACTGGTTCATTACGTTGTCCTGTTTTTTAAATTAGTAACGGCGGCAAATAGTAAAAAGTGCGTCGAGCTTGCTTTCACTTTTTGTGCCTGGCGCGGTTTCAACGCCTGAATTTACATCAATGGCGCCACAGCCTGTTGCAATTGCATTCGCCACATTGTCGGCGTTTATACCGCCAGCAAGCACTAACTTATGCTTGGCTTGAATATCATTAATAAGTTGCCAGTTGAAAGATTCACCTGTACCACCTTTCGTGTCGCCTACTTGGCAGTCAAGTAGTACGCGGCTTAGTAGGTCATTCTTTAAGTGTCTGTCCACTGATTCGGGAAGGGCGTCTGCGGATGTTGCCTGTACGCCTTCTGCTTTCCAAATTTCACAACTTTCAGGTAGTTTATCTGCTAATGCTGCGATGTATGTTACATCCTCGTTACCATGTAGCTGAACGGCAAAGAGGCCTAGTGAGGCAGCAAGAGACGCCACTTCATCAACATCATGGTTTACAAACACTCCCACAAAAGCACCCTCTATATCTTGCGTGATAGATATCGCCTGTTCCTTTGATACACAACGGGGAGATTTCTCTGCAAATATAAGCCCGCCAAAACTAGCGCCTCTATCGAACGCCATCTGCGCTTGTTCTTTGCTGGTTAATCCGCAGACTTTCACTGCTCCATTAACCAATGTTTTTACAGCGCGTCGAAGGTCAGTCTCTGCCATCAGAGCGCTGCCAACCAAAAAGCCCTGTGATACAGGTGCCAAGCGCAATACGTCTTGATGGGTGTATATACCTGACTCTGAAATAACCACGTAGTCGTGCGTGGATTCCTTTAACATCGGCACAAGGCGCTCAGTAGTAGCTAGATCAGTAGAGAGATCACGAAGATTGCGGTTATTGATACCAATAATATTAGCTTCAAGCGCAATGGCTCGCTCCATCTCTTCTTCGTTGCTCACTTCAGTAAGAATGTCTAATGATAGCGAATTTGCTACGCTAGCCAGCTCGCGATACTCATCGTCGCTCAAAACGCTAAGCATGAGCAGCACAGCGTCAGCGTTATAGTGGCGGGCTAGATACACTTGATAGCTGTCGACAAAAAAATCTTTGTTAAGAACCGGCTGAGAAACGCGCTCTGTCACGTAAGCTAGGTATTCAAACTTCCCTTGAAAGTACTTCTCGTCAGTAAGCACTGATATCCCAGCAGCGTGAGGAGTATAGGCCGATAAAATCTCGTCTAAATCGAAATTTTCTCGAATAAGCCCCTTTGAAGGAGATGCCTTTTTACATTCAAAAATAAAGCCTGCATTTGGCTCGTTTAGCGCAGCAAATAAGCTTTTTTCGGAAGCAGTCAAATTAGCTTTAAAACTATCTAGCGGCAGCGCCTCTTTGCGCGCGGCGACTTCTTCTCGCTTGTCTGCAACAATTTTCTCAAGCACATTAGCCATTCGTGCTTACCTCCTGAGTAATTTTGGCAACCTTTGATAACAACTGCATAGGTAACCCTTCTGCCATGGCGTTCATTGCCATTTCGGCGCCTTCTTTGAACGTGGTAGCTTTGCCCGTCACTTTCAACAGTGCACCACAGTTCATTGCAATAGCCGCGCGGTGCGCCTCTTTGCCTTCACCGTTAAGGGCTGCTTCAACAAACTGTTTATTTTCTTCTGGCTCGCCACCTTCAATTGCCGATAGCGGATAGTGGGGCAAACCAAAATCTTGTGCAGTTACCGACAGCTTACGAATGTCGCCATGTTCCAGATCGTAAATGATTGATTCGCCATGAAGAGCCAACTCATCCAGTCCGTCTCCGTGAACAATCATGGCGCGATGTTGCCCAAGCAGCATCAGTGTTTTTGCATAGGGTTCTAGCAGTTGGGGAGAGTATACGCCGAAAACGCCGTGAGTTGGACCCGCAGGGTTTGCCAATGGGCCTAATATATTGAATAGCGTTCTGGTCTTCATCGCAGCTCGCACGGGGGCTGCGTGGCGCATGCCTGCGTGATATACCGGTGCAAAAAGAAATGTGAAATTTGCTTCATCTAAACATTTACGAGAGGTCTCAGGGCTTATTTCTAGATTTAAACCAAATTGACGAAACAAATCGGCTGAACCAGACTTGCTTGAGACACTTCTATTCCCGTGTTTTGCCACTTTTACGCCGCATGATGCTGCGACTACGCCCGCAGCACTGGAAATGTTGATAGTGTTATGCCCGTCACCACCAGTGCCTACAATATCCGCAAACTCGTAAGACGGCGTAGGGAAAGGCAGGGCATTGGCCACCATAGCGCTCGCTGCGCCGGCTATTTCGCCTGGCGACTCTTTTTTCATTTTCAGCGCGGTAAGCACGGCTGCAATCATTACTTCACTTTGCTCACCGTGCATGATGCTGTTGAATAAGCTGTACGCTTCGGTTTGCGACAGCGATTCTCGCAGCATAATTTGTTCAAGTAGAGGGCCTGCGTTAAGCATGGTTCGCTCCCTGTAGCGTTAAATAATCAATACTTTGTTTCAACAACAAACTGCCGTGTGCTGTTAAAATCGATTCTGGATGAAATTGGAAACCAAGCATGCGGTCTTCATCATTGTAAACTGCCATCACTGCCTCACTTCCATCATCGTTTATTGTTGATGCACAGACGGTAAGCTTCTCAGGCAATTCGTGGGCTACTAATGAATGGTAGCGTGCAACGTGCAGCGGCTGCTGAAGATCTTTAAACATGGCTTCTTCCGAATGCGTAATGGCCGACGACTTTCCGTGCATTACTTGGCTAGCTCGCCCCACTGTACCGCCGTAGTACTCCACAATTGCCTGATGGCCAAGGCAAATACCAATGACAGGAAATACGCCGCTGACCATTTTAAGCAAAGCAGGCATACAGCCAGCATCACTGGGAGCGCCAGGGCCTGGGGAAAGCATCAATAAAACAGGGCCTTTCGTCGCTTGTTCCTGCATTTTATTAAAAAGAAGCTCAGCTGACACAGTATTTCGATAAACTTTTATGTCTAAGTCTAATGTACGCAGTTCATCGACAAGGTTATAGGTAAACGAGTCTACATTATCGAGCAAAAATAAAGTGGTAACTTGGTGGTTCATGCGCTGCCTCCTTTATTTGACGCGGCACTTATGTGTTCTATTTCCTCTTGAAGTGCCGCCTTAACAGCACCTATAACGGCCTGTGCTTTGGCTCGCGTTTCGTCAGCTTCAGCTTGGGGAATGGAATCGTATACCACACCTGCGCCTGCTTGAATGTAAGCTGTGCCGTTTTTAACGAAGGCAGAGCGTATAACGATACAAGTGTCCATGTCGCCTTGGCTATTTAAGTACCCCACTGCACCACCGTAACTACCACGACGCTTTTTCTCTACTTCACGGATCAAGGTGGCTGCGCTGACCTTTGGTGCACCTACCAGAGTACCCATATTCATGCAGGCTTGATACGCGTGCAATGGGTCTAGGTCGTCGCGCAATTGACCTACCACGCGAGACACTAAGTGCATTACGTGTGAGTAGCGATCTACTTTAAGCAAATCTTTAACGAATCGAGTACCCGGACGGCTAACTTTAGCCACGTCATTTCTCGCCAGGTCAACCAGCATGATGTGCTCAGATTTTTCTTTCGTATCTTCGCGAAGGTTTAACTCTATGCGACTGTCCAAATCTCTATCAATGCTGCCGTCTGGACGCTTGCCTCGAGGGCGAGTTCCTGCAATAGGGTAAATTTCTACTTGATTGCTTTCTCTTTCGTATTTAAGCGCCGACTCGGGTGAGGCCCCAAAAATACTAAAAGCGGCATCTTGCATGAAAAACATGTAAGGGCTTGGATTCGATTCTTTAAGTTTGGCGTAAGCGAGCAGTGGCGAAGGACAGGGGAGAGAAAATGTGCGCGAAGGCACAACCTGAAAAATATCGCCAGCAAGAATGTGCTGCTTTAAATCAAGCACGTGGTCACAAAACTGCTCGTCGCTAATGTCTACGCTTGCCTCAAAAGAAGAAAGTGTCTGTCCATTTTGTGTTGCTTCTATTAATTCGAGTGTCTGTCCATTTTGCGATTCATTCTGTCTACTTGTTAATAGTGGCTCAGCAGGCATCTCATGAAGCAGTTGATGAATGGCCTCTAACCGCTGCGCAATTGCAAAATATTGCTGAGCTACATCCTCACCGCTAAATACGCTGCCGATAAGGTGGGTTTCGCGGGTTTTATGATCAACGGTAATTAATGTCTCCGCCAAATAGAACACAAAATCAGGGCAGTCATTTTCACCTTCAGCAACATCCGGCAGTTTTTCGAAGCCCGCAAGCATGTCGTAAGCGAATACACCGCCCAGAAAAATAGCATGAGGGTGTTGGCGGATGGGGGTTACTTTATTGAGAACAATACGCAGCGCGTCCATAACGCTCGCGGCTTTCAACCGGCTATCTTCGTCTAATTCGTTGTTTGCGTCATCGCAAAGAAGAACGATAGAAGTGTCTGTCCTATCAATGATATTCAGGCCTTCGGGAGCGTGCGTAGCAAACAAAGGTAAAACTGAAGCGCCGTTTCCTGTTAGTGCCTTAACCTCAACTCGGTTGCCTCTGCATTCCATGCGAAGGGCGGCATCAACCATCAATAAACTTTGCAGGTCATCTTTTGAATCGATTTCTGCTGATTCTAAAAGTAGTGCGTTACTTGTATTCCCACAAAGGTGGGCAAACGCGGCGAGTGGATCATCAACATAGTGACCTACCTGCTCTATTGTCTCTACTTTACCTGGGGAAGTCCCCAGTTCCGCTAAACTCATTTTTGCTACTCTCCAATTGCAAAAAGATAAAAAAAAAGGCCCGTATAAACGGGCCTTTATGTGTTTTCATTCACGCACTACAGTGCACACCGCCCGTTAAGTTAGGGAGTGCCACCACCAAGCTGCAACTGTCATTACAGTAGAAATGTTGTAAGAATGCATGAATTACTCGTTGTTTTTTCAAACTTCAATAGGATTTGAAGCTGTTAGTACGTATACTTTGTGCGTATAGAAGAAAACAAATTGCCTTTCGTGTCAACCTAAAATTTGCATATTACTTTGAAAATAGATTTACATAGCCATACAAAATACTCAGACGGCCATCTCACGCCAGAAGAATTAATCCTTCGAGCTCACACCATGCAGGTGGATGTACTTGCGCTTACCGACCACGACACCGTAGCGGGCTTAGACGAGGCTCATGCCACTCAAGCGAAACAAAAGCGGTCTTTGACCATCATTGATGGTGTTGAAATTTCCACCACTTGGCACGGTTTTGATATCCACATTGTAGGCTTGAACGTAGACAGACAATGCCCAACGTTCTTATCTCATCTCAATGGTCAGGCTCAAGTCCGCGAGGCACGCGCTGAAAAAATAGCTGATAAACTTGAAAAATGTGGGTTTGAAGGCGTTTTAACGCGAGCTAAAGCACTAGCCGGTGTAGGGCAGGTTACTCGTGCTCATTTTGCTCGAGTCTTAGTGAACAATTATGGCGTGCCGACTATGCAGGCTGCCTTTAAAAAGTATTTAGGCAAAGGTAAAAGGGCAGCGGTTAAAGCCGAATGGCCAAGTATAGAAAGTGCAATTGAATGGATCCACGATGCAGGTGGCCAAGCCGTGCTCGCGCACCCCGCGCATTACGATATGACGGCTAAATGGCTAAGGCGATTAGTAGATTTGTTCGCACAATCTGGTGGAGATGCTATTGAGACGGCGTTCCCCGGTATAAACAAAACTAAGCAAGAACTGATCAATGAAATTGCACAAACTCACAATTTGCTAGCTTCAGCGGGCTCCGACTTTCACTTCCCCTCTCGCTGGACTGAGTTAGGTAAAAACCTTGGAATTAGTAGCCAACTAACCCCTATCTGGCACGATTGGCTGCAGATTAAAGAGCTTGAAAGTGCACCGTAAGCAAATCTATAGTTGAAATTCAGTGGTAATAAGGCGTTGATAGAAGCAAAGCGATAACGAGTCGGTCCTCAGCCAATCAATGCCCACATAAATAACCATAAAAAGTGCTAGCAACCAGAACAAGTTGAATAGCGTTTTTTATAAAAGGAAGTAATCATGAGTCAATTTTTTTATGTACACCCAGATAACCCGCAAAAACGCTTGATAAGCCAAGCATGCGAGCTAATTCGCGAGGGTGCGGTTGTGGTCTACCCTACAGACTCAGGCTATGCCATAGGCTGTCAAATGGAAGACAAGAAGGCGTTAGAGCAACTTTGCCGCATTCGTCAAATAGATAAAGACCACAATTTTACTTTGATGTGTCGTGATATGTCAGAGCTATCAATTTATGCCAAGGTTGATAACACTGCCTTTAGGCAGATAAAGAACAATACGCCAGGTCACTATACGTTTGTGCTAAAAGCAACGCGAGAAGTACCGAAGCGCTTACAGAATCCCAAACGCAAAACCATTGGGATCCGCGTGCCGGATAACGCCATTGCGCTAGCATTACTGGAAGAACTTGGCGAGCCGTTGATGTCTACGTCTTTGATTTTGCCAGGCAACACCATGGCTGAATCAGACCCTGACGTGATTCGAGATAATTTAGAAAAGCAAGTTGGGCTTATCATTCACGGCGGTTATATTGGCGAACATCCCACAACTGTGATTGATTTATCGGAAGATACGCCCGTTATTTTACGTCATGGTACTGGCGATCCGTCTCCGTTCGAATAATTGGCGGTTGCTCTGCCAATCAAAGAAAGTTGCCAGGTGGCATATGACGTTAATGAATGAACGTTAGAACCAATAATATTCGCTGCGGCAGGTAAAACGGTTGTGGGACTGTGTCTGAATTAACTAAAACAAAAAACAAAAAAGATGTGCCTCATGAAAAGGGGCTTTCGACACCTGTTCAACAGCCGCTTCCCCTTGCGTTTATTAATGGCGAGGCGCTTATTGAAAAACCGGAAGATCTGTTCATTCCTCCTGATGCCCTTGAAGTTATCCTTGAAACTTTCGAAGGGCCTCTCGACTTACTGTTATATCTGATCCGTAAGCAAAAGTTCGATATCACAACTCTGCCAATTGCTGCTGTTACTAAGCAATATATGGAATATGTAGACGCCATGATGGCGCTAAAGCTAGAGTTGGCAGCAGAGTATCTGCTGATGGCTGCAATTCTGGCTGAAATAAAGTCTCGTCTTTTATTACCGAAGCGCAGTGACGACAGTGAGGAAGAAGACGATCCTAGGGCCGAGTTGATCAGACGTCTAAAAGAATATGAACTGGTGAAACAGGCCGCAGAAGACTTGGATATTCAGCCTCGTCTTGAAAGGGATGTGTTTAAAGCACATGTGGAAGTTAGTGAGAACGTTGCGCCAATTCGTGTTGAGCCTGACGTATCTTTAGCCGAGATAGTGCTGGCATTTAGCAAAGCGATGAAACGGGCGGAAGCGTTTGAACATCACACTATTGAAAGGGAAGCCTTGAGCACGCGAGAGCGCATGTCGCTTATCTTATCGTTGCTTACGTCGTCAGAATATACGCCGCTTGAACGCCTTTTCACTGTTGAAGAAGGAAGGGCCGGTGTAGTGGTTTGCTTCTTAGCAATTTTAGAATTAGTAAAAGAACAGCTAATTTTATGCATTCAGGCAGGTCCTTATGCAAAAATTCATGTAAAATTAGGATCGCATGAAGAAAATTAACACGGCGCAGCTGAAACAATTGGTCGAGGCCGCAATATTTGTGGCCGACACGCCCGTAACGAAGCAGCAGTTGAAAGAAACGGTGCTTAACGAGTTCACCGTGGCTGATAGAACTTTGAGTAAGGTAATTAACGAACTAAAGTTAGATTATCAACCTCGGGGCATTCAGCTAGTAGAAATAGCGAGTGGCTATCGCTTTCAATCGTTAGATGCATTAAGCCCGTGGTTAAGTAAATTATGGCAAGAAAATGCGCCTAAGTACTCAAGAGCAATGCTTGAGACACTTGCGCTCATTGCCTATCGTCAACCTATTACCCGCGGAGAGATTGAGCAGGTAAGAGGTGTAGCGGTAAGCAGTAATATTATAAAGACACTCACAGAACGAGACTGGATTAAGGTAGTTGGTCACAAAGAAGTACCGGGGCGACCTGCACTTTATGCTACCACGAAAGGCTTTTTAGACTACTTTTCAATGGCGTCATTGAGCGATTTGCCCAATGTTAATGCCTTTGAAAATATGGCCGAAAGTATTGCGTCAGACTCGCCGCTTAAGGTGTTAAATGAGGCACCGTCTGAATAGACCGTGCGACCGTAAACAAGCAATTAAGAGTGAAAAACCATGACTGAAAAGTTGCAAAAAGTACTGGCTAACCAAGGGCTAGGCTCGCGACGAGAAATGGAACGTTGGATTGAAGAAGGCCGTGTATCGGTCGATGGCACCAAAGCAACCCTTGGCGATCGAGTTGACCACACCGCACAAATTCGCGTAGATGGTCATCTATTGTCTCGTCAAACTGAACAACCGGTATGCCGTGTTCTAATGTATAACAAGCCTGAAGGTGAACTATGCAGCCGTCATGATCCAGAAGGGCGCGACACAGTATTTGACCGACTTCCAGCTATTCGATTGGGCCGTTGGATCACGGTGGGCCGCTTGGATATGAACACAAGCGGCCTACTGTTATTTACCAATGATGGTGAGTTAGCAAACCGCCTGATGCATCCTAAATGCGAAGTAGAGCGCGAATATGCCGTTCGCGTATTTGGTGAAGTAACGGGTAAAACGCTGCATACTTTGCAAAAAGGCGTTGAGCTTGAGGATGGTGAAGCGAAATTCCTTACCATCTCTGGCGCTCCAACCCCACAACATGCCGAAGATGAAAGCATGAACCGCTGGTATAACGTAACGTTAAAAGAAGGCCGTAACCGTGAAGTACGTAGGTTGTGGGAATCACAAGGTGTTCAGGTTAGCCGACTCATACGTGTTAAGTATGGCCCAATAGAGCTTCAAAAACGTTTGCCTCAAGGTGCGTGGGTTGAGCTTGGGTTAGAAGATGTAAACGCGCTACGTAGCCATGTTCAGCTGCCAGATGAAACGCAAACTATGATCAACGTGAGACAGGGCAAACTTGACCATGCGCGTTTAAGTCGCATGCGCCGCTCGGTTAAAAAGCATAAAGTACGTAAGCAACAAGGCTTAAGTAAACGTGCTGGGCGCCCAGCAAAACGCAAATAGCTAACTACTCGCTTTTACACAGCACTAACAAAGCCGCTAATCATTACTAGCGGCTTTTTTTATGTCTTCCGCTTATTGAGGGTTCAACAAATATTTATCCTTTCTTTTTGAATGCGTCAATTTATACCGTGTTTATACCGATCTTCTTAGTGAAACCTAGCGTAGCTAAAAAGGAATATGCTACGTGACGTAGCGAAAGTCTAAGACACGGAAAAGGAGATGGTAATGAAAGACATGCCTCAGTTAGGAATGGGAACATTTCGTTTAGAAGGTGAGGAAGCCCGAGAGTCAGTCAGTAAGGCGCTGGATGTTGGCTTTAGACACATAGACACCGCCCAGTTTTACGGAAATGAAGCGGAAGTGGG
>Ga0105235_100710_pt1 | contig 10104 bp, 7 predicted proteins | sample Virmet3819_2500_FD_90059 | JGI IMG/M metagenome (GOLD analysis project Ga0105235, IMG submission 90059) | Marine viral communities from the Southern Atlantic ocean transect to study dissolved organic matter and carbon cycling - metaG 3819_2500 | ecosystem: Environmental > Aquatic > Marine >... | reverse complement strand
GTTAGAAAGTTGCGCTTAAAAAAGTGTAACGTACATTTATCCCTACCTTGAAAGTTACAGGACATACCATGGCGTTTCATTTAGCTATTAATAACGATATTGCAGTGATCACCTTTGACGACGGAAAAGTTAACGCCGTGGGCTTTACACTTATCCAACAGTTCAACGACGCGCTTGATGAAGCCGAGAAAAATGCAAAGGCAGTTGTGCTTCATGGGGGTGAAGGTAAATTTTGCGGTGGATTCGATTTATCGGTTATGAAAGCCGACGACATAGAAAAGCAGCATGAGTTAGTCTCAAAAGGGGCTGAACTTATTGTCAGACTCTACAGTTTTCCTCTGCCAGTTATCGTTGCGGCTGAAGGTCATAGCATTGCAATGGGTGCAATTATGCTGATGGCGGCCGATTTACGTATCGGTAAAGATGCAGATACTAAATATGGACTAAACGAAACTGCAATTGGCATGGTACTTCCGCCGTTTGGCATGGAGTTGGCAAAAGCAAGGCTAGCGAATACGAGCCAAACAGAAGCGTTGCTTTTCTCTCGAATTTATCAAGGTGCTGAAGCTGTTAAAGCAGGGTTTCTCGATGCAGCCGTACCACAGGATAAGGTTTTGGCAACGGCAATGGGTTATGCGGAAAAGCTTAAAATGTTGCCCAGGCAGTCGTTCGCTGAGTCAAAGCTACAGCTGCGCAACGAGACTATAGAAAGAATGAAAGCCTAGGGCCATTGATTGGGTGTTCGGAGCAACGCGTTAACGTTTATAGGGTTAACGCGTTTTATCCAAAAGACGCCACTACTTTACTGGGCCAGAGCGGCGCTCTATTTCTTCTTTGAGCGCCTTACTCAAACCTAACTCAAAGCTCAGTTCCGCAAGAACAAACAACGGCCTTATCGCTAACCCCATAATGTCGTCGACAAAGGCCGGTTTTTTGCCCTCAAAATGATGGCCGACGTTAATGGTCTTCTTTAGTCCCTTAAAGATATAAATGGATACTAAGGAACTAAGAGGCATAAAGAGACTCATAGCGCTAGTAGAACAACTAAATGGAGTCTTGATGACTAATAAGATGTACTTTGGGGCACTGTTTTGCACAGGCTTACTATCGCTGACTGGGTGTAGCTCAAGCTCTTTTTCTGACTCGGTAGCGCCTTCAAGTTCCGAAAAACCTTCACACGCCGCCTCTGTTATTACAATGAACGACAGCTATTGGCAGGTAGAGAGCATTCAACAAGGCGGAACAATAGACTATAGCCATGTAACCATGAGCATTGACGATGGTCAGATAAGCGGAAGCACGGGTTGTAACCGTTATACGGGGGCGGTTACCTTAGATGCAGTAAACGAAGGGCTCTCAGCATTTACCGTCGACAATATTGCGTTGACCAGAAAGATGTGTGCACCAGCCCTTATGAAGCAAGAGCAAAAATTCGTTGAAGCACTTAACGAAACACAATTGTATTCCATAGACAGCGGTACGTGGCTAGTTCTTCTCAACGGCGATAAATCAGAAACCATCAAAGCAATTTCAACGTCTAACAGCACAAAAACTACTGCTCCTCGAGCTTCACATAGTGAAAAGCAACCAACGGCACCTGTTAGCCAAAAGCAAGACGTTATCGATACAAAGCAGACAAACAATACGAAACGCTATACATGCGAGACCCCTAGCGCGAACATTACCCCCCTTGAAGTAAGTTCACTTGGCCCGGATACGTTAGGGCTATCGCTAAACAATAGTCTTCACATTGTTCAATTATCCCGTTCTGCTTCTGGGGCGAAATACACAAATAACAAGAATGTTGTGTTTTGGAACAAAGGTGATGACGCGATCCTTTCAATAAACTCTGGACGCTATCACTGTAATCTTCTTAAGTAATCAAACCCATCCTGTAATAAGCAATATCGATTACGTATGAAGGTGCTTTTTAAAACGCGCCTTCGTTTATTTTTGCGTTGCAATTCGCGTTCATATACTCAGTACAATCTTTTGTATTAACACATTTCATTATACTACTTCGTTACTATCAGCTTTCTCTTTAATTAGTTTCAGCTAAACATTTCTATCAAGGTATCGACTACTGCCTTACCACTCCTCATATAATCGTTAATATTCTATATTTTTTAATGTTTACAATTTTATGCATATAAATCTGCAACTTATAAACCAAACCCCACTACCAAACATGCTCTAAAACACGATATTTACCTGAACCCAAGTTGAAATAATAGTTAGAGCACTATACAATTTATTTTTATTGAACAGCCAATTAAAGTAAATTCACTGTCGACAAGCGTTAATCTTAACGTCGGAAATGGCCGTCAAGGGCTCGAAAAGACGTTAAAAGTAATGGTGATTTTAATATTGCGTGAACCGTTTGATACTAGTTAAGCGTCTTTCGTATAAAGAAATAGTTTCAACACTATTCATTGTTTTGAAACGAAGTTCGTGTGTCAGTTTTTTCTCGCAATCTATTGGTGAGTATATTCAGCACCTTTTTTAAAGTAGGAGTTTATGCATGTCATTACCGACTTATCAGAATTTCATTCACGGCAAGCCGATGGCAAACAAAAGCAAAGAAACCTTTGCAGTAACCAACCCCGCAACCGGTGAAGTAATTTACCACGTAGAAGTGGCTGATGAGTTCATTCAACAAGAAGCAATCAAGAGCGCTAAAGAGGGATTTGCGGTGTGGTCGGCAATGATGCCGATAGAGAGAACTCGCATTCTGAATAAAGCGGTTGCTCTGCTTCGTGAGCGTAATGACGAGTTAGCTGAACTTGAAGTCCTCGATACAGGGAAACCCATTCAAGAAGCAGACTGTGTTGACATTGAAACTGGCGCTGATGTTATTGAGTATTATGCAGGACTTGCCCCTACTCAGTTAGGAACTCAGCAGCCTGTGGGCGGCGACTTTTTCTATACCCGTAAAGAAGCCCTAGGTGTTTGCGCTGGCATTGGCGCATGGAACTACCCTATTCAAATCGCCTGTTGGAAGTCAGGTCCAGCACTTGCTGCAGGTAATGCCTTTATTTTTAAGCCGTCTGAAGAAACCCCAATGGGTGCACTTAAGTTGGCGGAAGTCTTTATTGATGCAGGCGTACCTGCTGGCGTATTCAATGTAGTACAAGGCGCCGCAGAGGTTGGTCAGTGGCTGACAACAAGCCCGGACATTGAAAAAGTGTCGTTCACCGGCGAAGTAGGCACAGGCAAAAAGGTAATGCAAAGCGCAGCCGCATCTAACTTGAAAGACGTTACGATGGAGCTTGGTGGTAAATCACCGCTACTAGTGTTTGAAGACGCTGATATAAGCCAGGCCGTAAGTGCAGCTATGTTAGGAAACTTCTATACACAGGGTGAGATTTGTACAAATTGCACCCGTGTTTTTGTTCAGCGTTCTGTGTATCAAGCCTTCATTGATGAGCTTAAGACACGTACTGAAAACAACATCATCATGGGCGATCCATTAGATCCTAATGTAAACCTTGGCGCTCTTATCTCTAAGAAACATCAAGAGTTAGTGCTTGGCTATATAGCTAAAGGTAAAGAAGAAGGTGCAACACTGCTAACCGGTGGTAACGCGGCGTCTCCTGAATCCGCACCCAATGGTTTCTTTGTAGAGCCCACCATTTTCACAGACTGCACCGACGATATGACCATTGTTAAAGAAGAGATCTTTGGCCCGGTGATGAGTGTGTTGGTTTTCGATAATGAAGATGAGGTGATAGAACGCGCCAACGGCACCGAGCTGGGTTTAGCCGCCGGTGTGTTTAGCAAAGATATTCAGCGCGCGCACCGCGTTATCCACCAGCTACAAGCTGGTATTTGCTGGATTAATGCATATGGCAACTCTCCTGCTGAAATGCCCGTAGGCGGTTATAAACAGTCAGGTATTGGCCGGGAAAATGGCGTCGAAACGCTTAATAGCTACACACAAACCAAGTCGGTTTACGTGGGTATGAGCCAAATCGAAAGCCCGTTTTAAGAAGCCATTTTAGGAGTACATATGCAGACGTTTGATTACATTATCGTGGGTGCAGGTTCAGCTGGCTGTGTGCTGGCTAACCGCCTGTCAGAAAATCCGAAACACAAGGTGCTGCTGCTTGAAACCGGTGGCTCAGACAAAAGCATTTTCATTAAGATGCCAACAGCGCTGTCTATTCCTATGAATACCGACAAGTACGCGTGGCAATTTAACACTGAAAAAGAGCCGTATTTAAACAATCGTGAAATGCACTGTCCACGTGGAAAAGTGCTGGGCGGTTCATCATCCATTAACGGAATGGTATACGTTCGCGGCCACGCTAAAGACTTCGATGAATGGGAAGCTCACGGCGCAGAGGGCTGGAATTATCAGGCCTGCCTACCTTATTTTCAAAAAGCGGAAACCTGGTATAAGGGCAACGACGCTTATCGTGGTGGAAATGGCGAACTAGGCGTTAACAACGGCAACGAAATGAAGAATCCGCTTTACACGGCCTTCATTAAAGCTGGCGAACAGGCCGGATACGACATCACTAGCGATTATAACGGCAAGCAGCAAGAAGGCTTTGGGCCGATGCATATGACCGTGAAAGACGGCGTGCGCAGCTCAGCAAGCCGTGAGTATCTTGACCCGGTTAAATCGCGCAAGAATTTAACGATAGTCACCGGCGCGCTTGTCACTAAGGTAGTGCTAGAAAAGAAGGTCGCAAAAGGTGTTGAGTATGTGGTTAATGGTAAAGCCGAAACTGCAGCTACATCGAATGAAGTGATCTTGAGCGCAGGCTCTATCGGTTCGCCGCACATCCTGCAACTTTCCGGTATCGGCGATAAAGATATTCTTGAAAAAGCAGGGATTGAGGTTAAGCATCACCTGCCGGGTGTTGGCCAAAACCTGCAGGATCATTTGGAATTCTATTTCCAGTACAAGTGCAAGCAACCCATTACGTTAAATCGCAAGCTGGGCCTAATTTCAAAAGGGCTTATCGGCGCGCGCTGGCTGTTAAACCGTTCTGGTTTAGGTGCAACGAATCACTTTGAATCTTGTGCGTTTATTCGCTCGAAAGCAGACGTGGAATGGCCTGATATCCAGTACCACTTTTTACCCGCGGCTATCCGTTATGACGGTAAATCAGCATTCGACGGTGATGGCTTTCAAGTGCACGTAGGTCATAACAAACCCAAAAGTAGAGGTAGCGTTACCATCCAGTCGGCCGACCCGACGGTACCGCCTAAAATCCTGTTTAACTACTTGCAGCATCAAGATGATATTGAAGGGTTTAGAGCATGCGTAAGACTTACAAGAGAAATCATCGCACAGTCAGCATTCGACGACTTCAGAGACGGCGAAATTCAGCCTGGCGAGCACATTCAGACGGATGAAGAAATAGATGCCTTCGTGCGTGAAGCCGTTGAAAGTGCTTACCATCCATCATGTTCATGCAAAATGGGCGAAGATGACATGGCGGTAGTAGATTCTAAAACCAATGTGCATGGCATTGAAGGGTTGCGCGTAGTGGATTCATCTATTTTTCCGACGATCCCTAATGGAAACCTAAATGCGCCAACCATCATGGTTGCGGAAAAGGCCGCGGATATGATTTTAGGCAAACCAGCTTTGCCACCACAGAATGTAGCGGTTGATATTCATCCGAAGTGGCAAACCGAGCAACGCTAGTCTTTAAATAATTTTTGCACCAGTGTGCCTGAACGCGCACCTTCCACAGTGCTTTTACGCTGCTGCCTTTGGGCAGTAACGTTTAATTGGGTGGACAGTTTAATAACGAAAAAAAAGGAAAAAACATGTTTTATTTTTATCAATACTGGGAGGGTGATAATGACAGTATGGCTTAGTGCAGGCATTATTTTCACTCTGCTTTCTGTAGCTTACATTTTATATAAATGGGGCAACATGAAAGTGGTTGGCGTAACGCCAGTCAGAACCTTTACCTTTATCGCTATTCTTTTTACCTCGGGTTTAGACGTGGGCCTTATCATGTTCCCGCTTACTGAATTTGCGGGTTATGCTGACATAAGCGCAAGTCCTGAATACGCATTCACCAATCCACTGGCTATCGAGTTTGGTTTTTGGGGTTTCTTAATTTGGGGGTTTTACTTTCTTACTTGTTTTTATTTCTGCGTAATCGAGCCAAAAGTTAAGTTTTTTGAGCTACCGCTAGTTAAATTCGTCAACAATGTGGTGATCATCGGCACCTGTGCGTTCACAGCGTTCTTACTCTTGTCAAATCTACCGTGGTATTTACCATCGATGGGAGACGGTGAATCAGTAGTCCCCGCGTTTTATTTGATTGTATTTGCAGCTATCGCCTTTGCCGTTTATTCAAGTACCAGCATTAAATATGTTCGTATTTTAAGCCTTACCACCACATGGGTATTTATCGCCTTAATTGTCGGCATGTGGGCGGCGGCCTTTGTATTTGGTGAAAGTGAGATGTCGGCGTACTTTGCTAATCTCGGTTTGATTGGCGGTTATTTTGCCAACATCGACAACTTTGTATTACCTATTAACGAATACCACGAGTTTTACTTATTCTGGTGGTTTAGTTGGAGCATTATGATAGGCCAATTTACGTCGCGCTTTGTGGGTGGTCTTAAAACCTATCAAGTTATGCTGGCAATGATGGTCATTCCATCTATACCAATCGCAGCCTGGTTCTCGGTCCTTTACCACTACCATAGTGCAGGTATCCCAACTGAAGGAATAACAAACATGGCGATGGTATTTGTCGGTATTGTCTTTGTGATCAACTCTCTCGATTCACTCATAAGGCTCTACACTGATAATCTCAATATGACCGTTGAGCGCATAGGTAAAGGTAACTACATTGCGTTAAATATTGTCGCACTTTCGCTGCTTACTCTTTTATTTAAGCTAGACTTCTTACAAATACAATGGGTTGGTGCGCTGGTTATCGCCGTCTTCTTTAGCTGCTTTGGTTTTATATTGAGTCAGAAGTTTAAATCAGTGACGACTATCAAAACCTCGCCAAAAGAAAACAAAATCGACTTCACAAAAATAGAAAACTTAAATTAGTGAAATAGCGTCTACTGACCTTTGCAATGCGGTAAAGGTCAGTTACGCGAAAGAACAGCACGGTTCCTTATCTTATATTGAGTAGTTTACCTTTTAGGTAAAGGAGCGTAGTTGCGCCTATAACTTGGGTATAAGCGCAATTGAATTAAGGGATCGTGGACAACACAATAACGAAAAAAACAGGTGTTTAATAATGAAAAAACGCAATGCTTTTCAAGCATCCATCCGCTTCGTTACTACTGCTATTGTTGCAGTGCTATACTCATCAGCATCGCTCGCTGACTGGAGCGCAAATATTTCTGCTGTCTCTGATTACACCTTTAATGGCTTAAGCCAAACTCAAAATGATCCTGCACTTCAGGGTGGTATCGATAAAGCTTTTGAAAACGGCATGTATGCTGGCACATGGGCATCTAACGTAGATTTTGGTGGCGACACCAACCTTGAGTGGGATGCCTACGTGGGGCGCTATCAAATGCTTACTGACGCTATCAGCATTGACTATGGTATCGCTTATTATTCTTATCACGGTGGTGACGACTCAAGCGACGGTAATTATCCAGAAGTTTATACTAAGTTTGGCTATGCAAGCGACTACGGTAATACAGAGCTTAATGTCTGGTACACGTGGGATTACTTCGGGACAGGCTCAAGACATACTGTTGCGATGGTTGCCCATACGTTCGAACTTGCGCCAAACCATAACTTACGCGCAAGCTTTGATGTGTCTAACTCGCTAGATAGCGACACTTGGGTATGGCGTGATGACAATACATCGTTTTATCACTACCGTTTAGCGTACCAAACAAGCTATAAAGGTTTAGATTTCGAAATTGCCGCAGAAAATACGAACCTTGATATAGATACCGCTGACGAACGAATTGTGTTCGGCGTAACCAAAACGTTTAGCTTCTAAACAAAGTAAGCAGTCTAAGGTCTTCAAAAAGGGCTATTACCACCTAACAAGGTCAACTGTAATAGCCCTCTTTCTTTTGCTGTGGAAAGCCCCTCCACACCCCAGTCAGGCCACAAAACCATTTCTTGAGAGGCAGTCACTAAAGACGTTCCATCTCTACCGTTGTTCTTGACTTGGTATAAAGCCCAATCAGCAATTAATACTGCATGTTCCCATAATCTTGCATCGACAGCATTGTCATCCCAAGGAAGCGTTGTTACCCCTATCGACATAGTAATTGAAGTCGGTAATTCGAGCGCAATATGAAGGTTTTCAATTGACTCATGCAAACGCTTATTGAATTTGTTTATATCACCTTTATTTATTGATGGGACTACCAATAAAAACTCTTCACCGCCCCACCTAACGAGCTTATCAGTGCTTCGGCACACTAGTTGTAATGCTTTAGACACGTTGTATAGAACCGCGTCTCCTTTATCGTGACCAAAAGTATCATTAAGCTGTTTAAAATTGTCTAGGTCGATGAGAAAAATGGCGCAGGTTTCACTATTTTCGTTAGTGTGTGCATGCTGTTCGGCCCTTTCATTAACTATGCTTAAAAGGTTTGGCAAGAAGCTATTAACCGCTCTACGGTTGTATAAACCGGTGAGTGGATCAGTTAACACTGCTTCCTCAAGCGCTTTATTTTTTACCTTTAGTTCGTTATTCACTCGTTCAAAAGCAAGGGTTCGCTCTTTCACCCGAGCTTCCAACAATTCGTTTCGGCGCCTAAATCTGGCTATTCTGTGAAGATATAACGCATACAACATTGCAACAGTAGCAAGCAAACCAAGCGCTTTTGCCAACGACGACTCCCACCAATGAGGCTCTACGTAAAAAATGACGCTGTCTGGTTTTGACCAGCCTGCCCCGTTAATTTTTGACGATACTTCGAAGCGCGTTTCACCCGCGGGTAGTTTTGCCAAAAAAGCCTCTTCTCGATGCCCAGCATAAACCCAATCGCTGCTATCTAATCTGTATCGGTATTCTGGGGTTGTCTCGCTTGAAAAGGTCGCTACAGAGAAATCAACTTCAACGTTTTGCTTTCTTCCTAGATTGAGTTTTTCATATTTTTGATTAAGCCTCACGCCCTCGACGTAAACACCAGTGATGGTCGTTTGACCGTTGTGCATAGGGGCTATTGTATCCCCTACTGAAAGAACGCCCTCGAGAGTTGGTAAATATAACTTATCTTTAAATACGATTGCTCTGTGGTTTCCTGCACCATTGCAGCACCTGAGATCAGAACGGGCGCTAAATGTCCCGTCATCACGCAAGATTACATCGCTGGTCAATTGCTTGTTGCCAAGTTCACTAAGCGATATGGAAGCAATACCGCTCGCGCCGCTCAGCCACAGTTTGTTATCGCGTATTTGTATAGCAAAGAGGTCTTGAAAAGGCAGACCGTTTTTCACGTTAAACGCCTGCCAATTATTATTATCAAGCAAAAATAACCCTTTGCCATAGGTGGCGACTAACAACTGCCCACCGCCATATTCAAGCAGTGACGACACGAAGATATTGCCGCTATTAAGAACATCAACTTCAGCCCAAACGCCATTCTCTTTTTTAAATAACCCCGCTTCTGTGCCTACCCATAAAACCTCGTTTTTAGTTTTAAGAATACTGCGCACAGATTGGCTTTCAAACGTTGGTATCGAACTTACATCCATGCCATCAAAAGAAAAAAGCCCTTTCGTTGTAGCGACATAAACTACATTTTCATCTGCAAAGAGCGTATTAATTTGCAATCCTTCCAGCTGAACATCTGAGCGAGAAAAGGCCCCCTCCGTTGACCTTATATAAAGGCCATTTCGAGTACCAACCCAGTAATCATTACTATCAGTAAAGAAACTATATGCACTGTTTCCCTCTAACTCATCGGCTGGAATCAATAAACGCCATTGTTCTTCGTTATTAGTGACGAAAACGCCACTATCTGTAGCCGCATATAAATTGCCTTCAGTTGCGAAAAAAGACCACACACGAGATTGAGATATGTCTTGACTTTGGCCCACCCGCTTTACACTGGTAGGCCAATACAGGTGAAGACCTTTTGTTTTGCTTCCTAAAAACCACGTTCCATTATCATCAAAAAGTACGCCGTCAT
>Ga0105235_100708_pt1 | contig 10105 bp, 9 predicted proteins | sample Virmet3819_2500_FD_90059 | JGI IMG/M metagenome (GOLD analysis project Ga0105235, IMG submission 90059) | Marine viral communities from the Southern Atlantic ocean transect to study dissolved organic matter and carbon cycling - metaG 3819_2500 | ecosystem: Environmental > Aquatic > Marine >... | reverse complement strand
TACTAAAGCTGCGAGTAGGCGCTTGACTTGAGAAATGATAACTTTGTGAATCTTTGATATGCGCCACGGCAGCTCTCAGCTGAAATCAATGAATCTGATGACCAAATAAAGGGCCGATATTGCGACCGATGTTCATGCCTTGCTCAAGCGTTTGGTTAACACAGCCCCAAATGATATCTTCGACATCATTGGTGTCGAAGTCATTACGCTCAACTAAAGCGCGCACCAGCTCAGCTGATAGGCTATCGGCACGCACATGACGGAACATACCGTTTTTGGTTCTTCCCATCGCTGAACGCACACCGTCGACGATGACTACGTCTGTTGGACTTAAAGTTGTCATACTGTATTCCTTTTCAATTTGTTGTCAGCGCCGTCATGCTTGGCTTGATAGATTATGAATCTCGAATAGTTAGCAAGCTTACGGCACTTATCCTAATAGGTTATCTATACACTGTGGTCTATCTGTTGTTAAGACTCAGTTATGCAACAGGGTAGAATCTCTCGCCAGCCGCTGCCATATCGCGAATCTTTTGCGGCGCTTCATAAGCTTTGCCAAGGTGTGCATATTTTTCACACAGCGCTAAATAGTTATCTAGACCCAATTGATCAATGTAACGGCACGGGCCACCACGGAATGGTGGGAAACCAACACCCATAATCATAGCCATGTCCGCCTCAGCAGGGGTGCTGACGATATTATCTTCTAAGCAGCGTACCGTCTCATTACAGAAAGCTAGCATAGTGCGGTCAATGATCGTTTGATCATCAAACTCTTGTTTGTCGCTATCGGTGGTCGCTTCTAACAGCTTATAAGTGGCTTCATCAGCGACTTTTTTCGGCTTACCGCGCTTATCAGTTTCGTACTTATAGAAGCCTACGCCGTTCTTTTGACCGAGACGCTCATTCTCATATAGATGCTGGATAGCGCCTTTATAATCAGGGTTCATGCGATCTGGGAAACCTTGTGCCATAACTTCTGCACCGTGTACGCCCGTATCTAAACCGACGACATCGATGAGATAAGCCGGACCCATAGGCCAGCCGAATTTTTCCATGACTTTATCGACATGGGCAAAGTCCGCGCCTTGCTTAAGTAATAAGTCAAAAGCACCAAAGTATGGGAATAGGACACGGTTCACTAAGAAGCCTGGGCAGTCATTGACGACGACGGGCACTTTACCCATTTTAGTTGCGAGCGCAACCGTGGTGGCAATCGCTTCTTCAGAGGACTTCTCACCGCGGATCACTTCAACTAGCGGCATACGGTGTACTGGGTTAAAGAAATGCATACCAACGAAGTTCTCTGGACGCTCAAGCACTTCTGCTAAATGCGTAATAGAGATCGTTGAAGTATTCGAAGCCAAAATCGCGTCTTCTTTGACTAAGCCTTCGACTTCTTTGAGTACCGCGTGCTTCACTTTTGGATTTTCTACTACGGCTTCGATAACGATATCAGTCTCGCTAAAGTCGCCATAGTTCAAGGTAGGACGGATACGGCTTAGAGTTTCACCCATTTTCGCTGGGGTCATCTTTTTGCGTTCGACCATTTTGCCAAGTAGTTTACTCGCTTCACCCATACCCAAATCTAACTGCTCAGATTTGATATCTTTCATGATGATCGGCAAGCCTTTACTAGCGGCTTGATACGCGATACCACCGCCCATGATACCCGCGCCTAGCACAGCGGCTTCATTGATTTCATGCGCTTGTTTGCTGTGTTTCTTAGCCAGCTTCTTAACCAGCTGGTCATTTAAGAACAGACCGACTAAGCTCTCAGCTTGTGGCGTTTTGGCGGCTTTGGCAAAATAAGTGGCTTCGACTTCGATCGCTTTGTCACGTGGCAAATTGACGTGCTTTTCAATCGCTTCGATAGCGAGCGCTGGCGCTGGATACTGCTTAGGATTGGCTTTTGAGAAGATCATGCCTTTAGCGCTATTGAACGCCATGGCCTGCTCAAGCTGGTTTAATTTAACAGGATTGAGCTTCTCTTCACGTTTGGCTTGCCAATCAAGCTCGCCTGAGATACATTTTTTGACTAAATCAACAGCAGCGTTTTGCAAGTCATCAGCGGCAACAGTAGCGTCCACTAAGCCTAACTTTAGCGCCTCAAGTGGTTTTTTTGGCTTACCCGTCGCGATAAGCTCTAAAGCGTTATCAATACCGATGACGCGAGTACTACCCACCGTACCACCGAAACCTGGGAAAATACCGAGCTGCGTCTCTGGCAGACCGATGCTGGCTTTTTCGCTCATCACACGGTATTCACACACTAGAGTCATCTCACAGCCGCCGCCAAGTGCCGCGCCATTGATAGCCGCAACTTTCGGGAATGGTAAGTCTTCAAAGCGATTGAAAGTACCATTGACTTTGACGCCCCAGTCTTTGATTTCATCTTCTGGTTTTTGGAATGAAGCGACAAATTCTGTAATGTCGGCGCCCGCGATAAACACGCCTTTGCCTGAAGTGACGATAAGACCTTTAACATCGTCGGCTTGTTCTAAAGCACTCACCGCTTCGCCAAGCTGTTTATTGGTTTCCATGTCAAATTTATTGACGCTCTCACCTTCAGCATTAAAATGCATATTAGCAATGCCATCCTCTAGCATGCTCACGGTAATGCGATTTCCTTGATATACCATTTGAAACTCCTTGCTGGGTTATAAGATTTATAGGGCTATACAAGCTGATTGATACAATCAAAGCTTATTAAAAGGTTCATTATTTGAATGATTACATTTTTGAATTAAAGTTATCGTTGATAGCTATTAGTAAGAACTAATAGGTAGTAAAAAATAATAATTAATAAAAGATCAATAAGATGAAAGACCAGCTATTTAATTTGACCGGTTAGAGCGTACTGCAATGTATGTTGCTATCAGTGCCCTTTAGCCTGTATCGACAATCAGTTTAGGGATTATAACCGCGACTGTCACAAGCTAAAGCCGGACTCGTAAGTCACTATTAAGTCTTTAAGAGACATTTACCTACTCTGCAAGATGCTTTATTTGTATAGCAGCACCCTCTAAGACCCTGTAAGAGCCGGCTCTACAACTCATCGTTATTAAGCCTTTAAGGCTTATATTATAAAAACATATTAGCACTTTGAATGAAATCATCAATACGTAACCAAAGCTTAGCCAATCTTACTCGCGTGCAATACGGGCTAAGCGACTATACTTGCGCAGTCGCTATATAAGCCTCTGTCACTATCATGCTAAACTCATGCTAAACTAAGGCGATTTTCGCTTTTGTCTTTTTACTTAGTCATTGGTAGCTTTATGTCTTTCCCCTCCACTTCGCAATTCGTTCCTTTTGACTCCTTTGAGCAGCTCTCTTACTCGTTACGCACACAATTAGCCGCAGATATTGAAGCGCTATTTACTTACGCCAATTTGCCAAGTCCGCTCGGTGATGCTTGTCGCTATGTGATGACCGGCGAAGGCAAGCTGGTGCGGCCTTTATTAGTTGCCAGTGCTTTTGCTAGTGTTATCGCGAGTACTGATGATGTGACCTCAGTTACTGGACAAGCCGAAACGACAAGCGCCACAGCAGATAAACCAGCTGGCTTGGCGACTCTTTTGCGCCATGAAGCCCACTATGATATGTGCCGAAGAGCGGCATTAGCGGTGGAGCTGTTGCACACTTACTCTCTTGTACACGATGATTTGCCGTGTATGGATGATGATGAGCTGCGCCGTGGCCAGCCCACCGCTCATATCGTCTTTGATGAGGCGACCGCTTTGCTAGCAGGGGACGTGCTACAGACTTTAGCCTTTGAAACACTCAGCGCCGAGATACCCACCTTTGCGCCTTTTAATGAGGTGATAGCCAGTAAGCTTTTGGCCGTATTTACACCGCGAGCGCGGCGCATGGTGGCAGGGCAAATGCTCGATCTCAATGCCGAGGCGAGTACAGACATATCGCAAACGGATTTGGAATCCATCCACCGGGATAAGACCGGCGCGTTAATAGAAGCGGCGCTGCTGATGGGCGGAATATGCGCCGGTGCTACAGCGCCGCAGCGGATGGCACTGCAGGACTGTGCCCAGCATATTGGTCTGGCCTTTCAAGTACAAGACGATATCTTAGATGTGACAGGAAATACCGATGATCTGGGCAAACCGGCTGGAAGCGATGAGAAGCTTGATAAATCAACCTACGTGAAGCTCATGGGCGTGGACGCAGCCAAAGACTACGCGCAGTCGCTATTTGCAGAAGGTCGCGGTGCAATCACTCGTGAGTTAGGTGACGACAATGCCGTACTAGCGGTTATCGAATGGCTGTGGCAGCGACAAAAGTAAAGTCGAACCTGTAATAAAGGCCGCTAGCAATAGGATACTGTAGTCGATTCACTATAAAAATGGCGTAGCGCGCTTAATTTCATAACAATTTTATTTTGAACTGACTATATGAATAATCATTCTACTCCGACCATCTATTTAGGCACAGGCGGCTATAGCGATACTGACCTGCTGGGCACGCTATATCCTGAAGGCACCAAAAAGACCGATTTCTTACGTGAGTACGCTAAGCAATATGGCGCGGTGGAGATTAATAGTACCTTTTATGCGCCTATCGGCCAAAAAGCCTTTACCGGTATGATTAATAAAGCTTATGAGCAAGCCGATAGCGAGTTGAAGTTTGCCGTCAAGCTGCACCAAGACTTTACTCATGCGCGTAAGGGCACAGCGGAGCACGTACAATCTTTTCTCAATGCCTTGACGCCGCTGATCGAAGCAAATGCTCTAGCTCCTCTTCTGCTCCAGTTCCCGCATGGCTTTGATCGTACTCGCGAGCATCGGCTATATCTAGCCAATCTGGTCAGCTGGTTTGGCGATTATCCGCTTGCCATCGAGTTTCGTCATAACGCATGGCACACGCCGCAAGTAGTCGATAGCTTTAAAGAGCAAGGTCTCATTTGGTGCAGCGTCGATTATCCTAAAGTCAGCGGTCTACCACCATCACGATTGATATTTACCGAGCGCACAGGCTACCTGCGCATGCATGGCAACAACCTAAACTGGTGGGATGCGATGAGCGCCGCCGATCGTCATGATTATCGCTACTCTGAGTTGGAGATGCAGAATTGGGCGCAAGCGATTGCCAATCAGCGCCAGCATTTTGATGTGCTATATATCTTTTTTCAAAATACCGTCAATGCGCATGCTTATTATAATATTGCGATGTTACGTGATGCGTTGGGTAGGTTTGGGTTTGAGGTACTCTGAACAAGTTGAATGTTAAAACGTAGCGCGTCCCCTACACACCAACGATTGTTTTAACCTTTGTTTTATATGAATAGCAGAAGCTACTTAAGATATAGGGTATTTAGTTTGAGAATTTACTTTTATAAATGGTGCGCAGGGCACACCCTACAGAAACTAATTTCTGATAACAGTAAACCAAAAAAAAGGACACCTCTTAGCGTCCTCTTTTTATTTACAAATCAAAAGCTAGGTAGCTTATTTACCTTCAACACCAGCATCTTGACCTTTATATTTTGCGTTTGCGTAGTCCCAGTTCACTAGCTTGTCTAGGAACGTATCGACATAGTCAGGACGACGGTTACGATAATCGATGTAGTAAGCATGCTCCCACACATCACAAGTCAATACGGCTATTTTATCGTGTGCAAGTGGGTTATCTGCATCGCTGGTTTTCATGATAGATAGTTTGCCGCCAACTTTATCAGCAACTAGCCATGCCCAACCTGAACCGAACTGTGACGTTGCTGCATTTTTGAACTCTTCACGGAATTTGTCATAGCTACCGAAGTCTTCCTCGATTTTACCTTTTAGATCACCTGTTGGCTCGCCGCCGCCATTGTCAGGCGTCATGCAGTTCCAGTAGAACGTGTGATTCCAGACTTGCGCTGCTTGGTTAAACATGGTTTGTTTGCTATCGTCTTTTGCCGTAGCTTCGATGATCTCAGGCAGTGTCTTATCTTCAAGACCAGAACCTGGTAGCATATCTTTTAATTTATTTACGTAAGCTGCATGGTGCTTGTCATGATGATACTCTAATGTCTCGGCACTGATATGTGGCTCTAGTGCGTCTTTGGCATAAGGTAGGTCTGGTAGTTTGATATTTGACATAGTTATTTTATCCTTGCTGTTTTAGCCAACACTTTATAGCCGTAATCTCTACACCGTTTTGATGATAAAGCTCGCTATTAAATAGAAGACTAAGTTGGCTGAGTTTATTATTAGTGAATATGCACTGGTGCTTGAAGTACCTTGAAGTATTTAGACACCTTATTATAAATTCCTTTATCAGAAATCTAAAAAGTTATAACCCTAAAACGAGCTTAATGACTCCGAGTGGCTACTTATCGATTTAAATCAATGTTATAGATTCTAATGAATAAGAAGTAAACTCAAAGGACATAAGCTGTAAGCTATAATTCACTGTAGCTTGTGAGCTAGTATAACAATAGTCGCGGGTGATATCCGTTACTAAATGTTATAGAGCATTCGCTAACTAGTATAGGCTAGCGGATAACGCAGCACAACTTCTCAAATCTTGGATAGTTTTTATGAATATTCCCACTTCGCAAACGCTTGCACAGAGCCCGTCAAAGGATGAGTTCAGCGAATTTTCAGGACAGAAGCAATTCTCGGCACAGAATGAATGGGTGCTAGCTAGTAATAATAAAGGTAAGCTTGCCGAGTTTGAGCGATTATTTGCAGCAGCGAACTTGGACATTACCATCACACCTCAAGGTCAGCTCAATATAGCAGATGCGATTGAGGACGGTTTGAGCTTCGTTGAGAACGCCATTATCAAGGCGCGTCATGCTAGCCGTAGCAGCGGGTTGCCGGCGATTGCCGATGATTCAGGCTTATGTGTGCCAGTGTTAGGTAATGCGCCCGGCATCTACTCTGCTCGCTATGCCGGCGAGCATGGCAATGATGCTAAGAATAACGCTAAGCTCATCGCTGACTTGCAGCCTATTCGTAAGCAAAACCCAAACGCACCCATTAAGGGGATGTTCGTCTGTGTACTAGCGCTGGTCCGTCACGCTGATGATCCGCTTCCGATTATCGCTCAAGGGTTATGGCAAGGCGAGATATTAGACGCGCCACATGGCGATGGTGGTTTTGGTTATGATCCACTATTTTGGTTACCCCAATTAGAGGCAACGGCGGCAAGTTTGGATAGCGCTCATAAAAACCAAATCAGTCATCGCGGACAAGCGATTAGGCAATTATTGCAGCAATTATGAGGTTTTGGGCGTCCATTTATCGCTTTTTGCAAGCAATTTAAAGCAAATATACGCTTAGGTAAACAGATAGCTTTTACTTTAATTAGTAGATAGATTATACTGTTCTACTTTTAAATTTTATTACTGCTGGGCTTTGGCCCTTTTATTTGATAAAAGACTGACTAAAACAGTAATCAGGGTTACAGGCAGCGGTAATGGTTATCAGCGCTCAGTGTTCAAAGCTCAGTATTTAAGGCTAAGTATTTCAACCTGAGTGTTTAAAGCTGATATCTGCAATACCCTATTCATTCTAACGGCAATCGATAACTCGTTTATCTTTATCCATATATAAGCGCGATTGGCTATTATTTTAATCATCTAAGGTGTAATTAACATGGCTACAGATTTACAAGTCACAACTAACAAGCTGTCTAACAAAGAGACTCAGCTGACGGTTAAAGTCCCCGTAGAAAAAATCCAAAATAAAGTCGAAGGCCGCATCAGCCAAGTGGCGAAAACCGCCAAAATCGACGGTTTCCGTAAAGGCAAAGTGCCAATGTCGCACATCCGCTCACAGTATGGCGCGGGCATTCAGCAAGAAGTGATCAATGATGTCATCCGTGATACGGTCTTTGAAGCGATCAAAGAAGAGGACATCCGCGCCGTTGGTATGCCAAATATCGACGACGTTAAACTTGAAGATGACTTCTTAGTGTATCAAGCGACTGTTGAGATCTTCCCAGAAGTGGAAGTACAAGGTATCGATGAGATCGAAGTAGAGCGTCATACTGCTACTGTTGATGATGCTGATGTCGATACTATGATCGAAAACCTACAAAAGCAGCGTCAAGAGTACGTTGAGAAAAAAGGTAAAGCGACCAAAGATACTCAGGTCACTTTCGACTTTGAAGGTTCAATCGACGGCGAGAAGTTTGAAGGCGGTAGCGCTGAAGACTTCAAACTAGTCATCGGTAGCGGTCAGATGATTCCAGGCTTTGAAGACGGTATCAAAGGCATGAAAGCTGGCGAAGAAAAGACCATCGATGTGACTTTCCCAGAAGATTATCAAGCCGAAAACTTAGCAGGTAAAGAAGCTCAGTTCAAGATCAATGTCAAATTGGTCGAAAAACCTAAGTTACCTGAGATCGATGAAGAGTTCCTTGAGCTGTTCGGCGTGACTGAAGGCGGCGTAGACAAACTAAAAGAAGATGTGCGCAAAAATATGGAACGCGAAATCAAGAACGCCGCGCGTAGCCAAGTGAAGCAAGCGACTTTTGATGCGCTACTAGAGAAAAACGAATTTGATGTGCCAAGCGCGATGCTAGAGCAAGAGATCGATCGTCAGCGCAGCATGATGATGCAGCGTTTCGCTCAGCAGTTCGGCTCAAGCGCTGATAGCTTTGATAAAGATATGCTGCCTAATGAGCTGTTCGAAGAGCAAGCGCTACGTGCTGCCCGTCTTGGCATCATCGTTGCTCGCGTTATCGACACCAAAGGCTTAGAAGTCGACCAAGAGCGTGTTGAAAGCTTTATCAAAGAAGCCGCTGAAAACTACGAAGATCCAAATGAGGTCATCGAGTACTACACTAATGACAAGCAGCAACGCGCAAATATCGAATCAGTCGTGTTAGAAGACCAAGTAGTAGATTACTTGATCAGCCAAGGCAAAGTCACTGACAAAGAAGTCAGCTACCAAGACCTGCTCGCGGCTCAGCAGCAGCAAGCGATGTAGTCAGTGAGTCTTACCGCCTGTGCGCATAAATGAGCGATCATTACCGCATCGAGCGCTAGCGAGATATATAAATTGCCTCAACACCTTTGTTGGGGCATTTTTGTCAGTACGATTTGCTTTTGGTCATGGTGAATAGTGAGTTTTTTACTATCTTTGCTACGCTGCCCTTGATAATTGATGACTGACGCCTTATTAATAGGGGACAATTTATCATTTGTGACGCTAAGCATTTACTAGTACGCCCTAAAAAAGTTACTATTGCTGGACTTTTTAATTTATAGCTTAGTCCGTTCACAGACTAATCCCTCTATTCTAAAAACAGCGTTTTTTATAAAAACAGTTATTTTATTACTTCCCTTATCTACTTACCTTTAAATATTAGGACATTTCTATGACAGATTATGATCGCATCACTGCCAATCCTCATTTCGATATGCTGATGAGCGCCCACGATCAAGTGCAAAGTTCAGGTCAAGCGGCACAAGGCGCTCTCGTCCCTATGGTGGTTGAACAATCGGCGCGCGGCGAGCGTTCGTTCGATATTTTCTCGCGTCTATTACGTGAGCGGGTGATATTTTTGACCGGTCAAGTCGAAGATCACATGGCCAACCTTATCGTCGCTCAGTTGCTATTCTTAGAAGCGGAAAACCCGGACAAAGATATCCATTTATATATCAACTCTCCAGGTGGTTCTGTAAGTGCCGGTCTCGCTATTTTTGATACGATGAACTTCATCAAGCCTGAAGTGTCAACCATCTGTATGGGCGGTGCTTATAGCATGGGTTCGTTCTTGTTGGCAGCGGGCGAGCGCGGTAAACGCTATGCGCTAGCTAATTCGCGCGTAATGATTCATCAGCCATCGGGCGGCGCGCAAGGTCAGGCGACTGATATCGAGATTAACGCGCGTGAAATCATCAAGACTCGTGCCCGTCTCAACGAGATTTTGGCTGAGCGTACTGGCCAGCCAGTAGAGAAGATCGAAAAAGACGTTGAGCGTGACTACTGGTTAGATGCCAAGGAAGCCAAAGAGTATGGTTTAGTCGATGAAGTATTAGAGCGTCGCCCTGCTGACCTTAAGTAATCTCTGATAGTTATGATTGAATACTGAATACTCTAATGCTGATAATTTAAGTAGTAAGTCACTAGGGCGTGTTGAACATTCGACC
>Ga0105235_100705_pt1 | contig 10166 bp, 6 predicted proteins | sample Virmet3819_2500_FD_90059 | JGI IMG/M metagenome (GOLD analysis project Ga0105235, IMG submission 90059) | Marine viral communities from the Southern Atlantic ocean transect to study dissolved organic matter and carbon cycling - metaG 3819_2500 | ecosystem: Environmental > Aquatic > Marine >... | reverse complement strand
ATGGAAAGCGGCAAGAAAGTAGGTAGCGATGCTCCCCTTATTTTCTACATGGGCTACAGTATTCACGGTAACGAGCCTTCTGGTACCAATGCTTCCCTAGCGCTGGCTTATTATTTAGCCGCCGCCGAAGGTGAAGAAATCGATGCCTTGTTAAGTAATAATATTGTGCTATTTGACCCGTCTTTCAACCCTGATGGACTTTCCCGTTTTGCTCAATGGGCTAACATGCACAAGGGTAAGCAGCTGGTTTCTGACAGCCGTCACCGTGAACATGATGAGGGGTGGCCTTCAGGCCGCACAAATCATTATTGGTTCGATTTGAATCGCGATTGGCTATTACTGGCGCACCCAGAATCCCAAGCACGCATAAAACAGTTTCACAAGTGGCGCCCGCATGTACTGACCGATTTTCATGAAATGGGCACAGACAGTACCTATTTTTTTCAGCCTGGCGTACGCTCGCGTAAAAATCCGCTAACGCCGGACGAGAACGTCACCCTTACTGAGGCACTGGCGCAATATCATGCTGCTGCGTTCGATGAACAGGGCGAGCTATATTTCACCCAAGAAGGATTTGACGACTTTTATGCAGGAAAAGGGTCTACATATCCAGATTTACACGGCAGCATAGGTATTTTGTTTGAGCAAGCCAGTTCACGAGGTCACCTGCAGGACTCTATTAATGGCAAGCTTGCCTTCAAAGACACCATCGCAAATCAAATTACTACGTCTTTGAGCACTTTTAGAGGCGCATTGGCAAATAAAGCTGCTATTCTCGATTATCAATCGGGTTTTGTTAAGAGCACACAGTCACTGGCTGAAAAGGATGAGCAGGTAGGTTTTGTTGTTAGTGCATCGAATAATACTGCTCGCTTTAATGCTTTTATCGCGCTACTAGAACAACATCACATTGAATATAATGTATTAACAAAAAACTTTGAGGCTGACAAAGTTCGTTACGGTGCAGGAAAGGCGATATATATTCCTACTAGCCAGTCTCAATACCGCTTAGTTAAATCTATTTTTTCAACCCAAACGTCGTTTGAAAACAACACGTTTTACGATGTTTCAACGTGGAATTTAGCGCTCGCTTTCAATTTAGATTACGCGCCCTTAGACAAGAGCGATGTGCGAAGCCTTGAGTTAAGTGGCACCTCCGCACTAGCCCAAATAGCACCCAACGATATTCATCCTGACGCTTATGCTTACGCATTCTCTTGGCAGCATTATTATGCCCCAGCCATGCTGCAAACCTTATTGGAAGCAGGTGTAAAAGTGCGAAGCAGTGAAGAAGCGTTCTCTGCCATTAAATATGACGGGAAAAACGTTGAGCTTCAGCCAGGCAGTATTGTTGTACCGAAAGGCTTGGGTCAGCCTGAAAACTTAGCGTCCATTTTGCGTGAAGCGCAACAGCAACTTCAGGTACCTGTGTTTAGTTTACGCAGTGGGTTAACTCCCACAGGGAATGACTTAGGCAGCCGAAGCATGGCACCAGTGGCGTTGCCGCAAGTGTTGATCGTAGGCGGTGAAGGTACCAGCGAATACGAAGCCGGTGAAATGTGGCATTACTTCGACACAAAGGTGGGCCTAGCGCCTAGTATCGTAGAGCAACAACACCTGACAAGGGCGCTCAGTGATCCAAGCGCAACTTACACTCATCTACTATTTCCAAGCGGTAGCTATCGTTTTACGGAGAGCGAGAGAGCACAAATTGAAGAGTGGGTGAAAGCGGGTGGCGTGATTGTCGGTCAGAAATCCGCGCTGCGTTATTTTGCTCAGCATAAATGGTTAGATGCAGAAGTGGTTAGCCGAGAAAGTATTGATAACGCTTTCGATGAAAGTGAATTAAGTTACAAAGACGGCGCATCGTTATACGCCAGAAAGCTCGTGGCAGGTGCCGTATTTGAAGCGAACATCGATAATTCTCATCCACTGTTTTACGGGTATGACGATGACACGCTGCCCATGTTTAAAACTAACAATATGATAATAGAAGCAAGTAGTTCACCTTTTGTGACGCCAGCGCGTTACACCGACGAGCCTTTGATGGCTGGGTTTAGTGATAATGCAATGGTAGCGCTAATGGCGGAATCAACCGCTGTAACCACACAAAAAATGGGGCGTGGTGTGGTCATTGGCTTTACCGACAATACGCAGTTTAGAGGGTATTGGTACGGTACCAACAAGATGCTGGCCAATGCGATTTATCAGTCACATTTTATTCGCTAAATCAGTTTTAAGAGCGCGGTGAATGCCGCGCTTTTGAAACTAGTTCTCGCCATTGCGTTTTCCAAGGCCTACACCCTGTTAACTTCAGGCTGTCTGATAAAGGCTGCTTTTGGGCGGCGGAGTAAATGCCGCTACCCATACTTGAATGGCTATATTGGGGTAGCGCTGCTTAAGCCTTTTGCTAAGGGTATTTACGGTCACGCCGGTGGTAAGAACATCATCAACTATCGCGACGGTGAAACCGCCTCCATCTGCTTTACTTTCCGCTGCTGCTATCTGTTCATCAATACACCATTTCGTTAAGCCAAATGCACGGCTTGCGTTTTCCGCTCTGGCTGCTTTGGATAAATGGTGCTGCACGCTAAAGCCTTTTCGTCTAGCCCATGTTTGATTAACCGGTATGTTTAGCTCACGACTTGTGCTTTCACAAAGTAGGGTCGCCTGATTGTAGTGTCGCGTTGCAAGGCGCCATGCACTAATTGGAACCGGAAGCAGTAAATCGGGCACTGATAAAGTGCACTGTCGCTTTTTATGGACAAACCAGTTACTTAATACTTTTCCTGCTGTAAGGGAATGCGTAAACTTCAACTGGTGAACCAGCGATGACATGGGCCAAGTATGAAGCCCTAATACACTCAACGCATCATAGTGGCTATGCTTGACGTGGCCTGCTACCGGTCCGTATTGAAGTAGATTACTTCCATGCAAAGTGGTATCGAAAAAAAACATGTCATCTTCACACCAGTGACATACTGGCGTAGGACTTGCCTGATAACATAGTAAACATGAAAGGTTCATAATGTTGATTCCATCAACTTCCTTGAATTGTCGAACGTTGACCTATTTTCATCATTTCGTGTTGCCTCAAAAACACGTCACTGCCTAAGGAGGTGTAAATGGAAATGTTGCATACAAACGGCGAGCTTGTCACCCGTACTCAAGGTACAGGCGTAGATGTAGTATTTCTTCATGGATGGGGGATGAACAGCGGGGCGTTCAAATCTTTCATTCCTTACCTTAGTGATAATTTTCGCGTCACTACCATTGATCTTCCTGGGTTTGGAGAAAACGCTGAGGTTATTCCTTCACCTTATAACGTTGAAACCCTTGCTCAATCTATCGTTGATTCATTGCCCGACCAATGTGTATTAGTTGGGTGGTCGTTAGGCGGTTTGGTAGCACAGAAATTAGCGCTTTTGGTCCCAGAAAAACTTACTGGGCTGGTGACCATTGCTTCAACACCTCGTTTTATTGCGGGGCCTTGTTGGCCGGGTATAGCTGCCGATTTACTTACTATGTTCGAGTCCCAGCTTGAAAAGAATTACCAAAAGACACTGGAGCGTTTTTTAGCAATTCAAGCCATGGGGAGTGAAACGGCTAAGCAAGATATTAAAGCAATTAGAGAGCAGGTTACCCAATTCCCAGACCCTGCTGAAGAAGCGCTCAAGAAAGGTTTGCGTATATTGTCTACTGAAGACATGCGTCAAGAAGTTGGGCGGATAACCACACCAACTTTACGACTATATGGCCGGTTAGATAGCCTTATACCAACCAGTGGTATCGATAGAATTTGCGAGCTACACCCACAGGCTGATACGGTTGTTTTGCCTCATGCGTCGCATGCTCCGTTTATTTCCCACCCTCAGCAAACTGCCGACATTCTTTTTCGTTTCGCCGCCGGTGTTTATCAGCGAAAAGCGTCTTAACCTTTTCTTTAAATAAAGCTTCAATCCAATGTTTACCTTTGGTTTGAAGCTTTTTAGCAGCATCTCCCGTCATTAAAAATCGACTGCTTACAAGTAGTTACTGCCGGGCAGTAATACACGACTTTTCATTTATGCAAAATTGGTCAATAATTGCACATGAGAGGTTAGAGGTAGTGTATGACAGGTATTGATGGTGTAGGCTCTGCGTTTGCAGCCGCCCAATATGGTTTACAAAGTGCAAGCGATGGCATTTCGCAAGCGGCATCGAATATTGCTCAGCGTACCGCTGAGGATGCGGTTGCGCCCGCTCAACCTATCGCAGCTAACACTGACATAAATAACGCGACACCTAATTCAACATCTTCCACCTCACGTTTAACTGACGATTTAATTGCGCTAAATGTAAGCGAGCGCAATGCACAGGCTTCCGCCAAAGTGCTCGGTGTTGCCGACGAGATGCTCGGCACTATTATTGACGTGCTGGCGTAGACGGAGAAGTCGCAGTGAACATCGTCACACCAATTCTAAACGCCATTGCATACCCTACTGCAAATATAAATACAGAATCTGCGCGCAGAGATAACGTGCAGCGGGAAACTATTCCCCAAACCTCAGATTCACAACAGGGTGCCTCTCAGAAAGGCTTAGGGTCTGAAGCCGATAAGGCAAAAGCCCCTGGGCAGCCGCCAGCACCAGTTACTTATGAACGTCCTCAGGTACAAACTGAGCTTCAAGCTGCTTTTCAAAACGTGTTTGGTCAAGAAAAAGACAACGCGCAGGATGAGAGTGCAGGCAAACAGGACGCGCAAGATAAGCAACAAGAGCAGCAAGAAAAACAAGACGCCGCTGAGATTGAACAGTTAAAAGCCCGGGATCAGGAAGTAAGAGTTCACGAGCAAGCGCATGCGGCAACAGGCGGTCAATACGCTGGTGCACCTCAGTATGAGTACACTACGGGCCCTGATAATAGGCGTTACGTCACCGATGGTCAGGTATCCATCGATGTTTCAGAAGAAAAAACACCTGAAGAAACGCTGAAAAAAATGGAACAAGTGCGCGCAGCCGCGCTCGCGCCAGCGGAACCATCCTCACAAGATTTAAAGGTAGCTGCTGAAGCCTCTCAGAAGGCCACCGAAGCTCGAAGCGAAATTGCAAAAGGTCAGGCTGAAGGTTTTTCTACCGAGCAGATTTCAGTAGAAGGTGTTTCTACTGAGAGTGCTAATAACGTTTCGGGCAATGGAACGATCGCACAGCCAGAAGCGAGCCCAGGTACCGTTGGTGACGCGGTGCTAGAGGCCCAGTCTAGGTTCTCAGACACTACAACTTCACAGGGGCTTGGGGCCAACGAATCTGATTTTATGCAGGCGCGAATTGGCCGAATTCAAAGCGCTTATTTACAAGCCTATACGCCATCAAGAGAAGGCTTATCGCTTCAAGCGTAAAGGCTTGTAATGTTTTTAGCTGGGTTTAATAGTCAAGTATCGCCTTCGTAAAGGGGTACTTGGGTGAATCGCCAGTAATGTCTGAAAGCACCGAGTTCATGGTGTCTACATCGCTGTCGAACCCGCCATGAGATGTTGCAGCCGTAGCATCGCCTTCTTTCCCTTCGCTATATTTAAATGTCACGTTATCAATCGGCTGATTAAATATGGCCATACCTAACAGCGGCATCTCCGGTTTAGATTCAAATGCATTTGAGACTAAATAAAGCAGCGATTTTTGGTAAATGCGCGCCACATGATCATCCTTTTCCAACGCTTCAGATAAATTGTAAATTGTGGTCGACTCAATACTTTTTCCCTCTATAAGAGCAGAGAGCCTTTCACTAAATAAGGGAGTGCTAATGGCGGGTGCCAGTAAATGAAGGCTTTTAACTCTTATATTTTCGTCAATTTTAAACAGCCTTGATAGGCTGTGCGCATGAAAGATAGAGCCAGCTGAATGACCCACAACGTGCAGCTGAATATCCGGGTTATCTCTTAAATAGGCGGCTAACTGCGTAAGAAAGTATGTACCATCTGACGTGGTACGGGTAAAAGGCGTGCACGCATCCGATTTCATTTCACGCCACAATGCGCCGCCTACTTTACGTGTTGCCCATTCCAGAATTCTGTCAGTATAGTCGGTGAAGGCGCCTACTTTATTGCTAATCTCTTTATTTTTGAAACCTAAAATATCCTTTAACTCTTCTAGCATGCCAGTGTCATACATGAAGTGAATAGGGAAAACATCGTTTTTGAGAAACGTATCTTTCATAGCGGCGATGCGCTTAGCTGAGGCTTTTATGCTATTTAAGCCCCCGTGAGCATATAGCATCACATGGCGATGGTTACTGTCAGATAGTTTCTCAATAATAGTATCTACGTGGTTTTTGTTGCTCCAATATTTGCTTCTTGTATCGAAGTGCCCGTCGTCGAAATGAACAAAGTGATCTTGAATACTCACGCGCGGCGTCGAACGGGTGAATAGCCCTTGTGCAATAGAGCGTGTCGCTTGATGGTAGGTACCGGTACCTGAGATAGGCAGCGCAAGCTGGACAACCCAGGCATCCATAACATTTAATGCCCAGTCATCGTAGCGCCAGAGGGCCAGCCCTGATTTTTTCCAATCCGTACCCCACGAGTTTTGGATCCAAAAGCCTTCGTCGTTATAGCCGACAATGGCGAACGCATGGCCCCCTATGGGTTCTGGTCTTAAGTTTATTTTGTCCCCTTCACTGTCTTTCCAGCCTTCATGAATTCTGGCAGACACAAAGATAACGCCCACTTCGTTAAGGGCTGCATGAAAATCACTAATTTCCCGTTCAATACGGTAGTAGGCCCCTAGTCTGTGATTGCTAGCGTTATTAGCAATGGCAAGGGTCATTTCGAATTCGTTGCTGTGCTCTATATCTTGTGTTAGTGAGTAATTACATACCCCACTGTTGCACCAGCCTTTAATTGCCCCGCGGCAACTCGAACCCTCGTAGGCTTCGCCCAACCATTCATCGTGACGCTTGGCCATAGCATAAAGCATCCACGGACTGACAGTCTGTTTTCGGCGCTGCTGACGATAAATGAAGTTAATGGTTGCCGCCAACGCAAAGCCCGTACAGGCACCATCTTTACCTTGGTCCAAAATGACCAAGTTACCAGGTGGGTCGATAAAAGGCTTAAGTGGAGTGAGGTTTGGTTGGTAATAACGGTCCCGAAGGTCGGGGTAGTCGGCGCTGACATTCAGCATGTCTTTTGAAACAGGTAAATTCATAACATCATCCTTTGATTAGGGCTGATGAACCTTGTTGCACGATTAGATAAAAATTCGTACACCAAAGGTCAATGGCTCCAGTTCACTATAGTCGTCCGAAAGTGCTACCTTGAAAAAGATTGGGGTCAAAAGAGCGACATTACGTTCGTTAAACGTTACGAAATTTCATAAACATCAACTGACTCGCTAAACAAGAACAACAAACAAACTTTCGTTTCGGTATGACCAATACCTTTTCACTGTTTCGGTTTCTAATTTGACACTCTTTATTCTGGGAATTTGAAAGGGAACAGCCATTCCTGTATTCCCACGCTTCGCTAAAAAACTTGCCAGCGCCTTCTGAGTGGGCACTTATCTATGCGGATTGGTATAATGTAGCAAAAACGAGCAGTCAAATGGAAGTGCGAAAAAAAGGGCCTGTCTAATTGACAGGCCCTTTATAAGATAGGATAAGCAATCGATAAACAGCTAACGTTTATTTTTTCGCTTTAGCAAACGCATCGGCAAAAGCATTACCCATGGCGCTGTTTTGCGGCTGGCTATTGCGGTTGCCGCCACCTTGATTTGAACGTGGATTGGCGTTGGAACGGCTAGACGCTTTGTGCTGCGCTTTGCCTGCACCTTGGTTATTAGCCCCTTTACCTGAACCTGATTTTCCGCCAGCATTGTGGCCTTGCGATGGCGTATCGTCTAAACGCATAGTGAAGGATATACGCTTGCGCGGTACATCTACTTCAAGCACCTTTACTTTAACGATATCGCCCGCTTTAACCACCTCGCGAGGGTCTGAGATAAACTTGTTAGTCAGTGCGGAAATATGCACGAGTCCATCTTGATGCACGCCCACGTCAACAAATGCACCAAAGTTAGCCACATTGCTGACCACACCTTCTAAGATCATACCTGGCTTGAGGTCGTTTATGGTTTCAACGCCTTCTTTAAACGCGGCAGTTTTAAACTCTGGGCGAGGATCACGCCCTGGTTTATCCAGCTCTTTTAGAATGTCTTTAACGGTGGGTAAACCGAATGCATCGTTGGTAAAGGTTTCTGGCGACAGACTTTTCAGTAACTCTGTGTTGCCAATGATGTCGTTTACCGCAACAGCGGTAGTATCTACAATTCTATCTACTACTGGGTAAGCTTCCGGGTGAACCGCAGATGCGTCAAGTGGGTTTGAGCCGTTTACAATGCGAAGGAAGCCTGCCGCTTGCTCAAAAGCTTTTGGACCCAAGCGCTCTACTTTCAATAGTGCTTTGCGGTCTGGGAACGCACCGTTGGTATCTCTGAAATTAACAATATTGTGGGCTAATGTCTTGTTGAGGCCTGACACATAGCTTAACAGTGCCGGCGATGCGGTATTTAAATCAACACCCACCGCGTTCACACAGTCTTCGATAACACGGTCAAGGGATTTGCCCAACTGACTTTGGCTAACATCGTGCTGATATTGACCCACACCGATGGCTTTAGGCTCAATCTTAACCAGCTCTGCAAGCGGGTCTTGCAGGCGTCGCGCAATTGAAACCGCCCCACGAATTGACACGTCTAGGTCAGGCAATTCTTTTGAAGCAAGCTCAGAAGCAGAATATACCGATGCGCCCGCTTCGCTAACCATAATTTTCTGTGCGGTCAACTCGCTGTTGTTTTTAAGCATTTCGCCAACCAGTTTGTCGGTTTCGCGAGAGCCTGTACCGTTGCCAATGCTGATTAAATCGACTTTGTACTGCTTACACAGTGTGGTAAGCGTGCGAATAGACTTATCCCACTGATTTTGTGGCGCGTGTGGGAATATGGTATTGGTTGCGACTACCTTACCTGTGCTGTCTACCACAGCCACTTTAACGCCGGTTCTCAAACCCGGATCGAGACCCATAGTGGTTTTTGCACCTGCAGGCGCTGCCATTAGCAGGTCGTTCAGGTTTTTGGCAAACACTTCAATAGCTTCTTCTTCAGCGCGCTCTCTAAGTGCGCTGAATAGTTCTGTTTCCATATGTAAACCAATCTTTATTTTCCACGTCCACTGTACTACCTGAGCGAGGAAGTCGTCTGCACCACGACCGCGGTGCATAATATCGTAGTGGCTCGCAATAATATGTTCGCAGTGCGACGGGCCTTTTTCTTCTGACTGGGGGTCGGCATCCAACTGAATGTGAAGCATACCTTCATTACGGCCCCTGAACATGGCAAGAGCGCGGTGAGAAGGTACCGTTTTATATTTCTCACTGTGCTCGAAGTAGTCTTTATATTTCGCAGCTTCCTGTTCTTTACCTGGTGCAACCGTACTTTTCACATGTGCGTTTTCGATAAGATAATGACGTACTTTTGCAAGGAGTGAGGCGTCTTCTGCAAACCGTTCCATAAGGATGTAGCGAGCGCCCTCCAGTGCTGCTTTGGTATCTGCGATACCACCGTCAGCATTTACGTATTCACTTGCTGCACTCTCAGCATCAGTGTTTGGGTCGTTAAATAACGCATCTGCAAGAGGCTCTAGACCGGCTTCTATCGCTATTTGACCTTTTGTGCGTCGACGAGGCTTGTAAGGTAAGTACAAATCTTCAAGCGTCGTTTTACTGTCTGCACTGCCAATACTTTTTTTCAGCGCATCGGTAAGCTTGCCTTGTTCTTCAATCGATTTAAGAATGACTTCGCGGCGCTCTTCCAACTCACGTAAGTAGGTTAAGCGTTGTTCGAGAGTACGTAGCTGCGTGTCATCAAGACCTTGAGTCACTTCTTTTCTATAGCGAGCAATAAACGGTACGGTAGCCCCTTCATCAAGAAGTTTTACGGCGGCGGTTACTTGCGAAGGTTGAACGCTAAGTTCATCTGCAATTTTATTGATAATCATAAGTCGCTCTAAGATACTAAAAATTCGCGCAAGGCGCTGGCGAATAAACGGTGTGTGAAAGGCTTATATACACAGCGTCGGTAGTGAAAATAGGAGCGGTGAGTATATCACCGCGGTGTAGGGGAAGTCGTCTGATCATT
>Ga0105235_100704_pt1 | contig 10187 bp, 9 predicted proteins | sample Virmet3819_2500_FD_90059 | JGI IMG/M metagenome (GOLD analysis project Ga0105235, IMG submission 90059) | Marine viral communities from the Southern Atlantic ocean transect to study dissolved organic matter and carbon cycling - metaG 3819_2500 | ecosystem: Environmental > Aquatic > Marine >... | reverse complement strand
CGTTTGGCAGCGGGCCAAGGCTGGCGAGCTCGGTATTGTTATAGGTACACGTTCGGCAATTTTTACTCCCCTAAACAACCCCGGCATGCTAATTGTAGACGAAGAGCATGATGAGTCATTCAAGCAGCAAGATGGCTTGCGTTATCACGCGCGGGATCTTGCTGCTATGCGCGCCAAGCAGCACAACATTCCACTTCTATTAGGTAGCGCCACTCCGGCACTTGAAACGCTAAACAATGCATTAACTGGTCGCTATGCACACTTACAGTTGACCAAGCGTGCTGGCGGAGCGAGAAGTACGCACCAGCACGTTTTAGATGCCCGCGATCAGCCAATTCATTATGGTATTTCGCAAGGCCTGTTGACCATTATGCGTCAACATATCACTGCAGGTAATCAGGTATTAGTATTTGTAAACCGTAGAGGCTATGCGCCAGCGCTGCTATGTCATCACTGTGGTGAAACCGTAATGTGCAAGCGCTGTGAGCGCCCTTATACCGTTCACAAATCACAAAACCGGCTACAATGTCACCATTGTGGTGGTATGCGTTCGATGCCGTCGAACTGCGAGGCGTGTTACCATCCTGAGCTTGTAACAGCTGGAACTGGAACGGAGCAGGTTGAGCAAGGCCTTTCAAACCTATTTCCTGGCGTTAAACAAGTGCGCATAGATAGCGACACCGTGCGGGGAAAAGACAAGCTTCACCAAACCCTTGATGCAATAAACCGACAAGAGTATCAGCTTCTGGTTGGCACTCAGATTTTATCAAAAGGTCATCATTTTCCGCATGTAACACTCGTCGCGGTATTGGATTGCGATGGCGCATTATTTAGTGCTGATTTTAGAGCGCCAGAAAAACTTGCTCAGCTTGTTACTCAGCTAGCGGGGAGGGCAGGGCGCGCAAGCAAACCGGGGGAGATGTGGCTTCAAACCCTGAATCCTCACCACCCATTGTTACAAGACTTGGTGCACAATGGCTACGGGCATTTTGCCAGACATGCACTCATGGAGCGAAAAGCGGCAGGGCTTCCACCCTTTACAAGTCAATTCGTTATTCGTGCCGAAGCCAGCGACAGCAGTTTGGCCTATCACTTCTTGCGAGAATGCAAACAGGTATTCAATCAACAACACGCCGTTGAAATAAACGGCCCGTTTCCCTGTTTGATTGAAAAGCGGCAAGGTCGGTTTCGGTTTATGCTGGTATGCAGCCATGAAAAGCGAGCGCCCCTTCATAACGCGCTACGTTTGGCACTGCCATTTTTACAGGCGTTGCCACAGGCAATGAAGGTAAGGTGGTCAATAGATATAGATCCTACCGATTTCAGTTAGCTTGTTGAGTAGCAATACGTTAAAATTTCCACTCAGTGGAAGGGGTGATAAACACGTTTCTTCGCCAAATTTGAACTACGACGTTTCCTTACGAATACGAACAACGATAACAAGTAGGAATATAGCCGACTATGGCCCAACGCGATTATGTCTCTCGTGGACGCTCTACCCAAAAAAAGAAGTCTTCAGCAAAAGGACGAAAGCCTGCTGGAAACGCTCAGGTAAACGGAGCGGTAGCCGCTAAGCTCCCCATTATTCGAATTGTAGGTGTGTTTGCCCTTGTGATTGGCTTCGGTATCTTTTTATGGTCAATCAAAGATAACGTTGAAGAAGATGTAGATACACAAGTATCGCGCCCCATTGCACCAACGGAAGAGTCATTGCCTGAATTGCCCGAAGAAGAGTGGGAATACATAAAAACCCTGCCTGGGTATGAAGTTGAAGTAGAAGTAAAAGAGCAGGAAAAATCCGATAAGCGTTATTTAATGCAGTGCGCCTCGTTTAGAACACGTGCTCAGGCTGAAGAGATGAAAGCTAAAATTGCATTCCAAGGTTTAGAAGCTTTGATTAAACAAAGCTCTGGCAGCAACGGCGAATGGTTTCGCGTTATTCTAGGCCCTTACGAGTCGAAAAGAGATGCGGAAAAAGCGAAGCACAGTCTGCGTAAAGTGAACATAGCGACTTGCCAAATTTGGTACTGGAATTTATAGCATTTCATATTAGGTAACATGCAATACGTTGCGTAAAGCGCCGAAATAGAGTGTATATAAGGAATGCATTTACAAGGAAGTTTAAATGAGTATTGCCACTACCGAGCAACCCGACTACGCCGCTTATAGCATAGAAGAGCTTGAGGACGTTCTAGAAAATATCGATAAGGGTGCCTTTCCAGAGCGCTACCAGGCAGCGAAGAAACAGCTCGCTTCAAAGCGAGCAATGTTGCCATCTGAGGATGATACGGATAGCGTCCATCAGGATGAACATTTTACTCGACCTAAATGGTCTGAACTACACCTGATAACACGCATCTCAAACGTTACCTTTTTAATACTTATTGGCGCAATGTTCATAACAGTTTTTACTGATTTTCTAGTGATTAATGCATGGCTAGACAATTCAACATGGGCCATTTTGCTGCTCATTGTTGTTTATAGTGCCCTCTTTTACTTCTCTATCTATATCGATAAGCGACACGCGCAATTCGTGACTAAAGATTTCCGCGGCAAAATAACAGTTTTCGGTATGCCGTTTCTGGTATTTTTCTTAAGCTTGAGTTTTGTTGATACGGCATTGCCCTACACCCTGCATTTAGCGTCTGATAAACAAGAGGTAGAGCGAAAAATAGCTTATAAGAAAGGAAGCGGTTCTAAACACTGTCGACACTCGCTGTTGCTACAAGAGAGCGAAACCTTTTCCGATGGCCGCTTATGCTTAAGTCAAGATGAGCACAAACGTTTACCAAATAAAGGTTGGGTTTATGTAGAGGGCCATGAAAGTGGTTTTGGTTTTGAAATCGAAGAGTATCGATTTCGCTAAATATCAATCATGATTGCCTGTACATCAATAACTTCAAACACAATTAGTCCGAGCACAATCAGGTTAACCACAACCGTTATCCAATAAACACTCATAAATGCCGATTTGCTGCGCTTGTGTTTAAACAATTGCTGAGCTATCAATGCGCCAGGCCAGCCTCCTGTTAAGCTCAATAAGTGAAGCTTTGCCTCTGAAATACGCCACATGTTGTTTTTTGCCGCAAATTTGTCAATACCGTAAAAGAGCACGGTAACTAAGCTCAACGCTCCATAAACAATCGATACTACGGCAGGTAACTGACCCGACAATGTTAGCAAGGCAAGTACACTGCAAAATATGCTTGATAGAATAACGTTTCGCTTTGTTTGTGAGGTATGCTTATTAGCGCTAGAGCGTTTTGCTTTGTAATCTTTTAGCAAACTAATGTTGTGAGCGCGGTGGCTACCTTGCTTATCTTTCTCTATTTCATAAATAATGATATCGCCATTGATGGGGCGCCTGGAGCGTTGTTTAAATGCCTTTATGTGAACAAACGCTCTTATACCACCGCCGTTAGGCTCGACGAAACCAAAACCTTTGACATCATCCCACTGCTTAATTCTTCCTTGATACTTCATAACCCTTCCTTTACTGCCATTCGTGTCGCTACTACAACTTCATTTTACTGCTTGGACATTTCTTCAAATAATCACAGGCATAACTGATGAGAGTATGTATGCAATAAATAGCGCACTCAATAGATAACCTCTGCAATAAGCCTTTAGCGCAGAAAGCTTTGAGCGCACATTATTCACTCTTACCCTTGAAATTAAAACGCCTCCCCCCACTTATTTGTTATTGAATTATTACGCTGCTGCCTTAGTGAGGCAAAAAGCTACACATATAATGCGGCAGCGCCCAGCTAAACGGGAATTAACGTGACAACGATTGTATCTGTACGACGTGGGAATCAAGTGGTAATGGCCGGTGATGGACAGGTATCACTGGGCAATACCGTAATGAAAGGTAATGCGCGCAAGGTGCGCCGTCTATACCACGACAAAATTTTAGCGGGCTTTGCGGGTGGTACAGCCGACGCATTTACGCTATTTGAGCGCTTCGAGGCTAAGCTTGAAGCCCACCAAGGCCATTTGACCAAAGCCGCAGTAGAGCTAGCTAAAGATTGGCGAACCGATAGAGCGCTACGCAAGTTAGAGGCCTTGCTTGCCGTAGCAGACGAAACTGCATCATTTATCATTACCGGTAACGGCGATGTCGTGCAGCCAGAACAAGATCTTATTGCGATTGGCTCTGGTGGTAACTACGCGCAAGCTGCGGCTACGGCACTACTTGAAAACACTGAACTGAGCGCCAAAGAAATTGCTGAAAAGGCGCTGACCATTGCTGGCGATATTTGCGTATTCACTAATCATAGCCAAACGGTTGATGTACTGGATTACTAAGTAATAGCGTAACGCTGTTATCAGCTCGCTGCCACAGCTTTGAAACTGGTAAAGCGAGTACTTGTTAGATAAGGGTTTATTCATGTCTGAAATGACACCAAGAGAAATTGTTCACGAGTTAGACCGTCATATTATCGGTCAACAGGATGCCAAGCGCGCTGTGTCTATTGCACTTCGAAACCGCTGGCGTCGTATGCAGCTTGAACCAGAGCTGCGCCAAGAAGTTACGCCAAAGAATATTTTAATGATTGGTCCTACGGGAGTAGGTAAAACTGAGATTGCTCGCCGTTTAGCAAAGCTTGCTAACGCGCCTTTTATCAAAGTTGAAGCAACAAAATTCACCGAAGTGGGCTATGTAGGTAAAGAAGTTGAAACCATCATCCGTGATCTCGCCGATATTGCGGTGAAGATGACGAAAGAAAACGAAATGAAAAAAGTGAAATTCCGCGCGGAAGAAGCTGCGGAAGAGCGCATTTTAGACGTATTACTTCCACCACCAGAAGATGCATGGGGAAACAAAGAAAACGTTGAAGATCGCGGTACACGTCAGGCATTTCGCAAGAAGCTTCGTCAGGGCGACCTAGACGACAAAGAAATTGAAATCGATGTGGCACTTCCGCAGGTGGGCGTAGAAATTATGGCGCCTCCAGGCATGGAAGAAATGACCAACCAGCTTCAAGGCATGTTCCAAAACTTGTCCGGTTCGCAGAAGAAAAAGAAGAAGCTGAAAATTAAAGAAGCTTTCAAACTGCTTATTGAGGAAGAGGCGGCACGCCTTGTTAACCAAGAAGACTTGAAAGAAAAGGCCATTGAGTCGGTAGAGCAGCACGGCATTGTGTTTATCGACGAAATTGACAAAATCTGTAAGCGTGAAGGTAACTCGTCTGCAGACGTATCTCGCGAAGGTGTTCAGCGTGACTTGCTACCGCTTGTGGAAGGTTCTACGGTATCAACTAAGCACGGCATGGTGAAAACTGACCATATCTTGTTTATTACCTCGGGCGCTTTCCAAATGAGCAAGCCGTCGGACCTTATTCCAGAGCTTCAGGGTCGTCTCCCTATTCGCGTTGAGCTATCGGCGCTTAAAGTCGGCGACTTCAAGCGCATTCTTACCGAACCAAATGCGTCGTTAACGCACCAGTACATCGCGCTAATGAAAACCGAAGGTGTTGATATTACTTTTGATGATTCGGGTATACAGCGTATTGCGGAGGCGGCATGGCAGGTGAATGAGCGCACCGAAAATATTGGTGCCCGCCGACTTCACACAGTTCTCGAGCGTTTAATGGAAGATATCTCGTTTGATGCTTCAGAGAAAAGCGGTGAGTCGTTCGTGATTGATGCAGACTACGTTAACAGCCACTTAGAAACCTTGGTGGATAACGAAGACCTGTCACGTTTTATTTTGTAATTTAACGCTAAGTAGAGGTTTCTCCGATCGTTGGATTGTGGGCTAACACTCTACATAAGTAGATTATAAAAAGCCGAACTTATAAGTGAGTTCGGCTTTTTTGTTCAAATAATGTAGGCCCTAATTTTCAACTTTTCCCAATGGTTTTCGATCTATTCAAGACGACATCTGTTGTCATTGAAGCGTTTAGCTTCTAACCACCATGCTATAACGACTAATTTTTTAACAGTAATGCCACTAGCTTTTCTGTTATATCCAAACCAGTATCGTTTTCTACTTTTAAAAAATAGGGGCTCGGATTAGCTTCTAAAAAAAAGTATTTTCCCTTAGCACTTCTACGCCAATCGATTGCGCACCAATGCATGCCCAACGCTTGGCAAATCTTAACGGCCAGACGCTGCACCTCGTTTGGAATTATTGCCACTGATATGCTCGCGTTATCATCGTTCCGGTAGTCCAGTTCTTCTGAGTCAATCTGAACGCTAAGTACATCACTGCCTAACACGTAGCTTCTGATATTTGTGCCTTCAATATATTTCTGAAAAGTCACCGGTCGTTCACTGAGTAAGGTATTAAGTAAGGGCCGCATGTTCGGTTGTTTATTAACGAACTGTGCGGTTCTTCCGCCGCGCACGGGCTTATAAACGACCTCACGCATGTTGTTACAAAACTGAGTGGCGACTTCCGGCGCATTGCCTACAAACGAATAAGGAATGTGGGCGCCTAGTTTGCCAGCAATACGAGATTGATAAGGCTTACACTGATGGCTACGAACAGCGTCGATAGAGTTTACCCATTTGATGTTGGCATAGCTAAACCAGCACAGCAAAGTGCTTGCGCGCTCCTGTTCGGTCCAGCCGTAGTTTTCATACGCGCTACTGGGTTTATCCGGCATATTACTGTCCATGTTCGTACATTGAGTATCGGCGTCTGGTAAAGCTCCCGGTAGGTATTCATGCCAGTAGGCAGCTTGGGTATTTGAAAAGGTGACCCTGGGTTTATCACATAACAACGACGAGTCGAAATGAATTAATCCGTCGTCAAAATCGGGGTCGTAACTAATAGTCCAAGTAGCGCCAAAATAACGTGTATTGGCAATATAAAATGGGATGTCACCTTGTTGTAAAGCCCTTGCAATATGCTGAATTTGAGGGTCTTGTTCACTTCCTAATAATGCGACGTGCATCCGTGCTCCTTGCTTGAGTAAACATAATCAATGACAAATATTAAAAACAACACATGCATGCACATACCGCTGAAGGCATACATATGTTGTTGAAGCATGTAGAGTGAGGGATTAAGACAAAATATCCGGAAGTTTGCCGCCGCCCTCTCCAATAGCCAAGGTAATGTAGACAGGCTCTTTAGGTTCAGGAACTATAACGGGGGGACTTTCTATTAATCGTGCCCGTAAGCCTCCTGATACTTCAAAAAGCTGGTCTTCGGCAAGTTGAACAGGATGTCCCGCTGTCGGCTCTTTATGACTGAGTTGATGTTGATGGTTTTTCATAGTTTACGCTCCTTGTAGTGGCGTGGTGAGTAACAAGACAATGTCACCTAAAGTGACGTTGCCTCTTGGTAAAGCGTTCTAAAGCACCCTGCAATGAGCGCAGAACGATTTGATATATTGAGCTTTTTATAAATATTGGCGCAGTGAAACTTTACTGTCCTTTCACTGATGAATAACTCTGAGGCGATGACTTTGTTAGAGCAGCCTTCCATAATTTTGTGGGCAACTTGTAACTCCCGTTTAGATAAGCAATCAATTGGGATCACGCTGCCATAGGCGGTAATACCACTTGCATCTATCTGCAAACGTTCAGCGGCTGTCATCAACACCGCAGGTTCTCTTATTTCATGGTCTTTCATTAGATTTCTCCGTGTTTACCTGATATTGCGCTCCAGATACTTCTGCGGGAGAGCAGGGATGTAAGATGCCGTCTGCCAGACGATAAACTTTGTCTGCCATGGCGATAGACTGTGGACGATGAGCCACAATGATTCGTGTCATATTTAAAGATTTGAGGTGATGATTGATTTGCGCTTCATTGGCCATGTCTAAATGGCTACTAGCTTCATCTAAAAACAGTATGTCAGGGTTCTGATAAAGGGCTCTGGCAAGAAGCAGTCGCTGCTTTTGGCCGCCGCTTAAACTGCTACCCATATCGCCCACGAGTGAGTGATATTGCATGGGCATTTTCATAATTTCTTCGTGTATGCAGGCAAGGTGTGCAGCATGAACCATTTTCTTAAAGTCAGCCGCTTGCTCAAAACAGCAGATGTTTTGTGCAATTGTACCGCTTAAGCAAGTGTCTTCTTGTAACACCGAAGCGATGACTGGGCGTTTGACGTTAGCATAATTCACGCTACCTTCTGATAAAGGGTACAGCCCCATTAAACACTTTAAGAGTGTACTTTTTCCGCAGCCGCTATCGCCAATAATGGCAACGATGTCGCCACATTCAACTAAAAGGTTGATATGCCTGAATACCCATTCATTCGACGCGCTATAGCGATACCCTAAAGAATTAGCGTGAAGCGCTGTGGTATTAGACGGTGTGCTTGATGAGAGCGCATGGGTATAACTAAACGAACTAATAGTATTTGCCAAGAGAGTATTTGGCTTTGCGTGAGCAGGTGTTAACAAGATATCGCTGAGACGAGTAAAGTGAACGCCGAGCATATTTAGCTCAATCACTTTATTGACTACGCCGTCCAGCGCATTCACGAAGCGGGTTTTATAAGCTATAAACGCGAGCAACATCCCGATTGAAAGCGTATTTTCCATTACCAGGCTTGCACCAACATACACAACCACCAGGTTCTCAGCGCCAAATAAAAGCTGATTTGAGAGGGTGCTGCCGATATTAATTTTGCCAAGGGTAATATCTTTATTTAACGTCGCTACTAGCTTGTTCTGCCAGTGTCCGTGGCGCTGCACTTCTTGTCCGTAGACCCGAATAGGCAGTATAGCCCTAACGCTTTCCATAAAGTGACTTTGCTCTGATGCGGCCAGGGCAATACGTTCCGTGGTAAGTCGCTTGATTAGCGGCAATAGCCCTAGCCGAATACATAAATACACCAACATGATAGCGACGACGACAAGGGTAAGTTTTATCGAGTACAGCATCATTACGGCTAACGTGACCAGGGCCATGAGCCCATCTAGCAATGCGGTAACTACGCCAGTCGTTAAGAATTCTCTGATATTTGCTAGCGAGCCAAAACGTGAGACTACATCACCGATATGGCGCTTATCGAAATAATCTAGGGGAAGTGAGAGTAGGTGCTTAAAGACCGACGCCGACATTTGAAGCTGAAGGCGAGAAGACACCGATAAAACAACCAGTTTTCGGACGCCGCTTGTAAAAGTTTCAATAATTAGAAGAAGAGCAAACCCAATAGCAAGGGCCTTTAACAGCGCTTCGTTGTTGTAAATCAGTACATCATCGACAACCGTTTGCATGTAATAAGGTGCTGCTAATGCAAATAGCTGTAACACAATGGATAGGGCGAATAATGTGATCAGATTGCGCTTGAACCCTGTGGTGCGCGTAAAAAATTGAGAGAGCCCTAGGCGCGGCGAAGACGTTTTAGGTGAAAACGTGTCTGTAGGTGATACTTCAAGCGCAATACCTGTTATGCATTTGGATGCTTCGTCAAATGTGAGCTTCTTCTCCCCGAGTGCTGGGTCATGAATAGTAATCACATCACCTTTTACTTTGGTGAGTACAACGAAGTGATTCATATTCCAATGCAATATGGCGGGGCAGGCTAGCTGCGCTAGGTGTTCCATTTCAATTTTTATGGCACGGCTTTGAAACCCTAAGTCGCTGGCAACTCGCATAACATCCTTTAACGTACTGCCTCTAAGTGACACAGACATGGTGTGTCGCAGTGCGTTGAGATCTCGCTTATCGCCGTAATATTGAGTAATCATAGCCATACAAGCTAGTCCACACTCAGCCGCCTCGCTCTGCAAAATAACGGGTACGCGTCGCTTTGTGTGAAGCGTGGTTGAGACGAGATTCATGGTAACGCTAGTCATCCTTAAAGCTTCCCTTTAATGCTATAGATCGGTTCCATCAACCACTCCATCAAGGTGCGTTGACTGAGATGCACATCAGCAGAGAAGGTCATACCGGCTTTAAGCGAAATGTTGTTACCGTAAACTAATATTTCGTTAGCGCTTATCTTTGCGGTGACCAGATACGCAGGTTCGTTTATTGATATCGGTACGTCGATAAGTTCGCCTGGCAGGATCAGGGAGGGCGAGATATTAGTAATTTCACCCGTCTGTACGCCAAACTTTTGATAGGGAAAAGCGTCGTAGCGAATGTGTAAGGCTTGCCCTTCACGCAAAAAGCCCGCTGAACGAACCGGTACAGCGATACGCGCCTGGATCTCGGAATTGACAGGAAGTAAAGTCAGCAAAGGGCGCGCGTTGTCAACGGTGTAACCTTTCTTT
>Ga0105235_100693_pt1 | contig 10277 bp, 9 predicted proteins | sample Virmet3819_2500_FD_90059 | JGI IMG/M metagenome (GOLD analysis project Ga0105235, IMG submission 90059) | Marine viral communities from the Southern Atlantic ocean transect to study dissolved organic matter and carbon cycling - metaG 3819_2500 | ecosystem: Environmental > Aquatic > Marine >... | reverse complement strand
GTGCAGTGTGAACTCCGGCCTTTCAGTCGCAACGACGACTACGGTCTGGGGAACGTAATGTGGCAGGAAAGCGATTGGCAGGCACTTGAGCAAACCTTTGCGACCGGCGTTTGCGACTGGACCAAGCGCCCGCTGGAATGGCAGCGCACGATCACCTGGCTGAAATACCAGGATGCTCAGGGCGATGTGATTACCGGTGGCGAGCAAATGACGCCCGCGGACTTCCCGGTCGGTTGGGCGAGCCCGGCGTTTGCCAAGACCTGGGAGCCGGGCTGGCAGCAGTAAGCCGACAGTCGTAACAAGGCGACCTCAGGACGGGCGGGATAGTGAATCATCCCGCCCGTTTCTGTATGGTGTGCGCTCTTTTTGTGACTGCGACTCGCCTCATGCCCGATCACCACTATTCTGAATTGCGCCTCCTCAGTGCCGATGGCACGCCACTATTTGCCCGTGAATGGCGTCCGGCAGGGCCTGCCAAGGCCTGGGTAACCCTGAGCCACGGCACCAGCGAACACTCCGGTCGTTACGCCCATGTAGCGAAGGCATTTAACGATGCGGGCCTTGGCCTGGTGATGGCCGACCTGCGCGGCAGTGGCCAGAGCCCCGGAAAACGCGGCCATATCGAGCGGTTCTCGCAGTATTGTGACGATGTTCGGGCCGCGATCCGGCACACCCAGAGTCATCAGCCTGCCGTGCATTTTCTGGGTGGGCACAGCCTGGGCGGCTTGATCGCAGCCTGTATAGCGACTGAAAACCCCGAGGGTATCGATGGCGTATTTTTAAGCTGCGCCGCTTTTCAGTTGGGTTTTGCACCCGCGCCCTGGAAGCTGGCGCTGAGCCGCGTACTTGCCACACTGTGGCCCAGCCTGCCTATTAGTAACGAGATTGATGTCGCCCAGTTGAGCCGCGATGCCAGCGTGGGGGAGAGCCAGCAGCGCGATCCTTATAACCACGGCAAAGTGACCCCCAGTATGTTTTTGGCGTTCATTCATGCCCAGCAGCAGGTGATGCAGAATGCGCCGAACATTGAGTTGCCGATGCTGGTGATGCATGGCGGCGCTGATGCCATCAGTGCCTGCGAGGGCAGCGAGCGGTTCTTCGCCAAATTGCGCACCGACAATAAGGCGCTAAAGATCTACGACGGCATGTACCACGAGATCTTTAATGAACTGGGCAAAGAGCAAGTGTTTAGCGATGTGCTGGATTGGATGGCCAAAGTCGGCGAGCAATAAGCGCTATCTTGTCCGTCCTTCGCATCCACCGAATGGGAATAACGCGCTATAGTGCTAGCCGTTTTTGCTCAACAGTAAGGAAGAGATATGTTCAGTCATGTAATGGTTGGTGCGAATGATGTTGCTGCATCAAAGCGTTTTTACGATGCGATTCTCGGCGCCTTGGGCTATGAGCCGGGAATGATGGACGAGCGCGGTCGCTGTTTTTATTTCACCGCCAGCGGTGTATTCGCCATTACGCCACCAATTAACGGTGAGCCCGCCTGTCATGGCAATGGCAGCACCATTGGTTTTGCGGCAAGCAGCCCGGAACAAGCCGATGCCTGGCATGCTGCCGGCGTGGCCAATGGCGGAACATCTTGTGAAGATGCGCCGGGTGTGCGCGAGGGCGCAATTGGCAAGTTGTACCTCGCTTATCTGCGTGACCCTTCTGGCAATAAGGTGTGTGCGCTACACCGCGTGGAAAGCTAGGTCTATTAGTCGGCGCTAGGCCAGCCCGAGGCTGGCCAAACTGGCGCTGACCATATTGCGCTTGCTCATATGCATGAGTGAGAGCAGGGCGTTGGCGTCTTCGCGTCCGAGCAGTTTGCGCGTTATCTGGCGCTCGCTAAGGCCAGAGCGGTGCAGGGCTGCCACCTCATCGCGAAAGCCGCGAATATGGTCCAGTTTTTCCTGCAGCACGGCTTTGCCATTGCTCACCACCGCGCGGTGAGAGCAGAGCAGCGTGTCGAAGTCGAGTGATAGCACTTTCTCCAGACTGTCGATCCACTCGCCCACATTGTCTTCAATGGTCATGTATTTCAGCCGGCTGGAAACATATAAATCGCCTGAAAATAGCCAGCCCTCATTGGGCTCTAAGTAGCACACCAGGTCGGAGGTATGGCCGGGGGTGTGAATGGGAATCAGCCGGTGGCCACTGCTGGTGTCGATATGCGTAGGCAGGGTTGCGGGCTGGCAAGCGGGAACATTACCAAAGGTCATTCGACGGATCGCCGACAGGCGCATGCCCGCTTTTAGCCTGTCGTGATTATTCGGGTGGCTGTAAAGCGCGGCGCCGTGTTCGCGTTGAAAATAGTCGGCATTGCCGCTGTGGTCTTCGTGGTGGTGGGTCAGCACCACTTGGCGAACGGCAATGTCGGCGAAGTGCCCGCTCAATGCCTCGCGCTCGCGCGACGGCCCGGTATCGATGACGGTGTCGCCCAAACGGTAGACGATGCAACTGGCGGTAAGGTGGTAGCCGCCGCGTCGGTTAACACGGCCCAGGCGTATGCCCTCGATGCCGTTGTGAGAAATGCTGTGTATCAGTGCCATAGGTCTTATCCATTATTTGCGCCTAGCCTATCATTACAGGAGCCATGGGTTAACTTAACGGCTCGTAATGATGTGCGGTGCCGAGCCGGATAAGGGTGAACCCCGGCTTATTTTGCCAGTGCATTCTGGGCTACTATGTCGTCGCCAATAACAATAGAGAAGTTCCTTGAAGGTTTTAATTGTTGATGACCATTTGATGTTTGCCGAGGCCCTGGCGCTGACCCTGCAGGCGAAACTGCCCGGCTGTGAGGTGGGGCAATACGGTTGTGCGCAGGGGCTATTGGGCGATGAGGCGGCGTTGGCCGCTGCCGATTTGTTGATCGTCGATGTGGCCATGCCGGACCTGGATGGACTGTCGCTGTTGCGGATTTTGGCGAGTTCGCGGCACACGCTGCGGGTGTTGTTATGCTCTGGCGCCATCGATGAGGACGTGGTGGAAAAATCCCAGCGCCTGTCGGTGGATGGTTTTGTCGACAAGTCTGAGGCCGCTGCCGAATTGGTGACGGCGGTGACGAAGGTTATGGCTGGCGAAGGCTATTTTTCGGAATCCTACCGGCTGTTGGCCAGCCAAACCGCCGCGCCCAGTATTAAGCTCAGCCGCCAACAGGGGGCGATATTGGCCCTGCTTCAGCAGGGGCAAAGTAATAAGGAAATTGCGCGCAGTCTGTCGGTGAGTTTGAACACCGTGAAAACCCATCTGCGGCTGCTGTTTGATAAATTGGATGTGCCCAACCGTACCGCCTGCCTGGAAAAAGCCCGCTCCCTTAAGCTCTTGTAAGCGTATCTGGCGCGCACAGCGAGGCGATACGCTGCAGCAGCTCGGGCAGGGCAACGGGTTTGAGTAGCAGGGCATCGGCGTTGAATGTTTGTTCATGCTGCCCGCGGCTATTGCCACTGAGCACGATTTTGGGCACAGGCTGTGGCCATCTCGACGTTAGTGCAGCAAATACATCGTTGGCGGTGTCGCCATTGGCGAGCTGACCGTCGCTAATAATGACATCAGGGTTCATCTCGTCGGCGCCGGGCAGGTCGGCGAGCGCATCTGCCAGGCTGTTAAAGGCGTAGACATCGGCACCCCATTCCACCAGTGCCATCGACAATGCGTCGGTGATACGTGGGTCGTCGTCCACAACAATAATGCGCAGCTGCTGCCCAGGCGGTAGTGGAGTCCCTTCGCTTGCCGGCGCCGCACTGGGTTTTTCCGCTAGCGGCAGTGCGACGGTGAAGTGGCTGCCTTGGCCGGGGGGGGAGTCCACGCGCAATGTGAGCCCGCACAGTTCGCAGACGCGGCGGACAATGCTCAGGCCCAAGCCCAGCCCATCTTCGGCGTCATTGGAACGACTGGCTAGCTGGGTAAATTCCTTAAAAATACTGTCGTGGCGCATCGGGTCAATGCCGATGCCGGTGTCACTAACGGTGAGTTCAAGCTGTTTTTCTGTGTAGTGGCTACTAAGCCGAACGGTGCCGCGTTCGGTGTATTTAACGGCGTTGCCAAGCAGGTTGCGCAATAGCTGGTCAAATAACAGCGGGTCGGTATTAAGCCAGTATTGGCGCTGCACATCATTGTGTAGTGCCAGGCCTTTTTGTTGGGCCTGAGGTAAGCACTCATTGATGAGCTTGGCGAGGTGCTCATCCAGACAGAAGGGCTGGGGTTTGGCAGAGAAGTGCTGGCTTTGCAGGCGAGATAACAGCAGTAATTGCTCCAGCAACTCCCCGCCGGAGGCGATGGCCGTGAGGATTTTTTCGCTGAGCTCACGGCTCGGTGCATCGCCCTGCTCGTTAATCAGCGAGGCGTAAAGCGACGCGGCTTGCAGTGGCTGGCGCAGGTCGTGACTGACCGCCGCCATAAATTGATTCTTGCTGCGATTGGCGCGCTCGGCGTCGCGCCGGGCGATATCGGCCTCGATGCGCAAACGAATATTGTTGAGCTGGGCTTTGTGTATGAACAGGCTGAACGCGGTCAGTGAGCACAAGGTGAGTAAGGGGATGCCTTTGATGAACCAGCTTTGCTCTGCGTGAAAGCGGATCAGATAGAGCGACAGAGAGATAAACAGCGGCGTAATAAAACTAATGAAGATATCGGGGTACACGCCCATGGACACCGAGGGCGTGGAGCTGATCAGGGTAATAACAAGCAGGAAGACTAAAATTTTCTCGGTGCTGGCGCCGTGAAAAAATAGGTAGGGCGCAACGCACCAGAGTCCGCTCCACATCAGTGCCATGCCAATATTGATGGCGTGCCACTTCTTGATTTTGTCACTTTCACTGTCGCGGTGACGTTTGTAGAAGCTGACGACCAGCAGTGAGACGGCGCTGGTTGTTAGCACCAGCGTCGCCCATAACAGCGCATCAGCCCGGCTCATGGCGCCGTTAAACGGCAGCAGCAAGGCCAGGGCTATGGCTGCGGAAACCACGATACGAGACCCCACTTCCGCCATAAACAAATTGTGCCGTTCGCGGGTGATCTGACTTTCCAGCGGGAGGTCGGGTAAGTAGTCGTTAGCAGGTGCTTTCATCGGGGCATCGTTCAGACAGGGTCAGATCATAGTGTCGCAGCCTGTCATTCTGTTGGCTTCGCCCATCAGAGTGAAGTTTTATTTTTATGGCTTTGCTTAAATTTCATCCGACGACAAGTGTTCCTGTTAGGTGACTGAGAGATTTAAGCACGATGAAGAGACCCGTTTTTTTCCAAGCAGCCCTGGCGGGCGCAATGTTCACCCTCGCTGCCTGTGGCGGTGGTAGTGGTGGTGGCAGTACCACCAGTGTGCCGGAGGGGACGCCGGGAAGTGTTGAGCGCCTGCTCTTTCCTGTGAACAGCACGTCAATTCCCAGTCAGTTCGACATGTACGCCACTGACGGTAGCGCTGAGGGCACGGGCTTGCTGAAGGACTTCAATGAAGGGCAACCGGCTGTGCAACAATATTACGATGGCCGAGACCCGATATTGTTTGGCGATGGAAAGTTCTACTTTGGTGCCCAATCCCCCAACGAGGGACGTGAGCTGCGGGTCAGTGACGGCACCGAGGCCGGCACATCAGTGCTGGTGGATATCGAAGGCAGTAGCTATCCGCTGGATTTACAGTGGATGGATGGCAAGCTGGCGTTCAGCGCGGGTACAACGAACTTCGCTCGGGAGTTGTTTGTCTACGATCTCGACGCGGAGACGCTGACAGAGATTGATGTGGGTGGCGAGGCCTCGCGAAACATTCAAGGCATGCAAGTGGTCGGCAACTCAATCTTTATCCTTGGCCGAGGGGTAAAATCAGATAGCAGTAATGTCCCTGCGCTGTACGTGAGCGACGGCAGTCAGGAAGGTACGCAGCTGGTGTTTGTTGAAGGTGAGCCGGTTGGTGGTAGTGTGGCCGTAAAGCAGCCGACCGAATCGCTGGCGGTGCAGCGCGCTGAAGCGCCAGCAAATACGCCCTATGTGCTGGCCGACGACGATTTCTACCCCACGAATATCAAACCGTATAGCCTAACGAGCTTTGCCGGGCGGCTGTTCTTTTTGGCCAACAATGACCCCAACAACCAAAGCTCGTTGCTACTGTACAGCGTGGCGGAAGACGGCAGTGATGTGCGCCGCGAGCTGGGTGAGGACGTGACCTTCGTTCAGAATTTAACGGTGGTGGGCGATACGCTGTACTTCTATGCTGACCGCAGTATCAATGCCGCTAACTTCACCCGCCATGTCTATGCCTATGACGGCACCACACTGCAGGAGAGTGGTGATTTCCCCGAGGGGCTGTTTGCCTCGAAGTTTTACGCCACCTCGCTGGGCCTGTTCGTTGTGACCACCAACAACGTGTATCGCACTGCGTTTGAAGACGGGGAGTTCACCTTTACCCCCATGCACCCCGGCGACACTATGACCACATACACGGGCGTGAAATCACGGACGCAGTTCGGTGAGCTGTTCACCGAAGTTGAGGGCACCATTTACTTCGTGGCTGACACCGTTATTGACGGCACGGCGGTTGGTGAAGAGCTGTGGAAAACCGACGGTAGCGCTGAAGGCACCTCACTGGTGCTGGAAACTAACGACCTGACCACTGGCGATAATCTGTCTTCAGCGCCACGGCCGCTGTTGGCTCGCTATGCAAACGCGCCCTTAGTAAGCGGCGAGGTGGCTGGCAAGTTGTTTTTCTCAGCCTATGACAACTCGGCCACACCCACCCTGCATGCCTACATGACAGACGGCACCGCCGAGGGTACGGTTAAGCTGCTTGAGCTACCCAACCAAAGTCGCCGGGGCCTGTAGCGTAAATTTCGAGTGGCCAGATAGGGATGCGCCACTGGCAGGGACTGCTCTAGGCACGGATGTCGGCAGGGAAGCACATTCACCCAAACACCGCAGGTGGCTCTCCGCCTGCGGTGTTTTTGTTTTATAAAATATTGAGAAGGCCCGTGAGTTTGTCAAAGGGCTTGTAGGGATCGCGTCGCGGCAGCACCCGTAATGGCTATAATAACCCGCTGGCACAATTGGTAAGTGGAGGCCTTATGAGGCGAGTTCAGCGGGCGCAGTCGCCGTGGTGGCTGTGCGGGCTCTTATCACTCGGGATGAGCCTGATGTTGGTCTCCCTGATTCAGCCCGTGGCGCTGCCGTGGTGGGCCTGGCTGCTGATGTTTGTCGTGGTGGTGGCAGTGCTGCGGCGCGGTTATGTCACGCGCAGCGAGCTGGAATGGCGGCAAGGCGAGGGCCAACCTGTGCTGGCGGGGCTGCGAATTTTTGACCGCTATAGCGTCGTGCCGCTATCGATTGCGATGGACCAGATCGATGCGGTCTACCTCGTCCACTACGCGTCGCTTTGGCAGTGCCCGCGCGCTCGCGCCGAGGACGAAGCCAACCCCTACCATCGACCGTATCGGCAGATGGGCTATCGCGGCCCGGGTTTGGTATTGCGGTACCGCTTGCCTGCAATGGCTGGCGACCCCTCGACGCTGCGCAGTGTGCAATTGCCGATGCCGGAAGCGGCTGATGTTGAGCGGGCGATAAGTCGCGCGCTTAGCCAGCAATAATTGGCTGGCCAGCGAGGCCGGTGATAAGTTCGGTGAACAGCAGGCGAGGTGATTCGTCGCTCTGTCCTTTTTGCGCTGCATCCAGGCGGCCGGCGAGTTGCAGCAGGCGAGAAAGTGAGCCGACGCTGTGTTGGCCTAGGCAGCGCTTGTAGAGATTTTTGCGCTTGTCCCATACCCGCGCACCGTCGAGTACACGATCGATGCCATTGCCTTGTTCAATGGCGGCAGCGCAGTTGTAGAGGCTGCGCAGCTCGCGGCTGATGGCGCCGAGCATGGGAATTTCTTCGCTGCCTTCGGCCACCAGGCCGTTGTACATGTTTAGCGCATAGGCGGCGTTACCGGCGAGGGCGGCGTCGATCAATTTGAATACATCGTAGCGGGCGCTGCTTGCCACGGCGGCAGCGACAGTCTCGACACTGACGGCCTGCTCGCCGAGTAAAATTTTTAGCTTTTGAATCTCTTGGTCTGCGGCGAGCAGATTACCTTCCACTCGGTCGGCGAGCAGCTCGGCGGCCTCGCGGTCAGCACTCATACCATTGTCTTTGAGGCGCTGCTGTATCCAGCCGCCGAGCTGGCGGCGGTCTACCGGCCAAATTTGCATGACGGCGCCAGCTTGGTCGATTGCCTTTACCCATTTGGCATTGAGGCTGCGGCTGTCGAGACGGCCACAGGTGATAAGCAGAATATTGCTGCCGTCGGCGTGTTCTAAATACTGTTGCAGGGCAGCGGAGCTTTTCTGATCCATGCGCGCGCCGCCTAGACGCAGCTCTATCAGTTTGCGGTCGGCAAATAGTGATAGGGATTGGCCCGCTTCCAGCAAGGCATTCCAGTCAAAACCGCGCTCGGCCTCCAGGACGTCGCGTTCGGCGATGCCTTGTTGGCGGCAGTGCTGACGGATAGCGTCGGCGCATTCCTGCTGAATGAGCAGCTCATCGCCGCTCAATAGATACACGGGCAGCAGCTGCTTGTTTAACTGGCTGGCAAGTTGCTCAGGGCGCAGTCGCATTGGCGGGGTCCGCTGGTAGCTGTCGCGACCAGTACTCAAGCTGCTGGGCGAGACGGATACTGAGTTGTTCACGCATTTCGGCGCGCACAATGCTGGATTCCGTTTCCTCCCCGACTGGGTTGTTGGCATCGTTTACAACGAGCCGGCGCTGTTCCAATACAACGGGTCCTTTGAGCAGCTGGCCCTGAGGGCTGAACAGGCTGAGGCGGGCGCGTTCGAACAGGGCGTATTCGGCATCGCGGGCCTCGCGGTCCAGAGCGATACTGCGCTTGTCGTAGCGCAACAATTGAACTTCGGCGATAAGCTGAGCTTGGCCGCGTTTGCGCGTGGTGCCCACTTGGTTGATTTGCAGTTGCCGGCGCAGGGCCTGCTGTAACTCTTGGCTGTCGCGACTACCGCCGACATAAATCGGTTGCAGCGTGCTGGCAATGCCGGTGCTGCCGCGCAGGGCAAAGCCGCAAGCGCTTAGCAGCAACATGGCAGCAATGAGTACGAGCGCATTAATTCGCAACGATATTCACCAGTTTTTTGGGTACGACAATTTCCTTGCGGATAGTCAGGCCGTCGATAAATTTCTGCACATTTTCCTGGGCCTTGGCCATCGCTTTAATGGTCTCAGCATCGGCGTCGGCAGGTACTTCCATTTTAGCGCGCACTTTACCGTTTACCTGAATCACCATTTCGATACTACTGCGAACCAGGGCGGATTCGTCAACGGTTGGCCAGGAGGCGTCAATCACGGCTTCGCTGTGCCCCAGTTGCTGCCACAATTCGTGGCTGATATGCGGCACGATTGGCGACAGCAGGGCAACGGCGGCTTCCAGGGCTTCGCGTTCAACGGCGAGGCACTGATCGGTCTTACGCTCAAAGCGCGACAGTTCGTTGACCAGCTCCATGACGGCGGCAATGGCGGTATTGAACGTTTGGCGCCGGCCGAAGTCGTCGCTGACTTTGGCAATGGTTTCGTGCGTTTTGCGACGCAGGGCCTGCTGGTCTGCTGTCAGGCTGCCAGTGTCGAGCGTCGGTGCGGCGCCGGCGTCCAGGTGGTTGGCTACCAGTTTCCAAAGGCGACGCAGGAAGCGGTTGGCACCTTCAACTGCACTGTCAGACCACTCCAGACTTTGCTCTGGAGGGGCGGCAAACATGATAAACAGGCGCACGGTGTCGGCGCCGTATTTTTCGATGAGTGCCTGCGGGTCGACGGTGTTGCCCTTGGACTTGGACATTTTTGCGCCGTCTTTCAACACCATGCCTTGGCAAAGCAGTTGTGTGAACGGCTCGTCGGAGTGCACCAGTCCTTCGTCGCGCATCAGCTTGTGGAAGAAGCGTGCGTACAACAGGTGGAGAATCGCGTGCTCAATACCACCGATGTACTGGTCGACGGGCAGCCAGTAATTGGCGCGAACGGGGTCGAGCATGCCGTCTTCATAGTCGGGGCAAGTGAAGCGAGCGTAGTACCAGCTGGACTCCATAAAGGTGTCGAAGGTGTCGGTTTCACGCTCGACGGCCTGGCCGTTCAGCTCATCTTTGCGCCACTCCGGGTCGGCTTTGATGGGCGATTGCACACCGTCCATTTCCACATCTTCGGGCAGCAGGATGGGGAGTTTGTCCGCGGGCACGGCGATCTCGCCGCCGTCCGGCAGGTTGAACACCGGAATGGGGGCGCCCCAGTAGCGCTGACGGGAAACGCCCCAGTCGCGCAGGCGGTAATT
>Ga0105235_100687_pt1 | contig 10354 bp, 10 predicted proteins | sample Virmet3819_2500_FD_90059 | JGI IMG/M metagenome (GOLD analysis project Ga0105235, IMG submission 90059) | Marine viral communities from the Southern Atlantic ocean transect to study dissolved organic matter and carbon cycling - metaG 3819_2500 | ecosystem: Environmental > Aquatic > Marine >... | reverse complement strand
TTCCACGCCAGCAGCCAACATCCAATAGGAGGAGCCAGCATGATAAACTTTACCCTGAACGGCAAAGAGGTGAGCGTCGACGCGCCCGATGACACGCCCCTCTTGTGGGTGCTGCGCGACGACCTGCGGCTGACCGGCACGAAATTCGGCTGCGGTATCGCGCAATGCGGCGCCTGCACGGTCGAGTTGAACGGCATGACCCGCCGCAGCTGCGTCACCCCGCTTTCTATGGTTGAAGGCTCCTATGTGACCACGATCGAAGGTGTCGACGGGCCAGAGGCCAAAGCGGTTCAAGCGGCATGGGAGGCGATCGACGTGCCCCAATGCGGCTGGTGCCAATCCGGTCAGGTGATGAGCGCCACGGCGCTGCTGCGCGAGATCCCGAACCCCACGGACGAGGATATCGACAATGCCATGGCCGGCAACATCTGCCGCTGCGCCACCTATGTCCGTATCCGCGAGGCGATCAAGAACGCCGCCAAAGAGCTGGAGGGGTAAGCCATGACCAATCTTAATCTCTCTCGCCGCGGTTTTCTGTCTACCGCTTCTGCCGGACTGGTGATCGGCGTTGTGCTACCCGAAAAATCGCGCGCCCAGTCCGGTGCCGCGACCGCCTTTGACCCGGCGGCCGATCCGGCCACATTCGCGCCGAACGCCTTTGTGCGTGTCGCCCCCGATGACACGGTGACGGTGCTGATCAAACATATCGAATTCGGGCAAGGGCCGAACACCGGCCTTGCGACCCTCGTGGCCGAGGAACTGGATGCCGACTGGTCGCAGATGCGTGCCGAAAGTGCGCCTGCCAATGACGAACTTTATGCCAACACGCTGTTCGGGTTGCAGGGCACAGGCGGGTCCACCGCGATGGCGAACAGCTATATGCAGATGCGCAAGGCCGGCGCCGCCGCCCGCGCGATGCTGGTTGATGCCGCCGCCGCCGAATGGGGCGTGCCCGCGTCCGAGATCACGATCTTGAAAGGGCGGATATCCCACCCCAACGGGACCGAGGCAGGCTTTGGCGCTTTCGCTGAAAAAGCCGCAACCATGACCGCCCCCGCCGAACCCAAGCTGAAAGAGGCCAAGGATTTTACCCTGATCGGCACAGATGTGCCCAAGCTGGACACCCATGCCAAGACAACCGGTCAGGCCGAATACACGATGGATGTCTACCGCGAGGGGATGGAAACGGTGGTCGTGGCGCACCCCGATAAAATGGGTGCCGTTGTCGCCAGCTTTGACGATACCGACGCGCTGAAGGTACCGGGTGTCATCGCGGTACGTGAAATCCCGCAAGGGGTCGCGGTCTATGCCAAGACCACCGGTGCCGCGCTTAAAGGGCGCGAAGCATTGCAGGTGACATGGGATGACAGCAAAGCCGAAACCCGGTCGAGCGCGCAGATCTATGCGGATTTCTCGCGCGCCGCTGCCGAAGGCGGTCGCGCCGCGGAAGAGGTTGGCGATGCCATGGCGGGGATCGACGGGGCCGCGCAGGTGATCGAGGCAGAGTTCCACTTTCCCTATCTTGCCCATGCCGCGCTTGAACCGCTTGACGCTGTGCTCGAGGTCACGGATGGCAAGGCGGAGCTTTGGATGGGCTCGCAATTCCCGTCGCTCGACAAGCCGACGCTGGCCGCCACCTTGGGAATCGATCCATCGGATGTGCAGATCAACGTGATGTTCGCGGGCGGCAGCTTTGGCCGCCGCGCGCAGCCCACGGCCCATGTCGCCGCCGAAGTCGCCGAGATCGCGAAAGCCGCGGGTGGCAACGGGTCCTGGAAACTGCTTTGGACGCGCGAGGACGACATGATCGGCGGCTATTATCGCCCGCTGACAGTGCATAAGATGAAGGGCGGTCTGGACGCGGACGGCAATATCGTCGGGTGGCATGACGTGGTGGTGAACCAATCCATCATGGCCGGTGGTCCGATGGAAGGAATGATGAAAGACGGCATGGACCCCACGTCCTACGAGGGGGCCACCAAGATGCCCTACGACCTGCCCGCGCTGAGGGTGGATTGGGTCCGGCAGGACAGCCCCGTCTCCGTGCTCTGGTGGCGGTCGGTCGGCCATTCGCATACCGGTTACGCGACCGAGGTGTTTCTGGATCAACTGCTTGAAGCAGGGGGCAAAGACCCCGTTCAGGGGCGTCTGGATCTGATGAAAGGCGACGCCGGTCGCGACCGTGGCGTGTTGGAGAAAGTGGCCGCGCTGGCGGGTTGGGACGGCACCAAGGTGAAGGGGGATCGTGCCTACGGCGTTGCTGTGCACGAAAGCTTTAACACCTATGTGGCCCAGATCGTCGAAGTCTCGGATCAGGGCGGCTTTCCCAAGGTGCACAAAATCTGGTGCGCCGTTGACTGTGGCGTCGCCGTGAACCCCAATGTCATCCGCGCCCAGATCGAAGGCGGGGCGGGCTATGGTCTGGGATCGGTGCTGTTCGACGAGGTCACCCTTGGCGAAGGCGGTACCATCATGGAACGCAACTTTGACACCTACCGCATGCTGCGCATCAACGAGATGCCCCAGGTAGAGGTCGCTATCGTCCAAAGCGATAATGACCCCACCGGTATCGGCGAGCCGGGCTTGCCGCCTGTCGGTCCGGCCGTTGCAAACGCGTGGCGTGCCCTGACGGGGCAAGCTGTCACCAAACTGCCCTTTACCAAATCTGTAGGAGTGTAAGTCATGAAAAATACGCTGAACATCATGGCCATCACTGCGCTGATGGCAGGCCCTGTCATGGCAGAGACCGTCAACGGTCTGCGCACGGTTGACGAATTTGACGCGATCGAGGGGGAGGCAGAACGCTCCACCGCGCTTTTCGAGGAGATGATGGTGGTGATCGGGCATCCACGTTGCCTGAATTGCCACCCCGTCGATAACTCTCCACGCCAAGGGATGGATATGCAGATGCACGAACCCCCCGTGGTACGCGGAGAGGCGGACTTTGGCGCGCCTGGTATGCGCTGCAACACCTGTCATGGCGAACAGAACTTTACCTTTGCCGCGGGGGGCGGATCGATCCCGGGGCATACGCCTTGGCAACTGGCCCCGATTGAAATGGGCTGGATCGGCAAATCCGCTGCCGAAATCTGTGCCCAGATCAAGGACGAGGAACGCAACGGCGGTAAGACCCTGGAAGAACTGCACGAGCATAACGCCGAAGACGGTCTGGTCGGCTGGGGGTGGCATCCGGGCGAGGGGCGCGAACCCGCACCCGGCAGTCAGGAGATTTTTGGCGAGCTGACCAAGGCCTGGATCGAGACGGGTGCCGCCTGTCCCGCAGGCTAACCGAGGTAACGAAGAAGCAAAGGGCCGCGCATCCCTGCGCGGCCCTTTGTCTTTGCGCTGGTGTGGGGGCTTAGTCTTTGAACACCGCCAGCCCCAACCATTCGGCGACCATCGCGGGTGTCTCGACGCCCTCGATCTCGATCGTTAGCAGATTCTCGCGCAGCATATCTGTGGCGTTGCGCGCCGTGACCTTTTGCAGCGTGAACCGCCCGCGCAGCCGCGACCCCGCCTTGACCGGAGTCAGGAACCGCAGCTTGTTCATGCCATAGTTGATGCCCATCACCTGTCCGGGCATCATGTTAAAGCAATCATAGGCAAAGCGGCTCGCCAGCGACAGGGTCAGGAACCCATGCGCAATCGTTCCGCCAAAGGGCGTTTCCGCAGCGGCGCGTTCGGGGTCGATGTGAATCCACTGCATGTCGTGGGTGGTTTTGGCAAATTGGTCGATCATCTCTTGATCCACCGTGATCCAGTCAGAGACCCCGACCTCGGTCCCGATCAGCGTTTCACTATGGGCAAGTGCCTCTTTCAATGCAGACATGTGATACTCCTTCAGGATGGGTCCGCGGCAACACGCACCATGCGCTTGCCCTTGTTCTCACCGGCCAGTAGGCCGATCAACGCCCGTGGCGCGTTTTCCAATCCGTCGACGATGTCCTCGGTCACCTTGATCTGTCCCGCGTCGACCCAAGTCTGCAACGCGCGCAGCGCCTTGGCGTCGTTCTGGGTCCAGTCCATCACGATAAAGCCTTCCATCCGCAGACGTTTGACCACGACCAGACCGGGCAGGTTGCGCGGCCCGGTGGGGGTTTCGGTGTCATATTGGCTGACAGCACCGCAGCAGACGATGCGACCCTTTTCGTTCATCGCGAACAACGCGGTCTCAAGCACGGTGCCGCCGACGTTGTCGAAATAGACATCCACCCCGTCGGGGCAGGCAGCACGCAGGGCTTTGGACATGCCGGGGGCGCGGTAGTCGATGCAGGCGTCAAAGCCCAATTCCTCCGTCACCCATTTGCATTTCTCCGCTCCGCCCGCGATGCCCACGACCCGACAGCCAAGCGCCTTGGCGATCTGGCCGACATAGCCGCCGACCGACCCAGCGGCTGCCGACACCAACACGGTTTCACCCGCAACCGGTTGCCCGACAGAGATCAGCCCGTGATAGGCGGTTTTGCCCGCGATGCCGTAGACGGACATCAGGTTCGACAGCTGCGGCACCTTTGGCAGCTTCTCGCATTTGCGCGCATCGGCGACGACAAAGTTCGACCACGTTGCCTCTGACGCGACGATATCGCCAACGGCCAGACGGTCGCTCTTGCTCTCGACGACTTCGCAGATGGCATAGGTCGGCATGGCATCACCGGCGTTGACCGCCGCGCGGTAGGTCGCGCCTTTCATCCATGACCGGTTGGCCGCGTCGATGGACATCAGGATCACCTTGAGCAGCACCTGACCATCGCCCGCCACGGGCATATCGGCGGTGGTCTGTTTGAAATGCGCAGGCGTCAGCGAATCGCTGGGCAGCTCTGCGATGACAATCTGTGTGTTGGTCATTTTGAACGTCCTATCTGCTTATTGAACATCCAACACCACTTTGCCCTGCACCTTACGGTCCTGCATCAGGTTGAGAGCGTCGGCAGCTTTTTCCAGCGGATAGCGGGCAGAGATGCGCGGCTTGATCTGGCCATCGGCATACATACGGAACAGATCGGCCATGTTTTCGGCATGTACCTTGGGTTCACGGGCCGTATGCGCGCCCCAGAAAACACCCATGATCTGCGAGCCCTTAAGCAGCGTCAGGTTCAAGGGGATCTTGGGGATACCGGCAGGGAAGCCCACGACCAGATAGCGGCCTTTCCACGCCAGCGCGCGCACGGCGGGTTCGGCATAGGCACCGCCCACGGCGTCATATACCACATCGACACCCTCACCGCCCGACAGCTTCTTGATCTCGTCCGAGAAGGCTTTCTGCGTCGCACGGTCGTCCATGTCGCGGCTGTAGATGATCGTCTCGTCCGCGCCCAGATCACGGCAGAACTGCGCCTTGTCTTCCGACGATACGGCAGCGATCACACGGGCACCGGCGGCTTTCGCCAGTTCGATCGCGGCGACGCCAACGCCGCCCGCAGCGCCCATGATCAGCAAGGATTCGCCGGGCTGGATTTCGGCGCGGTTTTTCAGCGCGTGATGGGAGGTGCCATAGGTCAGCACCAGACATGACGCTTCGTCATATGGCATCGCATCGGGGATCTTCAGCACCCGTTCCGCGTCCACAATGATGTCTGTCGCAAAGCCGCCAAAGCCGGTCATCGCCAGCACCCGGTCGCCCACAGCAACGTTGGAAACGCCCTCTCCCACGGCGTCCACATCGCCTGAAACCTCGCCACCCGGCGCGAAGGGGCGGGGCGGCTTCATCTGGTAAAGATCCTTGATAATCAAGGTGTCAGGGAAGTTCAGCCCCGCTGCGCGGATGCGAATACGCACCTGACCTTTCTTCGGTTCAGGCTGTGGCATCTCTGTCAGTTCCAGCGTTTCGGGGCCGCCGGGGGCAGTGCTAAGCATGGCTTTCATCGGGTCATTCCTCCTCTAGATTTGCAAAGCAATAGGCGCGTTCAGAAACTGTCTTGTCAATCGAATTTCGAAATGCAATTTTGCAGTGCGGAATTGGAGTTCGCAAAACGAGGGGGGAGAAAAGATGCAGTCCGAACAGGAACTGGAGGGTTTCCGCGCGGAGCTGCGCGATTGGCTGGAGGCAAACTGCCCGGCCGAAATGCGCGGCGGTGAGCCGAGTGAAGCATCGATATGCTGGGGTGGCAAGAATTTTGAGTTCGAATCCGACGCGCAGCGCGTCTGGATGGAGCGCGCCGCGTCCAAGGGCTATACCGTGCCCACATGGCCCGTCGAATACGGCGGGGCGGGGATGAACCGCGCACAGGAAAAGATCTTTAAAGAAGAGATGGACCGGATCGAGGCGCGCAACCCGTTGCAAAGCTTTGGTATCTGGATGCTTGGGCCCGCCTTGCTGCACTTTGGCACGCATGAACAGAAACTGCATTATTTGCCCCCGATCGCCCGCGGTGAAATCCGCTGGTGTCAGGGCTATTCCGAGCCGGGGGCCGGGTCGGATCTGGCCAGTGTCCAGACCAAAGGCGAGGACAAGGGCGATCATTGGCTGGTAAACGGTCAGAAGATCTGGACCTCCTACGCCGATAAAGCCGACTGGATTTTCGCGCTGATCCGTACGGATCGTGACGCGCCCAAGCACAAGGGTATCTCCTTTCTGCTGATCGATATGGAAGACGCAGGCGTCGAGACCCGACCGATCAAGCTGATCTCCGGCGCATCGGTCTTCTGCGAGACGTTCTTTACCAATGTGAAGGTGCCCAAGGACCGGATCGTCGGCGAAGAGAACCGCGGTTGGGACGTGGCGAAATACCTGCTGACCCACGAGCGCGAGATGATCTCGGGCGGGGGGCAGGGCCTGTCGGGTGGTCGCGCGCTTGGGGCTGTGCTGAATGAATCTCTGGCCGAGGGGCAAGAGATGGACACCGTGCTGCGCGCCGACGCGATGCGCTGCGAGGTGGACGCGCTTGCCATTGGCCTCACGCTGGAACGCTACAAGGATCAGGCCGAGGCCGGCACTGGCGCGGGGGATGCCTCGGCGATGCTGAAATACATGGGCACAGAGCTGAACATGCAGCGTCACGAGTTGCTGATGGCCGCGGGTGGCAGCGACGCGCTGGAATGGGACGGGCCTTTGGGCAACCGTCCCGCGGACTGGCTGCGGACTAAGGCCAATTCAATTGAAGGCGGCACGAGCGAGGTGATGCTGAGCATTATCTCCCGCCGCGTGCTTGGGCTTCCGGGGTAAGATCATGGTAAAACTAGTATTAACAGAAGACGAAACCATGCTGGCCGACTCGGCGCGCGGTTTCCTTGATAAATCCGCCCCCGTCAAAGCGTTCCGCGACTTGCGCGATGCCGGGCAGACCCATGACGCGAAGATGTGGAAAGAGATGGCCGCGATGGGATGGGCCGGTGTGCTGGTCCCTGAAAGTGCGGGTGGCGTTGATATGGGCCATGCTGCTGCGGGTATTCTGGCGCAGGAAATGGGCAAGACGCTGGCCGTCAGCCCGTTCCTTTCGACGGCAGTAATCGCGGCGACAGCCCTGCGCCACGTCAGCGATGCGCGCGCCGAGGCCGCGCTGGCCAAGATTGCCAGCGGCGACGCGACCTATGCGTTGGCGGTGGATGAAACATCGAAGTTCAACCCGGATGCCACGGCAATGACCGCCACGGCGGAAGGCAATGGTTTTCGCCTGACGGGCAAGAAGACCTTTGTCGTCGATGGCACCTTGGCGGACCGTTTGCTGGTGCTGGCCAAGACAGACAACGGGCTAACCCTGTTCGACATTCCCGCAGACCGCGCAGGCATCACACGCAACGCGCAGAACATGATCGACGCACGCGATTCCGCGCGGATCGATTTTGATAACGTCGAAGCGACGGGCGACGATGTGTTGGGTCAGGTCGATGACGCCATGACCGTGCTGAAACCCGCGATCAAGGCAGGGCAGGCCGCCCTCGCCGCCGAGATGGCGGGCGTTGCTGCGGGCGCCTTTGGCATGACCGTGGGCTACCTGAAAGAACGCAAGCAGTTCGGCACGTTGATCGGCACCTTCCAGGCCTTGCAACACCGCGCCGCGCATCTGTGGTGCGAGACGGAAGTCACCGCCTCTGCCGTGTTGCACGCAGGGCGCAAGCTGGACGAAGACCCCGACAATGCGACGATGGCCGTGTCTCTCGCCAAGGCCCGTGCGACATCGACTGCCAAGCTGGCGGTGATCGAAGGGGTGCAGATGCATGGCGGGATCGGCATGACGGACGCCTTTGACATCGGTTTTTACATGAAGCGCGCCCGTGTGGGTGCCGAATGGCTCGGGGACTACGGCTATCACGCTGCCCAGGTCGCCAAGCACAGAGGATTCTAAGGCATGGATATTCAAACACTTTTCGGGCTAGAGGGTAAAACCGCGCTGGTCACAGGCGGGGCGACCGGGATTGGCCGTATGGCCGCCGAGGCGCTGGTGCGTGCCGGCGCCCGCGTGTTGATCGCCAGCCGCAAGGGCGAGGCCTGCGAGGCCGTAGCGAAAGAACTGAATGCGCTCGGGGCCTCTGGCTCTGCCGAGGGGTTCGCAGGCGATGTCGGCACCGAGGAAGGTGTCGATGCAATGGTCGCAGCCGTGAAGGACCGCACCGAGAGCCTTGATATCCTGATGAACAACGCGGGCATCACCTGGGGCGCGCCTTTGGGTGATTTCCCGTTCAAGGCCTGGGGCAAGGTCATGGACGTGAACGTCGCGGGTCTGTTCGATCTGACGCAAAAACTGCTGCCGCTGCTCAAGGCAAACGCGACAATCGACGATCCGGCGCGGGTGGTGAACGTCGGATCGGTGATGGGCGAACGCGAAATGGGCGATGGCGCCTATAGCTACTCTGCCTCGAAAGCCGCGGTGATCCACCTGAGCAAGATCCTCGCCAAGGAACTGGCAGGTGACGCGATCACCGTGAACGCATTGGCCCCCGGACCCTTCGTGTCGCGGATGACCGCCTTTGCGACCCACGACGAGGATATGCGCAACAAGGTGGGCGAAGACGTCCCCCTGCGCCGCGTCGGCACCGATACGGATATCGCGGGCTGCATGTTGTTCCTTTGTGGCAAGGGCGGCGCCTATATCACCGGCGCGATTGTCCCCGTCAGCGGCGGCATCAATGTGATGAGCGGGCCGAACATCTTTGAACAAGCACTGCACTGAGGGGCGATGATGGATATTCGTTTTGACAACCGCGTCGCTATTGTCACCGGCGCGGGCACGGGCCTAGGGCGTAGCCATGCGCTTGGCCTCGCGGCACGCGGTGCAAAGGTTATGGTCAATGATCTGGGCGTGACAACCGACGGGCAAGGGTCTTCGTCGGCGGCTGCCGAAGCCGTCGCGCAGGAAATCCGCGACGCAGGCGGCGAGGCGATGGCGCATGGCTGTGATGTCTCGGACGAGGCCGGTGTCAAGGATATGGTCACGCAGGTCATGGACGCCTGGGGCCGCATCGACATACTGGTGAACAACGCAGGCATCCTGCGGGACAAGACGTTTTCCAAGATGGAGATGTCTGATTTCCGCAAGGTCGTCGACGTGCATCTGATCGGGTCTGCCAATGTGACCCATGCTTGCTGGCCGATCATGCGCGAACAGAAATACGGGCGCATTGTGCTGACATCCTCGGCCTCGGGGCTGTATGGCAACTTTGGTCAATCCAACTACGGTGCGGCCAAAGCGGCGATGATGGGGCTGATGAACGTGCTGCATCTGGAAGGCGCGCGCGACAATATCCGCGTCAACACGCTGGCCCCCACAGCGGCCACGCGGATGACCGCCGATCTGCTGCCCGAACAGGCGCAGGCCCTGCTGGCCCCCGAAACGATCACCCCCGGCCTGCTGTACCTCGTCAGCGAGGACGGCCCCAGCCGTGTGATCCTTGGGGCAGGGGCGGGTGGCTTTGCCCAGACCCGTATTTACGAAACGGAAGGCGTGACCTTGACCGGCGACGAGAATACCCCTGAAGGTGTCGCATCCGCTTTCGACAAAATCACCGACGCAGGCGGCCAGCAAGAGCTGACCGATGCCTTTAGTCAAACGAAGAAATACGCGCTCAATGCAGCCAAGGCCCAGGGTCTTGATCTGGATTGGGGCTAACTGACGAACTTTCAAAGGGAGATCACCATGCGTGACGCAGTAATCGTATCCACCGCCCGTACCCCGATCGGCAAAGCCTATCGCGGTGCATTCAACGCCACCACACCACAGGCGCTTGCCGCCCACGCCATCGAGAACGCCGTGAAGCGCGCCGGTCTTGACGGGGCGGAAATCTCTGACTGTGTCATCGGTTCCGCCCTGCAGCAGGGACATCAGGCGGGCAACATCGCGCGTCAGGCCGCCATCCGCGCAGGCCTGCCCGTGACCGTTGCAGGCATGTCGCTGGACCGTCAGTGCGCATCCGGCATGAT
>Ga0105235_100686_pt1 | contig 10368 bp, 7 predicted proteins | sample Virmet3819_2500_FD_90059 | JGI IMG/M metagenome (GOLD analysis project Ga0105235, IMG submission 90059) | Marine viral communities from the Southern Atlantic ocean transect to study dissolved organic matter and carbon cycling - metaG 3819_2500 | ecosystem: Environmental > Aquatic > Marine >... | reverse complement strand
GAGTAATGCTTGGAGTGATACTGCTAATGCATTTACACAAGCTTATGGTGTAGAAGATTTAGATGCGTCTGTATTATTAATGGAACCTTATGGATTTATAGATGCTAAAGACCTAAAATATGTTAGCACAGTTAACGCAATAGAAAGAGAGTTAAGTAACGACGGATTACTTTATAGATATAAAAATAAAGACGATTTTGGTTTACCATCATCATCATTTACAATTTGTACGTTCTGGTTTATAAACAGTTTGTATAAAATAGGCGAGGAGGAAAAAGCTAAAGCTATGTTTGATAAACTATTATCTTACAGTAATCATTTAGGATTGTTTAGTGAGGATATAGACTTTAAAACAAAACGATTGTTAGGTAACTTTCCGCAAGCATATTCTCATTTAGCTTTAATTGAAACAGCGATTAACTTGTCTAATGTTACAACAGATGAAAAAGTAAAAAGTAGTATAGCTAATTAAATAAACAAAAAAAGGACTTCAAATTTGAAGTCCTTTTTTATTATCTAAATACCTTATTAGGAAAAACAACGGGACTTTCAAAACCATCTTTTCCTACAGCAGCAATCCCAAAAAAGAAGTTGTCTATAACAATACCTTCTAAAGTAAATACTGATACATCACCTACATATCTACTGTAATCCCAAGTAGGAGAAGTTGTGTCTCTCCAATATATTTTATAGCCAACAGCACCTTCAACTTTATCCCATTTAAATTTAGCAGAAGGTTCTACAATACCACCAATAGCAACGTTTTTTGGAGCTGGCGGTGCAGAAGCTAAACTAGCCATATTTATTGCGTTAACAGCAGTTAGTTTTTTAGCATATTCAAAATTAACGTGTTCAATTACATCACCATATTTAATTCCGTTTTCCTCACGTATATCTTGATGTTGCTGATTGTAATTTTCATGCGCTTCCATAATTCTAATTCCTGCAAAACCTAAATCGTTAAAAGGTCTGTGATGTCCACCACGACCAAACCGGTCTAATCTATAAACCATCATAGGATTCATTTCAGGCATATAAGTTTGTACTGTTTTGTGTACATATCTAGCTAATTGTCTTGATATACCATCAACTTCACCACCATAAAAACGTCTAAGTTGTCTTTCTCTTTCTGTTTCGTTTGCAGGAACAGGTTCAGAAAAAATTCTGAAAGTACGATTGTCTATTACGCCATCAACTCCTTTGATATTTCCAATCATGTCATTGTTAAGAATACCAATAATCTCCCAATTGTTTTCTTTAGCATATTTAGCTAAACCACTACCACCAAAAAGACCTTGTTCTTCACCAGAAAGACCAACGTAAACAATACTACTTTCAAATTGGTAGTTAGATAAGACTCTTGCAGCTTCAATGGTTCCAGCCATACCAGACGCATTATCATTTGCTCCAGGCGCATCTGTGGTAAAGTCCATAGTATCACTAGCTCTAGAGTCTATGTCTCCGCTCATTATTACATATCTATTAGGATATTTTGTTCCTTTTTGGATAGCTACAACATTTACAACCCAAGCATCATGCGGTACACGTCGATTCCCTTCTTTAGTCACAAAGTCTTTTTGATAAAATACATCAAGACAGTTATTACAGTTTTTAGAAATTGATTCAAATTCAGACTTTATCCAACGTCTTGCAGCACCAATTCCTCTTGTGTTAGAAATAGTATCACTAAAGGTGTTTCTTGTTCCAAAATTTACTAATGTTTGTATATCTTTTTCTATTCTTTTAGATGAAACAGAATCGATAATATCATATATTCTTTGACTAGTTTGTCCTAATGAAATACAAGTAAAGAGAAGTAAAGGTAGAATAATTAGTTTTTTCATTTTTCTAAAATACTAAAATAAAAAAGCTGATTCAAATACTTGAACCAGCTTTTTCGAAATTAAAACTAAAACTCACTTAAATTCTTAGAAACAATATTTGTTTTCTTCTTTTATTTTTTCGGCAATCTCATTGCGTAAGTCTACAATATCTGGATAGTTTTGGTACTTAGTAAAACGCTTAAGTCCCATTAACATCATACGTTGCTCATCACCTTCAGCAAAAGAAATAATGCTTTCTTTTCCTTTTTTCTCTATAGTTTCTACAGCGTGATATAAGTATAATTTAGACATAGCGATTTGCGCAGATTGTGCGTCTTCGCCAAAACGTTTTGCGTTTTTCTCAGTACGTAAAATTGCAGATTCTGCCATGTAGATTTCGATTAAAATATCTGCAGCAGCAACTAGTAATTGTTGGTGTTGCTCTAAATCTGGTCCAAATTTTTGTACAGCAGCACCAGCAACCATCAAGAAGGTTTTCTTAAGTTTTGCAATCATTTCTTTTTCTTCAGAAAATAACTCAGAATAATCTGGTGTATCAAAAGAAGGAATACCCATTAATTCTTCTTGAACTTTCATTGCAGGACCTAATAAATCTACGTGACCTTTCATTGCTTTTTTAACTAACATACCTACAGAAAGCATACGGTTAATTTCGTTTGTTCCTTCGTAGATACGAGCAATACGAGCATCTCTCCAAGCAGCTTCCATTGGTGTTTCTTCAGAGAATCCCATACCTCCAAAAATTTGAATACCTTCATCTGCACAATTTTGTACGTCTTCTGATACTGCTACTTTTAAGATAGAACACTCGATAGCATATTCTTCTACACCTTTAAGTTCTGCTTCTTGGTGTGAGTTTCCTGCTTCAACACGTAAAGCAATACGGTCTTCGATATTTTTTGAAGCTCTGTAAGTAGCAGATTCACCAACATAAGTGTTAGTTGCCATTTCGGCTAACTTAATTTTTATAGCACCAAAGTCTGCAATTGGTGTTTTAAATTGTTTACGCTCGTTAGCATATTGAACAGCTGTAGTTGTGATACGTCTTTGCGAATCTAAACAAGCAGCAGCTAATTTGATACGTCCAACGTTTAAGGCATTCATTGCGATTTTAAATCCTTCGCCACGACCAGCTAACATATTTTCTACAGGAACTTCAGTATCATTAAAGAATACTTGACGTGTAGAACTTGCACGGATACCTAATTTATGCTCTTCTTCACCTAAAGTGATTCCGTTAGGATTGTTTTTATCATATTCTACAATAAAACCTGTAATGTTTTTATCGTCTTCAATTCTAGCAAAAACAATCATTAAGTTACAGAAACCAGCGTTAGAAATCCACATTTTCTGTCCGTTGATTTTGTATGTTTTACCATCTGCAGAAAGCTCTGCAGTTGTTTTACCAGAATTTGCATCAGATCCAGCACCAGGTTCTGTTAAACAATACGCACCAAACCATTCACCAGAAGCTAATTTTGGCACATACTTTTGTTTTTGTTCTTCTGTACCATAAAGTGTAATTGGCATAGTACCAATACCTGTATGCGCACCAAAAGCAGTACTAAAAGATCCAGTACCTGAAGAAATATAGTCACAAGTTAATACTGTAGATACGAAGCCCATTCCCATTCCGCCATAAGCTTCAGGAACAGCAACGCTTAAAAAGCCCATATCTCCAGCTTTACGCATTACTTCTTCTGTTAAAGCATAATCTTTAGCTTCAAAACGAGGTTTGTTAGGTATAATTTCACGGTCATTAAATTCGATAACCGAGTCTTTCATCATTTGTTGTTCTTCTGAAAAATCTTCAGGTGTGAAAATATCTTCACAGTTTGTTTCTTTTACTAAGAATTGACCGCCACGTAGGATGTCTTTTTCAGTTTCTGCCATATTTTTATAAGATTAAGAGATTCAAGATTCAAGATCCAAGACTTATAAATCAAGTCTAGATTGAAATCCCGAAATCATTTTTTGTATTTGTTTTATTTGTTGTTCTAATTCTAAAAATTTTTCTTCTGTAATATAGTTTTCATTGAAAGCTACATTTAATTGTGTTTCCCATTCGAAAGCAGAACCTAAGCTGTTTTCTAAATAAATATTGAAATGCTTATCAGAGCTTTTGCTTGAACCTTCTGAAATATTTGAAGGAATAGAGACTGCACTTCGATTCATTTGACTCATTAATCCATAAGTTTCAAATTTTGGGAACGTTCTAGTAATTTTATAAGATTCAGAAACTATTTTCATGCTTTCATTCCAAATTTTTAATTTTTTAAAATTATGCATCTTCACCTCTTGTTTCTTGATTCTTAAAATCTTATCTCTAGTTTAAAAATTCAAAAATTCCACAAGCACCTTGACCTGTACCAACGCACATGGTTACAGCACCATATTTGCCTTTCATGTCACGTTTACGCATTTCGTCAAATAATTGTACTGATAATTTTGCACCTGTACATCCTAATGGATGACCTAATGCAATTGCACCTCCGTTAACATTTACGATATCTGGATTTAAATCTAACTCTCTAATTACAGCTAATGATTGAGATGCAAAAGCTTCGTTAAGTTCTATTAACTCTAAATCAGATTGTTTTAAACCTGCTTGTTCTAATGCTTTTGGAATAGCTTTAACTGGTCCAATTCCCATAATTCTTGGTTCTACACCAGCAGCAGCATAATTTACTAGTCTTGCAACAGGCTCTAGATTTAATTCTTTAACCATATCTTCACTCATAACCATAACAAATGCAGCACCATCACTCATTTGAGACGAGTTACCAGCGGTTACACTTCCGTTTGCAGCAAATACTGGTCGTAATTTTGCTAAAGCTTCTACATTAGTTCCTTTTCTAGGACCTTCATCTTTTGTTACAGTGTATGTTTTAGTTGCTTTTTTACCGTTTTCATCTAAATAAATTTGCTCTACATCTATAGGAACAATTTGATCTTGAAAACGATCTTCTGCTAAAGCTCTTAAAGCTTTCATATGTGAATTGTAAGCAAATTCATCTTGATCTTGACGAGACACTTTAAATTGGTTAGCAACCGCTTCTGCAGTATTACCCATTCCCCAATAATAATCTTCATGACCATCTTTTACAGTATCGTAATTTAGTTCTGGTTTAAAACCTGTCATTGGTACGCTACTCATACTTTCTGATCCACCAGCTATAATACAATCTGCCATTCCTGCTTGGATTTTTGCAGTTGCAATACCGATAGTTTCTATTCCTGAAGAACAAAAACGGTTAACCGTTACACCAGGAACATCAACACTATTTAACCCAATTAATGAGATAAAACGTGCCATATTTAAACCTTGTGATCCTTCTGGCATTGCGTTACCAACTATAACGTCGTCAATACGTTTTACGTCTAGATTTGGTAATTCTTTCATCATGTGCTGAATCACTTCTGCACCTAACTCGTCTGCTCTTTTAAAACGGAACACGCCTCGTGGTGCTTTACCAACTGCTGTTCTGTATGCTTTTACTATATATGCTTGTTTCATTTTTTCTTTTGATTTTTAGAGCCAAGAATCAAGAATCAAGATGTCTTGTTTCTTGCATCTTGTTTCTTTTTTCTAATTTCTAAGTGGTTTTCCTGTCTTCAACATATGCTGAATTCTTTCTAATGTTTTTCTTTCAGTACAAAGCGATAAAAATGCTTCGCGTTCTAGATCTAATAAATATTGCTCACTTACTTTAGTTGGTTCTGATAAATCACCACCAGCCATAACGTAAGCTAATTTGTTAGCTATTTTTTGATCGTGTTCACTAATGTAGTGGCTAGCTTCCATAGAGTCTGTTCCTACTAAGAACATACCTAATGCTTGCTTACCAAGTACTTTAATATCATTGCGTTTAACAGGTTGCGTATAGCCTTGATCTGCCATTAATTTAGCATGTGCTTTAGCTGTAGCAATTTGTCTGTCTTTATTAACAACAACAATATCTTTTCCTTTTTGTAATACACCTAAATCAAATGCTTCGTAAGCTGAAGTTGATACTTTTGCCATACCAATAGTTAAGAAATACTCTTGAAGTGTATTTAACTCGACATCACCTTTTTTGAATGTATCTTGCGCTCTTAAAGCCATTTCTTTAGATCCGCCACCACCTGGAATTACACCAACTCCAAATTCAACTAATCCCATGTAAGTTTCTGCAGCAGCAACAACTTTATCTGCGTGAAGTGATAACTCACATCCGCCACCAAGTGTCATACCATGAGGTGCAGAAATGGTAGGAATAGATGAGTAGCGCATGCGCATCATCGTGTCTTGGAAGTACTTGATAGCCATGTTAAGCTCGTCATATTCTTGCTCTGCAGCCATCATAAAAATCATTCCGATGTTTGCACCAACTGAGAAGTTTGCTCCTTGGTTACCAACCACTAAACCAGCAAAATCTTTTTCAGCTAAATCTATTGCTTTATTTAAACCAGTTAGTACGTCGCCACCAATAGTGTTCATTTTAGATTGGAATTCAACATTTAAAATTCCGTCACCTAAATCTTCAACAACTACACCAGAGTTTTTAAATACCTCGTTAGATTTTCTGATGTTATCTAATATGATGAAACTATCTTGTCCTGGTACTTTTTCTTGTGCTTTCTTATCAATATCGTAGAAATACGTAGCTCCATCTTTTACTGTGTAAAACGATGTGTTACCAGAAGCAACCATGTCATTTACCCAAGCTGCTGGTGTTTTTCCTTCAGCTTTCATGATTTCAAGACCTTTTTCTACACCAATTGCATCCCAAATTTGGAAAGGACCATGTTCCCAACCAAATCCAGCTTTCATTGCATCGTCTATCTTATATAATTCGTCTGAAATTTCAGGAATACGATGTGATACGTAAGCAAACATTGCTGCAAAGTTTTTGCGATAAAACTCACCAGCTTTATCTTTTCCTTTTACTAAAATTGGAAAACGGTCGATGACTTTATCTACAGTTTTTGTAAGCTCTAGCGTAGGGAAAGAGGCTCTTTTTTTAGAGCGATAGTCTAATGTATCTAAGTCTAATGATAAAATTTCGCTTTTACCATCGTCTGTTTTAACTTTTTTATAAAACCCTTGACCTGTTTTGCTTCCTAACCATTTGTTTTCCATCATGGTATTGATGAAATCTGGTAATTTGAAAAGCTCATGTGCTTCGTCATTAGGACAGTTGTCGTAAATTCCGTTGGCAACATGTACTAAAGTGTCTAATCCAACCACATCAACAGTACGGAAAGTTGCCGATTTTGGACGACCAATAACAGGACCCGTTAATTTATCAACTTCTTCAACAGTCAACCCTAATTCTTTTACTTGATGAAATAACGATTGAATACCAAAAATACCAATACGGTTACCAATAAATGCAGGTGTATCTTTAGCGATTACAGATGTTTTTCCTAAAAATTGTTCACCATAACCGTTTAAGAAGTCTAAAACGTCTTGAGATGTTTTAGGTCCAGGAATTACCTCGAATAACTTTAAGTAACGCGCTGGATTAAAGAAGTGCGTTCCGCAAAAATGTTTTTGGAAATCTTCGCTGCGTCCTTCGCTCATAAACTTAATAGGAATACCAGATGTATTTGATGTAATTAAAGTACCTGGTGTACGGTGTTGTTCTAGTTTTTCAAATACTTGCTTTTTAATGTCAAGTCTTTCTACAACGACTTCCATAATCCAATCTACATCTGCAACTTTTGCTATATCATCTTCAAGATTACCAGTAGTAATTCTGTTAGCAAAATCTTTGTGATAGATTGGTGATGGTTTAGATTTTAATGATGCAGCTAATGCATTGTTAACAATGCGGTTTCTTACAACCTTGTCTTCTAAAGTTAATCCTTTAGCTTTTTCGGCATCGTTTAATTCTCTTGGTACAATGTCTAATAATAAGACTTCTACACCAATATTGGCAAAATGACAAGCAATACCGCTTCCCATAATTCCTGATCCAATAATGGCTACTTTTTTGATTCTACGTTTACTCATTTTTATTAAATGGTTTCTTTAGTATATATTTTTTTATTAGAAATTAACTCGTTTATAGTGTCTGACACTTCATAGAAATGTTTTAGTTTTTCTTCTGAAACGTGTGCTCTTACAGTTTCATTAAATACTAAAACACGTTCTTTGGCGTCTTTTCTTTTTTCTTTTCCAAACTCAGTAAGATGAATTAAAACACCACGACCGTCGTTTGGGTTAGGTTTACGTTCTATCAAACCTAATTCTTCCATACGTTTTAATATTCTTGAAAGACTAGTTGCTTCCATGCCCATTATTGGTCCTAAAGAGGTAGAAGGTGTACCGTTTTCTTTATCGATACTTAATAATGTAAACCCTGTAGCCATAGTTGTGTCAAACTTTGCAGCTTCTTCGTTATACATTTTATTTACCGCTAACCAAGTGGTTCTTAGCATGTAATCTATTGTTCTTTCTTTTTTGTTTTGCATTAAAATTCTTTTGAAGGTTTTCAAAGATAGTAAAATTTATTATGCGTGCATAATAAATTTTTAAAAAAGATTATGATATTAACAAAAAAAGCCATCTAAACTTTAGATGGCTTCTTATTTTGTATTAAAAAATGATTAATTATAAATTTTATCATAGAGATCTTTATAAATATTTTTAATGGCGTCTCTTTTCATTTTCATGGTTGGTGTTAATTGTCCACCATCTACAGACCAAACATCTTGTGTAAGTTCAAAACGTTTAATTTGTTCCCATTTTCCGAAACTTTTATTGCAGTTGTCTATTTCTTTTTGGATACGGTCTATAACTATTTGTGATGTTGCAATTTCTTTATCTGATTTACCTATATGATTATGTTTTCTATCAATCCAATCTCTTAAAAATTCAAAATTAGGTTGAATAATAGCTGCTGGCATTTTTTCGCCTTCACCAACGACCATTGCTTGTTCTATAAATCTAGACTGTTTTAAGTCGTTTTCAAGTAGAGTAGGGATAACGTATTTACCACCAGAAGTTTTAAACATTTCTTTTTTACGACCAGTAATTTTTAAGAAACCATCAGGATCAATTTCACCTTTATCTCCAGTATGAAAATAGTCTCCTGTCATCACACTAGCCGTTTTTTCTGGATCTTTGTAGTAACCTTTCATTACGTTTGGTCCTTTAATTAGGATTTCGCCATCTTCTGCTATTTTTACATCTACATTTCTTATAGGTTTACCAACGGTACCAACCTTAAAATGATTTTCTCTGTACATGCCTACAGAAATAACAGGAGATGTTTCTGTTAATCCATATCCTTCCATAACCTTCATGCCTGCAGCACAAAATATACGTGTTAATCTTGGTGATAATGCTGCGCTACCAGATACCATAGTAGTTAACTCGCCACCTAAAGCAGCTCGCCATTTACTAAAGATTAATTTATTAGCTATTTTTAGTTTAAACTCGTACCAAGCACCATTTTTACCGTAAGGTTCCCATTGTTCTCCTAATTCTATAGCCCAATGGAAAAGTCTGCTTTTTATACCGCTTAATTCTGTACCTTTTGCATAGATTTTGTCGTAAACTTTTTCTAGTAATCTTGGTACAACACTCATTAAATTAGGTTTAATATCTTGAGCATTTTCTGCAATTTTATCTATAGCTTCTGCATAATAAATACTTATTCCTTCATATTGGTAAAGGTAAATTAATACACGTTCAAATACATGGCAAATTGGTAAAAAGCTTAATACTTTTGTTTGACCAGTAGAAATTGGTAATCGTGGTATGCTATCTAATACGTTACTAGTAATATTATTATGACTTAACATAACACCTTTTGGTTTACCTGTTGTACCAGAAGTGTATATTATTGTAGCTAAATCATCAGGTGTTACTGCATCTTTTCTAGCTTCAACTTCTGCTTGATTACTATTATCTTTTCCTAAATCAAAAAGTTCTGAATAGTGTTTACAGCCTTCAATATGATCAAAAGAGTAAACTTCTTTAAGTTTAGTTTTGTCTTTAACTTTGTTTATTTTTTCTAATACTTCTTTATCTGAAACAAAGCAGTATATAGATTCGCTATGATTTAAAACATACTCGTAATCTTCTGCAGATATAGTTGGATATATAGGAATATTTTGCGCACCAAGTTGTAATACGCCTATATCTACAATATTCCATTCTGTTCTGTTTGTAGAAGAAATTACTGCAATTTTATCGTTTTTATTTACACCTAATCTTAATAAAGCTCTACTTAAAGCATTAGCTTTATCTATATATTCTTTGGTTGAAGTTGCTTCCCATGTACCATTTTTTTTGGTAACTAAAGCAGCTTCTAGGTTGTGTTTTTTAAGTTGATAATAAGGAAAATCGAAAAGTCGGGTTACTTCAATCATTATATTTAAATGAATTAAGGGGAATGCAAATTATGAAAAAATGATTTAAGGTTAACAAAAATTATTAAAATTTAAATAAAGCTTTCATTTTTTAGCCAAAAAAGGAGCTGTAATTAAACAGCTCCTTGCTAACTGATTGATAGCTTAAAATGATACTTTT
>Ga0105235_100683_pt1 | contig 10478 bp, 7 predicted proteins | sample Virmet3819_2500_FD_90059 | JGI IMG/M metagenome (GOLD analysis project Ga0105235, IMG submission 90059) | Marine viral communities from the Southern Atlantic ocean transect to study dissolved organic matter and carbon cycling - metaG 3819_2500 | ecosystem: Environmental > Aquatic > Marine >... | reverse complement strand
TAGCGCAGCAGCTCAGCATGCGTGGTATCAATACTGCAGCGAATCCGCTACGAGTCAGCGATCATGGCGTTTGGTCACCGCTTCGTCATCTCTATCCTAATGCCGATGTACCTGTGGTACAAATATCGCTACCACAGCATTATGACAGCATAGCATGCTATCAATTGGGCGCGCAGCTTGCTCGTCTGCGCGAGCAGCAAATTCTAATCATCGGCTCGGGCAACATTACTCATAATCTACAAGCAATGCGCTGGGAAGCTGATAGCATTGATAAGACGGCAAAGGATTTTAAGCTCTGGTTATTGCAGCAGCTCAAAACTGATATCCCTACCGCCTTAAATTGGCAGCGATATCCCAATTACAAAGATATCCATCCAAGCGATGAGCACCTATTGCCGCTGTTTTTTGCTTTAGGTGCGGGTCAACGCGTCAGTGTCGTGCATCAAAGCATGGCGCATCATAGCTTAGGAATGGATATTTACCGCTTCGATTAGCGTCTTCTTATCTACCTATTTTGCAAACGCTGGTTTAGTAAACATGCCAGCGCGTTCCATCTCTCCTGCCATACTAAATAGTGTCGTCTCATCATTCATACGCCCGATCAGCTGCATGCCAATAGGTAAGCCTTTTTTGCTCATGCCGACGGGTACAGAAACTGCAGGCAAGCCTGTGACATTACCTAATAAGGTAAAGGCCATTTTACTGAGTACCGGATGGCTAAGCTTCTCTATCATGCCAGAGCTAAAGGCATACTTGCCCATATCGATGCCTTTATTAAGCAGCTCAGCGCTGCGCATCAGCATCTCATCCATCACGCTTGGTGGCAGTACACCGTGTTTGACCGCTGGCGTCGGTACGGTCGGACACAAAATCATGTCATAAGTTTCTAATAACAATCCGGTCTGATATTGGCTATTGTGCCAGCCTTGCTTAGCGTGCGCTAAATCAACTGCGGATAGCGAGCGTCCTAGTAGCGCCATGTTTTGAGTTTGAGGCTCTAGCTTTTTGACGTGATGAGCACCATAGTGGCGCTCAATATCATCGATAGTAAAGGCGGTATGAGTACAGACGACCACCATAAAATCATGCCAAAACTGCTCTATGTTGATATTCGGCTCGGCAGGGACCACGCGATGCCCCATGTCCTCTAACTGCTTAGCCGTTTGCTCGAGTACCGCTAGTACCTCTTTATCCACTACTGTACCAGCAATCAGCGGCTGCTGATGCAGCGCAATGGTTAGCGGCTTAGGTGCGCGCATCGCCGCCTCTAAAAAGCTACCTTCGGGCGGTGCAATCACGAACGGCGCACCAACCTCGGCCCCGCTCGTGGCATCAAGCATCGCAGCACTATCACGCACACTGCGGGTAATCACGTGATCAGCAACCGCGCCTTCCCAGCCTTCTCCTACTTTAGGACCCATTGGGTTACGACCGCGGCTAGGTTTGAGACCAAACGCGCCGCACCAAGCCGCTGGGAAACGAATAGAGCCGCCGCCGTCACCCGCGCCTGCCATGGGTACGATACCACTTGCTACGGCTGCCGCGCTACCACCCGATGAGCCGCCCGAGCTATAGCCTTTTTTAAACGGATTATGAGTGGCACCATGCGCTTTGGGCTCAGTGGTAATAATCAGTCCAAACTCAGGCGTATTGGTCTTGCCAAAGGTATTGACTCCTGTGGCCCTCATACGTTTGACAATTTCACTATCATAATCTGACTGAATATTAACGCTACGGCTACCCATGGTCAAAGGCTCGCCCTCGAAGCTGTATGATAAGTCTTTGAGTAAATAAGGCACGCCTGTAAACGCACCAGACGGTAGCCCTGCTTGCGCCTGATCGTAAGCGCGCTCATCGAAACGGTGAATTATGGCATTGAGTTTGGGGTTGAGCTTGTTAGCGCGTGCAACGGCACTATCAAGCAATTCTTTGGCGCTGACTTCGCCTTTGCTGACGAGATCTGCTAAGCCTAGCGCGTCATATTGGGTGTATTCTTTAAACATAAAGCATCCTTGCATAGCTATTGGTTGTAAAACATATCAGCAAACACTATAGCCCAGAATTAGGCGAGAACACAATGTACAACAAAAAAACGAGCCACTCTCGTGACTCGTTTTTTGCTAGATAAACCCAATCTAATTGCAGCTACATCAGCAGCTCACGCTTACCGCTTTTACCCATAGAGCTGACCAGACCGGCCTCCTCCATTGAGTCTACGATACGCGCCGCGCGGTTATAACCGATACTAAATTTGCGCTGAATGGACGAGGCGGAGACTTTGCGCGTCTCCATAATAAAGGCCACTGCTTCATCATAAAGATCGTCATCTTCGCCCGACGCGCTGCCACCAGAGCTACCACCGCCAGAGCTTGATAACTCAAAGTTACCCGCCATATTATCGATATAATCTGGAGCGCCGCGCTCACGCCAGGCATCACAGACACGGTTAACTTCCTCATCACTAACATAAGCGCCATGCACGCGGTCTGGCTCAATTTGTCCTGGCCCTAAGAACAGCATATCGCCATTACCGAGCATGTCTTCAGCGCCGCCACTATCTAGTATCGTACGCGAATCGACTTTTGAGTTGACGCGTAGAGCCGCGCGTACGGGAATATTGGCCTTGATCAGACCGGTAATCACATCAACTGAAGGACGCTGAGTCGCTAGCATTAAGTGAATACCAGAAGCCCGTGATTTTTGCGCTAAGCGGGTGATCAGCTCTTCGGCTTGTTTGCCGACTTGCATAATCATATCGGCAAACTCATCGGCGACGATGACGATCATCGGTAATGTTTTAAGCTTAGGCGCTTGATCGATACTGACATTATCATTGGGCCGCCATAAGGGATCGAGCATTGGCTTACCTGCTTTTTCAGCGGCGAGGACTTTCTTATTAAACTCATTAAGTTTACGCACCTTTAGCAGGCTCATCAGCTGATAGCGGCGCTCCATCTCTGCCACACACCAAGACAAGCTACTGGCCGCCTCTGTCATATCGGTCACCACAGGCGTCAGCAGATGCGGAATCTCATTATAATTGGCCAGCTCAAGCTGCTTAGGATCAATGAGGATCAGTCTGAGCTCATTAGGGGTGTATTTCAGTAGCATCGAGAGCAGCATAGAGTTGACCAGTACCGACTTACCAGAGCCTGTGGTACCGGCGACTAACATATGCGGCGCGCGTGCCAGATCAGTAATGATAGGCTTGCCGCCGATGTCTTTACCCATCGCCATGCTGATTTGCGCGCTAGGGTCTTTATACTTATCGGTATTTAATAACTCAATCAAACGTACCATCTCGCGCTGCTTATTAGGTACCTCGATGCCGATATAAGGCTTACCTGGGATGACCTCGACCACGCGTAATGATGCCATAGATAACGAACGAGCCAAATCGCGCGCGATACCGGTGACTTTACTGGCTTTGATACCGGCAGCAAGATCAACTTCGAAGCGGGTGACGACTGGTCCTGGAATTGCTTGGACAACTTCGGCTTTGACATTGAACTCTTGCAGCTTGATCTCTAGTAGCTCTGATAATTGCTCAAGCTCGGCTTCGGTATAGCTCGGCTTGCGATCAGGATCGGGCTCATCGAGAATGGACAGCTCTGGGATTTTACTGAGACTACTGCGGTACTGAGCGGTTTGCATCGATCTTGAGCGCTTAGTGAAAGCATCATCATCATGAATATCCGGCATGACTGGCTCATCCAAGTCCTCATTACTTGCCGGACTATTGTCTTCCGGCATCATATCAGTAATGAGATTGCTCGCATCGCCATCAGATACCGCAAAGCTTACCGCAGGTTTTGTCACTGGTGCTGACTCTACCGGTAATTCCTCAGTCGTTTCCTGCGCTTTAGGCGCTTCTTTTGGATTGGACGGCGGCGTATTGGTTGGGGTCATATCTGCAAGCGAGGAGGCACTGGCTGCAGGCGTTGGCTCACCAGCAGGGCTAGCCATTGATGCCGTTTGCGTAGCTGCACGCTCTGTAGCCACTGCAGCGGCGGAAGGTTTTGTTATAGGATTCGCAGCCACAGCTGATTCAATCGCATTATTTTCGCTAGCTGCTGTCTGTCTGTTATTTGTCTCGATGTTATTTATTTCGGTGCTAGTTATTTCAGTGTCAGTGGTTTGCATGGGCTCTAACTCAGCATCAGCCTGCTGAGTAGTTGTAGCTTGAGGAGCGCTTGCGGTTTGTTCAGCGGTGCTAGGTTCAGTGGTGCTAGGTTTAGCGATACTCGCTTCGACAGTGCTATGCTCAGCCAACCAAGCATCAGCTAGATCATCAACCTGAGCTGACATTGCTGGTACTGCTTTGCTGTCTAATACCTCATTATGAGTATCAGTATTGGCTGATTCATCATGACCTTCATTATTGATGGTAGCGTTTGCTTGATGCATTTCTGCATCATTAGCATCGCTAGCAGCAGTCTCGGTTATCTCTTTTGGTTCATCAAGCATTGTTTGCTTAGACTCTAAATGAGTCATGTGCTCGATTGGACCGCCCTGCTCTGCTTGCTCGATAGCAGCATCACGCGCGAGCAAGTCAGCTACCGTTTCGTCATCATTCCAAGCAAAGCTTGGCTCAACTTTGCGTAACGGCGCAGTAGCGGCGCTAGTGTTTTGTTGACGCGGATGAGCCAGCTCCTGAGCGTTCTGCGTATTCGCGGTAGCAGTAGCGGGCTGTAGATGATCGCTCGCAGCTTTATTAGTCGCCGCCGCTTCAGCATTTGCTATCGCCTCTTTGACGCTAGCGCCCAATCCTGACTTAGCTAAAAAGTCAGTCAACACATGGCTAAAGCGGCCGCTATCTTGGGCAGCGGTGCTAGACTCTTGTTGCAGCTCAAGTGGTAGCTGTTCATAATCTGCAGCTGGCGTAGGGGCAGCGCTGCTTTGATCGATCACATCAATGCCATCATCGCGGGTCAAGGCACCGCTATCCAAAGCTTGGTCAGTATCAGAGACTGTACTAGCTGTACTGCCTATGCCAGAACCGAACCAATGCAGATCAGTCAATTTACGATATAACGATAACCAATGAATGTTAAAAGCAAAAGTGGCCGTCACTACTACAAAAACACTCAAAAATAACAGGCTACCCCATTTCGTTAATAACAGCGCTAAGCGTGCCTGTAGCTCAAGCCCGATGATACCACCAGCGACGCCCTTGAGACCTGATGTCACCGGGTCTGCCACTTGCTGGATTAATGCTATTAATTGCGCGAATAAAGCGCTAGCGCTCAGCAGCAAAAAGACATAAGCCACCAAACGTAATATCCAAAAGGTAGGTTTGTTATTCCACCAAATCAGGATAGACTCATAAACCATAAATACCAGCAGCCACCACGCGCTATAGCCAAAAAAGCTATAAAGCAAGTCAGACAACCACGCACCTGTCGCGCCGCCCATATTATTGATGGTTGTCATATCGCTACTGATATGTGACCAGCTAGGATCATTCCCGGTATACGTCACCAAGATAATGAACAGATAGACTGCTAGCATTAGCCCAAGAATGGTAAATATCCCTTTTTTTAAATAGTCTATAACTGCTGCTGATATCACGTAGGATCTGCCTTTATCAATATATTGATACTAAATAAATGGTAACACACGATTGCTGACAATCGTGCTTAGGTGTTTTTATGCTTAATTTCTAAATTTCCAGCTCACTGTCAGTAAAGCTCAATCCATATGACTTTATATTTACAAGTCGCTGTTTCTATAGCTTTTACTGCGGCTTTTACTGCTTTTGCTATCACTGCTTATGATAACAAATACCTAGCCAAAGTGGTGACTGTGTATTAAGAAAGCGGGCTTTAATTTTGAGGTATCGTTTAGTTCTAATCATAGCGATGTTTGTTTTAGCAAACTTGCACTTTTTGCCCGCTGCCCTTATGTTATTATCACATCGCACTTTAACAAACTACTTTAGTCGCAATTTTTTATTTTTCATTTTAATAACTTATAACGCTTTATATCTATAACTAGATCATTAAACCATTAGTAAGGAATATGTTATGGCAACTGACACTACAGCGCCGCGTCACGAAAAACTCATTATCTTAGGCTCAGGCCCCGCAGGTTATGCCGCTGCTGTCTATGCTGCGCGTGCTAACCTCAAGCCGGTCATGATTACCGGTCTCGAAGTCGGTGGACAGCTGACGACCACCACTGAAGTCGACAACTGGCCAGGTGATGCTCACGATTTAACAGGTCCGGCGCTGATGGATCGCATGAAAGCGCATGCCGAACGTTTCGGTACCGAGCTGGTCTATGATCATATTAATGAAGTACAACTAACGGAGCGCCCTTTTACTTTGATTGGTAATAATGGCAGCTACACTTGCGATGCGCTCATTATCTCAACTGGTGCCTCAGCGCAGTATCTCGGCTTAGAGTCAGAAGAGAAGTTCAAAGGCTTGGGCGTATCTGCTTGTGCCACTTGTGATGGTTTCTTTTATAAAGATCAAAAAGTCGCGGTCATTGGCGGTGGTAATACGGCGGTTGAAGAAGCGCTATATCTATCCAATATTGCCTCAGAAGTGACTTTAGTGCATCGCCGCGATAGCCTACGCTCTGAGAAGATCTTGCAAGACAAGCTGTTTGAAAAAGCCAAAAATGGCAATGTCAAAATCGAGTGGAATCATACCGTTCGCGAAGTCGTTGGTGATGATATGGGCGTCAATGGCGTCGTTATCGAATCCACCGAAGATGGCGCAACCAAACAGCTAGATATCCATGGTATATTCATCGCTATTGGTCATAAGCCCAACACTGACATGTTCAAAGGCCAGCTTGAGATGAATGATGGTTATATTATCGTCAATAGCGGTATCAATGGTAATGCTACCCAAACTAGTATTGAAGGCGTATATGCCGCAGGCGACGTTGCTGATCATGTTTATCGTCAAGCCATTACCTCAGCAGGAACCGGCTGTATGGCTGCTCTCGATGCTGAAAAGTACTTAGATGCTATTGGCGAGACAGTTGCTGCGGATCACACTTACGCCTCGACTTTGACGATAGATTAGTTAAAGCAATCGCCAAAAGACTGAGTGAAATAAGAAGCTATATGCTCAATAAGCTTAATATCCACAACATGACGCCTAAGACTTTTTATAAAACCATTAAAAGTCTTGGGCGTTATGACTTTCCCAATCCTAACGCGGTCGATCCTGATGGCTATGGCGTAGTAGCGCTAGGCGGTGATCTGGCGCCTGAGACGCTGATATCGGCGTATGCGCAAGGGCTCTTTCCTTGGTTTAATGAAGATGAGCCTATTGCTTGGTGGTGCCCGGAGCCGCGCTGTGTCATTGTACCAAGCGACTATCAGCCCAGCAAATCGCTACGTAAGCAAGCTCGGCGCTCGCGTTGGCAGTTGACGGTCAATCAAGCGTTCGATGAAGTCATTCATGCTTGTAGTTTGCCACGTAGTAATGGACTGCCTGAGGGTGAGCACACTTGGATTCATCAGGAGATGATCGAGGCTTATACCGAGCTCCATCGCTATGGTTTCGCTCATAGCGTCGAGGTGTGGGATGAGAATGGACAGCTGATAGGCGGGCTCTATGGACTAAAGATTGGCCACATCTACTTTGGTGAGTCGATGTTTCATCGCGCCTCTAACGCCTCAAAATTAGCGTTTTGGGGTTTGATGCAGCTCTGTATTGATAGCGGCGTAGCGTTAGTCGATTGTCAGCTGCCTAATGACCATCTACTAAGCTTAGGCGCGACTACTCTTGGCCGCCATCAGTTTTTAGCGCAGCTGGAGCGTTTATTACACAGAGGCGCTGTTAGCTGGCCCATTCAGCCCCATCAGCCAATGCCTGTGGCTCAGCTTGATAGCTCTAATGGGCATTCAAAATTTTGGCCACTCTAAACTGCTACTAATGGCTCAAAATGGACGACATTTAATCGATAAGATTGACAAACACAAAGAGACTGCGATGCCAGATACTGCGTTTTTACTCATAGGAGCTTTGGCCAAAAGAGCCAATACCACCAAAGATACCGTGCGTCATTATGACGAGCTAGGTCTGCTGAGGTCTCGTAAGCGGCAAGCAGGTTCGCGGCTTTATACTGAGTTTCATCCTGAATGTATTGAACGTATTGAGCTGATCAAAAGCGCGCAGGCTATCGGCTTTACCCTAACGGAGATAAAAAATAGCTTGGATGACTATTACGATGGTAATCTAAACCTTGATGAGCAACTGCTAGTCACTCAGCAAAAACTAGCACAAGTCAAAAAACAACAAGCCAATATCAACCTGATGGTGGAGATGCTAACTCAGCGTATTACTCTGCTGACGCGTATGCAAGAAGATGAGGATTATGTACCTTCTATAGAAGACTGCAAAAATAACAGCTCTAAACTGCCTTATCATCGATAACCTTATCCACTCCTATCTGCTTTATTTTTATAATTAAGCTGCATAATCAACGCATCGACAGCAGGCTTGTGTGCCGTTTTATAATAGCCTTTGCGCTGATGGATCGTCTCAAAGCCTTGCTGCTCATACAGAGCTATCGCTGGCAAATTATCTGCCCGCACTTCTAATAATAAACTCTCAACAGTTAACGCTTGTAGCTGCTGATTTAACTCAGCCACTAGGTTTGAAGCGATACCTTGGCGCTGATAATTAGGGTGCGTGCCTATACGCAAGATTTCTGCCTGCTCGAACATCATTTGATAAAGACAGTAGCCAACGACTGTATCGCTTTGATAAACGACTAATAAATCAATGCTATCTTGCTCAAGTAAGTCTACTAGAATCTGATAACTCCAAGCATCTTGCGGTTGTATAAGAGCTTCGATATCGGCAACAGCTTGGATAATGCTTTGGGCTTTAAATAAGTGTTTATTGAGTAACTCTATGGTTAGCACCACTCCCTCTCCTACCTTTAATCATTATTAATAAATACAACTATTAGTATAGCCGTGTAAAGACTATCTTAACCCTTATTACCACCTAAAAACAAAACCAACGGCCACAAAAAAAGCCGCCCTCAATGAAGAGAGCGGCTTTCATGTTTTAGTAATCTTAAAACTGATTACTAAAGCATTGGCTATTAGTTGCTTACGCTTGCAACCACACCAGCACCTACAGTACGGCCACCTTCACGGATAGCGAAACGTAGGCCTTTGTCCATAGCGATTGGGTGGATAAGCTCTACGCTCATCTCAACGTTGTCACCAGGCATAACCATTTCAGTACCGTCTTGTAATTGGATTGCGCCAGTTACGTCAGTGGTACGGAAGTAGAACTGTGGACGATAGCCGTTTAGGAATGGCGTGTGACGACCCCCTTCTTCTTTTGATAGTACGTATACTTCAGCGTCGAAGTTGGTGTGCGGGGTGATTGAACCTGGCTTAGCGAGTACTTGGCCACGTTGTACGTCTTCACGCTTGGTACCACGGAGTAGTACACCACAGTTCTCACCTGCACGGCCTTCGTCTAGTAGTTTACGGAACATCTCAACACCAGTACAGGTGGTTTTTTGAGTGTCACGGATACCGACGATTTCGATTTCGTCACCAACTTTTACGATACCAGATTCAACACGGCCAGTTACTACGGTACCACGACCTGAGATTGAGAAGACGTCTTCGATTGGCATTAGGAATGCTTTGTCGATGTCACGCTCAGGCTCTGGGATGTAGCTGTCTAGGGTTTCTAGTAGTTCTACGACAGCTGGTTCGCCGTATTTGCCGTCGTCGCCTTTTAGGGCTTGGGTGGCTGAGCCTTTAATGATTGGGGTGTCGTCGCCTGGGAAGTCGTAGTCGTTAAGGAGTTCACGAACTTCCATTTCTACGAGCTCTAGCAATTCTTCGTCGTCTACTAGGTCACATTTGTTCATGAAGACGATGATGTATGGTACGCCTACCTGACGTGATAGCAAGATGTGCTCACGGGTTTGTGGCATTGGGCCGTCAGTTGCTGATACGACTAGGATGGCGCCGTCCATTTGAGCGGCACCGGTGATCATGTTTTTGACATAGTCGGCGTGACCTGGGCAATCAACGTGGGCGTAGTGACGGGTGTCGGTGTCATACTCTACGTGTGAGGTGTTGATGGTGATGCCACGTGCTTTTTCTTCTGGGGCTGAGTCAATTGACGCGTAGTCTTTGGCTTCGCCGCCTGAGGTTTTTGCCGCTACGGTTGCGATTGCGGCAGTTAGGGTTGTTTTACCATGGTCAACGTGTCCGATGGTGCCGACGTTGACGTGGGGCTTGTTGCGTTCAAATTTGGCCTTTGCCATGAGTGTATCCTTTTTTATTGGTGAATCTTTATGCTTAGAAGATGATAAACAAATAAGATCGGTAAATAAATATTTGACGGTTCAAGATGCCTATTCATTCTGCTGACACGACCATCAAACCGTTGACGCTATGTTATTAACACTGCATTATTATCAATAATTATAGAAGCTACATTCTACGGACTATTGGTAATCATAGACCAGTAACC
>Ga0105235_100677_pt1 | contig 10525 bp, 9 predicted proteins | sample Virmet3819_2500_FD_90059 | JGI IMG/M metagenome (GOLD analysis project Ga0105235, IMG submission 90059) | Marine viral communities from the Southern Atlantic ocean transect to study dissolved organic matter and carbon cycling - metaG 3819_2500 | ecosystem: Environmental > Aquatic > Marine >... | reverse complement strand
GATAGCGCCGACTGCAAGGATTGCCGCCATATCATTTACATTAGGGGAATCCACGGTACCTACACCTTCCACCCGCCCCATTGCGTTTCGGCCTGTTTCTAAAACATAAAAACCTATATAGGTACAGCCCGCAGTAAACGCGAGTAAATACTTATCGAAATCGTTATGGTTTTTACATAATTTAAAAGCTGCAAAAAGCACTAAACTTACTTTTAAAAAGTTTTCCAGTGCGTAGCTATGCGCGTCAGGTGCTATCGCCCATAATTGAACTAGAGAAAAATAGCAAATAACAGCAACGAACCACCGTAATGGGGAGAGTTGAAATATAGCTGTGGGAGTACGACTTTTAGCTAAGAAAACACTAAACAGAATAACTAACGAGAAAAAAAATGAATACCCGAAAGAAGGGATACCCCCCGACCACCATCTTTGTTCATGATACATAAAGTAAATAATGATATAACCGACAAAAAGAAGTGCAGGGTTGTAAAAAAGGCCTTTGAATAGACAATATAGTTGCGTAAAAAAAAAGGCTGCTATGGTTAACATTATTATTCTATATCCGCTGCTTAGTTAATATTACTTGAGCTGAGTGTAGGATTGACTACATAACTTAGCATATGTCTGACGTAGGTTTCTCCTATGACCGATTGAAGTTATATCCACATTTACCCAACTCTACAAAAGATGGCCTCGATAAGCATAGCTAAGCTGAAATGTTAATGTACCACCAAAAACGCTTTGCTTTATATTGTTTTTCCCCGTCCTGGACGAATAAATATCAATCATAGTAAAGAATTATCGATTTGTTGCTGCACTCAACTACACCGAATACTAAGACCGCTATCGGTAACGCACCCTCAAAATCGATACTACATTCGAGACTAAAATTTCGAAGTTAATGAAATAACCTCAATTTCAGCACTTTTATGGTACAACGTGCAGTATAATAGCTGATTCACTGTTAAATCTACTGCTTCATTTGCATTGGACAGTTCTATAGTATATGAAGTGTTATCCTCTACGAATCATTAGGAAAGGCCGTTAATAATAAAATTTTTAATAAGGAATGCGCTATGAACACAGGACCTATATTTATAGTTGGAGTTGGTCGCTCTGGAACTACATTGATTCGTCAAATGGTAAACAGCCACTCTAAGATTGCTATACCCTATGAATCTCATTTTATTACTAAGTACATATCATGCGAGAAGAAATACGGTGATTTGCAAAACGATGAAAATCTAAGTGCACTATTAGACGATATCTTAGCTGAGCCTATTCTTGAAAATTGGGATTACGTGCCTGATAAACAGTCATTGTTAGGCAAGACGACCTCACGAGATATTGGAGGGGTATTCGCCAACTTTTTTACTCAGTATGCGAATCATCATGGTAAGTCAATATGGGGTGATAAGTCTGATTATTTACACCAAATGCACAAAATCAAATATCTCTATCCCAATGCTAAATTTATTCACATAGTTCGTGACGGTAGAGATGTTGCTTTGTCGGTAATGAAGATGTCGTGGGGGCCAGACAATATACGAGAGGCTGCTAGCTGGTGGGGGGAGCATGTGCGTCTCGGCTATTCTATGGGAAGAATGCTTAACAAAGAGCAATACTATGAAATACGCTATGAAGACTTGGTTGCCCACCCTGAAAAATACCTCGAAGAGATTTGTCAATTTGTGGGAGTGAACTTTGAATCCACTATGTTAGAATTTTTTAAAACCTCGAAAAAATTTATCCCGCAATCGCGACTAAATCAACATTATAACGCCGATAAGGGAGCGGATACGTCTCGCACCAAAGCATGGAAAAGGGAAATGAGCCCCCTCGATTGCGAGATTTTTCAACAGATTGCCGGCGACGTGCTTCGAGAAATGAACTATGAAATTGCTGAAAATGACGTCAGTAGCCTTCGAGTCAAATTTGCTAAGCTAAAAATGATAGTATTTGGCTAGACTATTCATTGGCATAGGGTAACAACTATCCTACTGATGAAAATTCGTGATAAAAGCGTAATACAGACTCAGTACACCACTGAGTTGATATTTGAGGATGGCAAAGGCCACGATGTTATTGTAGTGACGCTTTCCCATGCTTTTACAAGTTTATCAATAATACGTATTCGTACTATGCTCCTATTTACGGCAGAATAGCTGTTGAATCGGCTTCTCAGTAACTCTTTCGCTTTATAGAAACGGCGAAATAACGCTAATGAATTCCGTTGTTAAAACAAGGGTCATAAGATAGTTGTATATCTACGAACTACTTTAGAGTGGGAACATAAAAAAGGTGTTGAAAGTAATGCTGTCGTCAATCAAAGAGTGGTTACGTTACGAAAAACATTCGGTAAAAGCGCTTTTCTACCCGTTATTGTGGATAGCAAATCACTATTATCGTCGAAAAGGTTGTACAAGCCATCTAAATTTTCTAGCTGGAATTTTTAGGTTAAATTGGCCTGGTACATCTAGGCTAGTCTCACATGAAATTAAAAAAAATTACTTAGATCGCAATGCTCTTTTGAGGTCTGAAATCTACTCCAAAATACTCGATGATTTCCAACCATTGCAGCGATACGCAAAGTTTAGTGAGAACCCTACAAAACTATTAGATGGCATTGTTACTGTTATGGCCCCTAGAACTGTGGATGCGAAAGGGGTACTTGTAATTGCGTACAGCTATTATTTTTTAATGTTTCTAAAATATTTTGATATGAAAATAGTTTTAGAAAACTATCACGTTGTGTTGGAGCCAAGTTGGAACGGGTTATGTGAAGCCTCTATTTTGGCTTACACAAAATTCGATGTTCCTGTTTTTGTGATGGCGTATGAAGACAGGGATTATACATTCCTTAAAAACCTAAAAACGAATTTGGTACCTTTGAAATTAAGTGCTAATTGGTGGGTAAGCCCAGCGCAATTTAAGCAGGGAAAGCAGTCAAAACAAAGAGATATTGATGTCATCATGGTGGCTGCATGGGCAAAGTTTAAAAGGCACGATAAGTTTTTCAAAGCGATCCGTGAGATTAACAAAAAAGGAAGAAACTTAAAGGTAACCCTAGTTGGTTATCCTAACGATCTTAAACTTGAAGATATAGTATCGATGGCCGATACCTTTGGTGTAACCAAACAAATCGATTTTAAAGAGAAAATTTCTCCGGAGAAAGTTGCAGAGTTACTCGGTAGAGCAAAAGTTAACATCGTTTGGTCCCGTTTTGAAGGAGTAAACAGAGCCATTATTGAAGGAATGTTTTGCGATACTCCGTGCATACTAAGAGAAGGGTTCAATTTTGGTATGCAGTACCCCTATGTCAATGAGCAGACAGGCTGTTTTTCTAGCGAGCACGGATTAAGCCAGAAAATAATTGACATGGTCGATAATATGTCAAAATACTCCCCGCGTGATTATGTGATGAAACACCATAATTGCTTTTTAGGTGCTGAGTTACTTGGCCGTGAAATAGCTAAAGTGGATGAACAATTTGATTGGAGAAGCGTAGTGCCCAAATTAAGCGGGTTGGACGGGATGACATATGTTTCCGTAGAAGACCGCAACAAGTGCAAAGAGGATTATAAAGAGCTTGTTAAAGCGTGCCTCAAAAAGGAGTAAGGCAATTGTCTATTGCTAAAAAAACTATCGCTAGTGCGTCTGCATTGATAGCAGGGCAGCTTGTGCAAAGGCTGTTAGGGGTAATTAGTATGATTACCTTAGCGCGCCTACTAACCCCCGATGATTTTGGTATTGTTTCTGTCGCGACTATCGCGGTATTTTTTTTGGAAACATTGACGTCTTTAGGCGGACGGCAGTATGTTGCAAAAGTTGAGAGAATATCTGACAGTTTAGTAAATACAGCATGGACATTGAGTGTAATAACGAGGGTAATCTGTTGGATTATTCTGTTTTCGGGCGCTGAGCTAATCGCTAATTTTTTGGATAAACCTGAAACTGCTACTGCTATAAAAGTGTTATCAACTATCCTTCTGATATCGTGCTTTGGCAACCCTGGAATGATGATCCTAGCAAGGCAACTTAACTACAAACCTAATTTAACTATTTCTATAGTAAGTAAAACTATTAGTTTTATATTCGTTGTTGTTACTGCTTATTTTACACAAAGCTACTGGGCGATGATTTATGGCACGCTTATAAGCTATGCAATACCGTCGGTTATGTCGCACTTTTATACTCAGCATAAACCAAAATTTAGTTTAGATAATGTACGTGCACAATGGCACTTTTCTAAATGGGTGCTTGCGCGAGCACTACTTGGATTTAGTAATTCGCAGGTAGATTCCATTATTGTGAGTAAGTTTTACTCTTTAGATACCATAGGTATTTATGGAATGTTTAAAAATTTGGCTATGATGCCCGCGACCATATTTATTAAGCCAGCCACTCAGCCGTTATTGTCATCCTTCAGCCGCATCAGAGATGAATCAGGCATTCTTCCATATCATATTAATGCTAGTGTTTTATTGCTAAATTCTATTGTCATACCCTTAGTTATCATGATGATGCTATTTCACAACGACATCGTACTCATGATTTTAGGAGAAAGCTGGAGAGCTTATGCAGCGGTTTTTGCTTGCCTAGCCCCAATGTTAATAACACATTCTATCGTTGTTCTGCTCTCAGAATTAGTTATTGCTAAGCACAAAATTCACAATTTGTTTTATTTCGATTTTTTTTCGGTTTGTATTTGTACGTCTGGGCTTTTACTGTTTTCTGATTCAGGTATCATAGATTTTGCTATAATCAGAACAATAATTTCTTTCATTACGACGGTTCTTTTTCTGTTTTTTTTTACGAAAAGAGATATCGGTATTGGCCTTTCCACGTTAAAATTTTTCTCTATCCCTCTACTCGCGGCTCTATTTCCGAGTTACGTCTTTTACGAAGGATATTTTTTTTGGAAAGGTAATTCTCCTGTTATGAACTTATTCATTAATTGTTCTTTCTATAGCACTTTATACTCTATTGCCTTGATTAGTTTTGCTTTGCTAATAAAAAACACTGCTGAAATAAAAATGGTCGCGAGTGTTTTTTTACCAATAGTTAGCAAAGCTATAGGCTTATTAAATATTAAACAAAAACAATAAAAGGTAAACAACCTATGCTTACGATTACTATAGTGTTTAGAGCCCCGGAAACATGTGGTAATTTTGAACACACATCATTGTTACTGGAACGTACACTTACTTCACTTGCAAACCAAAGTAATGAAAATTTTCGAGTGGTTGTTGTTTGTAACGAGTTACCGATTTTAAAAGGTACCTACGATGTTGAATTCAAACAAGTTGATTTTCCTATACCAAAATCACGTCATGAAGTTTTTATGGATAGAGGGATAAAACGACTGATTGCTCTTCAAACTTGCTTGAAGGAACCTTCGGGTAAGCATTTCATGATGCTTGATGCGGATGATCTAGTATCTTGTAATCTCGTTTCTAAAGTCCTTCATCACCTTAAAAAACACCCCAACGGCCTTTGCTTTGAAGCTGGATATTTACTCGATTTCGACGCAAGACGTTTACATAAGAAGTTTGGATTTAATCATTATTGTGGCAGCAGTTTGGTCTTAAATTTAGACAATTTATTCCCATTTTTAAATTGTGAAAAGGACATTTTTTTACAATTGTCGAGTTACCAGGATTTCCTTGAAAACTGCGATATGTATGTCACTAAAGAATTATTGGGAGGCCATCGAGATCAAAAAGCATTTTTTAAAAAAAAAGGTCTTTCTTTAAAGGAGCTTTACGAGCCGCTCGTAGTGTGGGTTATAAATAATGGAGAAAATGTCTCAAAGACAAAAATAGGATACGGCTCAGTTTCCATTGATAAAAACTTCATAGCTGAATATTCAGCATTTGAATTAGATATATGTCACAAATCTCTATTAGAGCGATTTACAGCAGAGTTTAGGTATCTCAAGTCCATTCTAGGGTGCATGGCGAGAAAAGTGATTAGGTGAATGAAAGATCTACCGTTTTATTTACGTTATCGGAAGTGCTGATGTCAAAATTTGAGAATAAACAGCTAAAGTTCGCGATTGGCCCTATGGTTGGCTTACCTTCAACAGAGTGGGTTGGTAGAGATATAGCCGACCAACTTGAAAGCAAAGGTATAAAAATAGTTACCTTCAACGGGTTCAATGACGATTTTGAAGCAGACGTTATTTTCATAGTCAAAATAATGCCTTCTTTAGAGTGGTTAATAAAAAAATCATTTGAAAATATATACTTAGTCTATTTTCCAGTAGATATTTTTGATTTTAGATGGAAAGAATGGTTGTACAAGGAACACTTTAAATATTTTGACTTGTTCTATATTCATAGTACGCGAATCGCAAATATACTCACTACTAAAAAAAAATATATACGCTTTGTAAATCACTACCTCAAGTACTCTGTGAAAAGAGATAGAAATATCGATAAAAGAAACATACTGTGGGTAGGTCATCTGGAATACCTTCCGAGCTTAATGATATTTTTTGAAAAAAATCATATCGATTCTAAACAGTATACAGTGCTGGCTGATCTTGAAAAGTTTAAATATTATGCTAAACAAATTAAAGAGGAATTGTGTAGCGAGGGAATACGCTATACCGAAGAGTGGCTTTCAAAATTTAAAGTTAAAATCTGTGGTCATACAATAGAACAATGGACTGAAGAGAAGCAAAGAGTCGCACTTGAAACATGTGTTGCTGCGATAGACACAAAGCTTGAAAAATATGGCCATAGCAACAAACCACCGACTAAGGCGCAAAAGTATATATTCAATGGCATACCCTTCGCTGCCCCTAAGTCTTCATATTCTTATGAGTATTTTTCGTCTTTAGGCTTAGAAATTCCAGATCCATCTGATCTTGATATATTAAATTCCTCATCATACAGAAAAAAAGTAGAAGTATTTAACAAAAAGTTTAGATATTTGGTAGACATCGAAAATGTTGCGCAAAGCTATATCAATTTTATAAAAATCGATGAAAGACGAGATAAGCCAAAATATTTAATATTATCTAAGTTAAGAGGGAGAATGTTCTTTTTAGTGTCTTCTTCAATGAAAGCAGTTTACAAAATAGTAAAGGAGTACAAAAAACGCAAACTTTTTTCGTTGAAGTGATGCTGCTTTCATGTTGGCATAGGTAGTAACGACGCCGAAATAAGTTAAACCTCTATTTTTTATAATTGAATACAGAAAAATCATTTTCGTAGAACGTTGATATCGCATGCCTAGCGTCGTCCGATAACCCATATCTATGCGCATATTCGTCATTATTTTCGACTGCCATGCTAGGCGCTGAGTTTTTAGTGTTCGCACCAAAAACAATCGGTAAGTTGAACCCCTCTGCTGAGAGAAGTGTGAGACTTTCGCTTAGCGTCTCTAATTTTCCCCAGAAATCTATTAGTAATTGTCCTTTATACGTAACCCATTCTGTTTGCGGAATAAAGTGTAAAAGATGCTTTCGGTGCTCTTGATATATAGAAGGTAACGCAACAGCGAAGCTATCAATAGAAGAGTAACGGCTTATGATAGAGTGCTGTTGAACATCGACCTCATAGCCCAAAGGGTCTATGTTATTTCTAGTTGCCCATTTGTAGGCGCTAACGAAGCGCGTGTATGGGTTTCTGACAAAGGTAAATCTAAAACTTTTCTCACCGAATTGTAAAATACGCCTTACCATTGCGGGGGACAGGGAATGGGGAATCACTGTAGCATTTGTGTTTTCCATCTCATTTAATGCTTGCGTTATCGTCTGACTCGCTACTTTAGGCATACGAAAGTACATTATATCAGAACAAAAAGCGCCCTTTAGTGCTGATAAACGCTCACGATTTAGCTTCCGATATTCCCACCTTAATTGTTTAGGTATATTTATCATTATCCCTCACATCCTCATTTCCAAGCTCTTGCTTTTATTTTTGTCTCATTATGAGTCAATCTTAGGTAAATTCTTAACGATTTTTTACGTTTAATTCGTACCAGTAATACAGTATCTCATTTGTTAAAGTCAGGTTTTTTACAAGCATTATCTTAGTCTATGTTTTGTTAAGAAAAGCGTGAATAGTTTACTCAAGTAAGTTGCAAGTATTAATGAAGCAGGTCTTTCGTAATTAAGTGATTGAGCTGTTGTACCTGTTATCGTTTCTGTAATAAACGCAGGTATGTACCCCAACTTTCTCCACCTTTGATTAGCATTGCTCGAAGGAGAAAATGAGCTTCCACGGCCTTCTTTTAAATTCAATACGCCTATCTGGTTTTCTTCTATTTCAAGGCCAAGTTTATCCATCAGTGGTTTAATTACTGTGTAATTTTCTACGAACGTTTCATATTTTAAGAATATTACATTGTTGTGCTCTTGTGAAAGTAATTTGTAGGTTCGATTCATTTTCACCCATTTGACAGCGATGTTAATAAGCGTCGGAATCTGCAGTATACGCTTTATTTTGGGGTATTTAGATGTGCCTTGATGAAACGTAGTTAATTGGCTTTCTATTACGTTAAGACTCTCACGTACTACGCATAAAAACACTGCACTTGGATAGAGCGCCTGTAAAAAGTTAATTACTTGTGTATTTTCACCATATCGTATTTCCTTAAAACCCCATACCTTAAAAGTACCAACGCTTTTGGGACACAACATATTTTCTAAAAATTGTCGAAAGAAATCGTCTACATCTTCTGGTTTAAACCAGTTCATCCACGCTTGCCAGAGTTTAGGGTTTTTATAGAAGGCCTTTAAGTCTGTCTCACTGTCTGGGGCACGATTTTGATAGGAATATTCGTGCATTGAAGGGTGCTTTTTGAGCAAAAAGTAGGAATTAGCCATAGACTCTAGAAAGCCTATGTGTTCACCCCAAACAATGGCATTAGAATGTGCGTTGATAAATCGTTGGATAAGTGTAGTACCGCTACGACCCGTACCCAGTAAAAATAAAGGGGTAGTGTTAGTCATGAATTCAATTGTTCCGTCCAGTTGAGTATTTATTCTACTGTTTGTTTAGCTAAGCTAGTAATCTTATAGTAAAACTCGTAATTAACTATTAGTTATTACCTGCTTTATAAACTAGAAAAACAGGGGCCTTTCTATATGGTGTTAATTTATCAGCATCCTTTATAGAAATAAAAAGTCTGCCGTTTTTGTGGTCAAAAGAGCCATTTGCTATAGCATGGCTTTCTACTGCCTCAGGTAACGGGAATACTCCATAATCGTATGGAGCTACGTCATATGGCTTCATTAAGCCCATTCTAGTGCTTATAAGATCTTTCACGTCCCACGCCCAATAATATGGGTACATATCGTTAGCGTCTTTTGAACACGGCCCTTTGCACTTGTTACCGTTATTCTGCTCTATTTTATAACCCGCACCAGACTGATGACCACCAGAGGAACCTATAGTTAAATAGGTACGCGTGCCCGGGATAATGAACCCATATGCTGCATCCGACAGCACAGTCCAAAGTTTATTTTTGCCATCTCGGTTATATAAAATGCTTTCCACATTAGGGGCATTTGGATATATATCTCTATCGCGCAATAGTTTTTTTAGTGGAAAGTCGAGTAAAGGTATTGTCGGTATGGCACCCGACGGCGCGTATATAACGCTCTTTCGCGCATCGAAAGCGAAAGCCGAAGGGCCCACAGAGCGGCGGGATATAATAGAGGCGAAAGGTTGAGAGCCTGCAATATGTGTCCCTCCGAGTAAAGACTGCAAGCTATTGGGAATATCACTTATCCATCCAGCTGCATGTGCCGCACCTTCTAGTTGATAAGGGCCAAATATCTTGCTGTCTGTAAGGTTTTCTGAATCCCAAAACATTACACTGGTATCCGTTTCAATACCTTTTGCGTCATACCAATTAATGTAATTCACCATTAAAGCGTTATCTATTTTGGCCATGCCGGTAGGTCTAAAGTAGTTGTTGATACCAGTATTTACACGGTTAGTGTTATGGAATGTTGTAAAAGGCTGGAGGGGTTTTTGGGCAATGGCGAACTGGCTGATGTCGGTAGTGTTTTTAATTTCTGGCAGAGGGAACTCCGCGATGGCGCTTAACTTCGGATTACCAATAATATAAATAGAATCTCGCTTAGGATCGTAAGTAAATACGCCGAAAGAATAATTTAGGGTTGCATACTTTGACTCACCGAAGCGGTCAGATGAAAGGCGGAAACCACCTTCATAGGAAAGGATGTCGGTATTAACCCTGGGGAGTTTTAGTAACGCTTCAAGTGCGAAAGCCCAATCACATTGCTGCTGTTCATTTGCGGCATGTCGCTTAAAGGCAGACGTATATTCAACTAAGGGGGCTCTTAATAGCATTTCTTGGCAATTTAGCGAAGGGGAGCTGTCGCTATTAACCGCTGCCCCTACAGGTACAAATATCCATGAAAGAACGGCAAAAAAGCTAAGACCGAATAATATTTTCATAGAGTTCCCTGTATGCCGCATTCATGCATTTTACATCAAAATTTTTGTCGAAAATTTCCTTGGCGTGTTCCGCCATTATTGCT
>Ga0105235_100676_pt1 | contig 10538 bp, 8 predicted proteins | sample Virmet3819_2500_FD_90059 | JGI IMG/M metagenome (GOLD analysis project Ga0105235, IMG submission 90059) | Marine viral communities from the Southern Atlantic ocean transect to study dissolved organic matter and carbon cycling - metaG 3819_2500 | ecosystem: Environmental > Aquatic > Marine >... | reverse complement strand
CCGTTATTTAGCATTCGTACTTTCAAAGATTTTGTCAGCCGATGCGGCAACAAAACCCGTGTAGAGCTTTCCGTCAGGCATTTCATAGCGTTGTGCAAACTCATAAAAGCAGCTTGGGATCGAGAGTGTTTCGTCGCTAAATGCTACGTCAGCATGATCAGCCATGGTTGACGATTGGGCTAAGAATACATCTGGGCCACCCTTAATTTCGCCACCTGAAGTGTTAAGCACAAAGCCTGCTTCTTTTAGCAACATATTTACGTCAGTAAGTTCGTCGGTACGGCTTAAGTGATTCACACTTACGGTAAAGTGGTTCGCGCGAAAGCCCCATGCTGCCATCCACGCCGCGTATTCAGATTCGTTAAGTAATGTGTCGTATTCCGACTTAGACACTTCCCAATGCTTACCTGAATATAAAAAGTTATCCGCTTCCACCACAGATTCGGGCATTTGCTCCACTAGCTTTTTAATAATGTGCTGTGCGGTTTCAGACAGTTCGTCTACGCGCAGCTCGCTAATAAATACTTTTGGCTTAGTATCGTCTGGGTGTTCAAAGTGTTTCGCAGTCAGTTTTTTCGCTTCAAAGTCATAGTCGCCTTTCGCTTCGTAACCAAGCGCTAAGAAGTGTGCAGCAAGCTTATCTAAGCGGGTTTTATCAAGAGCAAAAGTTCGAAAAGCTACATGATCGTTAACGATGTCGCTGGTGTTTTCTTCACCGGCAAGAAGAGCATGAATTTTGTGCGCAGAGGGAGTGATACTAACGTAATCGTCCCACATGTTGCTAAACAACGTATCAATGTTGCTATGCATGGCGGTAGGGTCCTTTCTGTCGTCGACTATTTTAGATGAATAGTTCGTATAGGGTTGGTACTAAAGGGGCCGATACGTAAGTAGCATCGGCCTTTCGTGTATTGTAAAAAACGCTCGCGAGACGTTTAAGATTGATTACATCGACAAGCCTGGGCTTAATTTGCCAGGCATGGTGACTTTATCAAGCTCAACCGATGCAACGGGGTACGCACAGTAATCCGCCGCATAGAATGCGCTTGCTCTATGGTTGCCGCTGTCGCCTACACCACCAAATGGCGCAGCACTGCTTGCACCTGTTATAGGTCTGTTCCAGTTTACAATACCAGCGCGAATACGGGCAAAGAAGTAGCGATAGTCTTCTTCATTGTCACCTAAAAGGCCCGCCGACAAACCAAAGCTGGTGTTGTTCGCCTCTTCAATGGCAGCATCAAAGTCGCTATAGCGGATCACTTTAAGCAGTGGCCCGAAATGCTCTTCATCTGGCAGTGACGCAAGCATGTCAGTAACATCGATAATACCTGGAGTCGCGAAGCCTTTGTTTTCGTCTTGTTGCTCAAGGCGAACCAATACTTTACCGCCAAGGTTTTCAAGCTCTTGCTGCGCTTTCACCATAAGTGCTGCGGCGTTGCTCGAAATCATAGCGCCCATAAAAGGCTGATCTTCAGCATCATAATCGCCAACTTTGATATTTTTCGTAACCTCAATTAGGCGAGCTAGGATAGCATCGCCTTGGGCGTCGGCTGGTAAGAACAAGCGGCGAGCACAAGTACAGCGCTGACCTGATGTTATGAAAGCAGATTGAACAATATCGTGAACCGCTGCATCTACATCGGCGACATCTTTTACGATTAGCGGGTTGTTGCCGCCCATTTCCAAAGCCAAAATTTTGCCAGGGTGGCCAGCAAACTGCTCGTGTAAAATTCTTCCTGTGCGTGAGCTACCCGTAAAGAACAGGCCGTCAATATCGCTATGGGATGCCAACGCTTTACCCGTTTCCACTTCACCTTGTACAAGGTTGAGTACACCTGCCGGAAGACCTGCTGCATCCCACAGTTTCACCATTTCTTGTGCAACCATAGGGGTCAAATCGCTTGGCTTGAATACAACAGTATTGCCAGCAATAAGCGCAGGAACAATGTGCCCATTGGGAAGGTGACCCGGGAAATTGTAAGGGCCAAAAACCGCGACAACACCGTGAGGCTTGTGACGAATGAATGCTTTACCCACGGGCATTGGGTTTTCTACGTTGCCAGTACGCTCAAAGTAGGCCTTTTCTGAGATGCCAATTTTACCCATCATGGCACCCACCTCAGTGGCAGTTTCCCACTCTGGCTTGCCGGTTTCTTTTGCCATTACCTTCGCAAGATGGGCTTTAGCTTCTTCTAGCTTGGTGCCGTAAACCTTGATGATTTCAAGGCGCTCTTCCACGGTTTTCATGCTCCACGCTACAAGCGCGGCACGAGCGGCCTTAATCGCATCATCGATTTGAGCGGCAGTCGCAGATTTGCCTTCCCAAATTACTTCGTTTTTTGCAGGGTCAACAGACGTTAAGTCGTGACCCTGTCCGGCAACCCATTCACCGTTGATAAAATGTGTATGTAGCATAGTGGGTGTCCTTTTTAGTCTCTGAATGTAACCGGGGCAAAGCGAACGTACTCGCCCTCTTTGACATTCAATGCAGCAGCCGCTTGGCGAGATAGCACGGCAACTTGCTTCTCTTCGCTCACCGTTATCTCGGTAGCTACTGCACGAAAATCGGATATTGACGTGTTGATTATATAGTGAGTCTGGCCTTGTGCAGCCGCACTATCATCAATGACAACAGGAAGTTTTAAACTCGCCTGAGCGGTACGGATATGGCTTAAGTTTGCTTCAACCGTTGGGCCTGCATCGAAAATATCTACATATCCACGGCATGAAAAGCCTTCCTCTTCAAGGAGCTGAAGGGCAGGACGAGTTTTTTCGTGCACCTCACCAATGACTTCTTGCGCTTCTTTGCTAAGCAGGTTCACATAAATCGGATATTTCGGCATTAGCTCAGCAATAAATACTTTATTGCCAATACCCGTTAGATAGTCAGCAGTGGGGAAGTCCATAGAGAAAAAGTGGGTTTCTAGCCATTCCCAAAACGGAGAGCGACCCTCTTCATCACTTACACCGCGCATCTCTGCAATTACTGTTTCAGAAAAGCGCTCGCGATGCTCCATCATGAACAAAAAGCGTACCTTTGAAAGAAAGCGGCCGTTAATGCCGCCTCGGGCTTGTTCGCGAAGGAATAGCGTGCATATTTCAGTCACCCCGGTGTAGTCATTACAAAACGTAAGAATGTCTACCGTGTTGTGAATGTTTAGTTCGCGAGATGCATGTACGACCTTACTAAGGTGATAGTGATAAAACGCGTCTTCAATGCCAACAGCAGCTTCAATACCAGTTGTCCCTACTACCGTGCCGGTAGTGGTGTCTTCCATAACAAACAGGTACGACTCATCGCCAGGTTCAGTTACATTAGGTTTATTGAACGCAGTTTCTGCACGATCAATTTTACGCTGTAAAAGTTCGTCGTTAACGGGCAAAGACGTGAAGCCAATACCCGATTCAACGGCAATTTCTTTTAGCGCGTTATAGTCGGCCTTCGTGATAGGGCGAATGATATTCATGTTCGCTACTCGTGTTGTAATTATTCGGCGTTTACAACGGCAGCAACGGCGCGCTCAAAACGTGCAAGACCTTCTTTGATATCCTCATCAGGAATCACTAATGAAGGCGCAAAACGAATAACATTCATGCCGGCTACCAGGCACATAAGGTGCTCTTTTGTCGCCGCCATCATGAAATCGCGAGCGCGGCCTTGGTATTTTTCATTTAACGCGCAACCAAGCAGCATGCCTTGACCACGAACTTCTTCAAATACGTTGTATTTATCGTTAATTGCACTTAGAAGCTCACGGAAAAGCGCTTCTTTTTTAAGCACGCCTTCAAGTACTTCTGGCTGATTAATAATATCTAGGGCTTTCTCTGCAACTGCACATGCCAGTGGGTTACCGCCATACGTACTGCCGTGCGTGCCGGGTTTAAGGTGCGCCGCAATGTCAGCTGTGGTAAGCATAGCGCCAATTGGGAAGCCACCACCAAGAGATTTCGCAGTGGTCAAGATATCAGGTGTTACGCCAAGACCCATATATGCGTATAGGTGACCTGTACGACCAACCCCCGACTGAACTTCGTCAAAAATAAGTAATGCGTTATGCTTGTCACAAAGTTCGCGTACACCTTTCACGAAATCTACATCAGGAGGAATAATACCGCCTTCACCTTGAAGAGGCTCCATCATAACAGCACAGGTTTTGTCAGAGATAAGTGCTTCAAAGGCTGCTAGATCGTTATAGTCACAGTGGTCAACTGCGCCAGGTTTCGGACCAAAGCCATCAGAATAAGCGGCTTGACCACCTACTGTTACGGTAAAGAAAGTACGACCGTGAAAACCTTTGTTGAACGCAATGATTTGGTTCTTGTCTTCACCGTGCTTATCAAGTGCCCAACGACGGGCTAGTTTTAATGCAGCTTCGTTGGCTTCTGCGCCCGAATTAGCGAAATAAACTTTGTCAGAAAAGGTAGCATCGTTTAGCTTTTTGGCCAGGCGAAGGGCGGGTTCATTCGTAAATACATTACTAAGATGCCAAAGCTTATTGCCTTGTTCATTAAGCGCGTTAACGAGCTCAGGGTGGCAATGCCCAAGAACGTTTACTGCAATACCGCCTGCAAAGTCGATGTACTCGGCCCCATCTTGGTCCCATACTCGAGAACCTTCTCCGCGAACAGGCACCATGTCTGCTGGGTTATAGTTAGGAACCATTACATCATCAAATGTAGCGCGAGTTACGTTCATCTTTGTTACCTCTGCATTGGGCGCTAAATCACACTATGTCAGCGTGCTCGTCAAGAATAGCCGTTGATTTCGACCTGATCTTATTCTCGAAACATTGTTTCAGCGCGTAAAAACTAATCGGATTTGGTTTACAGTATGCCATTTCTTTTAACATTTGTCTTCTTTCAAAAAGGCTGCAGCCCTTTATTTATAAGGACTGTGGCTTAATTTGCAGGAAAAGTGAATAACTATTAACTACTGGGCTATATCATTTAGTAATAATCGTTTATCAGCTCATGAGAAGGGTAACATGCGGGTTTTAGCAGGCTGTTGAGTAGGCAGATCATAGGCATCAGCGACCAGTGACCCATCGAATCGATTAGCCTCGAGCAGGCAATAGTATAAGAAAACGTGTATTTTTACTTTAAAAGGAATAAGTGGATAAGTGATTGCATAATGACTGCATGAATATCCACTAAATTTTTAATGATTTTCTTCATTTTTAACTAATGGCAAAGTGAAAATATCAATGGATTTGAGTTTTTCGAGGGCGCCATTAGGGAATTTTTGCTCGTTGAAAAGTGGCTTAACGTCTTTCATTTCTACCAGTTTAAGCTGGTGCAACATTCTTATTTGCGTATAAGTACGCGATTGATATAGCGCTTTACAAAGCGTTCCCCGCTCTGCGGGCGTTTTGTTTGCACATGCGCGCATGGCAGAAGCTATTGGCAACCGTTTTAAATGCATCCATTCTAGTATGTCAGCACTCACAGCGTCGGCAAACTCTTGTTGCATAGCGATGAGATGATTGGCTGAGGGAACGATTTTAAGCAAGGCTTCATGTCGTTTCTGCTCTTTATCTTTTTGACATTCTTGTAAAAGATGAAGTTGAATTTTATCGAATAGTTTGAAATAAAGCCGCGTTACCGCACAGCGACCCAAATTGCTCAATACGCCTAATGTGTAGGCTTCGTTTCTGCTGCCTCCACTTATACTGGCTATCCGCTTTGCCGTTAGGGCAACACCCGTGGCGTATTGGGTCAGCTTTTGTTTGATAAGCGGGTGCGGATCGGTAATTTGTGGCATTGCGCGTTTTAATATAAGCGAAGGAACTAACGTGCGCAGGTTCTCAATGCCTAAAAAGCTGAGTGCAGTGCGAAGCGTTTCAACGATAATAATGCGACCGCGCGAGTCTTTGCGTCTGAACTGAGGCGTGTTCACAATGACGATAAGTTCATCGTAAAGCCACGGCATAGTGGCTGCGATGGGTTCTAATTTGGAAACAGAACAAGCTTTAACAGCAAGGGCGTCAAGCAGTTCACCGATGTTTTCCGGTAAATTGAGAACGGTTTGAACGAGCTCGTCGGTGGCACTTAATTGTTCGGTAAGTTCACCAAGTAATACTTCATGAAGCTGGTGGCTAACGGATTCTAGGTAGGACGCTTCCGTTTTTTCTTGCAGGCGTTTATTCTCAATCGCAATTTTTTCAACGTTTAGAAGTAATCTGCGCGCATCCCCCTGTTCAGATTGCTCAAAACTTACTTCACCAACTCGACGCTTTCCTAGCATTTCAAACACACGTTCAGGCGATATGAGCAAATTTTCGAAACGATCATCTATCGTGGGCGATGTCGTTGCCCCCATTGTCATTGTAAAAGCTCTCCTGCTCATAACTTTTTGGTGAACGGTAATATTATCGTACATCAGGGACCTTATCGTTCTCGCAATAGCAAAACGTTAAATAACGGTTTTCTTAAGAGGCAATAGGGTTTGTAGCAATCACTGATAAAATAATTTGTTTAGATATATTGTTTAAATAAACAGTCAATACCAAACAGATTTAGGAAAGTTAAAGGAAAAATCAGTGAATTGCGAGTTTTACCGGCCTTCAAGCGTAACCTTTTAAACTATGAAAGTGTATCGGCTTTATTGAAATTTTCTTAAGGCGTTTTGAACTGTAAAAACGCATTTAATACGCTGTGACCGTGTTCAGTGAGTAAAGACTCAGGGTGATATTGTACCCCCCAAATAGGATGATACTTATGAGAAACTGCCATTATTTCTCTAGTACCGTGGACGGTTTCACACCAAGCATCAACACGCAGTGAAGTAGGTACGGATGCGGGTTCTAAAACCAACGAATGGTAGCGTGTTACGTTGAATGTTTCAGGTAACCCTTTAAATAGACCGGTATTGTTATGTGTTAACGTAGATACTTTCCCATGCTTAATTTCTTGCGCGCCTACCACTTGAGCGCCAAATACTTGCCCAATGGCTTGGTGACCCAGGCAAACGCCAAGAGTAGGGATTTTACCGGCGAAGTGTCTGATTGCGGCTAAGCTGATACCGGCCTCGTTAGGCGTACAGGGGCCCGGAGAGATGACAAGCTGAGTTGGCGCTATGCGTGAGATATCGTCAATGCTAAGCGCGTTGTTTCGCACTACTTCAACGTCAGCGCCAAGCTCTTTAAAGTATCGAGCAAGATTATGGGTAAACGAATCGAAGTTATCAATTAACAGCAACACAGCAGCGCTAATCCTTGGTGTTTCTAACGTGCGAGGGTTTTATTCATGAAGAGCTCTAAGAACTCTTCATGCTTTTTGTCAACGTTTTGCATTTAACTAAAAGTTTATGGCTTGGGAATAAAGCCCACAGCTTTGTAAACTTTCGCCAGGGTCTCAGCGGCTCGTGCAGACGCTTTTTCTGCACCTTGGCGCATAACATCATCAAGATATGCTCTATCTGCTCGAATTTCAGCGTAGCGGTTTTGAATAGGTTCGAGCAAGGCAACCACTGCATCTGCAACGTCACCTTTTAAGTGACCATACATTTTATCTGTATATTCAGGCTCAAGCGCTTTCACCGATTTCCCCGTTGCAAGAGAGAGAAGGGTAAGCAAGTTCGATACGCCAGGTTTCTCTGTTGGGTTGAAATAAATTTTGGCCTGTTCGTCAGAGTCGGTCACTGCGCGTTTAATCTTCTTAGCCAGCTTTTTAGGGTCTTCTAATAATCCAATGAAGTTATTCGGATTGTTGTCTGACTTTGACATCTTCTTTTCTGGCTCTTGAAGGCTCATGATACGCGCGCCAAACTCTGGAATATAAGGATCGGGCAAGCGGAAAACGTCGCCGTATAAGTTATTTACGCGTGTTGCGATATCACGTGTTAACTCAAGATGCTGCTTTTGATCTTCGCCTACGGGCACTTTGTCCGCCTGGTAAAGCAAAATGTCTGCTGCTTGTAGTACAGGGTAGCTATATAGGCCTACATTAATGTTATTTTCATTTTTCGCTGACTTATCTTTGAACTGCGTCATGCGATTTAGCTCACCCATTTGAGCATAGCAATTAAGTACCCAAGATAGCTGTGCGTGTTCTGGCACGTGTGACTGCAAAAATAGCGTACTCTTTTGAGGGTCAATGCCGCAGGCAAGATAAAGAGAGAGACCGTCCAAACATGCTTCGGCAAGCTGCTTTGGATCTTGTCTTACCGTTATCGCATGCAAATCTACAATCATATATAGGCAATCGTGATCGTCCTGCATGGAAACCCACTGTTTAAGTGCACCCATATAGTTGCCAAGGGTAAGTTGTCCTGAAGGCTGACAGCCACTTAATACAACGGGTTTATTGCTCATTTCTTTTTACCTGTAATACGTTAAATACTATTTTAATAAAGATAGGGAAAGCTTAGCTTCAAAAATTACGCTTTAGATAGCATGGCGAGTTCATTACGCATTTGCGTAATAACATCACTGTAATCATCTTGAGAAAAAATGGCCGAGCCAGCTACAAACATGTCTGCCCCTGCCTCAGCGATGGCGCGAATGTTATCGACTTTTACGCCCCCGTCAATTTCAATTCGAATATCGTAGCCGCTTTCTTCTACGCGCTGCTTCACTGCACGAACTTTATCTAATGTGGTGGGTATAAATTTTTGACCACCAAAGCCAGGGTTAACCGACATGATAAGAATGTGGTGTAGTTTGTCCATGACATGGTCAAGGTAATGTAGCGACGTGGCTGGATTAAACACCAGGCCGGGCTTACACCCTTTGTCAATAATAAGCTGTAAAGAGCGGTCTATATGCTCAGAGGCTTCTGGATGAAAGCTAATAAAGCTAGCTCCCGCATCGGCAAACTTTTCTATCAAATCATCAACGGGTTTAACCATCAGGTGAACATCAATAGGTGCGGTAATACCGTATTTTCTCAAAGCCTCACAAATCATCGGCCCAAACGTAAGGTTTGGCACATAGTGATTATCCATAACATCGAAATGTACCACGTCGGCACCGGCCGCTAATACTTTTTCCACGTCTTCTCCCAGTCGGGCAAAGTCGGCAGATAGTATCGATGGGGCAATTAAAAATGGTTTCATTACGAGTCCCTCTAATCAAAAAACAGCAAGATGCATCGCCGCTTAAGCTTTAAGTTGCGAAAGTTTACCCAAAACCGAACCTCTTTACTATGTAAAGGATAATTGAGTGGCAATTTCACATGGGTTTACGTTGAACAGTGGCTGTTGCTGGTATGCCCCGTTTTGGTGAGAGCGCGTTATGCTGGTGCGTCTTTGTTCTGCTTTAACCAAAGCAGTTCCCACCAAAAAATAATCAAACCCTTTAAATTTATTTATATATCAATGCTTTGCAATTGCTCTTGTGTTTTTTTTTACTGAACCATAAATGGGCACCAACTTTGCGTTATCCAGTTCAAAAAAGAAAACACAGACAGAAAAAACGAATAACAACAAGTTTGAATTTGACTGGAGAACACACATGAAAACATCTACAAAAAGAACTTTACTTGCCGCTGCTATTTCTTCAGCGTGTCTGCTAACTGCAATGCCTAGCTATGCAGAAGGCGAATTTACCGCCAATGCAAGTGCGACCAGCAACTACATTTGGCGTGGTCTTACGCAGACCACTAACGAAGCGGCTGTGCAGGGCGGTATTGATTACGCTCACGAAAGTGGCTTTTATGCCGGTACTTGGGCATCTAATGTGAACTATGGCGCGGGCGACGTTTATTCTTACGAGCACGACATGTATTTTGGTTTCTCGGGTGAGTCTGACGGTATTGCATACGACTTCGGTTACCTATACTACAACTATGATGACGAAGCGAACTTCGATTTTGCAGAAGTTTATGGCTCAGTAGGAATGGGGGGCTTGAGCCTTACTGTTTACCTTTTAGCGCACACCGAAGCTGACGAGGGTGAAACTCAAGACTTTGGCTTTGCACAAGCGTCGTATACCTCGCTTGATTACAGCATGGAAATCTTAAACGGCACAGAACTTGGTTTTCACGTTGGTTACCATGAAGGTGATTTTGCTGAAGCGTTTAATGGCGTAGAAGGTTATGTAGACTACGGCGTTTCAATTGCAAAAGATGGTTTCAGCTTTGCCATCACGGGTACCGATCTTGATGATATGGGCGGCGACGACGAGTTTGACAACGATGCTGTTAAATTCACTGTAGCTTACTCGGTAGATTTCGAACTTTAAAATTAAATCGAGAGGCCATCGGATGGCCTTTTAATAAAACGTTGAGTAGTAAAAGCCTAATGTCACATCATTGGGCTTTTCATTTTTAAAGCAACGCATTTTTAACTTGTTCGTAACCTACTTTTGTCTATAATGAGACTAATTTTTAAACGAGTGTAAGGAGTGTTCAGGATGAAAGTTCTTCCTTTTTTCGCGATTTGCGGAGCTGTGGCGCTAGCTAGCGTTGCGGTTACTACTGCGCCTAAATCACACTCGTCAGTATGCGATTTTCAACCGGTCACAGAATTTAATCCAAAGCTACCAGCAAGCCATGTTCAAAACCAGTGCGCCCGTCATCAAGAGGGGGTGGAAGAAGTT
>Ga0105235_100667_pt1 | contig 10629 bp, 11 predicted proteins | sample Virmet3819_2500_FD_90059 | JGI IMG/M metagenome (GOLD analysis project Ga0105235, IMG submission 90059) | Marine viral communities from the Southern Atlantic ocean transect to study dissolved organic matter and carbon cycling - metaG 3819_2500 | ecosystem: Environmental > Aquatic > Marine >... | reverse complement strand
TTTTACTTTTAAATGAAGTATAAAAAAAGATAAGCGTTGGCAATATTAATACCCAAGCAATTTCTGACAGAACATTATTCTGAAATAAATTACCAAGTAATGATATTACAACCAAAATAACTAGTGTTAAAGTTATGGTTTTGTATTTGCTTAACTTCATTAATTGTAGCTTTGGTTTACAAATGTATCATTAAAACACATTTAAACCAAATAAAATTGCATTTTATCGATTATTTTGAACGAAAAAACATTAATTAATATTCAATAAAAAGCAACAAAAGCCGATTTTAAATCAATAAACACATTTTAAAAGCTGTAAAAATGAATATAAATTAAAAAATTAACTATTATAATAATGATATGATAATTTTACGGTTTTTACCGCAATAGTGTTAATCTGAAGAAAATTCCTACTATTTAATCATTAATAAAAAGTCTTCTTCGCTAATAATCTCTACACCTATTTTTTCGGCTTTTTCCTTTTTACTTGGTCCCATTTTATCGCCTGCAACTACATAATTTGTTTTCGAAGAAATTGAAGAAGACACTTTACCACCATTATCTTCAATTAGTTTTTTAAGCTCTGTTCTTGACACTTGATAAAACACACCTGAAACGACAAAGATATTCCCTTCCAACTTATTGGATTGATTGGCTAATTTTTCTGCTGAAATTTCTAACTGAACTCCATAAGATTTTAATCGACTAATGATTTTCTGATTTTCTTCATTTGAAAAGAAATCGACGACACTTTCTGCTATTTTGGTTCCAATTTCATCTACATTTACCAATTCTTCAACACTTGCATTTTGTAAAGCGTCAATAGATTTGTAATGTTTTGCTAGTTTTTTAGCAACAGTTTCACCTACAAATCTAATACCGATTGCAAACAATACACGCTCAAACGGAATTTGCTTTGAAGCCTCAATACCTGCAATTAAATTATCGGCACTTTTTTCTGCCATTCGCTCTAACGGAAGAATGTCTTCTTTAGTTAATTCATATAAATCTGCAAAGTTATTGATCAATCCTGCATTAACAAAAAGCGCAACGGTTTCTCCGCCTAAACCTTCAATATCCATTGCTTTTCTTGAAATAAAATGCTGAATTCTACCAATAATCTGTGGTTTACAGCCATTATAATTTGGACAGTAATGTTTAGCTTCGCCTTCTATACGCTGTAAAGGTGTATTACATTCTGGACAATTAGTAATGTATTCTGTTGGTTTAGAATCTGCTGGTCGTTCTTCTAAATTAACCGCTATAATTTTAGGTATAATTTCGCCTCCTTTTTCTACATAAACTGTATCTCCTACTCTAATATCTAGTTTTTCAATTTGATCTGCGTTATGTAAAGACGCGCGTTTTACAATGGTTCCTGCTAATTCAACTGGCTCTAAATTTGCTACAGGCGTAATGGCGCCAGTACGACCAACTTGATAAGTAATTTCATTTAAAACAGTACTTACCTGCTCTGCTTTAAACTTATACGCCATAGCCCAACGTGGCGCTTTGGCGGTAAAGCCCAACTCTTCTTGCTGGTATAAACTATTGACTTTTACAACTACACCATCAGTCTCGTAAGGCAAATCGTGCCTAGCATGATCCCAATGGTTTATAAATTCAAAAACTTCATCTATTGTATTGCATAATTTAGATTCTTTTGGCGCTTTAAAACCCATTTGTCTGGCGCGTTCTAAACTTTCAAATTGTGTTGTAAAATTGAAATTACTACCAACCAAACCATATAATAAACAGTCTAATGGACGCTTTGCTACTTCGGCGCTATCTTGTAGTTTTAAACTTCCAGATGCTGTATTTCGTGGATTTCTATATGGTTCTTCTCCATTTGCAATTCGTTCTTCATTCATTTTATTAAATCCATCAAACGGAAGCACTATTTCACCTCTAATTTCGAATTGCTCAGGAAATGGTGGTTTTAATTGTAATGGTACTGAATTTATAGTCTTTACATTTGCTGTTACATCATCTCCTTGCACACCATCGCCACGTGTTACGGCTTGTACTAACGTACCATTTTTGTAAGTTAAATTTATAGAAGCACCATCGTATTTAAGCTCGCAAGTGTATTGCACATCACCATCTACCAACTTTTTAATTCTAGTTTCCCAATCTTTTAAATCTTCTAAAGAATACGAATTATCCAAACTATACATTCTGTGCGCATGTACAACAGTCTTAAAGTTTTTAGTTACTTCGCCACCAACGCGTAAGGTTGGCGAATTTGGGTCGTAAAACTCTGGATGCGCTGCTTCTAAAGCTTGTAATTCTTTAAGTTTTATATCAAACTCGTAATCGCTAATCGTTGGATTATCAAGTACGTAATAATTATAGTTATGCTGACGAAGCTCGTCACGTAGTTGGGTAATTTGTTGTTCTATATTCATTGGTTTGTCACTTGTTCTTTATTTTATTACACCACAAATCATTCTATCCTTTCCAAAAAGATCTTGCTTTAACAGTATGTTTTTAAAGCCAAATTGTTCTAAAAGCGCAATCATTTCTTTTCCAAGATATTCATTTATTTCAAAATACAATTTGCCATTTGGTTTTAAATTTTTAGTCGCAAATTGTGTAATTGCTCTGTAAAATATCAACGGATTATCATCTTCTACAAACAATGCTAAATGTGGCTCGTGATTAAGCACATTGTCTTGCATTTGCTGCTTTTCTAATTGTCTAACGTATGGCGGATTAGAAACGATAATATCAAATTTGGTTTCTAAATCAAGTTTAGAATCGTAAATTTTTAATATATCATTTTCTATGAAATTGATGTCTACTTGGTTTAATTCTGCGTTTTTGTTTGCAATTTCTAATGCTTTCGCAGAAACATCTATCGCAGAGACACTAGCATTTGGTAATTGTTTTCCCAAACTAATAGCGATACAACCTGTTCCGGTACCAATGTCTAAAATATTACATTGATTATCACCTTCGACAAGCTTAAGTTGACTGTTAGCATTGGTATTTGATAAAATTAATTCAACCAATTCTTCAGTTTCTGGTCTTGGAATTAATGTGTTTTCATTTACATAAAATGGCAAACCATAAAATTCAGTTTGTCCAATAATATATTGTATTGGCTCATGATTTTTTAAGGCTTTTAAAGCACTTTCGTACTTTAAAACGAAGTCATCTTCAATAGTCAACTCTGTATTTAAAGCTAAATCAATACGTTTAATAGCATTATAGTATTCAGTTAGCATAAAGAAAAAAGTTTGCACTTCTTCTTTACCGTAAATGGCGTCTAAATGCTCATGAAATTTGTGTTTTAAATCTTTTAATTTCATTAAACTATTATAAATCTTTCAACATCCAAACTCCGCAATTAAAATGACCAGTATCACCTAAAGGTTCATCTAAAAACTTAAAACCATTGGTTTCATAAATATGTATGGCTTCTTTAAGCTCTGGAATAGTTTCTAAATACGCGTTTTTAAATCCATAAGATTTAGCGGTTTCTAGGCATTTTAAAAATAGTTTTTTTCCGTAACCTTTTCCGCGTAAGCGATTAGAAAAATACATTTTTTGGATTTCGCAAACCTCGTTTTGAGCATTATTAAGTGGTTTAAGTCCGCCGCCACCTTCAACTTTTCCATCTACAGTAACCACAAAATACACTTCTTTATCGCCTGCGTAAGATTCAAACATTTTTGGCGTTTCTGCATCTGCGTAAGCTGTACCAACTAAAGGCAAGTTGTACTCTATAAAAACTTCGCGAATTACAGCTTCCATTTGCTTATTATCTTCTGGTTGGATTTCTCTTATTTCAATAGTCGAATTACTCACTTTAAAATGCTATTTTTACACAAATTTTTAGAGGCTGAAGATACAACAAACCTAATCACAGAACAATGAAGAAAGCGTTATTCTTATTAACAATATTGGCTTGTTTTTTTAACTGTACAGTTAACGAAACACCAGAATTTATTGGCGTAAATACTATTAAAGTTGAAGATTCTAATTCTAAGTTTATTACGCTTAAAGCGGAAGCAGAATTTTTAAATCCTAACGATATTGGCGGTACTTTAAAAACCGATGATCTTAAAGTAATTATTAATAACAACGAAATCTCGTCTGTTACTACCGAAAGTTTTGACGTGCCTGCAAAAGATAAATTTACCATTCCGTTACGCGCAAAAATTCCAACAGATAGTTTATTTAGTGATAAAAACTTAAGCAGTCTTTTAGGTAGCTTATTAACTAAAAACATGAAAGTACAGTACGTTGGTGATATTGATTATAAAATCATGGGATTTTCGCACAAATACAACGTAGATGTTATTGATAACGTAAAAATCAAACTATAATTTGAACGATCAATTTTACATACAACGCGCATTACAAGTTGCCAAAAACGGGTTAGGAACAACACGCCCAAACCCAATGGTTGGCTGTGTTATTGTGGTTGATGAAAAAATTATTGCCGAAGGTTTTACAAGCGCTTATGGCGGTAATCACGCCGAAGTAAATGCTATAAATAAAGTAGCCGATAAAAATTTGCTGCAAAAAGCAACACTTTATGTAACCTTAGAACCTTGCAGCCATTACGGAAAAACGCCACCTTGTAGCGATTTAATTATTCGTCACAAAATCCCAAATGTTGTTATTGGTTGTGTAGATGATAATCCTGAAGTTGCAGGAAAAGGCATTAAAAAATTAATGGAAGCTGGTTGCAAAGTTAGAGTTGGCATTTGTGAAGAAGATTGCAAAGCGCATCACAAGCGTTTTTTTACATTTCATAATAAAAAACGACCTTATATTATTTTAAAATGGGCAGAAACCGAAGACGGTTTTATCGCTCCAAACCAAAGAGATAAACAAGCTCCAGTTTGGATTACAAACACATTTTCTAGACAGTTAGTACACAAATGGCGCGCCGAAGAACAAGCTATTTTGGTTGGTACAAATACAGTTTTACAAGACAATCCTACGTTAACCGTACGAGATTGGACTGGCAAAAATCCAACACGAATTGTATTAGATAAAAACGAAAGTTTTGATAAAACTTTTTCAGTTTTTAATGATGAAGCTGAAACCTTGACTCTAAAAGCGACAACTGCAAAAGCTATTTGTGACCAATTATTTAAAGCTGAAATAAACTCAGTAATTATTGAAGGTGGCGCAAGAACATTACAACTGTTTATTGATGAAAATCTTTGGGACGAAGCTCGAGTTTTTAAAGGAAAAACAACATTTAAATCTGGTGTAAAAGCACCAAAATTTAATGGGCAATGTATTGAAACGTCTCATATTTTAGAAGACATGTTTTCTATTTACAAAAACGAAAACAATTAATAAATGATTAAAACCATCATATTTGATTTTGGAGACGTATTTATCAATTTAGATAAAGAAGGTGCTTTAAAATTAGCTCTTGAAAAATTTGAAATTACTGAATTAGACGAAGAGCTTCAATCTATAAACGCTTTGTATGAGCAAGGTTTAATTTCTACAGACGAGTTTTTAGACTTTTACGCAGATAACTTTCCTAAATTGAATAAAGAAGAATTAAAATCTATTTGGAATTTCATTTTAAGAGATTTCCCAGAACATAGATTACAGTTTATCAAACAATTAGCAAAAGACAACAATCATCAATTAATATTGTTAAGTAATACTAACGAGCTTCATATAGATTACATTAAAAAGAATGTGTCTTTTTATGAAGACTTTAAAAATTGTTTTGACCAATTTTATCTGTCTCACGAAATTAATTTAAGAAAACCCAATGCGGATATTTTCAATTTTGTATTAACTGAAAATAAACTGAATGCAGAAGAATGTCTTTTTATTGACGACACTATAGAAAACACACAAACTGCACAACAATTAGGAATTAATGTTTGGAATAACAATCCAGCTACTGAAGATATTGTTGATATTTTTACGATTAAAAAGGAGTTGTTTTAATAAAATTCGTCAGTTAGAGTGAATTTTTATGATTGTTAATGAATAAAAATTAGTATCGAAAACAAGAATTTTTATAACCTCTTAGTTCTCGATACAATTTTTCGTACCTCAAAATTACTCGAACTGACGCATTATTATATTTTTGTTTAAAATATTTAATAAAAATAAATGTATTTACTGCTTAGCATACTAGCTTCAACATTAATATTTATCATTTTTACTTTAGTTGGTAAGTATAAAATAAATACGCTGCAAACTATTGTATTTAATTACTTTACTGCATTTAGTTTAGGTGTTATTAGTTACAGTCAGCCAATAAACACTTCCGAAATTATCCAATCCAAATGGTTTTATGGCGCAATTGGCTTAGGCGTTTTATTTATTTCAATTTTTAATGTTATGGCTTTAACTGCGCAACGTAACGGGATTTCGGTTGCGTCTGTTGCTAGTAAAATGAGCGTGATCATTCCTATCATTTTTGGACTTTTTGCTTATAACGAAAGTTTAGGTTTACAAAAAGCGATTGGTATTTTATTGGCATTGGTTGCTGTGTATTTAGCGTCTGTTAAAAAGCGTACCGAAACTGGTTTTGCTTTAAAAGGACTTTGGCTTCCGTTATTGTTATTTTTTGGATCTGGCGTTATTGATACATCCATAAAATATATCGAAACTAATTTTATTCCAGATGGCGATATTCCAATATTTTCGGCATGTATATTTATGATGGCTGGATTAATTGGTGTTGGCTTTATTTCCGCGAAAGCGATACAAAAACAATTCATTTTTGACAAAAAAGCGTTACTTTCTGGATTTATTTTAGGTATAGTAAACTACTACTCTATTTACATGTTATTAAAGGCTTTAGATGCCGAAAATTTTGAGAGTTCAACCATTTTTACAGTTAATAATGTAGCTATTGTAATGCTTTCAACCTTAGTTGGATTGTTATTTTTTAAAGAGAAATTATCTATAAAAAACTGGACAGGAATTGCTATTGCAATTATATCTATTATATTAGTGACTTTAGCTTAATTTATGGAAAACGACACTTACAAAACCATTGTAAAACCTAATGACGAAGTACTTTTTAAAGACAAAAACTCTAAGTTTTTTGGGTATGCATTTCCTGTAAAAAATGAAGATGAAGTTAAAGCGCACATCGAAGATCTAAAAAAACAGCATCACAGTGCCAGACATTGGTGTTACGCTTATCAAATTGGATTTGAAGAGCCTGATTTATTATACCGTGCTAATGATGATGGAGAACCTAATAATAGTGCCGGAATGCCTATATATGGTCAAATTCAATCTTTTGAAGTCACTAATGTTCTTATAGTGGTTGTACGTTATTTTGGAGGTGTAAAATTAGGTGTTGGCGGTTTAATAAATGCTTATAAAACCACAGCACAAATGGCTTTAGAAGCTTGTAAAATTGTAACCAAAACCATAAATATAGACTTTTTGATCACGTTTGATTATAAAAACATGAACAAGGTCATGCGTGTTATTAAGGAGAAAAATCTAAATATTACTGATCAAAAATTAGAGCTGGATTGCCAGATTACTATTTCTGTAAGAAAAAAAGAAGCTAATACAATAGCTTCAATTTTTGATAGTATTTACGAAGTGAATATTAAAGAATTAGAAAATTAACTCTCTAAAGCTTCTAAAAAATATTTTGGCGGACGTGTTGGTCTTTTTGTTTTCATATCCATAAATGCTAAAACAACTTCTGCAGTACATAATAATTCGTCATTTTGATTGGTTAATATATAGTCAAAATTAACTAAAGCTGTTGGTTGTTTTTTTAGCTGAGTTTTGACTTTAATTACATCATCATAAAATGCTGATTTTTTAAAATTTATGGATAAAGAAACAACAGGTAAACCTATACCATTTTCTTCCATATTTTTGTAAGAAATTCCTAATTTACGAAGCCATTCAATTCTTGCCATTTCTAGATATAACGCGTAATTACCATGATGCACAATACCCATTTGATCGGTTTCTGCATATCTAACTCTTATTTCAATTTCATCTGGTTTTATTGCCATTTAGTCAATATTTTTTTGTAGTTTAGAAATCTGGTTTAACATGAGAAAAAAAAACTAAAAATTCAATACCATTTGATTTTTTTTTTTAGAATTTTGTTCACATATTTGTCCAGCTGTAAATCTAAAGACTTTTTCCCTAACTCTTAAGGTCTTTTTTTAACTAACAATAAAACAACGTTTAATAGTATTATGAGTGTAACTGCGCAATCGGTCTGGAATAACTGTCTACAATTTATAAAAGATAATATCCAACCTCAAGCATACAAAACATGGTTTGAACCTATAGTTGCAGTTAAGCTAACCGATAATGCTTTAAGCATTCAGGTACCTAGTAAATTTTTCTATGAGTGGCTTGAAGAACATTACGTTAAATTGTTAAAAGTAGCACTTACTAAAGAGCTTGGTGCTACAGCAAAGTTGGTTTACATTATTAAAATGGAAAACACTTACGGTAACAAACAACCTTTTACAGAAAAAATTCCTAGTACAAATAGAAGCGCTGTAAAATCTCAAGATGTTGATGTACCGTTAAACAATAAAAATCCTGAATTAAAAAATCCTTTTGTAATACCAGGAATTAGAAATGTAAAGATTGAATCTCAACTAAATCCTAATTACAATTTTGACAACTTTTTAGAAGGTGATTCTAACCGTTTAGCAAGAAGTGCAGGATTAGCTGTATCTGCTAAACCAGGTGGTACATCTTTTAATCCACTATTAGTATTTGGTGGAGTTGGTTTAGGAAAAACTCACCTAGCACACGCTATTGGTGTAGATATCAAAGACAAATATCCAGAAAAAACTGTTCTTTATATTTCTGCTGAAAAATTCACACAACAATATATAGACTCAGTAAAGAAAAATAACAGAAATGATTTTATACATTTTTACCAATTGGTAGATGTGTTAATCATTGATGATGTACAATTCTTATCAGGAAAATCGGGAACGCAGGATGTATTCTTCCATATATTTAACCATTTGCATCAAAACGGAAAACAAGTTATTTTAACAAGTGACAAAGCGCCTGTAGATATGCAAGATATTGAACAACGTTTATTATCTCGTTTTAAATGGGGATTATCTGCAGAGCTACAAACACCAGATTTTGAAACAAGAGTTTCAATCTTAAAGAATAAATTGTACAGAGATGGTGTTGAAATGCCTGACGATATTGTAGAATATATTGCAAAAAATATAAAAACCAACATTAGAGAACTTGAAGGCGCAATAATCTCTTTAATTGCTCAATCTTCTTTCAATAAAAAAGAAGTGAATATCGAGTTAGCTAAACAAGTAGTAGAAAAGTTTGTAAAGAACACAAAACGCGAAGTATCAATAGATTACATTCAAAAAATTGTATCAGATTACTTCCAAATGGATGTAGATACTTTACAATCTAAAACAAGAAAACGTCATATTGTACAAGCTAGACAATTGGCTATGTTCTTTGCTAAAAAGTTTACTAAAGCCTCTTTAGCAAGTATTGGTTCTCAAATAGGAAAGCGCGATCACGCTACAGTATTACACGCTTGTAAAACAGTTGATAATTTATCTTCTACAGACAAGCAGTTTAGAAAATACGTAGAAGATTTAACTAAAAAGCTTTCGGTATAATTTACAATTACCATGACTAAAATTTTAATGGTTTGCTTAGGAAACATTTGTCGTTCTCCTCTAGCTGAAGGTATACTAAAATCAAAATTAGATTCTAATTTTATTGTAGAATCTGCTGGTACAGCAGCTTATCATGTTGGTAATAAACCAGATCCAAGGTCTATTGCTGTTGCAAGACAAAATGGATTAAATATCACTAACCAACGCGCAAGAAAATTTATCAAGCAAGATTTTGAAGACTTTGATATCATTTATGCAATGGATAACTCAAATTATCAAAATATAATTGCTTTAGCAGAAAACAGTCAACAAAAAGAAAAAGTAAAACTTATTTTAAATGAAAGTTTTCCTGATAAAAACTTAGATGTACCTGATCCTTATTATGGAGGTGATAAAGGTTTTGAAAATGTTTACAATATGCTAGATAATGCTTGTGAAATTATCGCAAAACGAATAAATACATCATCATAATTTGTTACTTTTAGAGTTATGAATAAAGGACAAATCTATTTAATTCCGAATACATTAGGAGAAAACAATCCTTTTGATGTATTACCAACACAAGTAAAATCTATCATTGATAGTTTAGATACTTTTATTGTAGAAAACTCAAAAGCAGCTAGAAAATTTATAAAAAGTATTTCTCCTGAAAAATCGCAACCTAGTTTAACGCTTTTCGAATTAAATAAACATACACAACCTGAAGATTTACCTAACTTTATAAAACCTTGTTTAGAAGGAAAAACAATTGGTCTATTATCAGATGCTGGTTGCCCAGGTATTGCAGATCCTGGCGCCGATATTGTAAAATTAGCACATCAAAATAATATAAAAGTTATTCCGTTAGTTGGTCCTTCTTCTATCCTACTCGCTATGATGGCTTCAGGTATGAACGGACAATCTTTCGCTTTTAACGGTTATTTACCAATTGATAAAAATGAAAGAAAATCTGAAATAAAAAGACTAGAACGCATTAGTAAAGACTACAATCAATCTCAATCTTTTATTGAAACTCCTTATA
>Ga0105235_100660_pt1 | contig 10676 bp, 12 predicted proteins | sample Virmet3819_2500_FD_90059 | JGI IMG/M metagenome (GOLD analysis project Ga0105235, IMG submission 90059) | Marine viral communities from the Southern Atlantic ocean transect to study dissolved organic matter and carbon cycling - metaG 3819_2500 | ecosystem: Environmental > Aquatic > Marine >... | reverse complement strand
ATGATGAACTTAGTGATTAATTATTAAGATTAATATCTGCTATTCGCTCTATACGATTGCGCTCTAGGAAAGCATCTATAGTTTCAAAATGTTCTATAACGCGTTGATCTTTAAATTCGAATACTTTTTGAGATAACCCTTGCAAAAAGTCACGATCATGAGACACTAAAATCAATGTACCATCAAACTCTAAAAGTGCTTCTTTTAAAACGTCTTTAGATTTTAAATCTAGATGGTTTGTAGGCTCATCTAAAATCAACAAGTTAACTGGTTCTAAAAGCAATTTAACCATTGCTAATCTGGTTTTTTCTCCTCCAGATAATACACCAACTTTTTTATCAATATCATCACCAGCAAACATAAAACGACCTAAAATATTTTTTATTTGAGTTCTAATATCGCCTTGCGCAACTTCATCTACAGTTTGAAAAATAGTTAATTCTTCATCTAATAAAGAAGCTTGGTTTTGAGCAAAATAACCAACTTTAACATTGTGTCCTAATTGGCAAGTACCATCAACTTCAATTTCATTTAAAATGGCTTTTATCATTGTAGATTTTCCTTCACCATTTCTTCCAACAAAACAGACTTTTTCGCCTCTTGCTATAGACATATTTGCATCTTTAAAAACGACTTTATTATCGTATGCTTTTGATACGTCTTTAACCGTAACTGGATAATCTCCAGATCTTGGTGCCGGAGGAAAACGTAATTTTAATGAAGAATTATCTATTTCGTCAATTTCAATAATGTCCAACTTTTCAAGCATACGCTCACGTGAGGCAACTTGATTAGTTTTAGAGTATGTGCCTTTAAAACGTTCTATAAACGCCATATTATCGGCTATAAATTTTTGTTGCTCTTGATAAGCTTTTAATTGATGGCTACGTCTATCTGCGCGTAATTGTAAATAATGACTGTAATTGGCTTTATAGTCGTAAATACGTCCCATAGTTACTTCTATAGTACGATTGGTTATATTATCAATAAATGCTCTATCGTGAGAGATTACCATAACCGCATTGGCTTTGTTAACTAAAAAGTCTTCTAACCAAATTACAGACTCTATATCTATATGGTTTGTAGGCTCATCTAACAGGATTAAATCTGGTTTTTGTAATAATATTTTTGCTAACTCGATTCGCATACGCCAACCACCAGAAAATTCATTAGTTTGACGGGTAAAATCTTCTTGTTTAAAACCTAAACCTTTAAGTGCTTTTTCTACTTCGGCATCATAATTAACATCTTCTAGAGCATAATATTTTTCACCTAAATCGGACACTTTTTCTATGATAGACATATACTCGTCACTTTCGTAATCTGTACGTGTTTCTAATGCTTTGTTAAGCTTGTCCATTTCATCACGCATTTCAAAAACATGTTTAAATGCTTTTGCTGCTTCTTCAAAAACGGTACAATTATCTTCTGTCAACAAATGCTGTGGTAAGTAGGCGATTACAGCATCTTTTGGTGCACGCACGTGTCCTCTAGTTGCATTTTGTACACCTGCAACAATTTTCATCATTGTAGATTTTCCTGCACCGTTTTTTCCCATAAGGGCAATTTTATCGGTTGGATTTATAACAAAAGAAACGTCTTTAAATAGCGTTGTTCCGCTAAATTCTACAGCTAAATTATCTACTGAAATCATAAAAATAATCCTATAAGTTTAGGGTTGCGAAAGTAATAAAAAGAGTAATGTAATGTCGTATTTTATTTATTCTTCTCTTCTATCCACTTACTCATATACTTATTACTTTGTAGTGTATGATGTTGCAGTATTTGTCCTATGAAGTTTTTTTGACGACGAAGCGGTAATTCGGCTTCAATATGCTTAATAGTTTCAATAGTATCTTTTAGGTAGATATTTTTGTCAAAAAATGTATTAAGAATTCTAAATCCATTTTTTTGTTTACCTCGCCAATAAATTTTGTTGGTATAAAGTTCTACTGCTTGTTTAGCAAAATTTTTGGCATCATCTTCTATAAAAGCATTAGTGTCTTTTAATGTGCCATACATACCTTCTGCTCCAATAGTTGTTGTAACACAAGGTGTACCGGTTTTCATGGCATCAATAATTTTTCCTTTTAAACCAGCACCAAAACGTAATGGTGCTAAAAGTACTTTGGCTTGTTTTACAACTTCAGAAACATCTTCGGCAAATCCTTTAATTAAAAAGCCATTTTTAGAGTCATTTAATTGCAAATGTTTTTGAGAGGCATATGCACCATATACATGCATTTCGGCTTTTGGCAATTCTTTTCTTATTAATGGCCAAATATCGGTTTTAAGGTAATTTACCGCATCTTCGTTAGGCTGATGTAAAAAATTACCAATGGTTACAAAGTGTTGACGTTGCTTAAAGTTAGGAGCTTGTTTTTGATCCTCAATAGACACTGGATCCAACATAAAAGGTAAATAATACAGTAGGTTTGGGCTTATATTAAACTGTGTTATTAAGATATCTTGTTCTACTTGAGAGATAATCAAACTTAAATCTGATCTTAAAATGCTTGCAATTTCGCGTTTTGCAAAATCATTTTGTAAATAAGAAATATTAAAAAGTGCTTGATCTTTTAAAGCTTGTTGTCTTCCTTTTCTTAAAAAATGTAAATCTTCTGTATCTAAAATCCTTAAAGCATCAGGACATTGTTCTGCAACACGCCAACCAAATTGTTCTTCGGTCATAAAACGATCAAAAAGGACAATATTAGGGTTTAGTTTTTTTATAAAAATATCAAAACTAGAGTCGTTCAACTTAATGCTTTCAACTTTTATATTAATAGATTCAAGATCATAAGCGTTATCTGTTTTACTACAAGTTGTAGAAAAAGTAATATTGTAATCAGCTTGCTGAAACATTTCTATAAGCTGTAACATCCTACTTCCTGCAGCCGAACTTTTAGGTTCTGGCCAAACAAACCCTATGATTAATACCTTTTTACTCATTAATTATTTTTGAGGAATAGATTGCAATGCATAACCCATGCGTACTTTTTTTGCCCAAGCAACAACAGCTTCAATTTGTTCTGGACTTAAATCTGCTTCTGTATGGGACCAAGTATAGCTAGGTAAAGGCATTTCTTTTTCTTCTACTTCTTCTATTAATTCTTCAAATTTATGATCTTTTCTTTTTACAGAATATTCTGACCATTTAGAAAAGTTTAGGTGTTTTTTTCCGTCTTCTACGTGTTCTGCCATCCAATAATTTACTGGTGTAATTTTACTATACCATGGGTAAACTGTATTACTACTATGACAATCAAAACAAGTATTTTTTAAAATAGCTTTAACCTCTTCATTTGGCTTTGTCTCTTCTAAAAAAGCAGTAAGATCTTTAGTGTCTCCTGTATTTTTATCTGGTGAAAAAAATTGAGCAATAACTAAAACCACAAGCAATGCTATTAGAATTTTCTTTACTATTTTCATTTTAATTAAATTTAAACGCTAAAAATAGTAAATCTTGACTACAGAAACGCTTTATAAAGAATTAAATTACGTTAACCATTCTAGAGAAAAAAGAATGTATTATGCACAAATGGTTATTAACAACAGTAGTTTAATACCAAAACTTATTGAGATTTTAATGCAAGTTGATGATAAAGTTTCTCCAAGAGCAGCATGGGTTTTAGAGTTTGTATGCAAGGATAATTTAAATGTTATCATTCCTTATTTAGATCTATTCACCACAAACATGCATCGAGTTAAAAAAGAACAAGCTGTTAGACCTGTTGCTAAAATTTGCGAATACTTAGCTAATGCCTACTTTTCTAAAACAGAAAATAAAATAAAAGACGCTTTAACACAAACGCATAAAGAACGTATTATTGAAGTCGCTTTTGAGTATATGATTGGAGATTATAAAGTAGCCCCAAAAGCGTATTCTATGACTACTTTATACCTTTTTGGAAAAGAATTTAATTGGATCCATCCAGAATTAGCTATTATATTAGAGCGTGATTTTTATAATGAAAGTGCCGCTTTTAAAGCTAGAGCAAGACACATTTTAAAAAAAATCAAAGCTTAACTTTTTTGAAAAAATTATAGACTGATTAATTTTTGTCTTCCTCTTAAAAAACTATCTTTATGCCTTTCAAAAAAACAAGCAAAATATGTCTTTAAGCCAATTAAATGCCATCTCTCCTATTGATGGTAGATACAGAAATAAAGTAGAAAAGTTACAAGATTTTTTCTCTGAAGAAGCATTAATCAAATATCGTATTTTAGTTGAAATTGAATATTTTATTGCGCTTTGTGAAGTGCCATTACCTCAGCTAAAAGATGTTAATACATCTGTATTTGAAGACCTTAGAAAAATTTACAAAGAATTTTCTTCTGAAGACGCGCAAGCCATCAAAGACATAGAAAAAGTAACCAACCACGATGTAAAAGCAGTTGAATACTTTATTAAAGAAAAGTTTGATACACTTGGACTAAGTGATCATAAAGAATTTATTCACTTTGGTTTAACCTCTCAAGATATTAATAATACAGCAATACCATTAAGTATTAAGGAAGCAATGAATGATGCTTACGTACCAGAATACCTTAATGTTTTAAAAGAATTAAAACGTCTTGCTGAAGAGTGGAAAGATGTACCAATGCTTGCCAGAACACACGGTCAACCAGCATCTCCTACACGATTAGGAAAAGAGATTATGGTTTTTGTTGTGAGACTTGAAGAGCAATTTAATTTACTTAACGATATACCAAGTGCTGCAAAATTTGGTGGAGCAACAGGTAATTACAATGCACATAAAGTTGCTTATCCTGATGTAGATTGGAAAGCTTTCGGGACTAGTTTTGTTCAAGAAAAATTAGGCTTACAACATTCTTTCCCAACAACACAAATAGAGCATTATGACCACATGGCTGCTTTATTTGACTGCTTAAAACGCATCAATACTATTATAATTGACCTTGACAGAGATATTTGGACATATGTGTCTATGGACTATTTTAAGCAAAAAATTAAAAAAGGAGAAGTTGGTAGTAGCGCTATGCCACATAAAGTAAATCCTATAGATTTTGAAAACTCTGAAGGAAACTTAGGTATTGCTAATGCTATTTTCGAGCATCTTTCTGCAAAATTACCGATATCTAGATTACAACGAGACCTTACTGATAGTACTGTTTTACGTAATGTTGGTGTCCCATTTGGACATACTTTAATTGGCTTTGCTTCAACTTTAAAAGGTTTAGGTAAATTACTTTTAAACGAAGTTAAGTTTGCTGATGACTTAGAAAACAATTGGGCTGTAGTTGCAGAAGCCATTCAAACCATTTTAAGACGCGAAGGTTATCCTAACCCTTACGAAGCTTTAAAAGGTTTAACAAGAACTAATGAAACTGTAAACCAAAATTCTATTTCAAATTTTATTGATACATTAGATGTAAATGATTCGATAAAAAATGAATTAAAAGCTATAACTCCTAGTAATTATACAGGAATTTAAAATGTTTAAAGACAAGACTGCTATATTATTTGCAACCATAACCCTTCTAGTATTTTTTTTAGGAGGTTTATTAGATGTGTTATATAATCCTATTGTTATTGGTGCTTTACTTATTTCTTTTTGTCTTGTTATTGTTAATTTAATTTTAATTAAAAAAGAACCAGACGATGACGTTTGATAAAAAATAAAAAAAGGCTTATCTGTTTAGATAAGCCTTTTTAATTAACATTTAAACTTTAATTATTTAAAATAATTAAACAATTGATTTAGTTGGTTATTATCAACATCTGCATGTTGAAGTTCGGTAATTAATTTTACTAATTGTTCTGGTTTCATCTCATCACCTATTACTCTGACAAATGTAAAACCCATTTCTTTTGAATTAGCAAGTACTAAAAACTCGTCTACTGTGTTTTCATTACCAATCGTACTTATTTTAAAACTTATACCATTATCTTTAAACTCCATCAACTCTTCGTACTTATCATTATTTAGTACTTTTTTTGCTTTTTGAAGTTCTTGTTCATAAGCTACGATATCGCCATCATTAACACGGTAAGCTAACACATCTAATTTTTTAACTGAGTTATAGGCTTCTTTCTGTTCTGGTGATAAATCTGCTTTAGACAGATCTATCATCTTTGCAGATAAATCTAACGATAAAAAATCTGGTTGCTCTTTATGATCTACAAAATAGGTTTGTATAGAGTTTTCATCTTTACAACTTACAAAAAGCATTGCTAAAGTAAGTATAGCTATTATTGATCTTAGTTGGCTTTTCATGATGCTTATTTTTTATTTTTTTTCTCTAATTCATCACCACCAGGTAAATTCATTTTGTTAGCAAGTTTAGATATTTGATTTAAATCTATATCTCCTGTTATACTAATTACTACGGTTTCTATACTTCGCTTTTTTCCGTTAATTTCAATATTACTGTTTTTTGTAACAGCTTCTAAACCATTAACAAACATTAATAATTCGCTTACATGATCTTCGTCTTTACCTTCTTTAATATAAAACGTCATATTTACGCCATCGTCTTTAATCATCATAAGTTCTTCTAAAGATGCGCTTCTTGATTTTACCCATTTTACGATATCTGAAGAAATATCTTTATCGTCTGTTGCCATAGTTTTAAAACTGGTAATACTATTTACCATATTAATGTATTCTTGCGCTTCTGGATCGTCTGTATTTATATCCATTTTTGCTAACATCTGAAACATTTTTGGCTTTATTGAAACATAAGTTACGTTTTCGTTATCACTATATTTTTCAAAAACATTTTGAGCCATTCCTGATAATGGAAGCATTAATAATGCTATTACTGCTATTAATATTGATTTTTTCATTGTATTTGTTTTAGTTGTTTTCATCTTATTTTTATTTGTAAATTCTTTCTATTGGGTTGTTCATTTCTTTTAAATAATTAACCTGTTTACCTGCTTGGTTTATTGCGGTTAAATACTCGACTTGTTTAGTCCCTTTATTAAGGGTTTGAGATACTAACTGTAAATATGATTTTGCTATTTCATAATCTTGTTTGTCTTGTTCTGTAATAGTTTCATTTTGATTAAAATAAAACCCAACCATCAACGCAATTACTGCTGCAACACTTAACCACTTATAATTAAATTTCGTTTTAGTTTTTAATGAAAGTTGTTTAGTAAAGGTTTCTTGCTGGTTAAAAGAAAAGTAATTAAACATGGCTTTGTAATGCTGTAAATGAGGCGCTACAGTTTCTTGCGAAAAATAGTCTTTTAACTGTGCTTCTTCTTTAAGCGTAGTTTCTCCGTTTTCGTACTTTTCAATTAATTTTTCTATTTCATTTAACACCATAACTATTTGTTTTTGTTAGTTGTTCTCTTATTGTTTTTCTTGCTCTAGATAAGGCTACACGTATTGCTGTAGGTTTCATATCTAGCATTTTTGCTATTTCGTCAAAGTCATATTGTTCAATATCTCTAAGTTGTATGACCATTTTTTGTTGCTCTGGTAAATCTTCAATTATTTTTGCTATCCAGCTCATACTGTCGTTAAGCTCTACTTGCTTTTGCAAGGCTACTTTATGATCTTGATAGTTACTATGAACAATCTTTAAATTTTGTGCTTGTTTAGATTTTAATTTATCCAAGCAAAAGTTTTTTGTCATGGTCATAGAAAACGCTTCTACGTTTTTATAATCGCTTATTTTACCTTTGTTTCTCCATAACTTTAATAACACTTCTTGAGTTGCATCTTCTGCTTCTTCTTTAGATACAAGTAATCGTTTTGCTAAACGAAATACTTTATCCTTAAAAGGCATTACTGTATTTAAAAACTCAGTCTGTGTCATTTTGGTTTTGGTGGTTTCTATTACGACGATTAACTATTAATTTTGTTACAAAGTTTATTTATTTGATTGTAAATTAAGTACTTTTAAGTAGAAAAATTGAAAAGAAAACTATGAAATTGAATTACAAATTTTCCGTTATCGGGCTACTTTTTCTTGCCCTAACAAGTTGTTTTAGTGATATTGATGATGATCCTATTTCTGATACCGAGATTAAAGATTTTGTATGGAAAGGTCTAAACTTATGGTACTTTTGGCAAGGTACCGATAGCGCTCCAGATTTGGCTGACAACAGATTTTCTAACGATACAGACTACATTAATTTTTTAAATAGCTTTGATTCGCCTAACCAATTATTTTATTCACTTTTAAGTGATGAAGATCGTTTTAGCTGGATTGTTGACGATTATTTTGCTTTAAGTGGCTCTTTAAGTGGCGTATCCAAAAATAACGGTATGGCTTTTGGATTAGGACTAATAGATAATGGTCCAAATGTTTTTGGTTATGTACAATACGTTTTACCAAACTCTAGTGCTTCTGAAAATAACGTTATACGTGGCGATATTTTTTTAACCGTAAACGGAACACAATTAACTGAAGATAATTACTTAAGTCTTATATCTAGCGACGTTTATACTATTGGTTTGGCAGAACTAGATAATAATGACAACTTGATTTTGACAGGTGAAGAAATTACGCTTACAAAACAAATCTATCAAGAAAATCCAATTTATATTTCTAACACTTTTGAAGTAAACGGTATAAAAGTAGGTTATTTAATGTACAACCGTTTTTTAAGTGACTACGACCAACAACTTAACCAAGTCTTTGCAAATTTTGTTGCTGAAGGTGTAGATGAATTAGTGCTTGACCTTAGGTATAATCCTGGTGGCAGTGTAAATAGTGCTGTGCTGTTATCTAGTTTGATTGCCGGAAAACCTTCTACTAGTCTCTTTTCAAACCCTAACACTAACTTAAAAGTTAGTGCAAATCTTAATCTTAACTACATATTAGCTCCTAAAAATTTTGTAGAAACTATTAACGGCAACCCTATAAACACCTTAAATTTAAGTAAAGTTTATGTTTTAGCTCAATATAGCTCTGCTTCTGCCAGTGAATTAGTTATTAACGGACTTTCTCCGTATATAGACATTGTACACATTGGTGATTATACCCGAGGAAAAAATGAATTTTCAATAACACTTTACGACAATCCTGACTGTGCTTTTTTACCACCAAATACAGACTGTAACGGAAGTATAAATCCAAATCACACTTGGGCAATGCAACCTTTAGTTGGAAGAAGTGAAAATGCAGAGGGTTTTTCAGACTATACTAATGGTTTAACACCAGATATATCTTTAGATGAAAGCCTATCTAATTTAGGCGTTTTAGGTCAACAAGACGAACCGCTTTTAGCTAGAGCCATACAACACCTAACAGGTAATGGAAGAACAGGAGAAACCTTTACTGAACACAAAATTAAAATATTTGATTACTCAAATAAACACACACCAACTGGTACAAATATGTATTTAGAACCAGATGACGTGCCAATGTTTTAACCAAAACAAAAAGCCTCAAAATAAATTATTTTGAGGCTCTTTTTATTATAATATAAATTTATCTTTTAGTTAAAGTATATTTTAGAAGCTCCAATACCAACGCTAAAGCTTTCAGATAAAGTTCCGCTAGAAACATCATAGACTTTTAATGTGCTCTGTGCTGTAAAACTAGCATCTGCCAAATATAAGTTACCATCTTTTACAGACATACCATAAGCATATCCTGCTTCCACACTAAATAAAGAAGAACTTGGTAAGTTTGTAGCCGCATCTGCTAATCCATAAACTTCATTGTTTAATATATAATAAGCCATTCCATTAGAATAAGACATTAAACTTGGGTGACTACCTGTAGCGAATTCAATTGTAGAAATTACTGAATTATCATTAGTATTTATTCTTGTAAGAGATGCTAAAGTTTCTCCTGTAGCTTGCCAAGATTGTCCACCTTCACTTAAAACTAATAAGTTTCCTTGATTATCTAAAACCATTTCATCAGGAACATCATTTACAGAAATAGTTGCTACGGTTGAGTTTGATGTTGTTATTACAGAAATTTCATTATTAACACCATACCCACCTTTATGAGACACAAATACTTTATCATTATTAGCTAATACTTGTTCTGGTCCTTCACTTACTGGTATAGTAGATGTTACTGTATAAGAGTTTAAGTCTACCACAGCTACATAATCGTCTGTAGTAGTAAATGGATCTGCCCAATCTGATACGTAAGCATTAGAGCCATTAAATCCTATATATCTTGGTGTTGTTAATCCTGTTGCTATTGTTGTAATTAACTCAAAAGTATAACGGTTTACTACTGTTATAGTTCCAGAATCTTGGATGATATAAGCTTTATCACCATTAAAACCAATAGACTGTAAATATACGCCTAGTGTTTCTCCATTTACGTTAAAATAAATATCATTTTCTGAAGTAGAAAAATCGTTAGAAATATAAGATACAGAAGATGGTCCTCCTTCAGCACTTACAATAATTCCGTTTTCGTAATCGCCTAATGGTTCTTGAGGTGTTATTGTTCCGTCATCATCGTTAGAACAAGAAAATAAAAGAGTTAATCCTAATACAGAATAGAGTAATTTTTTCATGAGTTTGTTATTAAAATTTATAGTGTAATTGAATGTTATAATTTCGATTAGGCATAGGTCTAAAAATTACATTTTGATAAGGTGTATCAAATAAGTTATTAATATCTAAACCTAATCTAAGATTATGCGTTTTGTTTTGTATTAATTGATAAGAAGCACCAACATTTCCTATATCATATTTAGGTAAGCTGTATAGTGGACTTAT
>Ga0105235_100655_pt1 | contig 10743 bp, 10 predicted proteins | sample Virmet3819_2500_FD_90059 | JGI IMG/M metagenome (GOLD analysis project Ga0105235, IMG submission 90059) | Marine viral communities from the Southern Atlantic ocean transect to study dissolved organic matter and carbon cycling - metaG 3819_2500 | ecosystem: Environmental > Aquatic > Marine >... | reverse complement strand
TCTCTAATTTGGCAGGAATGATAAGTAGTGCATCCATCAACGTGGCTAAAAACTGATGATACCGGCTTGTATTGCGAACCAGGTGAGTTTTACATTGACCCCATGAATGAAGTAGCAACCGCGCTTGTCACCCACGGGCATGCAGACCACGCACGGGCAGGCCATAACAGCGTGTATGCCAGCCCAGAAACACTGGCAATAATGAAAACTCGCTACGGTGAAGAGATGGCGATTCACCAGCATGCTGTAACGTTAGGAAAAACCATTGAATTTAATGACGTGAAAGTCACGTTTTATCCTGCAGGCCACATTCTTGGGTCTACACAGATCCTAATTGAATATGCGGGCTACCGTGTTGTGGTGTCTGGCGATTACAAGCGTCGACACGACCCAACGTGCCCGCCATTTAAAGTTGTCCCTTGCGATATATTGATTACCGAAGCTACCTTTGGGCTCCCTGTTTTTAAACACCCGCCCATTGAACAGGAAATTGAAAAGCTGCTTCATTCGTTACGGGTTTTTCCCGAGCGATGTCATCTGGTAGGCGCTTACGCGTTAGGTAAATGCCAACGGGTGATACTAGCACTGCGCGAAGCGGGTTACGCCAAGCCAATTTACTTACACGGTGCACAGCTAAAACTGTGCGATTTATACAAGCAATTAGGAATAGATTTGGGTGAGTTAATTCCAGTATCTGAGGTTACGGATAAAAAAACCTTGGCCGGTGAGATAGTCATTGCGCCGCCTTCGGCACTTGCCGACAGATGGTCACGAAGCTTACCTAACGTGCGTCCGGTTGTGGCATCTGGTTGGATGCAAATTCGTGCTCGTGCCAAGCAAAAAAATGCCGAGCTGCCACTTATTATTTCTGATCATTGCGACTGGCCCGAATTGCTAAAAACCATTGAAGAAGTAAACCCCAAAGAAGTGTGGGTAACCCACGGCAGAGAAGATGCCTTGATGTATCAGGCTGAGAAGATGGGGTTCAAAGCAAGGGCGCTTTCCCTTGTGGGTTACGATGAAGAAGAGCAAGGAGGCGATTAGTGGAAGCATTCAGTCATTTACTTGAGCAGCTGTATTTCACGTCTGGAAACAAAGCCAAAGCGCAGCTTATAGCGGACTACATTGCCAATACGCCAGACCCCGACCGTGGATGGGCCATTGCCGCTATGGCAGGCACATTGAGATTCGATTTTTTTAAGCGCAATACAGTCAAAAAGCTCATCACTGAACACAGCGACCCCGCCTTATTTGCTATGAGCTACGATTATGTCGGCGAAGTCAGTGAGACAGTGGCGCATTTGTGGCCATACAGTAAGCCTACGGATTCCCTTCCTAGTCTCACCGAGGTCGTTGAAACCTTCGCGTCGGTGAGTAAGCAAAAAGTCTCTGACACACTTGCCAACTACCTAACAGTGATGACGCCTGCCCAACGCTGGGCGTTACTAAAGCTGGGCACAAGAGGCTTGCGTATAGGCGTGTCAGCTCGCTCTATAAAACAAATACTGGCCGATTATGGCGACAAAGATATCAAAGAAATAGAAACACTTTGGCATGCGGTTCACCCTCCTTACGTTGATATGCTTCGTTGGCTAGAAGGAAAAGCTGAAAAGCCAGAAATCGAAAATGCGGTAACCTTTCACCCGGTCATGCTCTCTCATCCCATTGAAGATAGCGATATTGAGGCATTTACTGAAAACACATGGCAAATTGAAAACAAGTACGACGGCATTCGTGTACAGCTCGTTGTTAAGTCAAGTAAAGCTTTTAATGATAGGTCTATTGACAGTGATACAACCAATGAGGATGATCCCGAAAAAGCACTCTTTTCCCGCACTGGCGATGACATCAGCCACTCATTTCCCGACTTGCTTGAGTCTGTTAGCGGTAACATGGTGTTAGATGGAGAACTGCTGGTTATCCACAACGTGGAACATGACAATAACTTATCTGAAGGCTCAACCGCTCAAGGTATAACTACTGGAAATACAACGAGTGATAAAAGCGACTTACAGGCTTCGTCCATCGTACAGCCGGATGTGGACACCTTTAATGCCCTTCAACAGCGCCTAAATAAAAAGAAACCAAGTAAGGCGCTACAATCGTCTGCACCGGTTGGGCTTATTGTTTACGATGCGTTAGTGCTAGATGGGAAAGACCTGACGGAACAAACGCTGAAAACTCGGCGCCTAGCATTGGAAAGATGGTTCAGCAAAACAGATAACAAACGCCTGTTTTTATCGCAAACCCTCACCGCTACCAGCCCCGAAAGCCTTCGCCAACTGCACACAGACGTTTGCCAAAACCGGGCGGTCGAGGGGCTAATGATAAAACGCCTCGATAGTAAGTACATTCCCGGCAGGCCGAAGGGTAAATGGTTTAAATGGAAGCGCGATCCACTGGTTGTTGATGCTGTCATGATGTACGCCCAGCGCGGGCACGGCAAGCGTTCCAGTTTTTACTCCGATTTCACTTTTGGTACGTGGGAAAACAATCAACTGCTCCCCATTGGTAAAGCATACTCAGGCTTCACCGATGAAGAGCTAAAGAAGCTGGATAACTGGGTAAGACGAAACGCAGTGGGCCGATTTGGCCCCGTGCGGGAAGTAAAAAAAGAACTCGTATTAGAAGTGGCATTCGACGCTGTACACCCTTCATCAAGGCACAAATCAGGGGTTGCACTTCGTTTTCCACGCATACATAGAATTCGTTGGGACAAACCTGCCAACGAAGCTGATACCTTGGCTAACGTAAAAGCGTTAATAGAGAGTTAATACCAGTCCGCATAGATAATTCCCCACTCAGCGAGACTTATCTATACGGATTGGTATAAGCCCGCAAAAACACTTTCTTCGTCATGCAAAATCGCAGAGAATGGCAAGAGACAAATGATTGGGTTTGCAGCCTGAATAAAATAAAACAATAGGAAGTCGCCATGCCTAAGGCTAGTGAAATTAAAAAGAATAACACCGTGGTATTTGACGGAAAAACGTGCATTGTTCGTGATATCGAACGATCTGTTCCCCAAGGCCGTGCTGGTGGCAGTATTTATCGCATGCGTATGTATGACGTGGTAACGGGTGCTAAATACGACGAAACATTTAAAGACTCAGACACATTGGATATGGCAGACCTCACCCGTCGCCCGGCAATGTTTTCTTATATCGACGGTGACGAGTATGTGTTTATGGATAAGGAAGACTACACCCCTTATCACTTGAACAAAGAAAGTATTGAAAACGAAGCCTTGTTCATTAACGAGGAAACTGACGGCATTCAGGTTGTTATCGTTAGCGAAGTGCCGGTTGCCTTGGACTTACCAATGAGTGTTGAGCTTGAAGTGGTTGAGACAGACCCTTCAATTAAAGGCGCATCGGCAACATCACGTACTAAACCAGCCACGCTTTCAACTGGTCTGGTAGTACAGGTACCTGAATATATCAGCACCGGTGAATGGATTAAGGTCAACACTGAAGAACGCAAGTTTCAAAGCAGAGCAGATAAGCACTAGGCTCAATTAATGCAGTTAGCTCAATAGCCTGGCACTTTTAATATCGCTGTTGCTAGCACTTAGAAATAAAAGAGGGTTCAGTTTGACGTGAACCCTCTTTTATAACAGCCTGATAAATAAGTTATTTAGCGATATTAGCCTGTGTAGGCAAAGCACTAAATGCGCCGTACTGAGTAACCGTGTAAGCACCGCAGCGAATAGCAAATTCAGTGGCTTCACTTACGTTTTCAAAGTTTTCTGCCCATGCATCAAATTCATCGGCATTTTTTACTTTAGTAGAAAGGAAGTACAGGAAACCACCAATAAACGAGTCACCTGCTGCTGTGGTGTCTTTAACATCCATTTTTGGTGATGCTAGCGTGCCGCTAAACGACTTAGTGATATAGTGGATTGGCTCACCGCCATCAGTAACCAGCACCACTTTTACCCCACTTTCCAACCATTGCTGTACTTTTGTGTCGGCATTTTCTTCGCCATAAAGCTCTGCGAGCTCTTCACGACTTGCTTTTAGAATAGACACTTTCTTCGCCGCTTCGTCTATGCGCGTTGGCGCGTTGGCAGTGTCATCCCAAAACGCTGGGCGATAATTGATATCCAAGCACACCATCATGCCGTTTTCCTTCGCCTTGTTTAAGATAAACTCAGTACCAGGAATAAGCTCAGGGCCTGAAATTGAACCCGAACAGAAGTGAAGCACAGTATTTTTATCGCAATCGATGGTCGATAAATCTTGCTCTGAAATGTGCTTGTGTGCTGCATTATCGACGTAAAAGTCGAACGAGCGCTCGCCGTTTTCATCTAAATTAACAAATGCTAACGCGGTATTACCTTCTTGTGTTGTCCACACGAAATCTGTATTAACGTTGTAGTGCTCAAGCATTTCTTTAAGGAATGCGCCAAAAGTATCGTCGCCAACTTTTGATACCATTGCACTCTTACCACCGAGCTGAGCAACGGCAACAGCAACGTTTGCAGGTGCACCACCTGCATAAGGTTGAAAAGGTTTCATAGCTGGTATATTGCCATCTTTGGGCGCCGCACCTTGGCTTAACATATCAATAAGCACTTCACCTAAACATAAAATTTTCATACCAGCCTCGCTCAACAAAGTTCAAAATAGACGTTTAAATTTATGCCAAAAACACAAAGTTAACGAATCGTTAAATAATTGGGGCATAGTATTGTCGAAAGAAACAATTAAATCAACCCAATTGATTTAAAATCATCCTAAAGAATTGTAGGATAAGCTTGCGTAATTTTAGACCAGTCTAAAATAGACACCCAGAAGCACGCGCTACGTTAATTCTTAAATTTGATACACGGCTAGCTTGTTATTAAACTCTAGTCTCTTTTAATGGACAGATTGTAATTACATTGAATATTGAAACGGCTTTTCACCTGCCATCCCAAAGGATGCCTTTACTACTTGATGCGCGCTCAACTAATGAACGGGAAATCCTTACGCTCATTCGTCAGCGTATTGCTTTACCCAAGGCTGAAATCGCTCAATTAACCGGTTTGTCCGCGCAATCCGCTACGGTAATCATTAAAAAGCTAGAAGCCGATGGTTTAGTAAAACGCTTAAAGCCTATTAAAGGTGGTGTAGGTCAGCCAAAGGTTCCTTTTGGCATTAACGCTAATGGTGCATTTGGCGTCGGCCTCAAAGTGGGACGTCGTAGCTTCGACATGACACTGCTTGACTTAAAAGGCAATGTAAAAGCAACACTTCACGAGAAGTCTGACTATCCAACGGTTAGCAATTTACTTAATTTCGCAAAGCGTGCCTTCAACGTGCTCATTAAGAATCTTGATACCGACCAACAACGCCTTGTTAGGGGTCTAGGCGTAGCCATGCCCTTCGAGATTTGGAGTTGGGCAGAGGAGGCTGGAGCTCCGAAAAATGAATTGGAAGAGTGGAGAGAATTCGATCCTCAAAGCGCCCTTGAAGGCCTCCTCAACTTACCGGTATTTATTAAAAATGACGCTGGAGCGGCGTGCAGCGCCGAAATGTCTTTCGGAAATCCTAAACGTTACGAAAGCTTCTTATATATTTTCGTTGGCACCTTCTTAGGTGGTGGTCTTGTCTTGAATAACCAGCTGATAAACGGAAAAACGGGCAATGCAGGCGCTATTGGCTCTTTACCATTTTTTAGCGGCACGTCGCAGCGCCAGTTGATTACTCAATCTTCGCTCTATTTGTTAGAACGGGCACTCGTAGACGCTGGGCAAAACGGCAAGCATATTTATGAATCGCCTTCACACTGGTCGTGCGACGAGGGCATTGTTGACTATTGGCTTTCTGAAACCGCCAAGGGATTAGCATTTGCAGCTCAATGCGCAATGAGCCTTTTGGATGTAGAGGGTGTAATTATAGATGGTGCTGTCCCTAATGACGTCAAGGAATCCTTGGTTGAAAAAACCAAAGGGGCGATGGAGCACCTTGATATGCGGGGGCTTTCAAAGATACAAGTGAGTCCTGGCCTTGTAGGCGCAAAAGCGCAATCTATAGGCAGTGCAAACTTAGCGCTCCAAGCAAACTATTACTAATCATCTAAGAGTTCAAGACAGCGTTGGGGGCGGTATACCAGTGAGAGAAAAGCACATTACAATTCTAGATGGCGGCATGGGGCGCGAGTTAAAAAGAATAGGTGCGCCTTTTAGACAACCCGAATGGTCTGCTTTAGCGCTGATGCAAACGCCAGAATTAGTCCGAGAGGTTCATGCTCATTTTCTTGAAGCAGGTGCCAGCGTCATTACAACCAATGCATATGCACTAGTACCCTTTCATATTGGCGAGAAAACATTTAACGAGCAAGCATTTAAACTAGCCGAGACCGCTGCCAGACTAGCAAGAGAAGCCGTCACCGCTCAGCAGGCAAAGCAAGCCAGCAAATTAACCGTGGCGGGGTGCATTCCACCGGCGTTTGGCTCTTATCGTCCAGATTTGTTTGATGCCAGTCGACTAAGTGAAATACTTTCACCACTTATCGATGCCCAAGCTCCCTATATCGATATTTGGTTAATTGAAACGGCCAGCTCCGTGGAGGAAGCAGAGGCAGTGGTATCACTTATCAAAACCCTTTCTTCCCGTCCTATTTGGCTGTCGTTTTCATTGCAAAATCGCGCTTCACCAGATGAGCCGTTAACTCTACGCTCTGGCGAGCCCCTTTCAGATATCGCTTACCTATTATCTCATGTCGACAGCGTGCTTTTTAACTGCTCACAGCCCGAGGAAATGGAAAGCGCAATCACTATTACACGCCAGATGAACGCTACCATTACCACTGGCGCTTACGCCAATAGCTTTTCAGAAAGAAAGCGTAGCCATGAAGCAAATGCGCTTCTCTCTGAACTGCGTGATGACGTCACACCCGAACGCTACTTAGATTATGTTCAAACGTGGATAGCGGCAGGCGCGGATATCGTGGGAGGATGTTGCGGTATTGGACCCGAGCATATAAAAACCATAAGCGCGTTCGTAGGAAAATAAACGCGCTTAAACCGCAGTATGATTAGTCTCTTCAAATAAGCAGGAGCGAGAGAGCCTACCTAGTCACGACGTTTTTAGCCCCTCTAAGCAGCGCCTCTTTATCTATCTTATTAGGCACTTCTACGCCACGTCGCGCTGCTGGCCTTGCTTCAATGCTGTTCTTCCAGCGAATGAGATTATCCAAGCCTTCAATGCTAACACCTGACCATTCGTAAGTACGCACCCAGCACCAGTTAGCCATGTCAGCAATACTGTAGTTGTCTACTAAGTATTCACGATCCTCTAGCCTGCCATCGAGCACGGTGAACAGACGTCGAACTTCGTTTTGGTATCGCTCGATAGCAACAGGGATTTTTTCTTCTAAGTACCGATGAAATACGTTCGCCTGCCCCATCATAGGGCCAATTCCACCCATCTGAAACATTAGCCACTGGATAACCTGGCTTTTACCCTTAGCATCACTCGGCAAGAACATTCCGGTCTTTTCAGCGAGATAAATCATAATGGCGCCAGACTCGAAAACAACGTGGCCATCGGCTTTTCTATCTACGATAACGGGTATACGTCCATTCGGGTTCATGGCTAAAAACTCAGGGGTTTTCTGCTCGCCTTTCATTAAATTAACCGTATGAGCGGTGTATTCAAGACCCATCTCTTCTAAAGCCACCGACGCTTTCCAGCCATTGGGCGTTGCCGCAGTATATAAATCTATCATTAGGCTTTTGCACTCGCTCTGCTGCTCACCGCGTCGTACCAGCGGGCTAAATTAACATGCTCTTCACTCATACGTATTTTTACAACTCGGGCAAAATCCATAGCACATAACGCCGTTATATCGGCAATAGAAAAAGCATCTCCCGCTATGTATTCTTTTACAGCAAGTCGGCGCTCTAAAATATTGAGATATTTAGACGCATTTATACCCGCCTCTTTGCCATACTCTGGTACCGGCGTCATGCGGTCTTTAAAATAACCCGTAGTATGTTGGAAGCACATACCAATTTGCATCATAAACGCAAGCTCTACCTGCCGCTGCCACATTGATATCGTGGCTTTTTCAATTGGCGTTGTTCCCATTAACGGCGGCTCTGGCTGAAGCGCTTCAAAATAAGTACAAATGGCATCGGTTTCAGCAATACACGTGCCGTCATCGAGCTCTAAAATAGGAATTTTACCCAGCGGGTTTTTAGCCCGCATTTCTGCACTTAAATTTTCCCCTTTCTGAATGTCGACTTGAACATAGTCAACATCAATGCCTTTTTCGGCTAAGAACATACGTACTCGGCGTGGGTTAGGAGCGGTCTTCGTTTCATAGATTTTCATAGTGATATGACTAGCCTCGCGAAATAACAATGGAAATTTCGGTAGAAATAACGTTGAAATTAACGGTGTAAGTTAATAAACAAAATCTAGATTAGTAAGAGTATTGCACGCTTTCAAATCACTTCGTATAGCGGTGACACTATTCAGCGTTTTTATGGTCTTACCATACCATTGCTCGCTCACTGTGCTTTGTATCTGCTTGCCTTGTCATCGCGCTGTAAGCACCTTAAGACGTTTAATCTCGTTCGCAGTGAAGTGCTGCCTTTGGTATTCCGTAAGCGACTCACTCATCGTCTCAGGTGAAAGCCCTTGCTCCATCAACCCATCCCTAAAACGTGTGTATGCTTCTACTTTTGCCTGCCAATGAGCTCGCTCTTCCCACGTTTTCGCAAAGCGCTGGGCGACCTGTGTTCCAAATTCAGCAGCCACAGCATTGAAGCGATCATTTACATTACTATACGTGTTTTTAATTTCATTGATGCGGTGCATATTCAATGTAGGTTGAAAGGCGTTGCGCTCAGCGGGATTTCCCGCCTTCAGGGCGTCTACTATAAGCGCTTTTCTCTCTTCTTTTGAAAGCGTGTCTTCCTGAGCAATGCTCAATCTTGCCAATGCCGCTTCGTCGACTTGTGCCTCTTGACTGAATAAGTAGTGATATTCGTTGTCGGTAAAATACCTACGCCGTATGTTTTCTCGCTCATCTAACTTAAAGGTTACATCTCGTAAATTGTGCGCGGACAGGTCTATCTCTAATTCCACAGACGATAGCGCCACCTTATAATCAACGTAGCGAGAAAATAAATCTGCTGCTGTATGGGCAGACTCCTCTGTATATTTCGATATAGTATGGTTCGAATAGTCAAGTTTAACCACATGGGGGAGTTCGGAGGTTCGCTCGAATATAAAGCGGTCGAAGATGTCTTTTGTTGTGTAATCTAAGATGAAGACTTCAAGGCTAGTATCAGTTGAATCAGTCTTATATTCAGAAATATAGTTTGTCGCGTGAACGCCTGAATCGTCTTGTTGGCTCGCCCTTTCTTTGTCGAACTCGTCTTCACCTTTAAGGTTATCTTTTGCATTCGGCAAAGTCGCGCCCGTTTCTGACACGATAAAGTCTGAGTTGATATAGTAGAGAACGCCAACGATAAGGAGAGCACTCAGCCCTCCTGCGGTGATAAAACGCCAATTCAAGGTATATACCTCATTAAAGGCCTAGGCCTTTGAGACGGTTTGCTTGACGAACAAAAACATCAACGGGGTTGGTTTCAAACCAATGTGTGATGCCGAAGCTCTGATTGACCTCATCAAGATGATTCATCTTGTAGTTATCTTTGAGCACTTTACCTAAATGTGAACTGCAGGTTGAGACCAATCCATCGTTTGGCTCTTTAAACGCAGTGCCAGTTATCGCCAAAAATGGATCTACAACATCTAACGCATTAGTGTAAGTTTTTCCGCCGCTCCACGAGAAATAATAAACACCGTTTTCAGCGAGCATTTTGCCATCGTTACGACAATATGCCGTTGGCATCCCTTCTGGGTATTGCTGATTAAAGGCCACTGAACCAGCAGTTGAGAGTGAATTAAGGGCGGCAATTGAATCGGTAGGCTTGTCTCTTGGGTCTGAGCCCGAAGCAATTTCGATAATATTGGCAAATGCATCGACGACAAGCCCAGTTGCACCTTCACCAACAGAGCCCTCTGAAAAGGCATCTCGCAATTGGTCGGCTACTTTACTTCCCCAGTTCACACCTGCTACCGAACTTACCGAGGCAACTTTTTCAGGGGCGACACTGGCAGCGTAACGCGCTGTTGGTCCCCCATGGCTGTGACCAATTAGATTTACTTTGTCAGCACCAGACAATGCTAAAACTTCATCGATGTATTCTAACAGCTGTTCGCCGCGCACTTCCGTAGAATTAGCTGGTGAGACTTCGGCAATATAAACCACAGCGCCGTTTCGGCTTAGTTTATGCGGAACCTTGTAGAAATAATCGACAAATAAAATATCTTCAAACCCAAATAATCCGTGAACAAGTACAATTGGGTGTTTAGTTTTTGCGTATGTGCTTGAATGCGCTTGTCCAGAAAAGCCTACAAACAAGCAGAGCAACGTCAATATAGCCGCGAAGGTGCTTTTTCTCGTTTGATTTAGTCGCGTGTGGTTGGTTCGTGTTTGGATTATTCGTGTGTATTTGCTTCGTGTCATAGTGTGTGCCCCATAATTTTGGTAAATACCTGGTCTGTGGTCAGACCTTTGTTATGATTATGTAAACACAATGTAAAGATCAAGCTTTACTAACAACTTTTAATAAAGCGCTCCCGCAAATACACGTCATTTCTAGCCATGCCGTCTAGACAATAGTTTGCGAATTCAGTTAGCTAGCGCTAGCTATTGGGTATGCCTCATAATACCATT
>Ga0105235_100654_pt1 | contig 10749 bp, 11 predicted proteins | sample Virmet3819_2500_FD_90059 | JGI IMG/M metagenome (GOLD analysis project Ga0105235, IMG submission 90059) | Marine viral communities from the Southern Atlantic ocean transect to study dissolved organic matter and carbon cycling - metaG 3819_2500 | ecosystem: Environmental > Aquatic > Marine >... | reverse complement strand
TAAGTGTAGTTATTGCAACTACGCCTTGGCTATTCACTACCTTTAGTTATGCCGCCGCCGCATATTTACTGTACCTTGCGTTTGGTGCGCTTAGAAGCGGGCCTGTGAAGCAAGAACAGGCCGTTAACGCTGAAAAGAAAACATCCCAAATATCGGTAAAGCGCGCGGTTTGGATGGGCTTTTTGACGAACGGCCTTAATCCGAAAGCAACGCTGTTCTTCCTGTCGCTGTTTACCGCTATCATCAGTATTGATACTCCCTTTAGCGTAAAATTGGGCTACGGTATCTATTTAGCATTTGCTACTGGGTTATGGTTTTGTTTCCTTTCCTATCTACTTAGCACTAGCAAAGTGGCTGAACTTATAGGTAAGAAGGGTTATTGGATAGACCGTGCTATGGGCGTGCTATTGGTCGGTTTGGCAGCAAAGTTAGTACTAGGTTAACGTTTGTTTACCATACAAACAGGCATTTGTTTTTGTGAATTGGTATAATCGCGCCGATTTTTCAAAAATATAAGAGAGTTGTGTGAAAGACGTAAACCCTGACCGCATAAACAATACGTTGTCTAAACAGTATCGCTTCGATGCCATGGGTCTCTTGCGCCGCGCTGCCGGTTTAACCAAAGCAAACTTTTCATCATTGCTGCAGGGAAGTGTTGTTCTATTTTTGACGTTTGTCGTGTTAGGTGTATTTGCTCAACAGTACATCACAATAAATGACGACGGGAGCTACGTATTCGAGCATCAGTCGATCATTGAAATTGTTGCAATCTGCATCGTTGCCCCGCTGTTGACGGGGTTGTATATGATGGGCGTTTTTGTTGCCCGTGGCACGAAAACTTCAGTATTTACCGTATTCCAGTTTTTCCCTCTGATATTTTTGCTGGCGCTAACCCAGCTAGTAAACAGTATTCTTGTTCAGCTAGGTTTGGTGCTGCTTATTATACCAGGCGTGTACTTTTATTTAGCGTCGTCTTTTTCACTTATGTTAGTTGCCGACAGAAAGCTAACGCCAATTAGCGCGATCATTCTCTCGTGCCGCGTATTTAACGCATACTGGGCTCAAATAGCCAGCATATTCGGTGTGTTTCTTCTATTGTTTGCGTCGGTGCCGCTAACGTTAGGTTTTTCTCTTATTTGGGTATTACCCTTTTATTTTTGTATGATGGGCTTGCTCTATCAGGAACTGATTGGTGAGCAAGGAGTAAGCACGGAAGCATCTGAAAACGATGTGAATGAGTCTAGCTTCGATGCATAAACGAGAAACCTTCAAAATTGTTCTCATAACCTTAGGTGTACTGGCGGTTATCGTCATTAACGCCATTATTTTTACTGAGGACGAACCGGATATTTTAGATATACCGCAAACGGTAGAAGCTAAAAAACCGGTGCCTAATTTTTCTACTTATACCGATGTAAAAGAGAAAAAAGAGGCATTCTTTAACTATTTGCGCCCTGAAGTAGAGAAGCAAAATGCCTACCTGCTTACGCTAAGGCATTACGTACAAACCCTATATAGAAAGGCGTTAGCTAACGAGTCGCTCTCTGAAGAAGATATGGCGAGACTTGAATGGCTTGAAGAAGAATATCGAGTTAAGCCAACACAGCCGCTTAAAACGAAATTGCTGGCGCTGCTACAAAAAATTGATGTTTTACCAGCCGAACTTGTACTTGTTCAGGCTGCAAACGAGTCGGCTTGGGGAACCAGTCGCTTTGCGAGAAAAGGCTATAACTTTTTTGGGTTGTGGTGCTTTTCTAAAGGGTGTGGCTTTGTTCCAAATCGTCGAAACGATGGGGCGTCTCACGAAGTAGCCAAGTTTGATAGCCTGTCCCGGGCAACGTACACCTATATGCGAAATTTAAACCGCCACGATGCGTACGCGGATTTACGTGAGATTCGCAGTAGACTGCGCGCTAATCAAATACCCATTACTGGTGTGGCGCTCGCTGAAGGGCTTATGAATTATTCTGAACGTGGAGCCGCTTATGTTGAAGAGCTTCAAACTATGATCCAATTTAACGAGGAGTTTTTATCCGAATGATACGCGCGGCCTTATTTTTTGCTTCATCACTATTTGTGGGTGTAGCTAGTACAAACGTTGCTGCTGAAACGATAGATGTAGAGTACAGCCGTTTTTATAGCCATGTTAAAAAGCTAGATAACGAGGATACTCAAGCTCTGCAGTTTGCTTTTGGATTTGTCCGTGTAGGTGAGGGGCGTTTGTGCGAAGTGAACGGAGCGTCTATCGTTACTGACAAGAAAACCATGCCGCTTACGGTAAGTGAAGAAGAGCGTTTTACTGTGCCAACTGAAAAAGCCCTGAAGCTTGCCAATGCACTGGTTCGCATTGATTTGAACGAACGCGCAAATGTTTGTGATATGTCGGTTCAATTAGAAACGAAGCCAGAGTATTTAAAGCAGCACTACACCAAAGAAGACCTAACATTTCTGTATGCTCAGTATGAGGCGTTCTTTAATGAAATGGGAAGCTTCTTGTCTTTCATGATGCCTTCAGTAAAGGGCTTGATGATTCAGTTTGATGACAAGAATCTAGATTTCATCACACCACAAGGTGTGCAAATCAATAATGGTGTGTTGCATTTAGATCAAGCGTGGATCAACGACGCAAAAGGCTTAACGCTGCCTCATGCGCCGTTACGTGTCACTGCTATGGCTTCAAGTTAAGCGCTTGTTATGTTCGCGATTAGGTAAGTAGCTGATACCTAATTTGCTCTGCTAGACGCGCGATGGTTTCTTCACCCTTCGCGCACAGCTCTTCGGCTCTATGGAATTCCATAATGCCCACATCGGTAAGCTGAGGCTCAATAAGAATGTCTGGCGGATCGCCCGCTAGTCTTGAGCGAGTAACGCGTGCTTGAAGAATCTCAAGTGAACTGCTCATCACGCTCATGATCCCAGGCGGGTTCCGTTTGTTCACCTTAGCTGGCACTTCGGTGAACTCTTCTTCCACTTTTTCAATTACTTCTGAAGCAATACCTTCTTCAGTTTTTACACCTTCAGCCGACGCTTTTTTATCTTTTTCGCCTTTCTTATCTAATGCTTTGTCATCTTTACTGTCGGGTGAAAACCATTGACGCAGTACATTTTGACTTTTCGTAAAGAAATCCTCAGTTTTGCGCTGGTTTTCTTCATGATCCTGCCTCAACTTTTCAAGACGAAGTGGTCGGAAGTCGGCATTAAGATTAACCGCAATAACAAAATCGGCGCCTAATTGACGACACAAGTTAACCGGAACAGGGTTAACAACGGCACCATCTACCAGCCAGCGATCACCATGCGCTACGGGCGCAAAAAGTGCGGGAATAGCGCAAGACGCTTGAATGGTGTCTCCGATGGGACCAGAGTTAAACACCACTTCGCGGCCGGTATAAAGGTCGGTGGCCACAGCTGCAAACGGCTTAAGCATATCTTCATAAGTGGATTCGCAAAACTCACTGGCTAACTTGTCGAAAACTTTCTGTCCGCTTGCAATGCCACCTCGTCTAAGACCAACGCCCATCAACGCGAGTACTTGCCAGTCGCTAAGCGAACAGGCCCACTCTTTTAAACCTTCAAGCTTTCCACTTGCATAGGCAGCACCAACATAAGCACCAATAGAGCAACCCGCCACCACGTCAATTTTAACGCCTAGCTTTTCCAGTGCTTCAATTATACCAATGTGAGTCCAGCCCCTCGCGGCACCGGCACCTAACGCAAGTCCAATTTTCATTTACTTCGGTTCCATGATGTTAACTACTTCAATAGCGTTGTCTTCATCGCTGAAGTTTGCGCTATTTTCAGTATTAAAAGTGGGTTGGTCAAATCCAATGTCACCATCCTCCACAGGCCCATCTTGAGTCGTGATCGCCTTAAAGTCATACAAATTACTGTCTACTAAATGTGAAGGCGCCACATTTTGGAGAGCACGGAACATCGACTCTATACGACCTGGGAAGCGACGGTTCCAGTCTTGAAGCATAGCCTTTATGTTTTGGCGCTGTAAGTTCTCTTGTGACCCGCAAAGATTACAAGGAATAATTGGGAACTCAGCGGCTTGAGAATATTTCTCGATGTCTTTTTCTGTGCAGTACGCCAATGGACGAATAACGATATGTTCACCATTGTCGCTGACCAGTTTTGGCGGCATGGACTTAAGTTTGCCACCATGGAACATGTTGAGGAAAAACGTTTCTAGCATGTCGTCGCGGTGGTGGCCTAACGCAATTTTAGTAGCACCCAGTTCTTTTGCTGTGCGATACAAAATACCACGGCGCAAGCGAGAACAAAGCGAGCAGGTCGTTTTTCCCTCTGGAATTTTGTCTTTAACAATAGAGTAGGTGTCTTCTTCTACAATTTTGTAATCAACACCAATGCTTTCTAAATATTCAGGCAAGATATGTTCTGGGAAACCAGGCTGCTTTTGGTCAAGATTAACCGCAACGATATCAAAATGAATAGGCGCAATCTTCTTTAAAAACAATAGAATATCAAGCATGGTATAGCTGTCTTTACCGCCAGATAAACACACCATAACTTTGTCGTTGTTTTCAATCATGTCGAAATCACCTATGGCTTTACCCACATTGCGGCGAAGACGTTTCTGAAGTTTGTTGAAGTTGTACTTTTGCTTACTTTGCGCAGCGTTTAAGGGCGACGCGTCAGCACTGCTTGTGCCTAAACTCATAATTAACTAGCTTGGTTTGTGATAAAGCGGCCATTATACAATAAAGCGCCTTTTTTAGACCATGCTTGTGTGGTTAAATTTGCAGAGTAGCAAAAAGTGCTGCCGCAGTTTAGCGGCAAACACTCTTCTATAAGTTAGCTAGGGTGGGACTAAACGGATAACGGAGAAACAAATCCATCTGGTTTAATAGCAAGTACATCACAATTTAGCTCGTCAATAACATGCTCGGCAGTATTGCCAATAAGGGCTGCTGAAATGCCCACCCGGCCAACGGTACCGATGACCACAAGTTCTGCGTCCAGTGCTTTCGCCACTTGAGGGATGACTTTTTCTGGCAGTCCCTCTCTAACCACGCATTTATCTTCCGGAATGCCGTATTTTAACGCGTGACTTCGCATTTCTTTTAAATGGTGATTTTTCACGGCATCGTGATAGGTATCAGGGTCAAACTCTGGAACTTCAATGGCAATGTTAAGGGGAGTAGAAGGGTAGCTGTTCACCAAATTAACGCTACCTTTTAAAAGAGATGCGTAATCGTTAGCTATGACAGTCAGTTTGTCATTAAGTGCAGCGTGCTCGTCATCTTCACTTCCAACGTTCACTGCAGCAATGATCTCACCACCTTCAGGCCAGCCATGCTCTTTTACTAATAACACGGGGCGAGGGCATTTTCGCATTAAATGCCAATCTGTAGGTGTAAATATAACAGAGGCAAGATCGTCATGTTTCTTGGTTGCCTTTACTACTAAATCGATTTGATTATTCAGCGTGTAGTAGATGATAGATTCATACGAGCGGTTGTTCCACTCAACAACAATATCGGTTTCTGTGAAACCCTGCTCTTGCAGGTGTGTTGCAAGCCACTTAGCATGCTCTTTAGTGACAGCATCGCGCATGGCTTCTCGTTCATCAGGGCTTAGCATGGTAGTCATATCGTAAGACAAGTCGTATACGACCATCATAGCGGTGACTGAGGCGCCCGTTTTTGAAGCAAGTTCATAGGCGCGACTAAGCGCAGGTTGGTTATCGCGCTCGGCATCTACCACGGCAAGAATTCGTTTACATTCAATCATAACGTCCCCTTAGTACGAAGCTGTGTAGCGGCTGTCGAAATCGAAGCTCTTTAACAGTTATTCATACTAACTATAAACGACATTAAGAAAAACGTAAGTTGTTTTAGATCAAGAATTTTAGCCGTTACATACCGCGCTAGGGCCATTTAGTGCCGCGAGTTTGGTATTTAGACGGTCGAAATCCAATATGGTAATAAGTTTGCCGTCTACTTTAATAATGTTGTCTTTCTGAAAGCGGCTTAGAAGACGACTGATGGTTTCAATGGTCAATCCTAAATAGTTTCCGATTTCATTACGCGTCATCGTCAGATGGAATTCTCTGTGCGAGAAGCCTCGCTCTTCAAAGCGTTGCGACAGGTGTGAAATGAAGTACAGCAAGCGCTCTTCGGCGGTGCGTTTGTTTAAAAGCATGATCATATCATGATCTTGTTTTATCTCTGCACTCATAAAGCTCATGATTTGATGGCGAAGTTTTGGAAATTGTACCGACATTTCATCAAGAGTTTCGTAGGGAAGCTCACAAACCATGGCTGTTTCTAACGCAGACGTGTAGCTTTGGTGTTTGTTCTCTCTTAATGCATCAAAGCCGATAATGTCACCAGGAAAGTGGAAGCTGGTAATCTGTTCTTCACCTTCGGTATTGGTCACAAAGGATTTAAATGAACCTGTTCTCACTGCAAATAGCGAACGAAATTTATCGCCGGTTTGAATTAGCGTATCGCCCTTATGAAGCGGCTTTTTACGTTCAATAATATCGTCAAGAGATTCAATTTCTGTTTTGTTCAGCGCCACAGGTAAACACAGGTGGCTGAAACTACAGTTTTGACAGTGAATAGAAAATTGGCTTCCTTTGCTCATAATGCATGCTCTTTTAAAGAATACCCCACCATAATACACCGAATTTTAAATGATTGCCCCATAAATAAGATAAGCTGCATATATGGCCATTATTATGGCAATAACTTGTCTAAAATAGGTGTGCTGAAAACTTCGAATAAGATACTGACTACCAGCACTAGCGGCGAGTAAGGTGGGCAGAGTACCTAAACCAAAGAAAAACATAAGAGCTGCGCCTTCAACTGCAGTTCCTGCCGCTAACGACCATGTTAGTGTTGAATACACTAAGCCACAAGGCAGCCAGCCCCAAATGAATCCGTAAGGTATTGCGCTAAAAGGGGTTTTAAACGGCAAAAAACGTTTTGATAAAGGTTGTAGATTGGAAAATAGGCCTTTACCTGCATTTTCCAGCACTGTTAATCCTGTCCACCATTTGCCCAAATAACAGGCCAGTAGAAATAACATAATGCCGCTAAGTAAAGACAGCGCATAATTGGCAAGCGGTATGTAGTCTGCGGCGATTTTACCAAGAGCCCCGGTTAAGGCGCCAGCCAACGTATAGCTAGTTATGCGACCTATATTGTAGGCAAGGGTATAGGGCACAGCTGAAGCGCCTTTTGGAGATACCATTCTAAGCGCTGCAACTATTCCACCACACATGCCCACACAGTGAACACCGCCAGCTAAGCCTATAAGAAATGCAGAGAAGTAATTAATCTCTGCCATGAGGCGCTTGGCTTTTATCTATTTTACTTTCTTGAAGTTGCTTGCGTTGCTCAGCAAGCTTTTTCTCTTCAGGAGGAAGGTCATCGTCAAATAGAATACTGTACCCCTGACGGTCTAGATCCTCGAATTGATTAGTTTTCACCGCCCAAAAGAATATCACGATAGCGACAGCGACTATGATAATGGCGATTGGAATTAATACGTAAATAATACTCATGCTATTTGCTCAAAAGTCGCGTTGAGTTTGTGACTACAATAATACTGCTTAACGACATACCAACAACAGCCATCCACGGTGAAAGTAGGCCAGACACGGCGAAAGGCAGAATCAAAACGTTGTAACCTACCGACCATCCTATATTTTGTCTAATTTTTTGCTTCACTTGGTGTGCGGTTTTAATCAGTTCAGGTACAGAAAGTAGCTGATCGCCAAGTAATATGACATCAGCAGCAGTTTTAGCAACGTCTGTAGCATTGCCTACTGCGATAGCCACATCCGCACTGGCGAGCACAGGCGCATCATTAATGCCATCACCCATCATCATTACTTTTGCCCCCGATTGCTGCATAACCTGTACAGCATCGTATTTCTGTTCTGGTGTAAGCCCACCTTTAGCTGTTGATATTGGCAAGGAAGCGGTAAGAGCGTCCACGTTTTGTTGTGTATCGCCACTTAATACTGCAAGGGTGTGACTTTTTGCCAGAATATTTAAGGTCTCTTGAGTATCCTCTCGCAACGTGTCGCTTACCTCAAACGCCGCCATAATACGGCCCTTCACGGTGAGAAAGACATTGGCTGACGGATAATCTTTAAGAAACTTTTGTTGTGATTCGTGGACACAAAATTGGGCAGAGCCCATTGAAAATAAGGTGTCGTTAATTTCACCGCTAATGCCGCCTCCTGGCGTCACGGTAAAATTAACCACATTGTGGATAGTAGGTCTGCTGGAGGCATTATCCGTACCATGGATGTTACTATCGCCGAGGGTTTTATTGGAGCTAAAGGCTTTATTGTGGCTAAAGGCTTTTGCAATTGGGTGTTCAGAGCGCGACTCTAGAGCACGGGTAATCGAAAGTGCACTGTCACTGTCTACACCGTCAGCATACCAGGCATTTGAAATGGTAAATTTGCCTTGTGTAAGCGTACCGGTTTTATCCAGTGCGATGGTGTCGATATCAGTGATTTGTTCGAGCGCATCGGCGCGTTTAAGCAAAATACCTTGCTTGTTTAACTTCGCCATAGCGCAGGTTAACGCTGATGGTGTAGCCAACCCTAATGCGCAAGGGCAGGTTGCTACCAATACTGATATGGTGATCCAAAACGCGTCGTCGCTCCCCTGGTATGCCCAAAACCCATAAGTTAAGGCAGAAATCAGCAAGACAGCTGTCACAAAATATCGAGAAAAGTTATCAGCTATTTGTGCCGCTTTAGGCTTATTCGCCATAGCACTTGCTTGCAGCCTTACAATTTGATTTACCAGCGCATTTTTGAGAGTTTGTGTCACTTTAATGGTCAGGCTGCCGTCTTGACATACAGTACCACCATAAACGGTGCTATTGTTTGACTTGCGCACCGGGTTAAACTCACCGGTAAGCATAGATTCGTCAACCGCTGCGTTCCCTTCGGTCACCACCCCATCAATGGGGATCGTTTCACCAGGCTTAACCAGCACCACATCGTCAATTTTTAACTGCTTTGCAAGACACTCGGTAAGGCTGCCTTCAGGCAGTAATTTGGTGGCTGAAACGGGTACATACTGCATCATATTGGCAGAGATCTGTGCGGCGCGATGACGGCTACGATGTTCTAAAAAGCGGCTAAGTAACAGCAGGAAAATGAACATACAAATAGATTCAAAATACACTTCGCCTTGCTCTAATACTGTAGAGCGAATTCCTGCAATGTAAGTACCGAATATGGCGAGCGTAACGGGTACATCCATATTAACCGTTTTGGCGCTTAGCGCTTTTGCGGCGCCCACATAAAAGGTGCTGCCTGAATACAGCACCACAGGTGTAGTAAGCGTAAGGGCAACCCAGTAAAAATACTGTCGGGTTTCTAATTCAATAGCGCCAAACCAGTCAAAATACAGCCCCGTCATCAGCATCATCACCTGCATAGTCATAATGCCTGCTAGGCCTAGCTTTTTCAGAAAGGTCTTTTGTTCGCGTTTATAACTGGCTTCGTGTTCGTCGGGGTGAAATGGCGACCCAACATAACCAATGCGTTTTAGTGTAGAAAGAATCTGACTAAGCTTGATTTGAAAAGGTGACCAAGTAACTAAAGCGCGGCGCTCTTGGACGTTTACCGCGACTTGCTTTATCCCTTCTACTTTTGACAACTGCTTTTCGATAAGCCATCCACACGCAGCGCACGTGATACCTTCAAGGGTTAATTGAATCTGCTTATCTTGCCCCTCATCAAAAACGAATTCTTCTTGAAGAGCAGGGTCGTCATACACTTTGAGTTTGTCGAGTGTCTCTAGAATGCCATCGTCAGATTTTTGCGCTGGTTCGGTTCTAAACTGGTAATAATCTTCAAGACCGTTGGTTACGATGGCTTCGGCCACGGCTAAACATCCAGGGCAACACATGTCGCGTTGCTGCCCTAATATGACGGTAGTAAATTTTCCATCGTCGGAGCCCGCAATAGGCAAGCCGCAATGGTAACAGTCGTGCTTGGCCATTATGGATTGAATTTCATTTTGCCAGAGTGGGGCAGATAGATGGTATTCTGAATTTTCCAGCTATCATCAATAGGGGTTAGCGATACGCGCCATTTACCATCAAGATCTTCTTCGACAAAACCGCGATAAATACCCTTAGCATCGCGGCTTAATAAAACGCTGACATCACGCTCTTCAAGCGTTACGTGATAAAAACTTAGTTTAACCGCATTACCTTCTTGTGGAATACCTGAATGAAACTCTAGCGCTATGCTGCCATCTTCAATGGTTAAATCGGTAGTGATATTCATGCGACGGGCTACGGCTTCTTTATCCAATCGCGCATTAATTGCTTTTCCTTCCTTGTAGTAGTCGTCCACCACCAGGCTATCTTCAGTACTAATAGCAAGCTTTAATAATACGCCGCCCATAATGAGCGTGATAATAGGAACGGCAATTAAAAACCAGGGCCAGAACTCTTTATACCAGGGTCTATTCATTGAAATCTTTTCTCGTGTTTACTTCGCTAACAACATATTTATTTTCACTGCCCCAACTACATGTTTAGCCGGGAAATAAGAATAAATATAATGTTTGCGAGACATACTAAATGTGAACAAGGGGTGTTCGTACAGCACTCTCTATATCGCTGTATTTTCTCATAAAAAAAGCCCCGTAGTAACGAGGCTTTTTAAGATATTTAATGATTTAAATCATTAATCATTTGAAAGGCTGTAAACATACGCTGCAACAACGTGAATTT
>Ga0105235_100652_pt1 | contig 10771 bp, 7 predicted proteins | sample Virmet3819_2500_FD_90059 | JGI IMG/M metagenome (GOLD analysis project Ga0105235, IMG submission 90059) | Marine viral communities from the Southern Atlantic ocean transect to study dissolved organic matter and carbon cycling - metaG 3819_2500 | ecosystem: Environmental > Aquatic > Marine >... | reverse complement strand
TTTTTAAGCATGACACGCGAGATCGCGATGCGTTGGCGCTGCCCGCCTGAGAGTTTAACGCCGCGCTCACCGACTTGGGTATCAAGGCCGGTATTGCCTTTATCATCATACAGATCTTTGATGAAATCCCAAGCCTGCGCTTGTTTAGTGGCAACAATAATCTCTTCGTCAGAAGCATCAGGTCGACCATAAGCGATGTTTTCGCGGACTGTACGGTGCAGTAGAGAGGTGTCTTGCGTGACCATACCGATCTGCGCACGTAAGGAGTCTTGCGTGACTTCATCGATCGCTTGGCCATCAATACAGATCTTGCCGCTATCGACATCGAAGAATCTCAACAGTAGGTTGACTAAGGTTGATTTACCCGCGCCTGAACTTCCGACGAGACCGATTTTTTCTCCTGGTTTAATATCTAGATAAAAATTATCTAACAGTTTTACTTCTGATTTGGTTAAAGCGCTGGAAGGCTTAATCTCATCGATGCGCTCGCCTTCAATATCCGTCACATTCTCACTCTCATAGCTAAAGTCGACATGATCAAACACGATATGTCCGTCTGTGACTTTGAGCTCCTGCGCATTCGGCGCATCAACGATAGTTTGCGGAGCAGATAGGGTGCGCATGCCGTCTTGTACCGTACCGATACTCTCAAACAGACTGGCCGTTTGCCACATAATCCAGCGTGTTAGACCGTTTAGACGTAGCGCCATTGCTGTCGCCGCGGCTATAGCGCCGACACCGACCGCGCCTTGTTGCCACAGATATAGCCCGATACCGGCGGTGCTACTGACTAAAATGACGCTGATAAGATGGGTGGAGACTTCTAGATAGCTGACCCAGCGCATCTGCGCGTGTACGGTGCCCAAAAACTGCCCCATGGCATTTTTGGCGTAGCCTAACTCCCGGCGCGAATGGCTGAACAACTTCACCGTCATGATGTTGGCATAAGCATCAGTGATTCGTCCTGTCATTAAGGCGCGGGCGTCGGCTTGTACGATAGCCGTGCGTTTGAGCCTAGGAATAAAAAACCAAATAGCTAGCGCGACCAAAACGAACCAAACGACAAAAGGAATCAGTAATAAGCTATCTAAGTTAAATAAAATAACGCTAGTAGTAATAAAATAAACCGTGACATAGGTAAACATATCAGCAACGGTGAGCACCGTATCGCGCACGGCGAGTGCGGTTTGCATCACCTTTGCTGAAACGCGGCCTGAGAATTCATCTTGATAAAACTGCATCGATTGACCCAGCATGCGCTGATGAAAGCGCCAACGCATCTGCATCGGAAACACGCCTTGCAAGGTCTGAAAGTGGATAAAAGATGTCAAAGCAATCCACACCGGACTTGCAAGCATGACAGCGAGCATTAGCAGTAGCATATCGCCTTTTTCAGCCCATAGCATTGCCGGCGTATAGATACCAAGCCAATCGACGATATTGCCGATCCAGGCAAATAGCATCGCTTCATAAACGCCAATGCCTGCCGACAAAATGACAAACAGCAGTAGCCAGCCGCGCAGACCTGTCGTACACGCCCACAGAAACTTTAACAGCCCATCACGAGGTGAGGGCAATGGCATAGGGGTGTCAGGAAAGGCGGATAAGCGGTTTTCAAAAAAACGAAATAGTGCGTTCATAAGTAATAGCAGTACATAAGGATGGTGTAGTAAAAGAAGCGTAGCCTAAATTGACACTGAGATGGGATGGCTAAATTGCGCTCTATTTTAACAAACTTAGCACTCTCTCCTGCTGCCTAATTGTAATTTGTCTACGCCGCTACTGGTGATATGACCATAAAAGAGACCGAGTCAAAATTAGCCATTGCTAGTTTAGAAATATATGGTTACATTTAGTCTTTTATTATAAAAGACGGTATCACTGTATCGCTAGATAACAAAAACTAAGGGTTAGAATTGATGATTTATTTAATTATAGCGGTGCTATGTAGCGTTGCTGTTTCTGTACTGCTAAAGGTGCTACGCCAAAAAGATATCGATATTCGCCAGACCATTGTCGCAGGCTATCCTGTGGCTTTTTTATTGACTTTAGTCTTATTAAAGCCTGATATCAGTGCTATCGATACTTTGGGCACAGCTTGGGGCATTATTATTGCACTAGGTATATTACTGCCCTTAGTGTTTGTCATATTAGGCCGTGCTATCGCCGCTATCGGTATGGTTGCGACCGATGCCGCTCAGCGCTTATCGCTGATTATCCCGATTATCGCTGCATTTTTATTGTTTGGTGAGGTATTGACGGGTACGCGTATCTTTGGCTTAGCGCTTGGGTTTTTAGCTTTAGGTGCGCTCGTTTATCGCCCGCAGTCTGTAGCTAATGGCAAAGATAACCATAACGCCGCTGCTTCTTTGACTGCGTCTGCTCATCAAGGCAAGGCGCTGTCCAAAACGCCACTATGGTTATTTGGCGTGTGGGCAGGCTACGGTATTATTGATATTTTATTTAAGCAAGTAGCGAAGCAAGGCACGGCTTTTCCATTGACGTTATTTGTCAGTTTTGGCTTAGCAGGATTGTTGTTATTTATCTATTTACTGATCACTCGCGTGCGCTGGCAAGGTAGTGCCTTGCTCGCAGGGCTGCTACTTGGCGCATTGAATATGGGTAATATCTATGCTTATGTACGTGCCCATCAGGTACTGTCTGAGTCGCCTAGTATTGTCTTTACCGGAATGAATGTTGGGGTCATCACTGTCGCGACTTTAATAGGTGTTGGCGTGTTTAAAGAGCAGCTGAACCGCATCAACATGCTGGGCATCATATTAGCGATCAGCTGTGTGGCAGTATTGTTTTTGGCTTAGAGCGTTTTTAATACCCCTTACAGGCTTTGATATTTTTGCGCTCGTTTTACATTGCAATAATAGGCACATCGCTTGTGCTATGGTAAGGTAATTTATAAATTATTTGGCTTGTTATCTGACACTTATATAGCCGTCTATAGTGTTATGAGCGCTCGCTTAACCTTTATCTTTTTTGATTTTACTCACAACTATAGGATGCATTTGCAATGGACTATCAAAAACAACTAGAAAAAATAAAAAACGGCACAGGCTTTATTGCAGCTCTTGATCAAAGCGGTGGTAGTACGCCAAAAGCGCTAGAAAACTACGGCGTTACAAGCGCTGATTATAGCAATGATGAAGAGATGTTCGATCAAGTACATCAAATGCGCGCGCGGATTATGACTTGTGACTGCTTCGATAATAAGCGCGTTTTAGGCGCGATCTTGTTCGAGGACACCATGGAGCGTGAGATTGAAGGTAAACCGACTGCAAATTATCTTTGGGAAGATAAAAACATTGTGCCGTTTTTAAAAGTAGATAAGGGCTTAGCGGAGCAGATGAGTGGCGTACAGGTCATGCGCCCGATGCCAAACTTAGACTTACTACTTGATAAAGCCAAAAAGTATCCGATATTTGGCACGAAGATGCGTTCGGTCATCTATGAGCCTAGCGTCGATGGTATCGAAAAAGTAGTGCAGCAGCAGTTTGATGTCGCTAAGCAAATTATCTCTAAAGGCTTTATGCCTATCATTGAGCCAGAGGTCAACATCGATAGCGCCGAAAAGCATGAGTGCGAATTGTTATTAAAAGCGGACATCTTACGTAACCTCGATCGTCTAAATGACGATCATCAAGTGATGCTGAAGCTGACCTTGCCAGAAGAAGACGGGTTTTATCAAGAGCTGATTGACCATCCAAAAGTGCTTAAAGTAGTGGCGCTCTCAGGTGGCTATAGTCGTCAAGATGCTTGTGATAAGCTTGAAGAAAACCCTGGTATGATTGCCAGCTTCTCACGTGCTTTTACTGAAGGCTTGAGTAAGCAGCAAAGCGATAAAGAGTTCGCAGATACTATTGATGCCTCTATCGATAAGATTTATAAAGCATCACAGATTTAAGTAAGCGTAGACAGTGAATGACTAATGTGCAATTCAATCCCAACCAACATGATGTTTGTTGGGATTTTAACTTTGTGTTTTGAGCAATAGGAGTTTCTCAATCCATGAGTTGAAATGCTGACAGTTATTTCTAATCTCATCTAGACCTATTTCTTGAGCTATTAAACTACCATGAAGAGGTTTTTGATAAGACTTCAATAGCTTTAGTATCCTTTTTGAAGGGGAAGTAACTTTACTATTGTTAATATGTTCAGGAGTTTCAAAACTGGATGTTTCTTGAATTAATAGATCAACGTCTTCCTGTTCAAACCAATCTGAAAATTTCTCTGGTTGCGAAAATAATAGTGCTTCAAACTCGTGTAATAGTAGGTTCGGTATGAAGTTAACACAGCCCATATCTTGTTGCCAAACCTCCTCGATTGTCAAAACCTTATCAAAAATACTAACATTTCTTTTAGATTCACTAAGACCAATCCAGTTTTCAGGAAGTCCGTAATAGTCCACCAACGTTGTTACCCAAGAAGAACAGTCTTCTTTACATTTCATTTCTATTTGCCGCTTAACTTTCGAATAACTTGAAATACCACCTTTATGTCCCGTACTAGTTGAAAAAATTATAGGGTAAACATAAAGACCCTGAGGCTCAAAAAATGTACAAAGTACGTCACGTACAAATGTTTCTTCCGTTTGTCCTTCACAAAAAATAAAAATTCTGTTCATCGCGAGGGTCTTCCTCCTAATAGGTTTTTCTCCCATATTTCGCCAAGTGTGTATTCTTCAAGCCACTGTTGTATTTCTTCATTTTCGTGAACACGTCTGAATTTTGACTCATGATCAATTCTATCAACCACAATTAAGTCTTTGAAAGTAAACTCAGAGACTAAGTCAACAGATTGGGTAGAAATTATTATCTGTTTTTCTTTAGAAATTGATTTTATCAATGATGAGAGAATAGTTATTGCATAAGGGTGTAAACCTAACTCAGGTTCATCTATTAAAATAGTTTCGGGCTGATATTCTTGAGGTTGTAGAAGCACTGTAGATAGACAAATGAACCTTAAAGTACCATCTGATAATTGATGTGCTTTAAAAGGGATGTCATAGCCATCTTCAAACCACTCAAGCTCAATTTGTTCTGAATTTAATGGATTTGGTCTAAGTAAAAATTTACCAAAGAATGGGGCAACTAACCTCACAGTTTGTTCAATACGTTTTAGATTCTTTGGATAACGTTCTTTAAGAAGAAACAAGAAAGCAGCTAAATTCCTTGCATCAGGTCTTAAGTACATATTATCGTTAATCATGCCTCGTTGTTTCATGACAGCAGTATCACTAGTATCATGGAAATGATATATTCGCCAATTTTTTATAGTGGGAATTGTATAATCGTATATTCTCGTTCTACTTTGATGTTTATGAACATAGGTTTCAAAATGACCAGAACCCACATGCCAATCTCCACGCATATTCCACCATAAACTTTCATTCGTAAACATTAAGCGATTATCTTGAGTAGCTTCGAGGGTAAACTTATAACCATTATTGCCAAATAGTAGCTCTGTTTTTAAATGTTCCGTAGACTTACGTCCAAAGTGCAATATGCTATCTGGTCCACCAGATTTGCTAGTATAGCTCTGTAAGTTTTCGTCTAATAATTCATGTATAAATTTAAAAAAACCAATAAAATTACTTTTTCCGGACCCATTTGCGCCAATCAAAACATTAAGGTTTGTCATCTCAATATTACAGGATTTAATTGACTTAAATCCTGTAATAGACAAAGAAGATAGCTGGTTATGATTCATAATGTTTTCAACTAGTGAAATAAAATGTAAAACTCTTTGACTAGTTTAACTTAAAAACTATAACTCTCACACCTCTTTATACAGCTGACGGCCTTCACTATGGTATTTTTCAGTCATCTCTTTCATACCTTGCTCAATCTCAGCGGTGCTCATAGTGTCTGCGCCTAGACTTTCTTTAGCATCCAAACCTTTAGCGTACTCGCGGACGTTTTGGGTGATTTTCATTGAGCAAAACTTAGGGCCACACATGGAGCAAAAGTGCGCTGATTTGTGTGCGTCTTTAGGCAGCGTTTCGTCATGATATTCACGGGCGGTATCAGGGTCGAGCGCTAGATTGAACTGATCATCCCAGCGAAACTCAAAACGCGCCTTAGATAAGGCATTGTCACGAGCCTGCGCGCCCGGATGACCTTTGGCTAGATCAGCGGCATGCGCGGCGATTTTATAAGTAATAATGCCGTCTTTGACGTCTTTTTTATTCGGTAGGCCTAAATGCTCTTTTGGTGTTACATAGCACAGCATTGCCGTACCAAACCAACCAATCATTGCCGCGCCGATGGCACTAGTGATATGGTCATAGCCGGGGGCAATATCGGTGGTCAGCGGTCCCAACGTATAAAAAGGCGCATCGCTGCATAACTCAAGTTGCAAGTCCATGTTTTCTTTAATGCGGTTCATTGCCACGTGTCCCGGCCCTTCGATCATTACCTGTACATCGTGCTGCCAAGCGATTTTTGTCAGCTCGCCAAGCGTACGCAATTCACCAAACTGCGCCTCATCGTTAGCATCTTGTAGGCAGCCGGGACGTAGACCATCGCCTAAGCTAAACGCCACGTCGTATTGCTTCATAATCTCGCATATATCCTCAAAATGAGTATATAAAAAGCTCTCTTTATGATGGGCTAGGCACCACTGCGCCATGATCGAGCCGCCACGCGAGACGATACCGGTTAAGCGATTGGCAGTTAATGGCACATAACGCAGCAGCACGCCTGCGTGAATGGTGAAGTAATCGACGCCTTGTTCGGCTTGCTCGATAAGCGTATCACGGAATATCTCCCATGTAAGGTCTTCAGCGACGCCATCGACTTTTTCTAATGCTTGATAAATGGGCACCGTACCGATGGGTACCGGCGAGTTACGAATCAACCATTCACGAGTTTCATGAATATGATTGCCTGTCGACAAATCCATGATGGTATCCGCGCCCCAGCGCGTTGCCCATGTCATCTTTGATACTTCTTCATCGATAGACGAGCCGAGTGCTGAGTTGCCGATATTGGCGTTAATTTTTACTAAGAAATTGCGCCCGATAATCATCGGCTCAGACTCAGGATGATTGATGTTATTGGGTATGATTGCGCGACCAGCCGCGACCTCGCTACGTACAAACTCAGGGGTAATCACTTTTGGCGTATTAGCGCCGAAGCTCTCGCCGTCGTGCTGACGCATGTCAGTCAGCTCATGCTGCTTTTGCGTCTCGCGAATGGCGATATACTCCATCTCAGGGGTGATAATACCGCGGCGCGCGTAGTACATTTGCGTGACATTGCCGACTTTGCCCTCACTACTTTTTGCGCGGCGCGGCTTATCGATATGGGCAAAGCGTAGATTGGCTGTGGTGATATCACGCGCACGCGCTTGCCCGTATGAGCTGGATAAACCGCTTAATTGTTCGGTATCACCGCGCTCGGCTATCCAGCCCTCGCGCAGTTTGGGCAAGCCGCGGGTTAGATCGATATCGACATTGGGGTCGGTATAGACGCCTGAGGTGTCATAAACATAAAAAGGTGGGTTTTGCTCCCAGTCGGACTCATCAACGCCCTGAATAGGCGTGGAATCCAGCGTGATCTCGCGCATGGGTACTTGGATATCAGGCCTTGAGCCTTGGATATAGACTTTACGAGAAGCAGGGAGAATGCGGTGCAGGTCACGCGCGTCTTCTTCAAAACGAGTGTCTTGTTGATTACGATGGGCCGGAGTTTTTAGTGCATCCGCCTTTTTGTCAGCGGCGTTTTGCTGGGTCGTTGGAGGTACGGTTGAGGTTGTCATATGCTGTCCTAGCGTGTTGTTTTGAATAAAATCAACACCGCCAGTTGCTGCGGGGATAGCATTCGTTATCTAGGCAAGTTGAGCTTATGAGCAATCGCTCGCGACTAAATCAAAAACCATCTAGCTGTAAATAATTGTCATCGAGCTATGGACGACGCTTGATATCCACTTTGATTACTTAGCCATGCGTACATTAAGGCTAAAAGTAATCGGGATAAAAAGGCATTTCTGCCCGTCCTTTGTCATAGATAATAAATGCTGAAGACTTCCCTGCGTCGGTACTAACCGCATCAGGTTCGGCGGGTGATCTCTCAGCGAATGTACAAAAGCTCTTTAGCTTATTGTACAACGCACCCCGAGTCTGTCAGTGTTGTCATGTTTTGAGCTAGTAAGCTTAATACTAGCAGTTTTGATAGTAGCAAATTTGGCTCATAATATATAGCCATTTGCATAGTTTGCTTATAATGGATTAGTTTGCTTGCAGTAAAGAGCTAGGTTTATTTCTCAGGTGTCCAGCCCTGCGCGCGCTCATAATCCTCGTTATCTAAGAACTTCTCACGCTGCTCAGTTAAGAACTTCTTTGCTTCAGGGTCCATCATACTTAGATGGTTTTCGTTGATCAGCATGGTTTGCTGCTCAAGCCACTCCTTCCATGCTTTGTCAGAGACAGTATCTTGTAGCTCTTGGCCTTTTTTGTTAGGAAAAGGCGGATGCGGCATTTTTGGCAAATCTTGCTGGTACTTACGGCAAAATACAGTGTTGGCTTGCGGATTAAAAGTCTCCGTCATGATGTGCTCCTCATTCATTATGTTTATTGGGCTATAGATGTATCATCCTATGATAACGGTCTTGGCAAATTTAGCAAAGACTATCGGGTGTAGCAACAGTAACTGTCTATAAACAAGCATGAAAAAACCCACCGTATTGGCAGGTTTTAAATAACAACGAAAGCAAAAGCTCAAGTCAAAAACAAAGACTAAGCAAAAGCTTTTAGGCGCGCGCGACCATTGATCACAGCTTGTTTAACTTGATTGGGCGCCGTACCACCGAGATGATCACGAGCGGCCAATGAGCCCTCAAGCGTTAGATAATCAAAGACGTCATCGCCAATAGCATCACTAAACTGCTGTAATTGTTCTAGTGTTAAATCGCTCAAATCAACACCTTCATCGATAGCGAGCGCAACAGCGTTGCCAACGACTTCATGGGCATCACGGAACGCCACGCCTCTGCGTACGAGGTAGTCTGCTAAGTCCGTAGCGGTAGCGTAGCCTTTCATCGTTGCTTCACGCATAGCCTCAACATTAGGGGCAATATTAGGTAGCATATCGGCAAAGGCGAGAAGTGAGCCTGTCAACGTATCGACACAGTCAAATAGTGGTTCTTTGTCTTCTTGGTTGTCCTTATTGTACGCCAAAGGCTGGCTTTTCATTAAGCTTAGCAGCGTCGTCAACTGCCCAAACACCCGCGCCGCTTTGCCGCGTACCAGCTCTGGCACATCAGGATTTTTCTTTTGCGGCATGATGGAGGAGCCGGTACAGAAGCGATCCGGTATTTTCACAAAGTTAAACTGCGCTGACATCCAAAGGATAATCTCCTCGCTCATGCGCGATAGATGCATCATCAAAATAGAAGCGTTTGAGGTAAACTCAATAGCAAAGTCTCGATCAGAGACGGCATCGAGTGAGTTTTGGCAAATACCCTCAAAGCCTAATAGCTCAGCGGTAATCGTACGATCAATAGGGAAAGTGGTGCCTGCAAGCGCGGCGCTACCAAGAGGCAGCTGATTGATACGGCGGCGCGCATCGACTAGGCGCTCGGTATCGCGGTAGAGCATCTCAAACCAAGCCATCACATGATGACCGAAGCTTACCGGCTGAGCGGTCTGCAAGTGTGTAAAGCCTGGCATAATCGTATCGGTATGCTGCTCAGCTAGATTAAGTAGGCCGCTTTGTAAGCGTACTAGCAGCTCAATGATATTATCGGTCTCTTCACGTAACCACAAGCGAATATCAGTGGCGACTTGATCGTTACGGCTACGCCCAGTATGCAGCTTTTTACCCACTGCACCAATGATATCGGTCAGGCGCGACTCGACATTCATATGCACATCTTCGAGCGCAATTGACCAGTTAAAGTCTCCTGCTTCAATCTCGCGTAAGATTTGCTGAAGACCTTCGATGATGGTGGCAACCTCACTATCGGTCAAAATATTGCACTGACCTAGCATAGTGGCATGAGCGATAGAGCCCTCGATATCATGACGGGCAAAGCGCTGATCGAAGCCGACAGAGGCGGTAAAAGCGGCAACGAAACTGTCTGTTGCTTCACTAAAGCGTCCGCCCCACATCTGCTGGCCTTGGCTACTAGAAGAAGGGCTTGGCTTAATGGCATTTGTGCTAAAATCAGCAGAAGAGATAGAATTATCTGGCATAGGATTACTAGAGTTTGAAGAATTGGCGTTCATATCGGTATAAGACAACTCATAAGAATAAGAGCTCAAGTATAGCAAAGGATGAGGTCGCCTTGCTAGCTGAGCGCTTAGAGTTTTTCGTGCCGAAAGTTACGGAGATGATGACGCTTTGGCAATGGCTACAGTATATCTTGGCTTGGGCGCTGTTTGTTACTATTGTTGGTCGGCATGAGCTGGCGACAGGGCCGCAGTTTTTAGTGGCTTATCTGGCTAAGTGTATTCAGTATATTTTAGCCATTATACCGACTTTATATTTAGTAGATTATTTGCGTCCAATATTCAAAAGGATCAATCCTATTAGAGTCAGTCTCTATATAGTGCTGATGTTCATGCTGGCGTCTACTTTAGCTATGCTATTGGTCATTTTAGTGTTGATTAATGTCGGCTGGCTGGCGTATGAGCGTCAGGCGCTAGGGCTAGAGCTGCTATTTAATATGATGTTTACCGGCGGTTTTACTTTAGTATTTTTGCTTTATTTTATGCGTCGTCATCGTGAGCTGATAGCGCTGAAGCAATCCTTTGAAT
>Ga0105235_100645_pt1 | contig 10874 bp, 9 predicted proteins | sample Virmet3819_2500_FD_90059 | JGI IMG/M metagenome (GOLD analysis project Ga0105235, IMG submission 90059) | Marine viral communities from the Southern Atlantic ocean transect to study dissolved organic matter and carbon cycling - metaG 3819_2500 | ecosystem: Environmental > Aquatic > Marine >... | reverse complement strand
TTGTTGATCTGTAATATGCAAATGTGTCACCATTCTTAATTTATTACTGCCCATATTTGTAATTAAAATTTGATGTTCAGAAAGCGATTTTAATAGTTTTTCACTTTTATCTTTAAACAATTCAAAGATTACAATATTAGTTTCTACAGGTTCTACATTTTTAACACAATCAGACTGTTTTAATAATTCAGCTAAATACTTCGCTTTTTTATGGTCTTCTGCTAATCTTTCAATATTATTTTCTAACGCATACAAGCCTGCTGCTGCTAAAAAACCTACTTGACGCATACCGCCGCCTAAAATCTTTCTAATTCTTATTGCGTTTTCCATTATGGTTTTATCACCAACTAAAACAGAACCAACAGGACAACCTAAACCTTTACTTAAACAGACAGATATGGTATCAAAAGCATCGCCATATTGGGCTGCAGTTTCGTTTTTAGCGACTAAAGCATTCCATAATCTAGCGCCATCTAAATGATATCCCAAGTTGTGTGTTTTACAAAGTGCTTTTATTTTTAAAATTTCATCAAAATCCCAACATGCGCCGCCACCTTTGTTTGTTGTATTTTCAATTTCTACTAATCTAGTTAACGGACTGTGATAAAAATCTGGCGGATTTATAGCTTCTTCAACTTGATCTGCGGTAAACATTCCTCGGTTACCATCTATTAACTTACAAGACACGCCACTATTAAAAGATGCGCCGCCACCTTCGTAATTATAAATATGAGCATATTTATCACAAATTACTTGGTCACCAGGATTGGTATGTAATTTTATTGCTGTTTGATTTGCCATCGTTCCGCTAGGAAAAAACAAAGCCTTTTCTTTACCAAAAAGCTTAGCTATTTTTTCTTCTAAAACATTAACGGTTTCGTCTTCTTTATATACATCATCACCTACTTTAGCTTGCATCATAGCTTCAAGCATTGCTGGTGTTGGTTTGGTTACTGTATCACTTCTTAAATCAATAATCATCTTATAATTTTTAATGCTAAAACTATAAATATTGTTTCAATTTATTTTAGAATCTTACTAATAATTTTAATTTTGTTTCAAACAAACTATGACTTTATGATTACCACAGATCAAATTAAAGATCTTAACAAACGCCTTAACGCTTTAAGGCAATATCTTTGACTTAGACGCAAAGACTGTAGAGCTTCGTAACGAAGAAGAAAAAACATTTGACCCGAATTTTTGGAACGATTCTAAAGCTGCAGAGCAAATCATGAAATCCATTAGAGAAAAGAAAAAATGGATAGAAGATTATAATACTGCCAAAACTTTTGTAGAAGACTTAGAAGTTATTTATGAGTTTTTTAAAGAAGATGAAGCCAGTTTAGAAGATGTAGAATCTAGGTTTGAAAAAGCAGAAACTGCTATAGAAAATCTTGAATTTAAAAATATGCTTTCTGAAGAAGGTGATAGCCTTAGCGCTGTTTTACAGATTACAGCTGGTGCTGGCGGTACAGAAAGCTGCGATTGGGCAAGTATGCTTATGCGTATGTATTTAATGTACGCAGAAAAAAATGGTTTTAAGGTAAAAGAACTTAACTTTCAAGAAGGTGATGTTGCAGGTATAAAAACAGTGACTTTAGAAATTGAAGGCGACTTTGCTTTTGGATGGTTAAAAGGAGAAAACGGAGTACATAGATTGGTGCGTATTTCGCCATTTGATAGTAACGCAAAACGACATACAAGTTTTGCTTCTGTTTATGTTTATCCTTTGGTTGATGATACTATTGAAATTGAAATTAACCCAGCAGATATTGAAATTACTACTGCTAGATCAAGTGGTGCCGGAGGACAAAATGTAAATAAAGTTGAAACTAAAGTACAATTAACACACAAACCTACTGGAATTCAAATTTCGTGTTCCGAAACACGATCTCAACACGATAACCGTGCTCGTGCCCTACAAATGCTAAAATCTCAGCTTTATGAAATTGAACTTCAAAAACAAATGGCACAACGTGAAGATATTGAAGCCAGTAAAATGAAAATTGAATGGGGAAGCCAAATACGTAACTACGTTATGCATCCATACAAGTTGGTAAAAGACGTACGTACTGGTCATGAAACCGGTAATGTAGACGCCGTAATGGATGGTTATATAGAACCTTTTTTAAAGTCGTATTTAATGATGATGGGGCAACAAACAGACGACAGTAACAATCTTTAAAACTCAAAAAAAATGATTAAAATTTATCATAATCCACGATGCAGAAAATCTAGAGAAGGACTTCAAATTTTAGAAGACTCTGGTAAAGAGTTTGAAATCATCAAATATTTAGATGAAATTCCTACAGAAAAAGAACTTTCTGACATCATAGAACTACTAGGTATTAAACCAATTGACCTAGTTAGAAAAAATGAATCTATTTGGAAAGAAAACTACAAAAACAAACAATTATCTGACAATGAAACAATTACAGCAATGGTTGAAAATCCTAAGTTAATAGAACGTCCAATTGTTGTTAACAACAATAAAGCAATTGTTGGAAGACCACCTGAAAATATCAAAAAAATTATATAAATTGTATCGCTTATTAAAACAATAATTAACCATTAAATAACCAAAAAAGTTAACGATTAATAGTATAATTATCCCTTAAATCTAAATGATAGTAATATATCACAACCCTGAATCTAAAAACTCTAATAAGTGTTTAGAAATTTTAGAGACAAGTAAACATGATCAAGAAGCTATCAAATATCAGGATAAACCTTTAGATAAAATAAAGCTTCAAAAAATAATAAAGCTTCTTAAAATTAATCCAGAAGAACTAATTAGGAAAGAAAGTAAAGTCTGGAAAGAAAATTTTGATCACTTGCATCAAGATAATCATAAGTTTAATAACGAAGAGCTTTTGGATCTAATGGTTGAGTATCAAGAAATTATTGAAAGACCAATAATTATTAACGGAGAAAAAGCCGTAATAGGTAAACCTGCAAAACGTATTTTTGATATAATTCCAGACTAATTAACGTACGTTAACACTATTCATTTTTATTTAACAAAGCTTTAACCAAGTCAGGTTAAACCTGTAAGTATTTTTGGCGTCTTAGAACAAAAACCTAATTATGACTAAAAAAATACTAACCAGTTTTATTCTTTTATTTACAACGCTAATTTTTGCTCAGAACGAAAAAGAAATTACAGTAAAAGGTAAAATTGTAGACGCTAGCACTCAAACACCATTAGAATACGCAACAATTGTTTTTACAAGCACAGCAGATGCTAGTGATGTTACCGGAGGAATAACAGATACCAAAGGTAATTACAACATTAAAGTTGCAGCAGGAACTTATAACATTTCATACGAATATATAGGCTTTAAAAAGCTAACAATCAATAACAAATCAATTACTAGCAATACAAACTTAGGTACCACTTCCCTATCTGTAGACGCAGAAACTTTAGATGAAATTGAAATCGTTGCCGAAAAAACTACTGTAGACATTAGACTTGATAAAAAAATCTACAACATTGGTAAAGATTTAACGACAGCTGGAGGAACTGTAAGTGACGCTTTAAATAATGTCCCTTCAGTTTCTGTAGATATAGAAGGTGGTATTAGTTTAAGAGGTAACGAAAATGTTAGAATTTTAATTAACGGTAAACCATCTGCTCTTGCTGGTTTTGGAGACAGCAATGTGTTAAGTCAGCTTCCTGCAGAAGCGATAGAGCGTGTAGAGGTTATTACATCGCCTTCTGCTAGATATGATGCCGAAGGTACTGCTGGTATTTTAAATATTATTCTTCGTCAAAAAGAAACTTTAGGATTTAATGGATCTATTAATTTAAATGCTGGTAACCCAGATTTAGTTGGTGTTGCTACAACATTAAACTACAGAACAGAAAAATTTAACCTATTTTCAAACATAGGTTTTAGATATTTTGATGCACCAAGAACAAGTGATAGTGACACCTATTATTTTGATTATTTAGATGAAGACGGTATTTTACAAACACCAGAATATAGACAAATTATAGAAGACCAAGACGTTACTAGACTTAATCGTAATTATAACGGTAATATTGGTATGGAATACTTCTTATCTGATAAAACCTCTTTAACAGGAAGTTTTTTCTATAGATATGGTGAAGATGCAGATTTATCTACAAATATTTCAGAACGTTATAATGGTGGTTTAGTTGAGCAAACTACAAGATACGAGCGTCAAAATGAAGAAGATAATAGCTACCAATTCGCATTAAATTACATCACTAAATTTGATGATAAAGGTCATCAATTAACTGCAGATTTTCAATATGTAATTGATAAAGAAGAGCAATTTACATTTTTAGATGAAAATTATGATTTTACTGAAGATACTAACCCAGAACCATTTCAAAGAGAACAAATTTATCAAACAGAAGATCAAAAAGAATATTTAGTACAAGCAGATTATGTACTACCAATTGGTGAGGATTCTAGATTTGAAGCTGGTTACCGAGGTAGTTTTCAAAATGAAGTGACAGACTATCTTTTAGAACAAGAAGACATTACAGATGGATCTTTATTTGTAAACGATACTATTACAAACGTTTTTGATTATTCAGAAAACGTAAATGCACTTTACACGCAATACGGCACCAAATTAGGTAAATTCTCTTTTTTATTAGGTCTTAGATTAGAGCATACACAATTAAAAGGAAAAATTGACTCAAGATTATCAGATCAAGAATTAAACGATGCTTTTGGTTTTCCGATTGATACAGATTTTGATAAAAACTATTTAGGTTTATTCCCAACAGTAAACTTAATTTATAATCTTGCAAAAGAAGATCAGAAAGAAGAAAGTATAACATTAGGTTACAACAGACGTATAAACAGACCGCGTGGTTGGTTTATTAACCCTTTTCCTACCAGATCAAGTAGAACAAGAGTTTTTCAAGGTAACCCAAATCTTGACCCAGCATTTTCTAGCACTTTTGATTTAGGATATTTAAAGCGTTGGGATAAATTAACATTAACTACATCTGTGTACTACCAACACGAAACAGATTCTTTTGAGCGTGTACAAGAAAACACCGGAAGCGTAACAACAGATGGTATTAATATTATTAGAACAATTCCTGTTAACTTATCTACAAACAAACGTACTGGAGCCGAACTTGGTGTGTTATACAACCCAGAAAAATGGTTACGTTTAAACTCTAGTATTAACTTCTTTCAATTTAATACAGAAGGAGAATTTAACGGTGTAGATTACAGCGCAAAAAACACAAGTTGGTTTGCTAGATTTAGTAGTAAAGTAACTTTACCAGCAAAAATAGATTGGCAAACAAATGCATTTTATAGAGGTGCAAGATCTGATGCACAATCTGATACAGACGGAATTTTCTCTATGGATTTAGCATTTAGTAAAGAGATTTTTAAAGATAAAGCTACACTATCTTTAAATGTTAGAGATGTATTTAACTCAAGAAAAAGAAACTCTGTTACAACAACAGCTACAGAACGTGTAACTTCAGAATTTCAATGGAGACAACGCCAAATTACATTATCTATGATCTATAGATTTAATCAGAAAAAAGAGCGTAATAGAGGTAGCAGAAATAATGACTATAATGGAGATGATGAGTTTGAAGGATAGTTTTTCAGTTAGCAGTTAGCAGTTAGCAGTTAGCAGTTAGCAAAATATAAAAAGGGTTTATTAAATTATAATAAACCCTTTTTTATATCCTAAAATAACAATCAACTGTCATTCCGAGGAACCGAGTAATCTCATAATCTTAAATAAATAGATGCTTCGCTTTCATTTCGACTACGCTCAATGTGACGACAACTCTAAATGATAAAACCACTTAATATAACACATAAAAAAAGGGAAATTCTAAAACTAATTTTAGAATTTCCCTTTTTAAATATGATTAATAAAAGCTTAAGCCTGTTCTCTTTTTGCTTTTTTCTCTTCTTTAATTTCTTTTAAACGCTCTATTAAGCTTCCTCCAATCCAATAAGGAACTACAAATGTGATTAAAAAAATCATTAACCAAAATCCTATGGTTAAGATAGTTAAAAATGCTAAAAAGCCTAAATATTGGTCAAATTCGAACATGATTACGTCTAATTACTTGTTTATTGTTACTGCAAAGATACTTATTACCTTTTTTTTAAACAACACTATCCTAAAAATTATTAACAGAATTGTTAAGAATCTTTTAATTCTCAGAAAGTTTGAGCATTATACCATTATGAGGTTGCCCCTTATGCTCTAAAAATATAGAGGCAATATTACTTAAGTCTCTTATTACAAATTCTCCCACAATATCTTTATTAAAACTATTAAAATCTAATGGTGTAATTTCAATTGTAAATTTTCGTTTAAACTTCCATTTATAAATTTCTTTTTTAGTTTCAGAATAAACAACCTGTAAATAAAAATCTTCACTAAAATTAAATCTAACCTTATCTGCATACTTTGTTAAAGTTACTATAATTTTATCTGAAGAACTATCAACAGTTTCAAAATCTACTAATTCCCATTGTTTTAATAATATACTTATGTTAGGATTGTCTTTTTTTTTGAGCAAAACTAATGGTGGAGCAAAACAAAATGATAAAGAAGATTGACCTATTTAAATTCATGATATTAAAATAAATTATTATAAAACTACAATTTCGACAAATTATTCAAAACCTCAAACACAAACCCTAAAAAGTATTTATTTCTTATTAACATTCACTTAATTAAGACCTCAATTTTTTATAAATTTGTAGTCTTATTTTTATAATCAACTATACCATGGAATACAGAATAGAAAAAGATACAATGGGCGAGGTTAAAGTGCCTGCAGACAAACTTTGGGGAGCACAAACAGAACGCTCTCGTAACAATTTTAAAATTGGTGCGCCTGCATCTATGCCTTTAGAAATTGTTTACGGTTTTGCTTACCTTAAAAAAGCGGCTGCTTACACTAACTGCGAGCTTGGCGTGTTACCGGTAGAAAAACGCGACCTTATTGCTAAGGTTTGTGACGAGATTTTAGCAGGTAAACATGATAATCAGTTTCCGTTAGTGATTTGGCAAACTGGTTCTGGTACACAATCTAACATGAATGTTAACGAGGTTATCGCTAACCGTGCGCATCAATTAGCTGGTAAAACTATTGGTGAAGGCGATAAAACCATCCAACCAAATGATGATGTTAACAAATCGCAATCGTCTAACGACACCTTCCCTACAGGAATGCACATTGCAGCGTACACAAAAATTGTAAAAACAACCATACCAGGTGTTAAACAATTACGTAATACTTTAAAAAAGAAATCTGAAGAGTTTAAAAACGTTGTAAAAATTGGTCGTACGCACTTAATGGATGCAACGCCATTAACGTTAGGACAAGAGTTTTCTGGATACGTATCACAATTAGATCACGGTATTAAAGCGTTAGAAAACACGTTAGACCACTTAAAAGAATTAGCTTTAGGTGGTACAGCTGTTGGTACAGGTCTTAACACACCAAAAGGTTACGATAAACGTGTAGCAGAATATATTGCTGAATTTACAGGTTTACCATTTATCACAGCACCAAATAAGTTTGAAGCGTTAGCTGCACACGATGCAATTGTAGAAAGTCATGGCGCTTTAAAGCAAATTGCTGTGTCTTTAAATAAAATTGCTAACGATATACGTATGATGGCGTCTGGACCAAGATCTGGAATTGGCGAGATTATTATTCCTGCTAACGAGCCTGGAAGTTCTATCATGCCAGGTAAAGTAAACCCAACACAATGCGAAGCTTTAACCATGGTTTGCGCGCAAGTTATGGGTAACGATGTAGCGATAACAGTTGGTGGTACACAAGGACATTACGAGCTTAACGTGTTTAAACCAGTTATGGCGGCTAATATTTTAGAGTCTGCACAATTAATTGGAGATGCTTGTGTAAGTTTTGATGTAAATTGTGCATCTGGTATAGAGCCAAACCACGCAGTGATTAAAGAATTATTAAACAACTCTTTAATGTTAGTGACTGCTTTAAACACAAAAATTGGTTACTACAAAGCTGCCGAAATTGCTAACACAGCACACAAAAACGGTACTACTTTAAAAGAAGAAGCAATTAATTTAGGTTATGTAAGCGCAGAAGATTATGACGAATGGGTAAAACCAGAAGACATGGTTGGTAGCCTTAAATAATAATATTTACTTAAATAGGAAAAACCGTTAAAAATTATCTTTTTAACGGTTTTTTTGTGTGTAGTTAGTTATTAATATTTGTGTGTAGTATTATAACAATACAATTTTACTTAAAACAAACACATTAACCATTAACATATGTTAATAGTTTAGCTTATTTCTTATCCTGCTTAACTGCACAGGTGTAATACTTAAATAAGTTGCTATTTGGTATTGAGGTATTAAATTATCAATATTTGGTATTTGTTTTCTTAAACTTAAATAACGCTCTGTAGCATTCATACTTAAAAGCTCTTTATGTCTTACATCGTTTTGACATATTACATGTTCTAAATAACCTAAATGAAATTTTAAAATATCAGGATGCTGTTCTCTTAAATTAATATATTCATTATAATTTGTAACTATAACAGTACATTTTGTTAATGTTGCATAATAACAATCTGCCGGTATTTGTTTAATAACAGCATTAAAGGAAGTAAAAATATCTAAAGGTTTATATATTGTTTTTGTAAATTCTTTACCTTTTTCATTAACAAAATAAGACCTACAATACCCATCAATAATAACATAAATGCTATTAGGTACATCACCAACATTTTCTAAAATGGTTCCAGCTTTAAGCTCTCTAACTTCTGTTATTTCTTTTAAAAGGTGCAAAGACTCATAAGAAATATCATAAAACTCACTTACACTATCTTTAAATGCTTGTATTAAGTTAAGTGTTATCATTTGCTATTTTAAAGGATGTTTGATTAAATTAGTTAATCTTGACATAGTACAAAAAAGTTTTTGATAAATTTGACTTAGGCTTAAATATTCGACAAACTGCATTTTTATTGAAAAGAACGAATATTTCAATTATAAATTTTTATTAAAATATCTATCTTTGGATTTCATCTAAAAAAAACAATATGTCCATATTAATTACCAACATAAAATCATTACTTCAAGTTAGAGAAAATTGTCCATCGTTTATTGCTGGAAAAGACATGAAAACGCTTCCTACAATAGAAAACGCATATCTCTTAATAGAAAATGATACCATTGTAAGTTATGGACCAATGGAAGATGCTGCTTCCATAGAAGCAGAAACCAATATAGATGCAACTGGTAAATTTGTATTACCTACTTGGTGCGATTCTCATACACACATTGTTTACGCTGGTAATCGTGAGTTAGAGTTTGTAGACCGTATTAACGGATTAACTTACGAAGAAATTGCTAATCGTGGTGGTGGAATATTAAACAGCGCTAAAACACTTCAAAACACTTCTGAAGAAGAACTATACAATCAATCTATAGAACGTGTTAAAACCGTTATGGCGTTGGGTACAGGCGCAATAGAAATTAAATCTGGTTACGGATTAACACCTGAAGCAGAACTTAAAATGCTTCGCGTAATTAAACGCATAAAAAAGGAATTTCCTGTAAAAGTAAGAGCTACATTTTTAGGAGCACATGCACTACCACAACATTATAAAAACAATAAGCAAGGTTATTTAGATGAAATTATAAATGAAATGCTACCGCAAATTGAAAAAGAGCAATTAGCAGACTACATTGATATTTTTTGCGAAAAAGGATATTTTGATTTAGATGATACTAAACAAATCATAGAAGCAGGTAAAAAACATCATATGCCTTCAAAAATACACGTAAATCAATTTAATGCGTTTGGAGGCGTAGCGTTAGCTGTAGAAAACAATGCTTTAAGCGTAGATCATTTAGAAGAAATGAATGATGAAGACATTGAAGTTTTAAAAGGTAGTAATACCATGCCGGTTGCGTTACCGTCTTGCTCCTACTTTTTAAGTATTCCGTATACTCCTGCAAGAAAAATGATTGATGCAGGTTTACCTTTAGCTTTAGCTACAGATTATAATCCTGGATCGACACCAAGTGGTAATATGAATTTTGTCATAAGTACAGCTTGCATTAAAATGAAAATGACACCAGAAGAAGCTATTAATGCAGCAACCATTAATGGTGCTTACGCTATGGGTATAAACAAACAATACGGAAGTATCACCAGAGGTAAAAAAGCAAATGTAATAATCACTAAACAAATACCTAGCTACTACTATTTACCGTATTCTTTTGGAGAAAATAATATAGAAACTGTAATTATTAACGGTCAAATTATTGCATAAAAAAAAGCCCAAAATTAATTTGGGCTTTTTAGTGGAATAATTAACAATATCTAAATTGTTACTGAATATTATTTAAGGGTAAATTCAGAGCTAGATACCAATTCGTTTCCGTTAAATACGTTTACTTGATAGCGACCATCTTCAAAATCGTCGTCTGTATTATTACTTACAAACTCGCAAATATCTAAGTTTCCATTTTCGTAATTAAACTTACTAATAACACTGTAATTTAAAGTTTGCTCTCCAAAAGTTATTTGTTGGTTTGCTCCTAAAATATTGTTTTTAGGATCAATAACTTGCACGTATAACTCTTTATCTCCAGATTGTACTAACTTGTTTTTAGCAACAGTATAGCATACTCTAATTTTGTCTACACGTCTAGCTCTTTCCATAGGCACTAACTTACCATTATTACGTACTAAAACACCATATCCTTTAAGGTTTACTGTATTTAAAACAGCTGCATTTTCCATAACTTCAGCTAATGCTGTATTTTGTATCATTAAAGAATCATTAAACATTGCTCTTTCTTCAAGTTGCACTTTTGTACTATCTAAAGTC
>Ga0105235_100644_pt1 | contig 10886 bp, 7 predicted proteins | sample Virmet3819_2500_FD_90059 | JGI IMG/M metagenome (GOLD analysis project Ga0105235, IMG submission 90059) | Marine viral communities from the Southern Atlantic ocean transect to study dissolved organic matter and carbon cycling - metaG 3819_2500 | ecosystem: Environmental > Aquatic > Marine >... | reverse complement strand
GATTAAAACTTTCAGGATAATAACTATTTAGTTTTTTCAACCAATCTTTGTAGTTATCAATTAACGTATTGGTATCTATTTTTCCGGTTTCTAAAACTTCACCTAATTTAAAATCAGCATCAATTGCATCATTTTCATTAGTAATTAAATTAGTGTTTAAAAAAGGTTTTAATCCTTCTTTATCTGAAGCTTCAAACCAATTGTTTTGCTCTTCTAATGAAGTGAAACGTCTTCTTACAGGTATTTTATAATCTAATTTCACATCAAGTCTATCTTCAATATTTTGATAGGCTGGGATAGCTAAATCTAATTGCTCCTTACTTTTCCAAACTTTTGAGAATCGTTTTAAAACAACTGGATTATACAATCCGCCAGCAACTAATGATGATTGCTGACTTTGATCATCAAAAACAACAAATGACTTTTGGTTAGAATATAGTTGCTCGCAAAAAGCTATTCCCGCTAAACCACAACCAACAATTATGTAATCTACTTCCATAGTGCAAAGGTAATAAAGGGTATAAAAAAACGCTCACTAAAATAGTGAGCGTTTTTAAATATTATTTAGTTACTTATTAGTAAGACCACATGTCTAACTCAAAGTTTCTAATTTTTTCTTTAATTCTTTCAGATTCTAAAAGTTGCATTAAAGCATTTTCTGCAATGTATTCTTTTACTTCTCTATCTCCATAAACGTTTTCTTCTTTATAAATAATACCATTAAAACGTCTTGAATTTAAGATATGATCAAAAGTAAAAGGCATAGCACTGTTTTTTGTGTTGAATGCTTTTGCTTCGTGTAAAACATCTCTTGCATCTGGATAGAAAATCCAGAATAATGGAATTGGCTCGTTGTTAGCAGGATCGTCTGAGTCGATAAAGTTAACATCTGGAGCAGCTGGTGCAATTGCAAGAATACGATATTTTAATTCCCCTTGACGTTTGTCAAAATACCATAAACCTTTGATTAAGTAAGCAGATACATTGTAAGCAGAAATTGTTCTCTTAATAATGTATTCTGGATCTACATAACCATCTGCATTTAACTGATCGTAACCAATATCCATTGTATCAATAGAAGTTCTGATTTGAGCAATTTCTTTTTTAGTCTTCTTTGAAGTAAAATAAGAGTCTGTATAAACGTCTTCGATTTTGTTTTCGTCGACAGCTTTCATTAATGCATCAAATAAAGAACGTCTGTCACTTCCAATATTATTTGTATCTACTGGATAGTATAATGGAAAGTTTACACGCTCATCTAAAACCACTTTTTCCCAAGTCATTTTAGCGAACATAATATCTCTATCATCAACATAACCGTACTCTAAAGGTTTGTCGTTATCTAATGCTTTTTGTTCTTCTGTTCTAACACCAATCTCTTCTGGATCTTTTGCATTAAGAATGTTAGCTTGGGCATTTACTTGAGCAGTAAATGCTACTCCGAATACGATTGCTAATAAAGATTTATAATTCATCTGAAAAATTTTAAAATTGTTAATCAATTATGATTAGTTTGCTAACTCGATAACGATAGCTGTTGCCGGCTTAATTTTTACGCTTGAATTAGCTTTTGACGAAATGTCAAATATTTGGATTGCCTCACCACGCTTAGCTTTTCTTAACGCTGCTTTAGCTTGTCCGTTTAATTTATTACCAGATACTCTTACTGTAGCTTCACCTGGAACTTTAAATTTGAAACCAGTTACTGTTAACGGTAAATCAAAATCAAAGTCTTCTAATTCTGCTTTAATAGTACCTATTTCTACGTTGTTTCTTGGTAAAGAACCAGAAGACATACCTGCGATCTTACCAGTTGGCTTAGGAATATCTTTAATTCTAAATGTTTTACTATCTCTAGCTGAAGAACCATCGTCTAAGGTAGCTGTAACATTAATTGTTACTTCTTTACCTCCACCTGGACTCATAACATATTTACCAACACCTGAAGTTTTAGATAATCCATTACCTGAGGCTTTTACTTTATTATCTGGTACACCAGCAAATGAAATAGTCATTGGGTTAGGTACACCACGGTAAACAACATTCATCTTGTCTGCAGATATAGTTGCAGAATTTGGTCTTGGTACTACAACATAGTTTCCTTTGATATCAATTTCTAATGGCTTACCATCTTCTAAGAAAGTAAATTTACCATCAATTTCGTGCTCACCAACATTACCTACATTAAAGTCTAATCTAGCAGCTCCTGTAGAGTCGATAGCGTTTGATAAATCTATTTCTTGACCAGAAACTGTCATTTTAGTTGGAACAACATTAGCATACTTTCCTAAAACTACACGTCCTTGGAATTTTTCACCAGCAAAGAAAGCTGATTTATCTGCTAATACAATTGCTTGATAATTCTTTAATGATGTAGCATCACTAACTAAGTTACCTAAGAACCCATTATAAATGTTAGTTTCAGTAGCTTTAACATCATTTTGCATAGCTGTTAACTTTGTGTAAGAAGCAATAGCTGGGAAACCTTGAAAGTGATAGTTTAACCAATCAACTTTTTTACCATCATTGTTTTCTACTTTAGCTGTGCTAAAACGCTCTTCAAAGCTAGTAATAACTGGTTGCCATTTTCCTTCGTTAGGAATAACAGCTTTAATGTCTGCTTTGTACTTTTCTATTCTGTCAACGATCTCTTGACCTCTTTTAGTTAATCTGTCTCCAGTAAACCAATGCTCATCAAGTTTGTCACCTTTGTCCATTTCTTCGTAAGGTAACTCTCCTGCTTCCATTTCGTAACCTCCTAATTTTACAATATCTTTAGCTTTTACATCATCTAAAAACTTATAAAATTCGTCAGAGATTATACTTATTTGTTTTGCTTTTTCATTTGCTGCAGCAAATTCTTCAGGTTTCTCATCAGCTTGTGTTTCTAACTGCTTTAAAATACCATCATTTGAATTTGCAGCTAACTCGTTAGCTCTATCAAATTTTTGATCCATTAACCCAAATGCAGATAGTACTTCTTTTGACATTGTCATTGCAATCATTGAAATAAATACTAAATACATTAAGTTAATCATTTTCTGCCTTGCAGATAATTTTCCTCCTGCCATTTCTAATTAGTTTTTTTTAATTAATAATAAATTTGAACTAATTACTAATTAGTTTTTTGACATTGCAGATAACATTCCACCATATACTCCATTTAATGAAGATAAGTTAGATGCTAAAGATTGCATTTGCTCTTTTAATTTTGCAGCGTTTTCTACAGTTTCTTCGTTAATTGAAGCTTGGCGAGTTACAGCTTCCATTTGTACTTTATAAAGACTATTTAAAGACTCCATTTGTGCAGCAGCTAAAGTCATTTCTTCACCATACTTTTTTGTTGCAGCAACTGAATCTACTGTAGGTGCAATTCCTTTTGCAGCACCTTCGAAGTTTTTAATACTTTCTCCTAAGCTTGCCATTAATTCTCCGTCAATTTTAGCTTCTTTTAATAAGTTATCTAATTTTTTAGATAATAGTCCTTCTGCTTCTTTTGGATCTTCTTTTACAGCTTTTTTACCTGTAGATTTTCCTCCTGCTAATTCTGGATATACTAGTGACCAATCTAATTCCGCTTGAGATTTTTCAAATGCAGAAATAATAAATACTATTGCTTCTACAATCATACCAATTGTTAAGATTAAAGAACCGTAAGGCCAGTGTTGAATCTTGAATAAAGCTCCAATAATTACAATTGCAGCTCCTAGTCCATAGACCATATTCATTGTTGAAAGTTTTCCTTTTTGTGCCATAATTTCTAAGTTTTAGTTTTTTGTCTACTAGTGTAGGTTATTATAATTTAGTTAAGTTGTTTAGTTTATTAATTTCTTGCATTGGCTGTTACATCTGTACCCATGTAATCTTGAACAGTTCTAAAACCAATGTAACTTCTTGCAGAATCTGCGTATTCGTAATCTCTAGAACTTACTTGTAAAAAGTAAGCTACATCTTTCCAAGAACCACCTCTAACTACTTTACGTTTATTGTTAGGATCGTTTACACTTGGGTTGATAGTTGATGCATATTCATAAGACCCTGGATCATATGATGAATCTACCCATTCTGAGACATTACCAGCCATATTATATAAGTTGAAGTCATTAGGCTCGTAGGCATCTGCTTCAACAGTATATAGTGCTTGATCAGCTGCATAATCTCCTCTTAAAGGTTTGAAGTTTGCCATAAAACAACCTCTGTCGTTTTTAGCGTAAGGTCCTCCCCAAGGGTAAGTAGCTGCTTGTAAACCACCTCTTGCAGCATATTCCCACTGAGCTTCTGATGGTAATCTATATCTAGCTACAAAATGTTTACCTCTTCTTTTTCTTTCTGCATTGTGGTATAGTGTTCTCCACTCACAAAATGCTTTAGCTTGTTGCCAAGAAACACCAACTACTGGGTAATCACTATATGCGTCATGCCAAAAATAGTCATTGTGCATTGGCTCGTTATAAGAGTATGCAAAATCTCTAATCCAAACAGTTGTATCAGGATAAATTTCTACCTCTTCTTTTACTATAACGTCTTTACGTCTTAATTTTTTATTTTTAGCAGCTTTTGCGATATCCATATAAGAATACTGAAATTTAAACTTAGTTACATCCCAAGTTCTTTGCCCGTTGTAAGATTCTTCTAAAGGAAGATACATTGTATCCATTACTTCTACGTAATATTCATCAGGATATTCTGCTGTATCAAAAATTAAATCTACATCATGATTTAATTTTCTACCTTCATAACCAGTTTCTCCTAAACCACTGTAGTTATCGTACATGTATTGCTCGTATGGAGTCATATTTTCTGGATCAGCGTCTTTAAAAGCAAACTCGCCTATTCCTCCACTACCAGGAGTTTCTCCTACCTCATCAGCTAAAATTGCTAATTTGGTACGAATTGTTGAGTCACGTACCCATTCTACGAATTGACGATACTCACTATTAGTGATTTCTGTCTCATCCATATAGTAAGATGCTACAGTAACTGTTTTAGCAGGTGCATCTTGGATACCAGCCAAATCATCATCGGCTTTACCCATAATAAAGGCTCCACCAGGTATTAAGGTCATACCGTAAGGCTTTTCTGGATGCCATTTTTTTCCTTTAACACCAACTAGCTGTCCTTTGTCTTTAGACCCACAACTTGCCAATAGTGCGAAAACCGCTGTTAGTAATACAAACTTCTTCATATTCATAGAAAACTCGAGGTTAATTTTATACTCTTAAAATTTTAAGAGCGTAAACATATTTATATATTTTTTAAAAAACAACTTTTTAATGTAAAAATATCACGTTTTATCGTCAAAATTTAACATTTGAACGGTATAAATTTACACTTAATCTGATTTTTCACTCACTTAAACGCTATTCTTGTAATAAGCTTTGAACCAACGATCTGGTATTTTGTCATTACAAGCATCTAAATAATCTTGATGCGTGCATGGTAATAACGTATGCTTTTTTAATTTATTATTAACATTTGATAAAAATGGAATTTCTATCCACCATCGCCCTGTTTTAACGCTTTTATAAAAGATTAACTCATGAGAGTCTGCTAAGGTAATAAATTTTTGATGACTTTTATCATCTGCAAAGTTATCATCTTGGACTCTGCAATTTACACCTTCTATAAAATACCAAATCATCTGAGAGATAAGCATTGAGGTTATTTCATCATCTGTAGATGGTTTGTATTCATAAATTCCAAAACTACTCACCTTATTGCTTATACCTGCATATCTTGATACTGCACAGATTTCTTTTCCATCTAATCCATTTGGAGATACTTTTTGTCTTAAGCTTACTTCTGCTGCTTTTAACACTCCTAAATCTATAGATACAATATTAGCATCTCTCATTACAGGTTCTACCAAAGTAATATCATTTGATACTTCTCCTAATCTGTAAGACTCAAAATGAAGTCGCTCCATTAAGTCAATTTCTTCTTGACTATTAAAATAGGTTTGGTAACCTACAGTTGCGTAGTTAAATAAATTGTAAGGTTGATCTATAATAATTTTACCTACAAAGCTATTATTCTTTATTGGTTTAGAAGAGTCTCCTAAGTCAAAAGCACGATCTACATTTACCACGTTTACCATTGGCATTAAACTATCGTAAGCACGATAATTAGCGTAGGTTAAATCTTGGCTTCCTCCTATTATTATAGGTATGATTCTTTTTTGAATTAAAACTGAAAGTGTTTCTTTTAAAGCAAAGTAAGTATCTTCTATGCTTTCACCTTTTTGGATATCTCCTAAATCTGCTATGTTGGTTGACCAACTTCCTGGAAAGAGCGAGTATAACGATTTTCTAATTTCATTTAAATTAAAATCTTCTCCTATAAAGTTTATATCATTTCTATTTTCTAATACTCCAAGTATTACAATATTAATGTTATCTAAATCAGGAATCCCGTCTTGTTCAGTGTGAATTTTAATTTTTCTTCCTAGACTAAGTGGCGCTAGTAATTGGTTATGCGCTAAAACTGTATCTGGTACTGATGAAAGAAAGTTAAAATTCATTATATATTATTTCTTTTTTGCTGTTGTTTTTTTCTTGGTCGTTTTCTTTTTTGATGCTTTTTTCTTAGGTGCATTCTTTTCTATAAGATCTTTTACCTCTTCTAAAGTTAGTGCAGCAGCATCTACTGTCTTTGGTAACTCTATTTTAGTTTTACCCTTTATTATATTGTGTCTACCCCAACGTGCTTTTTCTACACGTATACCTTCATCTTCCCAATTATGTACTACTTTATCTTTTTCTTTTTGAATTTTCTCATCAATAAGCGTTTCAATATCTTCTGTAGTTAAATTGTCCCAATCGTATTTTTTATTTACGTTAATAAACATACCGTCCCATTTAATAAACGGTCCAAAACGTCCTTTACCTTTTGTTACGTCTTTACCTTTATAATTATAGATTGGTGCATCTGCTTTTTCTCTTTCTTTAATTAACTCTATTGCATCATCTAACTCGACATTTAAAGGATCTTGTCCTGCTGGAAGAGAAATATATTTTTTACCAAACTTAACATATGGTCCAAAACGACCATTATTTACCACTACTTCTTCCTCTTTATATTTCCCTAAAGATTTTGGAAGCTTGAACAGATCCATTGCTTCTTCAAAAGTAATTGTATTTAATTGTTGATCTGGTCCAAGGCTTGCAAAAGTTGGTTTTTCTTCATCATCTACTGTACCCATTTGTACCATTGGTCCAAATTTACCTAAACGTACACTAACTTGCTTTCCTGTTTTAGGGGCTTCTCCTAAAATACGCTCTCCTGATTCTCTATCTGCATTTTCTTTAACATCTTCTACTACTGGATGAAACTTATCGTAAAAAGCTTTCATCATCTTTTTCCAATCTTCTTTTCCTTCGGCTATATCATCAAACTGGTCTTCTACTTTTGCTGTAAAGTTATAATCTAAAATACTCTCAAAGTGATTAACCAGAAAGTCGGTAACTATCATACCAATATCTGTTGGTACTAATTTTCCTTTATCAGACCCAACTTTTTCGGTTAGTTTTTTGTCTTCAACTTTCCCTTCTGATAAGGTTAATTGCGTGTATTCTCTTTCTACACCTTCAACCGTTCCCTTTTCTATATAATTTCTATTTTGAATAGTTGAAATTGTTGGCGCATAAGTAGACGGACGACCAATACCAAGTTCTTCTAACTTCTTTACTAAAGATGCTTCTGTGTAACGGTATGGCGGACGCGTGTAACGCTCGGTTGCAGTTATGTAATTATTTAACAAGGTTTCGTTTACCTTCATTGCTGGTAACATTCCATCTTGTTCTGTATCTTCATCATCAGTTCCTTCTAAATATACTTTAAGGAAACCATCAAATTTTATAACCTCTCCGTTTGCAGTAAAGGTTTCGTCATGTGTATCTGCCTCAATTTTAACGTTTGTACGTTCTAGCTGTGCTTCACTCATTTGTGATGCAATTGCACGCTTCCAAATCAATTCGTATAAACGTGCTTGATCACGATCAATATTAACGCTATGTCTTGAAAAATCCGTAGGTCGTATCGCTTCGTGAGCCTCTTGCGCACCTTTAGTTTTTCCTGTAAAATTTCTTTCTTTACTATATTCTTTACCGTAGGCATCTACAATTTCTTTCTCTGCGCCTTTTCTTGCTTCGTCAGATAAATTTACACTATCTGTTCTCATATAAGTAATTAAACCGGCTTCGTATAAACGTTGTGCCATAGTCATAGTTTTACTTACTGAGAAGTATAATTTACGTGATGCTTCCTGTTGTAACGTAGATGTTGTAAATGGAGCTGCAGGCGATTTTTTTGCAGGTTTTTTTGTTAAATCTGCAACTTTAAAATTAGCAGTCGCATTTTTTTCTAAAAAGTCTAAAGCTTCTTCTTTTGTTGAAAAAGTTTTAGGCAATTTTGCTTTAAAAGACTGTCCTTCTTCGTTAGAAAACTCAGCATCAATTCTGTAAGATGCTTCTGGTTGAAATTCTTGAATTTCGCGCTCACGCTCTACAATTAAACGCACAGAAACAGATTGCACACGACCAGCAGATAAACCTCCTTTTACTTTACGCCATAACACTGGAGAAAGCTCGTAACCCACAATTCTATCTAAAACACGTCTTGCTTGTTGCGCATCTACTAAATCGTAATCTATTTTACGCGGGTTTTCAACCGCTTTCATAATGGCAGTTTTAGTAATCTCATGAAACACAATACGTTTAGTTTTTTCTTTATCTAAACCTAATGTTTCAGCAAGATGCCATGCAATAGCTTCTCCTTCACGGTCCTCATCACTTGCTAACCAAACCGTCTCGGCTTTTTTAGCTAAGTCTTTTAATTTTTTTACTACCGCTTTTTTATCGGAAGAGACTTGATATTTTGGCTCAAAATCGCCATCAACATCAACACCTAGTTCCTTTGAAGGTAAGTCTGCAATATGTCCAAAACTAGATTCTACTTTAAAATCTTTTCCTAAAAATTTCTCTATAGTTTTTGCTTTTGCAGGTGACTCTACTATTACTAAATTCTTCGCCATTCTTTGATTTTTGTGAGTGCAAAGGTAAATTAAAAAAAATTTATCTACCTAATTTTATAATTTTTACCATAATTTAACTAGCTGTCAGATTGTCATATTTTTAAATTAATCGTACCTTTGCATGCTTATTGAGTAGCAGTATTTCAATATTATATATGGAAAAAACAATAGACGAAAAAAAACAAGGCGAAACGTTAGTTATCCCTTCTAAGGCAGAAAACAACAAAAAGCTTTTTATAGAAAGCTATGGTTGCTCTATGAATTTTAGCGACAGTGAGATTGTAGCTTCAATACTTCAAAACGAAGGTTTTAATACAACACCACATTTAGAGGAAGCAGATTTAGTATTGGTTAACACATGCTCTATACGTGATAAAGCAGAACAAACTGTTAGAAAACGCCTTGAAAAATATAATGCAGTAAAAAAGATAAACCCAAAAATGAAGGTTGGTGTTTTAGGCTGCATGGCAGAACGTTTAAAAAGTAAATTTTTAGAAGAAGAAAAAATAGTAGACCTTGTTGTTGGTCCAGATGCTTATAAAGATTTACCTAATCTAATTAGTGAAGTAGAAGAAGGTCGTGATGCAATAAACGTAATACTATCAAAAGAAGAAACATACGGAGATATTTCACCAGTGCGATTAAACAGTAATGGTGTAACAGCTTTTGTAAGTATTACACGTGGTTGTGATAATATGTGTACATTTTGTGTAGTTCCATTTACACGTGGTAGAGAACGTAGTCGTGATCCTCAAAGTATTATTGAAGAAGTAAATGACTTATGGACAAAAGGCTATAAAGAAATTACTTTACTAGGTCAAAACGTAGACAGCTACCTTTGGTATGGCGGCGGACTAAAAAAAGATTTTGATAAAGCTAGTGATATACAAAAAGCAACAGCTACAGACTTTGCAAAGTTATTACAACTTTGTGCAGAAGCGCAACCAAAAATGCGAATTCGTTTTAGTACATCTAACCCGCAAGACATGCATATTGATGTCATTAAAACTATGGCTAAGTATGATAATATTTGTAATCATATACATTTACCAGTACAAAGCGGAAGCGATCGTATTTTAAAAGCAATGAATAGATTACACACTCGACAAGAATATTTCACTTTAATAGATAATATAAGAGAGATTATTCCTGGTTGCGCTATTAGCCAAGATATGATTGCTGGTTTTCCTACAGAAACAGAAGAAGACCATAAAGATACTTTAAGCCTAATGGAGTATGTAAAGTATAATTTTGGTTACATGTTTACTTATTCTGAAAGACCAGGTACATTGGCTGAACGTAAATTAGAAGATGATGTCCCTGAAGACGTAAAAAGTAGACGCCTTGCTGAAATTATTGAATTACAATTAAAACACAGCGAATATAGAACCAAGCAATTTTTAAATACTACTGTAGAAGTTTTAATAGAAAAAGAATCTAAAAAATCTAACCAACATTGGTCAGGTCGTACACCTCATAATATTGTATGTGTATTCCCTAAAGGTCAATTTAAAGTTGGAGACTTTGTAAACGTAAACGTAACAGACTGTACAAAAGCGACATTAATAGGTGAAGCTATTGGGTTATCTATAAACAACTAATAAAAACTAAATATGAAAAAACCACTTTTAATTCTTATATCTTTAAGCCTATTTACTGCTTGCGAAAATGAACCTTTAGATAATGGGTTTACAGATTTTGACAACAACCAAAACAACGGTAATAATAATAATAATAATAATGGCAACAACGGTAACAATAGCAATAGTGATGATTTAACACTATCTGTTTACGAGCTAGATATTGATTTATCACTTTCATTTTTTGGATTTCCTATAAACACAATTACTAATAG
>Ga0105235_100643_pt1 | contig 10886 bp, 10 predicted proteins | sample Virmet3819_2500_FD_90059 | JGI IMG/M metagenome (GOLD analysis project Ga0105235, IMG submission 90059) | Marine viral communities from the Southern Atlantic ocean transect to study dissolved organic matter and carbon cycling - metaG 3819_2500 | ecosystem: Environmental > Aquatic > Marine >... | reverse complement strand
GTGTAATACCCTAATGACTGATGACAAAATACAATAACAGCTTGCTGTTGATGTACTTTAAATGGGCAGTAGAGCACTGAGGTAACGGGTGAGTCGAAAAGGGCGATATGTTCTTGCCATGTAGGCTGGTGCCTAATATTAAATAATGCAATTGGCGTACTTTTAACCGCGCGAGAAAGGGTGTCGTCTATGTTCCAGATGGTGTTTAGCAGCGGGCTGTGAGTGCTGTTAATACATCTCATCCGCTTTGGTCCATCGTTTTCAAGCACAAAGCACACTTCGTAATTATAAAGCCCTTTAAACACCTCAAACATTTTCATGTAAAGGTCTTGTTCATTTTCAGCCGTTAGCAAAGCATGAGTGCCTTCAAGCAAGGCGTCGGTTTCTTTTTTGTGCGCCTCAGCCTGCTGTTTTAGCCGATAAACAAGGGCTAGGTCTTCTAGAACATTTTCGTAATCTCTATTCATTGAGAAAATACTATAGCTGATATCATAAGGTTACCGTGTCTATTTTTGCCATCAAGAAAGCGCCCTTGCTCACCGAAGGTAAAAGGGCCACATATTGGCAGCGAAGCAAACTCTTTTTGTAGCGAGGAAAGCATCTGTTTGATTTCATCTCCCACCATAAGACGGCATCCTGCGCAATAGATCATAAGCACTCCAACGGGCTTTCTGTTTTCGGGCAATAGCATAATGGCATTATTGATAACACGTTGAGCACGAGACGTAAGACTTGCAATACTCCCTTCCATCAACACTAAGCTGTCGTTCTCTTTCACCTCGGAAAATACATTAAGGGCGCCGTTTTCATTTACCGAGTCGGGGTGACACAAAAGATAGTTTATTGCCCCATCTTCTAACTCAACCGGGCGACCTAGCGGAGCTGACGATGTAAGCCCGAGAATCTGGCCTCCATTAAGTTGTTTTTCAATTAGGTTATTGGTTGCGTGGTTATATGCGTAGCTGGCTGGAACACCATCAAGTTCAACGAGTTGCCTTCCGTGAGCTTTCGACACGGAAAATTCTTTATCTGTAGGTTTATAGCCTGAGCTATAGCTAAGACCCAATGGGGTGGAGGGGTACATAGCCACAACTGCAAGGGTTTGTGGGCCTATTGCGTCTGATGTCACGGTATTCCAGTTACCTTGTACGGTATTGTCGGCCATGGAACCGCCAAAAATTGGCACATTTTCCCCCACAACGCTGGCAAAACCTTCCAATATTCTCTCTTCTTCGCCAGGAGGAAGCGCACACCAAATCAAAGCGGGGCTTTCATAGGGTCGACCGGAGTTTTTAAGAGCATTAATCAGTGCGTTTGCGCCAGCCTGAAAGGGGCCATTATCAACTACATTTGCACTGCCTACGCCGTAAGCGCCTTCATCATCAAACACGCAGAAAAAAGCCAGATCGCAAGTCGCTTTAACCGTTTGACTGTCGCAGAGAAGGGAACCCAAGCAAGAGCTAGATACAAGAAAAGGAAATTGATAAGGAGAGAGCGACGCTTGTATTTCTGCAAAAGGTAGCTGGGAATTTCCGTAGCCAATAACCAACGATGGCGATTTATTTTCAAATACTGCAGAGACGCGGGTACCCAACTCTGCCGTATCAGAACATTGAATTTCAACCGTTTCTATCTGCATTCTTGCCTACCTTTTTCTTTTAGAGCTAAGAATAGATGAAAATTAGAAAAGCTTTATTAACTATTAGTCGAATTGGTTAGGCGAACTCGCTCTAGCTATCAAGATAGAATTTGTCGTGGAAAGTGTAAACCCAAGTTGGTTGATAAATCACCAGTATAGTTATTGCCATACCGTTTAGTAATGCTTCTGGAAAAACCAAAAGAGGCACAAGCAAAATATAATTGTCGAAGACAATATCCCAAGAGTAGATGCCCTCTGCGTAATAAAAAGTGCCTAGTGCAAGCGTCTTCAACGCTATCGAAAGTGCTGCGGGGAAGAAAGCGCAGACGAATATATAAACAAAGAGCTGTCGCGGTATGCGATGAAAAGACAGCATATAGAAGAGGTAGGTGATGCCTATGGGAAGTATTGTACCGAGCAGCGCGTTGACCCCAAAGTTCTCCCACGCGCCATATCCGATGGTATGGGCACCGAGCAAAGCGATAAAAGATGCGATAATCGCGTTTCTAAAACCAAGCATAAGGGTAAGTACAGAAAGGCCCAGAAAATGGACATCCAAGCCTTCATAAATACCAGCTTTAAAGAGCCACAGCACGAATAAAGAAGCGGCAGTGCCAAAAATAAGATGTTGCTGATTTTTATTTTTGGCAAAGTGAGCCAAGTCGATCTGTTTGATAGCGCCCAACAAAAACGCGCCATAAGCTATAAAAGCTAAGACTTGTAGTGTACTCAAGTTTACTCCTTGGCTGTGGCTTTCACGCGTTTTTTCCGTACCTAACTTTTGTAGTCAGCCCAGATAGGAGCGTGATCAGAGGGCTTTTCAATACCTCTAAGTTCATAATCAATCCCAGCGTCACTGAGATTTGCATGTAAGGATTTTGTGGCCAATATAAGATCGATTCGAAGGCCTCGGTTGTCGTCGAACCCTTTTGAACGGTAGTCAAACCAGGAAAACTTATCATTGGTTTCTGGATTTAGTGAGCGAAAACTATCTTCAAAGCCCCAACTCATCACGGTGTTCAACCATTCACGCTCTTCTGGTAAAAAACTACATTTACCTGTTCTTAACCATCGTTTGCGATTATCTTCGCCAATACCAATATCTAGGTCGGTATGAGAAATGTTGACGTCACCCATGACGATGATGTTTTCATCAGGCGTGTGGTTATCGTTTAGATAAGTCATTAGGTCTTTATAAAACTTACGTTTTGCAGGGTATTTCGTCTCGTGTTTTTCGTTTTCGCCCTGAGGGAAATAGCCATTTAGTATGGTAACGGGGTCACCGGAATCATCTGTGGTTTTCAAGATGATCATGCGACGTTGCGCTTCATCATCGTCAGAAGGAAACCCCATTGAAACCGAAAGTGGCTCTTTTTTTGCCAAAAAAGCGACGCCGTAGTGGCTTTTCTGCCCGTGAAAATATACGTGATATCCCATAGCTTCAACAGCGTCTACGGGAAACTGTTCATTATGAACCTTAATCTCTTGTAGGCCGATTATGTCTGGTTGGTGGGCATCTATTAGTGCCTGTAGCTGGTGAAGACGTGCGCGGATACCATTTATGTTAAAAGAAATTACTTTCATGCTTAATTAGTCAGTTGTTTCACGTTGGAGCAAGTTTACCAGAAAGCGAAGATGCCCTTAATGCTCAATTATTTATATATTAATGCAATAGGCCGATTGTATAGATTAAGTTTATTTATAGCTTACGCTGAAAATGGGCTGTAAAGAGTGTTGTCGTTGGCCTGAGGTGCCCACTAAAGGGTGTCAACTACCATGTTCTTCGAAGCACTTGTAGCCTGAAATTGCATACCTAATTTAATTAAGTATTCGAACCATGCGTTAGCATCTCGCACGATATTATCGACAAGGTTTTCATTGTTCAGAGCAAGTTCAGGCAGCAATGCATCGACACATTGTTTGAAAGACACCCACGATTTAGCACACTCAGACATCGCTTTGTAATAATGAGTAGGAATGGCTTGCTCCATCGCATTTAACCGTCTTGCAATAATATTTGCCCCCATTGATGAGCCAAGCCAAACGTAAATGGCGGCTATCGCAGACGTTGTTGGTGAATGAAAAGTAGGTAGCAAGTTTGAATGAGCATGGGTGTCTTTAGATGTAAGCTCGCCAAGACCGCTTTTCACTGAGCTAGTCTCTTTATCCGCTGCAAAAGTACCGTGAGAACTATCAGGTTTTGTTTGGTGGGTGTCTCTGTAAGAAGGGTCATGTGTTTCATTCAAAATAGTGTGGTTAGCATCTAGCGCATGGATGTCTTTGCTAATCGCGGTTAACACCGCATTGCTGTCAATCATCGCGGCTATTTGAGCTAGCTTTGCTTCTGCATCTCCCGCTTGCTTTACTGCACCAGCGGTGGTTTGATGAAACTCCTTCATAATTGCAAGTACCGCGCAATACGCTACCTTATTAAACAGGTGTTCGTGATGATAAATCGAAAAAGGAAAAGTGTTTTCTAAAGCAGTGTGGTTTGCTTGGGTGTCTTGCTTAAGAGCAGTGAAAAGGTTTCGCATGGCCTACAGTTCTTCTTATTCTTGCATATGCATCATCGATTCTATGTAACGTTTTGCTGAATGCTTTGCTTACATGGTAATCGTGGGTGTCTTTGTACAACAACAATATCATGGGTGTCTTTGTAAAGGGTAGAGCGTGAGGAAGTTTTTCACGTTTATTGCATTGCGCCTAATAATGGTGCGGGTATACTTGCGGCAAATTTAAAGATAGGTAAAAACACGTGTTCCCAGAAACTATTGCAGACAAGTTAAGTGATGCTGTCATCGAGCAGGCGATGAAGCTAAGCGCCGAAGAACGACAAGAGCTGGTGGTGAGCTATATCGCTAAAGCGAATGAAATCTGGTTGGTGCAAGGCACCGAAGGGTTTGTGATGTTCGAAGATGGAGAAAACGTGCAACTACCCGTTTTTCCTCATAAGGACTTAGCGCAAAAGTTTGTAAGCATGAACGATATACAGGGGCAGTGTGTGAATATCGCGCTTGACGAATTTACGCAAACTTGGTTGCCCGGTTTAGAGAAAAACGGTGTGGAGCTTGTGATGTTTCCAACCACAAGCGATGTTGAAAACTTAGTGATGACTGCCGAAGACTTGGCTGCAGAATTAAACGGTAATTAATTCGTTTTTTATGATTTCTGAAGATGCATTGTTACCTCTTGCACAATCGCTCGCAGATGCAAAAGGGTGGGATGATTTTACGCGAACACTGATGTTATCGGGAAAAGCGCTAGCGCCATTGCCGCTGGATGCACGAACCGAAACAAACGCAGTGGAAGGGTGTGAAAGCCCAGTATGGATTGCTTTCTCGGAGAACGAAACACGTGTTATGGCCTACTCTCCGAGTAAGGTAATTAGGGGTGTACTTGCGGTGTTATTGGAAAAAGCGAACGCTTTGACGCAACAGCAGTGCGAAACCTTCGACTATGAACAATATTTGTCGCGCTGCCAACTCGAACGTTATTTAAGTCAGTCTCGTGGAAATGGTATAAAGTCAGTAATAGCTAAACTCAAAGGCCTTTAGTTAGCGAGCTTTTACTGGCTTATTTATTTTTAGCTTCTATCCACTGACTCATATACTTACTGGCATTTAGTGTCTGATGCCACAGAAGACTTTGCATAAACAAAGTTTTTCTGTGTCCGTCAATCTCGTTTTTTAAGCTTATCATTTTATCTGTTAATGAAATGTCGGGCTGTTTTGCACTAAATATGTCGAGTGTTTTCTTCGCTTGAAGGCTAGCAGATTCCCACACGTCTTTGTTGGTATACAGCGACACGGCCTGATTAACGTAATCTTGAATAACCTCTGGTTTTGTGATGTCGGTGCTACACACGGCACCCGGCCATAAATCAGTCTGTGAGCTGCACTCAGTGCTTTCATTTTTGCTTTTAGAAATGATTCCTTCTACACCTACCCATGTGGTAATCGATGGCGTAGAGCAGCGCATTGCGTCGAGTAGTTTTCCTTTTATCCCTGCGCCAAAGCGCAGGGGGGCAATTAGCACTTTAGCGCTAGCCATTAACGATGTAACGTCTTCCGCCCAACCTTTGACTAAGAAACCTTGTTTGTCGTTATGCAACTGTGTCGCTTTTTTAGGAGGGTAGGCGCCGTAAATTTGAAGCTCTGCATGGGGAAGCGCTTTTTTAATAGCGGGCCAGAGCGTTTGCTTAAGATGCAAAACTGCGTCCCAATTTGGAGCATGACGGAAATTTCCGATATGAATGAAATGTGCACGCTCTTCAAAAGTTGTCGAGTATGAAGGTGTTGGCCCCACAACCAAAGGATGGTAATAAAGTTGCGACTTTGGTACGCCATAATGTTCGGTAAGAAGTGCCATCTCCGATTCGGAAATTATCAGAGTGAGGTCGCTCCTTAAAATGGCCGCTATTTCTCTTTGCGCGAGCTCGCTATTTAACGCTGCATATTTGGCATCGCCACATCGCTTAACGGCGTCATGTCTAGCTTGACGAAGGCTATGCATATCTTCTGTATTTAAAATACGCACTGCATTCGGACAGCTCTCTCTCACACGCCATGAAAACTGTTCTTCCGTCATATATCGGTCGAAAATAACCACGTCCGGCTTCAACTTTTCAATTAAGGTGTTGAATGAGCTGCAGTTCAGTGCAACTGAATAAGTATCTACACCAAGCGTTGACAAGTCTGCCTTATGTTCACTTTCAGATGCAGCAGTGAGGAATGACACGTTGAAGTTATAGGATACACAGCGGGTGATGATCGATTGCATGTTCTGGCCCGCTGCTGATGAATTTGGCTCAGGCCACACGTAACCAATGATTACTACATTTAACATGATAGTGATTTTTTAACTTTTATTAGAATTGGCGTCAAAGCGACATGATTTTAAACGCATACATGCTAGCACAATTTTCTCTTTTGATATCATTCAAGACAATACGCCCAAGAAAATCTAATTCTTTTAGGTAATTACCCTGAGTTTTTCTTTGTTTTACAATAATCGGTATAGATTTTAGAGCGGCGCGTTATAATAATGGCGCGTCAGCTACTACAAATAAATGGTGTAATTTCGGCCGATAGCGACGCCTAAATAGGCAAAGGCTTTTTTCAAAGTTTGAAACTAGGCGCTAACAGGACTCACATTACGAAAAATAAAGCGTTTTAGTAACGTAATGATATCTATGGAAATCATACTTTTTTACTAGAGCGTAGTTGTTGACCAACCCGTTTTTTAAGCCTATACCTTAACAAAGAAGGCGAATGGAGGTGCCTTGAACGCTAAATTGGGAAGGGCGGCATTAATGAGAGTGCACGAATGAATTTAGAAGAACTAGTTTCGAAGGCGGAAAATCTCTTCGTTTTACCAGACTCGGTTACCCGGCTAAAAGCTTGTATGGATGATGAAGCTTCAAGTATCGATGACATCGGCGATATTATTGCTTTCGACCCCTCACTAGCGACACAACTGCTGCGGGTTGCAAACTCTGCGTTATATCGGTTTCCAAACAAAATAGATACGGTAACCCGAGCTATACAAGTCGTGGGTACACGTTCCACTTATGATCTTGCGCTCGCCTATGGCGTAAGTCAGGCATTTAGTGATATCGACGGTCAATTAGTTGATTTGGATAAATTCTGGGAACAGAGTGTATCGTGCGGACTGTTGGCCAAATACTTTGCCGACATGCGCAATATACGCGAGCCGGAACGTCTTTTTGTTGCTGGTTTACTGCATAATATTGGTGAGTTAGTAACGGTTTCGTTACTGCCAGAATCAGCGACACGATGTCAGGCTTTTAACACGCGTGTTAGTCCATCTGAGTTGCAGTTTGGTGTTCTTGGCTTTACCTATACTGAGTTGTCTGCGAAGCTCATCGAAAAGTGGGGCATTCCTAGCTCGATACATACCCCCATTGCTAACATTCACAAGGGAGATGATAACTCAGAAGGCATTGAAGATAAGATATTACAGCTTTCTTACGTTTTAGCCCTTGATAATGTTAACCCTGAGATATATCCAAGCTATCACAATCTAAAACCAGAACAGCATGAAGCGCTTTCATTAAACCGAGAGGATTTGGAAGATGCATTAGATATCACTAATCTACAATGTATCTCAGTTATATCCTTGTTTAATCCTAACGCGTTCATGTTGTATTAACTTGAAGCGCATATTGCGCTTCAAGGGAAAGCGTAGCTGTTAGTCGAATATAGCTACGGTTTGTCTACTAATTGCAATTACTTCATTGTCCTTGTCCCATATCGTCGCTTCAGTGTGCCCATATCCGTCAGCCGCTTGTCGAGTATGCGCCTTATACCCAAACCAGTCCGTTGGGCTTACGGCTTTATGAGGATGAATAAACTCTAAATTCCAGCTCACCGTGCTCGCTGGAGCAGGTAGCTTCATCATTTGAAGTAGCGTTGGCGGCCACGCATCAATCATGGTGATAATGTGAGCGTCAGTAATAGCCTCTGGAGCGTGTTTAAAACGCATAAATCCGTGGTAGTGACTCGTTTTTCTGCGGGTGAAAGGAATACCGCCATCCTCTATGGCTAAATCGAAATAACGCAAAAACTTAGGCGTAACTTTTGGGATTTGAGGAATAAATTTAGCTTTAGTAGGAAGCGGCATGTCATGTTTCTCAGTATTTTCAACACGAATGCCAGACTGTCTAGCAACACCAAAACACGCTTGAGAAAAAACGCAGCTCTTGCCTTCTTGAGTCGCATGCGCGGTGAATTGAGAAACGTTTTTACCCGCTCTAAGCAACGTAACCTCTATGGAAAAGGGCGCTTCAAGTGACAATGGCCCAACAAAGTTAGTGGTGAAAGAGCGCAATACTTGATTATCAGTGACTTGCTGCTTTACCGCTGTGTATAGCATGCCTGCAGAAATACCACCGAATGCAGTGCGGCCTTGCCCCCATGTTTTCGGAATGACGAGTCCATCAACGCGCCATGTATTGTCAGATGTTTGTGATAATTGAGGAATATTGAGCAATTCGTCTACTGTCATGCTTACTTGTCTGGTCTGATGAGTTGTATGAATATAATCGTACCCTAAGCGCTGTCGGACGGAAAGCCTGACTTAGTAATTCTCGTTATGTTTACAAATAAGTAACAATTAGTTGTCTATTTTTTTACCTGATGCGTAGACTGGGGATATCGTCACTTAAAAGGACTGTTATGGCCCATACTCACGTTGAAGGTGTTCCTGCTGCAGAAGCTGGGGTATCTAGAAGTTACCGGAACTACGTTTTATTCATATTGACCTTGGTCTACGCTTTTAATTTTATCGATAGACAGATTATTGGGATCCTCTCTCCCTTCATTAAAGCCGACTTAGGCTTGGATGATGCCCAATTAGGATGGCTAAAGGGTATCTACTTTGCCCTTCTTTATACGGTAATGGGGATCCCCATTGCATGGCTTGCTGACCGCTACAGCCGCGTTAATATTATTGCTATCTCACTCACATTGTGGAGCGGGTTTACCGCTGCATCGGGCTTAGCAGCGAACTACATGCAGCTAGCTATTGCACGAATTGGTGTGGGTATTGGAGAGGCGGGTGGTAGCCCTCCTTCGCACAGCATCATTTCAGACCTGTTTCCCAAAGAAAAGAGGGCGGGCGCACTTGCGATTTATTCGTTAGGTATTCCCTTTGGCGTTATGTTGGCATTTTTCGCCTCTGCCTTCTTTTTACAAGGTGGCTCGGCTGACTGGCGTACCGTTATGTATAGTGTGGGCATTCCAGGGGTTATCCTTGCTATATTACTCAAGCTTACAGTGAAAGAGCCCTCCAGAACAGCATCTGCGCCAAGCGATGACATAGCCAATAAACCAAGCGTAAAGTCGTCGCTAAAAACCTTGCTTAGAATACCTACTTGGTGGGGAATGGCGCTGGGTATCTCATTTGGTTCTTTCGGAAACTACGCAATCTCAACATGGGTCATTGATTATTATGTGCGAGCCTTTGCGGGGTTAGATATAACACAGCTGCTCATCGTGTTTGGTATTATTAACGGTACCGCTTATGCCCTTGGTGTTTGGTTAGGTGGTTATATTGCCGACCGTTGGGGGAAACACAATAAAAAAGCGTACGCGTTACTTCCTGCTATTGCGTTGATCATTGGTGTTCCCGCATTCTACATGTCTCTTCAAGTGCAAGATTTATGGATGTCGGTTGCATTAATGGCGCTGCTGCTATTTACCAGTGGCTCATACTTAGGCCCTAGTTTTGCGATGGCGCAAACCCTTGCACCGCTAAACGTAAGGGCAATGTCTACAGCGCTCTTTTTCTTTGTTCTCAATATTATTGCGCTGGGTGGTGGACCTACACTTACGGGTATTATCAGTCAGGCTCTGGTTCCTTCTTTGGGCGAAACAGAAGCGCTTAGGCAAGCACTTATTTACCTAGTGATACCCTATGCGATTTCTATTGCTGTATTTTTGTGGACGAGCACTAAAATTGTAAAAGACTGGGAAATGGCAGAAGCAAGGGGCTTGTAGTATTATCATCACTTTCTTCTAAGGGGCTGATTTTAAGCCCCTTATTTGTTTATATTTGAGGGAGTCTTCGGTGTCTTCTACTGATTTAAGTTTCCACTTTGCCCATGCGAATGGATTTCCCGCGGGAAGTTATAATGCGATGTTTTCCGCACTGCCTGATAACTTTAATCGTTTGCACGTTGAGCGTTTTGGCCATGATCCCAAGCTGCCAGTTAACGGTAATTGGCGAAACCAAGTTCAAGAGCTCATTAAGCACATAAAAAAAGAAAACAAAGATCCTCGTGGTGTATTTGGGGTAGGCCACTCATTCGGCGCCGTCATCACTTACATGGCAGCTTGCGAAGCACCAGAGTTGTTTAGGGGGATCATCTTGTTTGACCCGCCTTTGGTGGTAGGCCCGCTTAGTTATTTTTTTAGATTTGCTAAGTATACGCCTCTGATAAATAAGCTTACTCCAGCTAAGCTTGCGCAAACACGAAACACGAGTTGGCCAAAAAGTACCGATATGGTCACGTATTTTCACGGCAAAGCTTTGTTCAGAGATATGGATAAACGGTGTGTAAGAGACTATGTGAAGTCGGTAACAGCAGAAAAAGGAGACGCTATATCGCTTACCTTCAAAGCTGATGTGGAGGCAGCACTCTTTCGAAATATACCGCATAATCTTGGCAAGTATAGAGGGAAGTTAAAATGCCCGGCGATTTTAGCAACGGGCAGTACAAGTAAGG
>Ga0105235_100642_pt1 | contig 10894 bp, 10 predicted proteins | sample Virmet3819_2500_FD_90059 | JGI IMG/M metagenome (GOLD analysis project Ga0105235, IMG submission 90059) | Marine viral communities from the Southern Atlantic ocean transect to study dissolved organic matter and carbon cycling - metaG 3819_2500 | ecosystem: Environmental > Aquatic > Marine >... | reverse complement strand
GACTAGAACTATTTTAGCTATCAGCAGTGCGCATTTGTGAATGTTCAACACGCCCTAGTGAAGAAAGAAAAAAAGCGCATAACAACGGAAAAGCGCTAGTCTTTGATGTATCATAGCCTCATAACAAAATACCAAAGTAGTCGCTAGACTCATTTACGAAGTCTTGGGGTTCATAAAAAGCTTTGGTTTACAAAACAAGGTTACGCTCACCACGCTTTTTTGCTATTAGTATAAGTCACAAACCGCATATACTCTTAGACACGGGTTTTAACACATTTATTATAGGATTTCTTTATGTCTGCTCTATCCGATTTACAACAACACTTAGCTCATTATTGGCAATTACCTCACCACGATGATGAGGCACTCAATCAAAAGCTGACCGAAGTACAAGCTTGGCAAAGAGCACGTATCAAGCGTACTCATAGTGAGCTATTTAATAAGCCCAAAAATAAGCTGATGGCGGATTATTTTTTGACTCAGCTCTATGACGGTGCTGAATTCAAAGCGCTTGCCAAACAGCTACAGCGCATCGTTCCAAAGGCTCAGAAAGTCGAGCGTTTTGCGCCTGCTACTGCTCTAGAAACCGGGAGCATGGCAATATCAGCTTCCACTTTAGCGATTGAATTAGATTTGCATTTGGCTGAGTGGTTAATGGAGCACAGCCTACCTGTCAATGAAGACACTATGCTCAAAGCCTACCGCGCTGTTGACGAAGGCGATGCTCGTAAAGCTCAGCTCGAGAACGTCAAAGAAGTTTGTTACCGCGCTGATAAGTACATCAACTCATTTATGATAAGAAAAGCGTTTGGTATGACAAAACGTACCGCTTATCGTTATAACTTCAACTCTTTATACGACTTTATCAATTCAGGCTTCGCTGCGATGCGCCCTCTTGATAGTGTCAAAGGCTTTATCGATCCCTTTTGTGCTCGCGAGCTCAAGATTATTGACAAAGTCCATAACAGCGATAGCGACAACGCCGCACAAGTGTTTGAGGCCGCCTAAATAATTATTAATTTAAACAAATTTATTCAAATAATTTGATTTAAATGACAGTCCTTTAGCGCTTTATTCATCGCTGTGTATATCAGTAATAGGAAATATTTATGACCGATCAAACAACCTCTTCCAGCCATGGTTTAGCTCAAAATCAGAGTTTGCCGAGCGATAAACAACGAGACCAATTAGTGAAAGATAGTATTGCCACTAATCAGCATATCACCGAGCAAGTTAAAGCACAGCAAAACACCAGTAAAGATGGCGCTCAGCAAGCCGATGATTTCACCCAAGTTCAAGACTTACCGGTAGGAACCCCGCAAGGTCAACAGACCTCGCTGTCTAACTATGATATGCCAAATACAGCTACTGATAGCCAAAACCAGTCTCAGGTGCAGTCTGCATTAAATAGCGGTGCAAGCAAAAAAGCTGCCTTTAATCAGCGCGACGATATCAATAACCCGCATACGCCAGACACCGATGGTCTAGAGCAAACGCATTTTGGCTACAAGACAGTCAATAAGGCTGAAAAACAAGCGCGCGTGGCAGACGTCTTCACCTCAGTCGCCAAAAAATACGACATCATGAATGACTTAATGTCTTTTGGTATTCACCGTTTGTGGAAGCGCTTTGCGATTAGCTTATCAGGGGTTCGCGCCGGCCAAAAGGTGCTCGATATCGCAGGTGGTACAGGCGACTTAGCAAAGGTGTTCAGCCGTGAAGTCGGTCGTCATGGTCATGTCGTGCTGTCAGATATCAACGCCGCGATGCTCGAGGTTGGCCGTGAGCGCTTAATCAATGCCGGCTGCAATAACGTCGATTTTGTCCTTGCCAATGCTGAGACGCTAGCGCCTTTTGATGATGATAGCTTTGATTTATTAACCATCAGCTTTGGTCTACGTAATGTCACGGACAAAGATGCTGCACTACGATCCATGTACCGTGTGCTCAAGCCCGGCGGACGTCTACTGATTTTAGAATTCTCTAAACCCATATTTGAGCCGTTATCAAAAGCTTACGATTTATACTCGTTCACCGCGCTACCGATGATGGGTAAAATCGTCGCTAATGATGCGGAGAGCTATCAGTATTTGGCTGAGTCAATCCGTATGCATCCCAATCAGCAAACGCTTAAGCAGATGATGCAGCAAGCGGGTTTTGTCAATTGCGATTATCATAACTTAACGGCTGGTATCGTTGCTGTGCATCGCGGTTTTAAAGCGTAGCTGCTTAAGTTTAAAGCTAAACCCTAATCTGATTACTGTGAGAATATTATGCTAACGGTCTTACTTTTGGCAGGCGCTGAGAAGCTAATTAATGTCGCTTTGATGAGTGATGAGATTACCCAAGCCGGTCTTGAGCCGCTTGCTGGTAAAGTGCTTCGCCTCAACATGGCGATGCCAGAGCTGCATTTAGACGTTATCTTCAATCATAAGCGCCTGCGTTTTGAACCAGTAACGACTCCTAGTGTGTTTGAGCCGCGCGGCGGCGATCCGTTAGATGAGCGCGAGCAGGCAGATATGGAGATGGCGCGGCTAGGCCACAGTCAGCCTGACTGTATTATTACCGTAGATAATCCTGCGCAGCTGCTTAACTTGCTGCGCGAGCCAAAAGGTAACTTGCCGATAGAGGGAGACTACAAAGTGCTCATGCAGCTCAAGCAGTTAGTCGCTGGGTTTGATCCTGACATTGCCGGTCAGCTAGAGCCATTGATTGGCAAACCTATGGCAAGTCAGCTACAGCTATTAATCACGCAGCTCAAATGGGGACTACGCCACAGTGGTAAGCGCGTCTTTGATGATGTCACTGACTGGGCCAATGATATCGCAGGTACTAGTGAGCCGGATCCGATTGATAAAGCTGAGGTGAACGATCTAAAGCAGCAGCTACTCAAGCTGCGTGCTGATGTCGAGCGCGAGCAGGCTAAGCTGACAGCGCTGAGAATGGAGCAAGCGCGTTTAAGACAAGATCAATAATTTACTGCGAAATCTTCTTAAACACAGCTACCACTGTTTTAACCTTGTCCTTATCTAGAGTAATTATTATTCATGCTACTATCTCATCGCACGCGTCTACTCGAGCTTTGGCGTATTGCCGCCAGTTATCGACTCGATACCCATTTTCCTGTAGAAGAAGCGCCGCAGCTGCAGCCCGTAGCGCGTTTACTGCGGCTGCACCCTGCCGCTTGGGGCAAAAAGCATCAGCCTAATGCCGTCAAGTACGCACTTGAGGATATGGGTACGCTGTTCTTAAAATTAGGTCAGCTGCTCTCGACCCGCCGTGATTTAGTGCCGCCTGAGATCATCGAACAGCTTATTCAATTACAAGATAAAGTAAAGCCTTTCGATGTTGCTACAGCCATCGCCCAAATCGAAGATAGCAAGTATGGCTTAGGTCAGAATATTGATAGCCTATTCACCCGCTTCGATACTAAACCCTTAGCCGCTGCCTCCATTGCACAGGTACATACCGCTGCCTTGCCTGATGGCCGCGAAGTCGTCGTGAAAGTGGTGCGTCCCGATATTCAAAAGACTATCGTCGCTGACTTTGAGCTGCTGCGCGAGCTTGCGAGTTGGGCCTCTGCGCGCATAGAAGCGGCGCGTGCGGTGCATCTGATTGATATCGTCGAGGACTATCGGCAAGTGATGCTCAATGAGCTCGACTTGACGCTAGAGGCCGATAATACCACTAAGATGCGTAATAACTTTTTAGGCTCCGCGCTAATGTATGTGCCTGAGGTTTATGACGCTTCAAAGAACGTCATGGTCATGGAGCGTATTCAAGGCGTGCCGATCTCGCAAGTAGAAGTCTTTGATAAGCTTGGTTATGACCGTGCGGCATTAGCAGAAAAAGGCTTAACGATATTTTTTACCCAAGTCTTTCGTGATAATTTCTTTCATGCCGATATGCATCCGGGTAATGTCTTTGTCGAAACCCCGCCTGTTAAAACTCTTAATAGTGAGATAACCCCTGTCGACTTAGGTCATGCGCCGCGCTACATCGGTCTTGATTGTGCCATTATGGGTACTTTATCAAAGGAAGATCAGCTAATAGTGGCGCGAATGCTGCTTGCAGTGATGAATAATAACTTCACCGCCTTAGTTGATATTGTGAGCCGCGCCGGCTGGATACCGCCCAATACCGATAAACATGCCTTAGTACGTGACATGCGCCGTACGGTCGGCCCTATGGTGCAAAAATCGATCAACGAGATAGATTTTGCTGGCGTACTCATGCAGATATTAGACATTGCCCGCCGCCATCACATGAGTATCCCGCCGCAGCTGATGCTCCTGCTCAAAACCTTAGTGCATGTCGAGGGTCTAGGCCGCGATCTGTATCCTGATCTTGATATCTGGTCATTAGCTAAGCCAATTCTAAGCGGATGGATCAAAGAGCAGCTCGATCCTATGCGTAACCTGCAGCAGCTACGTCAGCAGCTGCCTGAGATTTTGTTATCGAGTACCGATATTCCAAAGCTGCTGGATCAGGGCTTACAGAGCCTAGCCTCGCAAGGCTCAAGACAAGACAGCCAACTGCGCGAGATGCAGCAAATACGCGCGGATATGCTCAATGACCGTCGCCGCGACTGGTTAGCGCTAGCAGGATTCGCGATTAGCATTGCCATTGCCACCCAAGTCATCGGCTGGTTGTCGCCGCTATTTTATATCTTGGCAGTTTTAGCCGTGCTTTGGCGTATTTTAGCTTAATAACAATCTTCAAATCCTGAATTTGTCGAATTCCATGGTACAGAAGCTAGCGTGCGCGAACAGGCCGAAAGCTTTCAAGATATTATCCAAGAGTATAACGGTAGCGACTTTGTATGGGATACCAATGAGGCGGAGCGTAAACGACTCTGGCAAGCTCGGCACAATGCTTATTATGCCAGCTCAGCTTTACGACCAGAAGCGAGCGCCTTATCGACGGACGCTTGCGTGCCTATATCACGCTTAGCCGAGTGTGTCAGTGCAACTGCCAAGGATATCGAAGACTCAAAGATGCTAGGCCCAATCGTCGGTCATGTCGGCGATGGTAATTTTCATGTGTTACTAGTCGATACCGATAACCCTGAGGAGATCGCCACGGCCGATGCTATTATCAGCCGTCTAGCGGTACGTGCCATCGAGATGGAAGGCACTTGTACCGGCGAGCACGGTATCGGTCAAGGCAAACAAAAACATATGGCACAAGAACACGGTAATAGCGTCGCCGTTATGAAAGCAATAAAGTCTGCACTTGACCCAAACAACATTCTTAATCCGGGGAAGATTTGGCCACAGTCGCTAGCTACAGCTGATTCATAAGCTGATAACTGCTTTTGTAAGTTCTTTTAAAATAAAAAAGCGCTCTTTAAAAAAGTGAGCGCTTTTTTTATTCTAAATGGCTGTCATGTTTTAAACAGCGATAAAACTTACAAACCTACTCCATCTGATCGATCGCCATCTGCGTCAATATGCGGCCGCGCGCGGTACGCAGTACATAACCTTGCTGAATAAGGTAGGGCTCAATGACATCCTCAAGCGTACCTCTATCCTCAGCCATGGCGGCCGCGACGGCTTCCACGCCTGCAGGTCCACCATCAAAACGCTCTAACAAAATCTCGATATAGCGTCTATCTAAGTGGTCAAGCCCGCGTCTATCAACGGCTAGCATATCAAGCGCGCTTGCCGCTATTACTCCATTGATACTACCATCGCCTCTAACCTCAGCATAATCGCGTACTCGGCGCAGCAAGCGATTGGCAATCCTTGGCGTACCACGAGCACGGCGTGCAATCTCCACTGCCCCATCTTCGCTCATAGGAACTCCCATCAAGCGCGCTGCGCGGCTAACGATAGTGGTCAGATCGGTAATATTATAAAACTCCAAGCGCTGCACGATACCGAAGCGATCACGCAGCGGTGAGGTCAGTAGGCCCGCTCGCGTCGTCGCCGCAACCAAAGTAAAAGGCGGCAGATCAAGCTTAATAGAGCGGGCAGCGGGCCCCTCGCCAATCATAATATCGAGCTGAAAGTCCTCCATCGCTGGATAAAGGATCTCTTCGATAACTGGGCTTAAACGATGAATCTCATCAATAAATAACACATCGCCTGCCTCTAAGTTGGTCAGCATCGCCGCCAAATCACCTGCCCGCTCAAGCACTGGCCCTGAGGTTGAGCGCAGATTGCCGCCCATCTCACGCGCAATGATATTGGCAAGCGTGGTTTTACCTAGACCGGGTGGACCAAATATCAGCGTATGATCTAGCGCCTCATCACGAGCCCGCGCCGCACCAATGAACACCTCCATCTGCTCACGCACCACCGGCTGTCCGATATATTCAGCGAGTAATGACGGACGAATATTGGCATCAGGCGTATCACCTGCGCCTTCTAAGGGATTAATTAATCGCTCTTGGGTCATAGTTGTATCATTTTATAAAAATATTGAGTTAGCAAATAGCATAACCAAAGTATTGGTCTATGTCATGCATAAACCCTAATTCAGAGACAATATAAGGTAAATAAGCGACATCTAGTGTCGCTTATTTATGAAGAATTAAAAGTTGTGATCAGCGAAGTTAACTAAAATCTCGACAACTGCTGCAAGGTCGCTTTCAGTAGACTTTGGGTGTCATCAAAGGTAGCGCCGTCAGCTTTGGCTGCCTTGATGGCTTGCTGAGCTTCTTTTTCTTTATAGCCCAAGCTCACTAGCGCCCCTTCCACCTCCGCTAAAATACTACCTTCAGAGGTGACAACAACAGGCTCTACATCAAGCACTAAAGAACTATCATCAACCTCAATGTTTTTCAGCTTATCTTTGAGCTCAATCAGCAAGCGCTGCGCGGTTTTTTTGCCGATACCTGGTATGCGAGTGAGCGCAACTTCCGAATCCGCTTCAACGTGCATTTTGAGCTCCGCAGCTGACATCGCTGAAAGCATCGCTAAAGCCATCTTAGCACCGACGCCGTTGATTTTGATCAGTTGCCGAAACACGTCGCGCTCTTTACGATCGATAAAGCCAAACAGTAGCTGCGCATCTTCACGCACATGTAAGTGCGTCCAGATACTCGCTTGCTGTTCAAGCTGCAACTGACAGAACGACGACAGCGGCAGCTCGATATCATAACCCACCCCAGAGGCGGTCATAATACAAGCGGTTGGTGCCATCAAATGCTGCACTTGCCCAGTAATCAGTCCTATCATATGCGCCACCTATCGTTAATAGAGTTATAAGATATCATTAAATAAGCTATTTTAACCAAAAAACTTACTTATAAAACTCAACCATACCCTCAAGGCTAATCGGACGAATTTTATGCGCTTGGCCTGCTGAGCCAAAGGCTTCAAAGCGATTAGTACAGATGCCGGACATCGCTTGCATAGACGCTTTGAAGTATTTACGCGGATCAAAGTTGCTTGGGTTTTGAGCCAAATGTTGACGAATCGCCCCTGTGGATGCCAGACGCAAGTCAGTATCGATATTCACCTTACGTACACCATGCTTAATCGCTTCAACGATTTGCTCGACGGGTACGCCGTAAGTCTCGCCGATATCGCCGCCATACTCATTGATAACTTTGAGCCATTCTTGCGGTACCGATGACGAGCCGTGCATCACTAGATGCGTATTGGGGATACGCGCATGAATCTCTTTGACCCGCTCGATAGATAAGATGTCGCCAGTCGGCGGACGGGTGAATTTATAGGCACCATGGCTAGTACCGATTGCGATCGCTAGTGCATCGACTTGGGTGTCTTTGACGAACTGCTCGGCTTCGTCGCTGCTGGTTAATAACTGCTCATGACCTAACACGCCTTCCGCGCCAGAGCCATCTTCCTCGCCTGCCATGCCCGTCTCAAGGCTACCCAAACAGCCGATCTCCCCTTCTACTGAGACGCCGCAGGCATGAGAGAACTTGACGACTTCACGAGTGACGCTAGTATTGTAGTCATAGTCCATCGGTGTTTTGCCATCTTCACCTAAAGAGCCATCCATCATCACTGAGGAGAACCCTTGCTGAATAGAGCGCTGACAGATCGCCGGCGACATACCATGATCTTGGTGCATAACGACCGGAATATGCGGCCATTCTTCAATAGCCGCTAGAATGAGATGACGCAAAAAAGCGGATCCAGCATAAGTACGTGCTCCTGCACTTGCTTGCACTATCACTGGTGAATCACAAGCGTCGGCTGCCATCATGATTGCTCGCATCTGCTCTAGATTGTTGACATTAAAAGCAGGTACGCCATAGCTATGCTCAGCGGCATGATCTAATAGCTGACGTAGGGATATTAAGGCCATAAAACGCTCTCTATTTAAATTTTAAAGATATGAAAGTAACACTGATAATTGTTGCGGGGCGATTATAGCAAAATATACCCCTCTCTCGTAGTGCTTGTGTCTGTATTTATCTTTTTGCCACCTTAATCATAAAACCTAATAATAGACAACGTTAGTTGGCACGACTAAACGCAAAAAAAAAGCCTTGGTAATAACCAAGGCTTCTTCAATAAAGTAGAGATTTATCTTTAACTCAGTGCTCTTAAAGCTAGTGCAAAATAGTGTCAGCGGCTTAAATGAGTATTAGTACTGTTGGTCCGCTTCTACGGCAACTTCATTAGCAGCGTCTTCTGTAGCGTCAGCACCGTCAGCTACGGCTTCAGCTGTACTTTCGACAGCAGCATTCGTGCCATCAGCGATAGCATCGCCAGTATTAGCTAGCGCTTCAGTAGCAGCGGCTCCGGCTGTTTCAGCGCCTTGAGCGATTTCATCACCAGCGTTTTGCGCAGCAACTTCAGCGTCTTGAGCAGCCAATTCAGCTTCAGTAGCGGCAGCTTCTGTGTTAGCTGCGATGTCATCACCAGCAGACTCAACAGCAGCTTCGGTGTTCTCTTCAGTTTGTTGGCTACATGCAGTGACTGCAAAAGTACCAGCAAGGACACTGGCAAGTAACAAATGACGTTTTAACATAATAAACCTCTCATAAATAATGCATGTCAAATTACATGGTTTCGCTAGTTTATAGTTAGCAAATAGGACATGCAATAAAATTTTCAGTATATTAACAATATAATAACTGCTCCATACTATTATTCTTCAACGCTATCGGATGACGATGACGTTTGCGAATAATTTGACAGCCTACCTGAGTTGATTTATGTAGTTTGTACTTCTAGTGTTACTATCAGCGATTTTAAGCGCTCAATTGTAAGGCGGCTACGGCAGGTAAAACCTTCCCTTCAACAAATTCTAAGAACGCGCCGCCGCCTGTCGACATATAGCTCACGCCATCAGCGACTTGATATTTATCAATAGCTGCTAGCGTATCGCCGCCACCAGCTATCGAAAACCCGTCGCTGTCTTGCACAGCTCTAGCGATAATTTGGGTGCCTGTACCAAAAGCATCCACTTCAAAGACCCCAACCGGGCCATTCCAAAGAATAGTCTTCGCATTATTGATAGCGTCGGCTAGTTTTTTGGCGCTCGGCTCAGCGATATCTAAGATCATATCGTCGGCGGCTATATCGGTAACCGCTTTTACCTCAGCCTTGGCTTGCTGCAGTGAGCCGGTAAAATCTGCAAAATCGATGTCATTCTTGCTGGCGGTAACCACATACTCTGGTAATAAAATGTCAGTTTTGGCCATAATATCACGCGCGGTATCGACTAAGTCTGCCTCAAATAAAGAAGCGCCAACATTGTGCCCTTTTGCTGCTAAAAAAGTGTTAGCAATACCACCGCCAACGATAATTTGGCGGCAGACGGCAGCTAGGCTATGCAGCACCTCAAGCTTCGTAGAAACTTTTGAGCCGCCAACAATCGCTAGCATAGGCTGAGCTGGCGTCTCAAGCGCGCGGCTGAGTGCATCGAGCTCAGCCGCTAGTAGTGGCCCTGCACAAGCGACTTTATCCGCCTGATGCATCGCTTGGGTCACCCCTTCTGTAGATGCCTGCGCCCGATGAGCGGTGCCAAAAGCATCCATCACAAAGACATCGCATAAGTCAGCATAATGCTGCGATAAGCTAGCATCGTTACTCTTCTCGCCTTTATTGAAGCGAACGTTCTCAAGCAGTACCACCTCTCCTGGCTGAATGTCGACACTCTGCTCTAAGTAATCACGGTTTAAAGTGACCGGTTTATCAATCTGCGTGCCTAGCTTTTGAGTCAAATAGTCAGCAACTGGCGCAAGCGAGTATTTATCTTCCGGACTACCTTCAGTCGGACGACCTAAATGAGAGCAAATAATAACAGCTGCGCCTTTGTCTAAAGCCATTTTGATCGTTGGCAAGCTTGCTTGTAAACGGGCATCGCTCATCACTTTGCCGTCTTTGATGGGGACATTGAGATCTTCACGAATTAAAACCACCTTATCCGCCAATTCCAGCTCACTCATACGCAAAAAGTTCATGACCTTCTCTACCTTATCGTCTCTTATTGAATGCTTAATTTATTCATTAGCTCATGTTGAGCACGTCCAACTGCTTTGACACTATTTCATTTTACAAGCCGCATCTGCTAACTTGTTACCAGCTAGCTTTTAATCGCTAGCCCTCATATGCTGGCTCTTATGTATAGCGTTATTTGCTGGCCGCATTTTAGCGGTCTATTTCATATACCGTCAACTTAATCTCGCTTATATTTATACTTAACAAAACAGGCCACATGATAACAAACCTTCGATAAACGCTTTTAGGGCGTGTTGAACATTCAAATGTGGCACTGGCGGCGGCTATTTTTCAGGCAATACGCAGTGAAATTTTCGAATCCTAGTCATTCTAGGATAGATAATTTCGCCATGTATTGGCAAAAAAGAGCCCCGCCCCGAAGGGCTGATGCTAAAATCACCCCAAACGGTGTTGTAAACCTAGCTAAGGCCTCGACATTATCGTCGGTTTACGCCTAGTTTGGT
>Ga0105235_100641_pt1 | contig 10904 bp, 7 predicted proteins | sample Virmet3819_2500_FD_90059 | JGI IMG/M metagenome (GOLD analysis project Ga0105235, IMG submission 90059) | Marine viral communities from the Southern Atlantic ocean transect to study dissolved organic matter and carbon cycling - metaG 3819_2500 | ecosystem: Environmental > Aquatic > Marine >... | reverse complement strand
TACAAAATATATAGTAAACTTATCGACTCCACAAAAAACCCTGTAAAGTATTTATTTTACAGGGTTTTATTTTTTTAGGTGACAAAAAAATTGATAATTTTAATGATTGTGATTTGAATGATCTTCACTTTCACCATCTCCTGATTGATTCATTGCCATGTCATGATCGTATTGGCAACATCCTGGTAGGTTTTTGTAAGCTTCTTCATCTCCTGCTACTTTTTCTGTATCGTAACCTGATGCTGCAATTGCATTATGAATTGCCATTACATCTGTTTTAGAGCTATCAAAAGACACATCTATTTTCTTTTTGTCTGTATCCCAATTTGCAGTTGCTACACCTTCAACACTATTGGCTGCTTTTTCAATGGTACTTTTACACATACCACAATTTCCTCTTACTCCAAATGACAATTCTGTCATTGCGATGTCTTTTGATGCTTCTAACACTTCTGTTGAAACAGTTTCTTCTACTTTTTTAGCTTCTTCTTTACAACTTGTTAAACCTAATGCTGCGATTGCAACTACACTTAAAATTACTTTCTTCATTTTTTTTAATTTAATTATTATTACTTGATTTATTATTCTATTACTTGTTTTACTTCCCCACAAGTTAACATTGCTTCACCAAAATATGGATTCAAGATTTGTTCTTCTTTACTTAACCAATAGGCTCCGTTATTGTTATCTGCCATAGGGCAAAATTCTACATATACCTTTTCTTTAACACCAAATATTTGAACCGCTTTTATTAAATGTGAAGACAAGTGTTTAAAATGATTTCTTTGGGTTTTTATGTCTTGTGAACCGGCTATTGAAGTTGTAGAAGATTTTATCTCATCTATTAATGACATCCAATGATTGTATGCTTCATCTTTAAGCAATTTCATATCTATCTTACCCAAATTTGATAGTAAAGTAGTTGCATTTTGTGAACTACCTTTTGAGTCTTCTTTTACTAATGCATCTTTTAAATTGATGTAATCATTGTATACCTCTTTTAATTGCTCTTGAAATTTCTCTGATACTGTCAATCTTTCGTTCATATGAGTATGGTCGCTTTCATTTTTTGAATTATTATCCATACCTAAATGACCTTCGTGACCTGTCATAGTTTTACCACCTTGCTTATTCATCATTGATTTTTTGCCCTGTAGTTGTGCAGCAGCATCTACAGTAAATGTTCCGTTGGTGACAATTTCGTTTCCTGAGGATAATCCGTCCAACACTTCGTAATTATCGCCTATTTTATTGCCTAAAGTGACTTCTTTGAGTTCAAAAACAGGCTCGTTAGGATTTGATTTGATATAGACTACAGAGCGTTCGCCAGTCCAAAGCACTGCAGAAGACGGAACGGTTATCACTTCATTTGAATTGATTTTATCGCTTTCAATTTCTGCAGACACAAACATTCCTGGTTTGAAAATGGCTTCTTTATTATTTAAGACCACGCGCAAATCTACAGTACGTGTTTTGGTATTTAAAATCGGATCTATAAAATCTACTGTTCCTTTAAATGTTTTATTAGGATAAGCATTAGTTATCACTTTAACTTCTTGACCTTTTTTGAATTGTTCAATCTGATTTTCATACACATCAAAATTTGCCCAAACCGTATTTAAGTTTGCAATTTTAAGCAATGGTTGTCCTTGTTTGATATAATCTCCTTGTTCTACAAGCTTTTCAGTAACTGTACCAGAAACGGTAGCATATACCGGTAAATTTTCAATGACTTTTCCTGATGTTTCAATTTGATTGATTTGGTTTTCAGACAATTTCCAAAGCTTTAATTTATTTCGTACCGCTTTGTATAAAGCAGGTTGAGATTCCTTCAAGGAAGATGCTGTGATTAATTCTTGTTGGGCAGCGTATAATTCTGGTGAATAGATTGTTGCTAATAGTTGCCCTTTGCGTACTTCTTCTCCTGTAAAATTGATATTTAAACGCTCAATTCTGCCTGAAAAATAGCTGACTTGTACTGCATTGGCTTCTTCGTTTTCGGCTATTTTTCCTGATAATTTTATGGTTCCATTTTCTACTGAACCATTACCAACCACCGTGGTTTGAATGTTTGCTAAAGCCATTGCATTAGCTGTTAATTTAAACTGATCTGCTGTTAATCCATCTGCACCAGCTTCGGCAGGAATTAAGTCCATTCCGCAAATTGGACAATCGCCTGGTTCTGGTTGCATAATTTGTGGGTGCATAGAGCAAGTCCACATTTGATTAGTTTGCGCAACTTCATTTTGATTATGGTTTGCTTCTTCTTTTGATGAACCACCAAATAGGAACCAACCCAAGAGCAAACCTACTGCCAATAAACCTATGTATATGACTATTTTATTATTTTTCATTTTCTAATCGTTTTATCATTGCTTTCATTTCTTCTATTTCCTTTTTCTGTGCTTTAATAATATCCTCTGCTAATTGTTTAACTTCTGGGTCTTTTATATCTGCTCTTTCACTTGTTAAAATCGCTATAGAATGATGCGGTATCATTCCTTTCATCCATAAGACATCGCCAACAGTTGATTTTTGGTCTCGCACTAATCCTAAAGCACCAAGGAAAAGGACGATGCTACCTAATACAATACCCAAATTTCTCCTTTTATTCGTGTACATATTCTTCATAAAGAAAAACATAATTAAAGCCATAGCTGCAATACCTAAACAGACCATATAAAATCGTGTTAGACTAAACCATACGTGGTCAAATTCATAAGTATTTAAGTACATTGTGATATACATTGCAACAAATGATGAGCCTAACATCAAAAAGAATTTAGTATAATTGCTCATACCTTTATTATCTTTGTTTGTGTGTTCTTGTGTGTTCATAATATTTTGATTTTAATGGTTAAACTTTAATTGTTCTTAATCGTAGTGCATTACCTATAACCGAAACAGAGCTAAAACTCATTGCTAAAGCTGCTATCATTGGCGATAATAAAATACCAAAGAATGGGAATAACACACCTGCTGCAATAGGTACTCCTAATGTGTTATAAATAAGTGCAAAAAATAAATTCTGCTTAATATTTTTCATTACGGAATGACTTAAATTTTTAGCCTTTACTATGCCGTGCAAATCGCCTTTTACCAATGTAATCATAGCACTTTCAATAGCGACATCTGTTCCTGTACCCATTGCAATACCTACATCACTTTTTGCTAATGCAGGTGCATCGTTAATACCATCACCAGCCATAGCTACCACTTTACCATTTTCTTGCAGTTTCTCTACTTCTTTGAGTTTATCTTCTGGTAGCATACTGGCTTTAAAATCTGCGAGATTCAATTCTGATGATACAGCTTGTGCTGTATCGTGATTATCGCCTGTAAGCATTATAACATCAATGCCTTTATCTTGAAGTGTTTTAATTGCTTTGGCACTTGTTTCTTTTATTTTATCTCCAATAACTACATAGCCAACAACGGTTTTATCTATCGACAAATAAGAAACTGTCTTACCTTGTTTTTGGTAAGATTTAGCTTGGTCTTTCATTTTAGAAGTAATATCTGCTTTGGCATATTCCATCATTTTAGGATTTCCTAATGCTATTTTTTTATCATTTATTATCGCTTCAACACCTTTTCCTGTGACAGCACTAAAGTTTTCAGATTTTATTATTTCAGCGTTATGTTCCTTACCATATTTAACTGTCGCTTCTGCTAATGGATGCTCACTGTTGGTATTTAATGAAGCAATATATTGTAGTAGCTCTTTTTGGTTTAAAGTATCGCTAAATGTCCCTACTGTTTCTACTGTTGGTTTGCCTTCGGTAATCGTACCAGTTTTATCTACTATTAAAGTATCAACCTTATCCATTTTTTCAAGAGCTTCAGCATTTTTTATCAAAACACCATTTTGAGCACCTTTGCCTACACCAACCATAACCGACATTGGTGTTGCTAAACCTAAAGCACAAGGACACGCAATGATTAGTACTGCAATTGCATTGACTAATGCATACACGTAAGCAGGTTCTGGTCCCCAAATTGCCCAAACCATAAATGTGATAATAGAAATAAGCACTACAACTGGCACAAAATAACCTGATACCTTATCTGCTAAATTCTGAATAGGTGCGCGACTTCTACTGGCATCATTAACCATATGTATGATTTGTGATAAAAGTGTATCGCTACCTACTTTTTCCGCTTTCATTAAAAAGGATTGATTTCCGTTAATTGTTCCGCTACTTACTTTATCATCTTGAGATTTGTTTACAGGAATAGGTTCTCCAGTAATCATAGATTCATCAATAGTTGTTTCGCCTTCTGTTATCACACCATCAACAGGGATTTTATCGCCTGGTTTTACCTTCAAAATATCGTTAAGTTCTATCTTATCAATACTGACTTCAACCTCTTCACCATCAACTATTTTTATAGCTTTATTAGGTGCTAATTTCAGTAATTCTTTTACTGCGGAATTGGTTTTACTATGAGCACGAGCTTCCAATAATTGACCTAAAAGCACTAATGTCAGAATAACTGTTGCTGCTTCAAAATACACGTGAACTGCTCCAGATTCAGTTTTAAATTCATTGGGAAACACATCAGGAAATACCATACCTACCACACTAAATAACCACGCCACACCTGCACCTATACCGATAAGTGTAAACATATTGAGGTTCCACGTTTTGATGCTTTTGTAGGCACGTTCAAAGAACATCCACGTGGCATAAAATACCACTGGAATGGATAAAACAAATTGTACAAAATTCCAATATTTCTGTTCCAATATATCGTATAACGGATTGTTATGTAGCATTTCGCTCATTGCTATTAAGAAAATAGGTAATGTAAATGCTGTTGCTATCCAAAACTTTTTCAATAGTTTTTTATAGGTCTTTTCTTCAGCAGAAAGATCTGGTTTCATTGGTACTAAATCCATACCGCAAATAGGACAAGAACCTGCTTCGTCTTTTACAATTTCAGGGTGCATTGGACAAGTCCATTGCTGTTTGTTTGATGTGGATAGACTTACTTCCTCGACTAAATCCATACCACAAACCGGACAATCGCCTGGTTTGTCATACGTTTTATCACCTTCACAATGCATGGGACAATAAAAGGTGCCTGTACCTTTACCTTTAGGTGTTTTTACTTTTTTATCTTGAGTTGGTTTTTCATCAAGCTTATGTATACTGTATCTGTCACCATCATTTTTTAAGGCTTCTTGAAAGGTTTCTAAAGGAATATGCGATTCCATTTCGATTGTAGCTTCTGCCTTTTCTAAATTGACTGTTGCTTTTGAAACACCTTTTACTTTAGAAAGTGTTTCTTCTACGTGACTGCGACAACCCTTACAAGTCATTCCGTGTATGTGATATGTGTGTTTCATAGTTTACTGAATTAAATAATTAATTATGACACTTTGAACATAGTAGGTTTTAATGGATTCTATTTGGTTCATTTGAAACTTTAGTTGCAATTCCTGAATATCCAAAACATCATTAAAATCAATGGTTCCTGTTTCGTAACTTTTGATTAAGATGTCCTCTGCATCTTTAGCTTGTTTTAAATTCTTAGTTTGCGTAGCATAACTTATTCTTGCCGAAATTCGCTCATTAATCGCTTTACTTAATAGCGTTTTCAAAGTGTTTAATCGTTCTTTTTTTTGAGCTGTTATTTCTTGCTGTTCTAACTCATTTTGCTTGGATTGGGATTTGTATTTTTTGTTGAAAATTGGAATTGACACTGATACCATTGGCATAATAATGTCTTTCCCGTTATCCGAGAAATTCATATCTGGTCTTTCAGACACATTGATATAGTCTAATCCAAAACCAATCAAAGGATTGCTTTCTTTTTGGTTTAACAACTCGGATTGTTCTATGGAATGATATAGTTTACCATACTTCAACAATTCAGGATGTACAGATAGATTTTCAGCATTGATTTCAAAATCCTCTGAAGGTATCATTAAGCTATCAACTACAGTAACCTCAACATCATTTTCCCTATTTAAAAGGTTATTAAAATTAGTTTGTTCTGCTAAAAACTGTTGTTGCAACACGTCTTTTAATTGCTGTAAATCGTTTTGTCGCATTTGTAAACGCAAGACATCTACTGCTGACGCTTTACCAACCTCTACTGAAGTCAACGCCATAGTTTCGTAGGTTTCCAACAATTTGATATTATTACTCAATACTTGCTGTTTTGCTTGGTTTGCATACAAGTTGTAATAAGATTGCGATACCGAAGCCATTAGTTTACGTTTGGCTATAACGATGTCTTCGTATTTCGCATCTGCCAATGCGGTAACATAATCTTCACGAGAGGTAATTGTACCAAACCAAGGTAACATTTGTTTTGCTGATACTTTAAAGCGTTGTGCACCTGTTCGTGTTTCTGGTTCACTAACAAAATAGCCTACACCAAATTCGGTATTAGGAATGGTGTTGACTTCGTTTACTTTTTCTGAAGCTCTTTTGTACTGTAGCTCAAACTTTTGAATTTCAGGATTATTCTCTAATGCTTCATCAATTAATGTTTCTAATTGTTGGGCGTTACCTTTGAGACAAAAGAGAATTGAAAAAAGAAAAAAGACTGTTTTTATATGTTTCATTTTGATGCTCTTTTAAGTTGAACTTCGGCTTTCCAGCTATATAAAACTGGTACAACAAATAAGGTGATTAAAGCGATTAACATTCCTCCAAAACTTGGTATTGCCATCGGAATCATAATATCGCTTCCTCTTCCTGTAGATGTGAGTATTGGTAATAATGCTAATATGGTAGTTGCTGTAGTCATTAAACACGGTCTGATACGTTTTTCACCTGCTTCCACAATAGAGGCTCTAATTTCCTTTTTTGTTTCTGGTGAATTTCTATCGAATGTTTGTGTTAAGTAGGTCGCCATTACAACACCATCATCGGTTGCTATTCCAAAAAGCGCAATAAAGCCTACCCAAACCGCTACACTTAAATTAATGGTGTGCATTTGAAATAAATCACGAAGATTTTCGCCAAAGACACTGAAGTTTAAAAACCACGATTGTCCGTACAGCCATATCATTAAAAAACCACCTGCAAACGCTACTGCAATACCTGTAAAAACCATTAATGATGTACCCACCGAACGGAATTGGAAGTACAGAATCAAAAAGATGATAGCCAATGCTAATGGTACAACTACCGATAAGGTTTTTTCGGCACGTAATTGGTTTTCGTAAGTTCCTGTAAATTGATAATTAATACCTTTTGGGACTATTAATTCACCTGCATCAATCTTGCTTTGAATCATTGCCTGTGCATTTTCAACTACATTGACTTCTGCAAAACCATCTAGTTTATCAAACAACACATAGCCTACTAAAAAGGTATCTTCACTTTTAATCACTTGTGGACCTTGCTCATAACGAATGGTTGCCAATTCGCTTAAAGGTACAGGACTACCTTTTTCAACAGGCACGTAGATTTGTTGTAAGTCGTTTGGATTTGCTCGTAATTCTCTTGGATAACGTACACGAACGCCATAACGCTCACGACCTTCAACAGTTTGAGTTAAAGACATACCACCAACAGCTACTTTTAATACGTTTTGCACCTCTTCAATACTTACACCGTAACGTGCAATTTTTTCTCGGTCAATATCGATAAGTAAATACGGTTTACCTACAATACGGTCTGCAAAAACGGCTTCATCTTTTACACCTTCGGCTTCTTTTAAAATGGTTTCTAACTTCATTCCAAAAGCTTCAATTTCTTTTAAATCTTGTCCTTTTATTTTGATTCCCATTGGTGCTCGCATACCTGTTTGTAGCATTACCAATCGGGTTTCAATAGGTTGCAATTTTGGTGCTGATGTGACACCTGGTAATTTGGTGACTTTTACAATTTCGTTCCAAATATCGTCTGGTGATTGTATTTCTGGTCGCCAGTTTCGGTAAAACTCGCCATCATCGTCTGGGATTAATTGAGACCTTTCTATATTTAATAAAGTTGATTTGATAATCGCTTTGTTCTCGACTGCGCTCGAACTGACAGCTATATTTTCATTGTGAATTAAACGACCATCTTTTAATTCATATAATCCATCTTCATTGACTTTGAAACGCTGACGTTCTCCTTTGTCATTCAGCGTATATTCAGGTTTGTATTGAATGATATTTTCATACATTGATAAAGGTGCAGGATCTAAAGCTGATTCAGTTCTTCCTGCTTTACCTACAACAGTTTTTATCTCTGGAATACTTGCTACTGCCATATCCAATTGCTGTAAAACGCGCTTATTTTCTTCTACACCAGAATGTGGCATTGAGGTAGGCATTAACAGAAAAGAACCCTCGTTTAATGATGGCATAAACTCTTTACCTGTATTTTTCATTATGAAAAATCCTGCAATGACAATTGCTGTAGGTATGGAAAGAAATACTAATTTATTGTCTAAACACCATCTTAAAATACGTGTGTAGTATTTAATGAATAATGCAAATACACCCAATAATCCAAAGCAAATAATAGCTACAAAAATGAGGTTTAAGAAGATGCTTTCATTTACGCCTAACGGTCTCCAATATTCTGCTAATAAAAATACGATTGCCGAAGCCGAAATGATAATGTTGGCAAAGTTTGCCTGTTTACCTGAAATCTTGTTTTGAAGATTTAATAAAGCTGTGACACCAAAAGCGATGAGTATGATTCCTAACCAATATCCATAAATTATTGCTGCTATTCCTAATACTATTAAAACACCGTTTAAAGCATATTTAAAATGTTTTTGAATGCTCTTTTTTCGGAATAAAAAGGCTGCAAACGGTGGAATTAAAAATAAGGCTACAATTATCGAAGCTGTTAATGCAAAGGTTTTTGTGAATGCTAATGGTCTAAATAATTTTCCTTCAGCACCAATCATTGTAAATACAGGAATAAAACTGATAATGGTTGTCATTACAGCTGTTACGATTGCACCTGATACTTCGGCAGTAGCGTTATAAACCACAGTGTTTATCGGTAATTTATTTTCGTTTTCGTCTAAATGTCTGATGATATTTTCTGAAAGTATGACACCAACATCTACCATCGTACCAATAGCAATAGCAATACCTGAAAGTGCCACAATATTGGCATCGACACCAAAGAGCTTCATTGCTATAAATACCATTAACACCGCAACAGGTAATAGCCCTGAAATCAATACGGAAGCACGAAGATTAAATACCATAATGATAATGACTAAAATGGTAATAAGTATTTCTAAAGTTAGGGCTTCGTTTAATGTTCCTAATGTTTCTTGAATCAATTCTGTACGGTCGTAAAATGGTACAATTGTTACTTGTGATGTTCTACCATCTGCTAACGTTTTTGTAGGTAAACCTGCGCTTAATTCGTTTATTTTGGCTTTTACATTATTAATAACTTCCATTGGGTTTGCACCATAACGTGCTACTACAACACCACCAACCACTTCTGCACCTTCTTTGTCCAAAATCCCGCGTCTTGTGGCAGGACCTAAAGACACTTTTGCCACATCTTTAATTTTGATAGCTGTGTAATCTTCTGAAGTGACTACTGCATTTTCGATGTCTGCTATGGATTTCACATAACCCAAACCACGTACCAGGTATTCGGCTTGATTGATTTCTAAAGTTTGCGCTCCAATATCTCGGTTACTTTCTTTAACTGCTTTTACAATGTGATGTAAACCTATATTGTATTGTCGCATTAGTTCTGGGTTGACATCCACTTGGTATTCTTGCACGTAACCACCAATAGATGCAACTTCAGATACACCACTTGCAGAGGATAGTGCATATTTTACATAGTAATCTTGAATGCTTCGTAATTCGTGCAAATCCCAACCACCCGTTACATTTCCATTTTCATCACGACCTTCGAGTGTGTACCAAAATATTTGTCCGAGTCCTGTTGCATCTGGACCCAAAGCTGGATTAATACCATCTGGTAATAAACCACTTGGTAATGAATTGAGTTTTTCGAGAATACGACTTCTACTCCAGTAAAACTCTATGTCTTCTTCAAAAATGATATAGATACTTGAAAAGCCAAACATAGACGAGCTGCGTATGGTTTTTACTCCAGGAATACCCAACAATGATGTGGTTAATGGATAAGTAATTTGATCTTCAATATCTTGTGGTGAACGACCATCCCATTTTGTAAATACAATTTGTTGGTTTTCACCTATATCTGGTATGGCATCTACAGCTACAGGATTACTTGGTAAAAAACCTGTATCCCAATTAAATGGTGCATTTACTGTTCCCCATCCTACGAAAAGGACGAGTAGTAGTACTGCAACGAGTTTATTCTCTATAAGAAATTTGATTGCTTTATTAAGCATATATTTTAATTATTAAACAGTTAGACATTGGTGTTGAGAAAACACTGAATACAACAAATTATCCACATAGCATAAAGCCATAGGATAACACAGTCTAATGTTTAAAAATCAAATTAAATAAGTCTCGTCAATCTTGAAGATTTGCCTGACGACGAGTGGTGGTTTGTATTCTTCATAAGAAGATACATTATTATCTAACCCTTCAAAAAGGTTAATACAGGTGTAAACTAATGAAGCTATGAATACCTGTTGTTCAAATGAAATTTTGTCAACTTGTAATTGAAGTTCGTCTTGACCTTCGATTGCTAATTGTTTATCATCACAACAATTTTTCTTGGTAATAGAACATCCTTCAGTAGAAGGTTTTTCCATTTCCATACCGCAACCTTTGGCTTTATGGAAAATAGTAGTTTCTACTAGAGTATCACCGCAATAATGCATATTCAAAGTAAATGACATTATTTTATGGAAAAGTTGTTTCATTGTAATTGCGAAGTTACGAAATTTAAACAACTATTGATTTTGTTTAACAGAAGTTTAGACATGCCTTCAATCTAATTTCTAAAACTTAAACACTATATTTAAGT
>Ga0105235_100626_pt1 | contig 11188 bp, 9 predicted proteins | sample Virmet3819_2500_FD_90059 | JGI IMG/M metagenome (GOLD analysis project Ga0105235, IMG submission 90059) | Marine viral communities from the Southern Atlantic ocean transect to study dissolved organic matter and carbon cycling - metaG 3819_2500 | ecosystem: Environmental > Aquatic > Marine >... | reverse complement strand
CGCGGCGCGACACATCCGTTATCCGCTGGCGGTATCAAGAAAACCCCATCGGAATTGCGCAACGCCCCACTGCAAGGGCGCTGAGGCGATACCTACCCCGCTAGAAGCGCACAACGCCTTCCAGGGCCAGGCTGCGCGGGGGATCGGTGGCGGCAAAGTGGGCGCCGACAAACAGCGGCACATCATTGCCCGCGGGGCGCGTCATTTCGTTGGTGAGGTTTTTGCCGACCAAGGCCAGCTCCCAGCCCTGATTAAAGTGTGCCAGGGACAAGCGGCTGTTTATCTTGTAGTAGGCCTCCTGCATATCGGCGGCGTCGCGGTCCTGGGTGTAGAAGAATTCATCGCTGAAATTCACATCCACCTGCAGGCGCAGTTCCATGCTGTCGCCAATCGGTTGCAGATACTGGCTGGTGAGGCTGCCGGTGTATTCCGGCGCGTAATCGGTGCCCTTGTCACTGAGGTCCTGGCGGCAATCTTTATTGCCCTGCTCCGACGCCGTGCGGGTTTGCTCGGCGGTACAGGGGCCGTCGGGAAAGGCGGTGAAATACGAGTCCAGCCATGCTACCGAGGCGCCAACAAGCAGCCGCTCGGTAAGCGCCCAGCGCATATCCGCTTCAAAGCCCTGGGTAATGGACTCGGCGGCATTGCCCACCACGTAGCCCGTCAGCGTAAAGTTACTGACCTGGCGCTCCATAAACTCGGTATAAAACAGCGCCGCGTTCACGGTCATAGCGCCGTCGAGCAAGGTGGTTTTGATGCCCAGCTCGTAGGTGTCGGCCTCTTCGTCCTCGTAGGCAAAGGCGTCCTGACTGGCGGTAGTGTCGTTGGCGTTAAAGCCGCCATCTTTAAAGCCTTTGGCGTAGCGGAAATAGCTCATCACATCTTCATTGGCATACCACTGCAGATTGAAGGCCGGTGAAACATTGTCGACTTTGCGGGCGTTTTTTATGTCGTGGTTCTCCGAGTTATTGAGCGCGCCAGCCAGCACCGCATACACGGGATTGGGGGTGCGCTCCTTGCTGCGGAACTCGGCAATATCCAAATACTTGTAGGCCTGCTTCTCATCCTGCCCCCAGCGCAGGCCCAAGGTCGCACTCAGCGACTCGGTAATCGCCCAGGTGGCCTGACCAAATACCGCCACGCTGTCGGTGTCTTGCTGGTATTCGGTAAACGTGGCGAGTTGGCTGGGTAGGGAAATGGTGGTGCCCGGCAGAGAGATAGAACTGGGCACCCCCAGTGCCTGGAAGTCCAGGTTTAGCCAAAGCGTGCTGGTAAGCTGCTGCTTGTGGGCGTACACACCGCCGATAAAGTCGATGTTGTCGCCGATACTGCCCGCCAGACGAAACTCCTGGCTGAGCTGGCTGAAGTCTTCGGTGTTTTCGGTGCCGATGAACTGCAGGTCGGTGAAGTCCGCGTCGAGGTTAAATCGAAAATCAAACTGGGAATAGCCGCTGACGCTGGTAAGCGTGAGGGTTTCACTCAGGGCAACTTCCACCGTGAATACGGCGGATTCACTGTTATTTTGGGTAACTGCCGGTTGCCAGTCGAACTGACGGTCTGACTTGCGGCGGTCCAGGCGGCCGTCTTCGCGGGGGTCAATTTCGTCCTCAAGGTTTACCGAGTACAGCGGCACGGGCAGTGACACAGGCGGCGTGATGGGCAAGCCGAAATTCGACTGGTACAGCGAAAAGGTGCCGGTGTTATCCACCAACTGGTGGGTGGTGCCCACTTGGCCAAAATCCGACTGCTCCAGTTTGAGGTTGATGTCGAGATCATCGCTGGCGCGCCAGCGCAGCCCCAGGCGCAGCACATCTTCGGCGCGCTCGGTTTCATCCTGGTCGAGAATAAAATTATCCACGTAGCCGTCTTCGGTTAAACGCTTATACGCTGCCCGCACGGCAAAGGCATCGCCCAGTGGCACATTAACGGTGGCGGTGACTTCTTCTGCGCCAATTTCCGGGTTGTGCTGGGCGCTGAATTCGCCGGAGAAGGCATCACTGGGTTTGGCGGTACTGATATTGACCGCCCCGGCGATGGTGTTTTTGCCAAACAAGGTGCCCTGCGGTCCTTTTAGTACCTCCACTAAGGCAATATCGAGGAATGGCGACTGGAACTGCTGACCGCGCCCGGCGTAGATGCCGTCGATAAACATGCCCACCGATTGCTCAAAGCCGCGATTGTCGCCGGAGCCCACACCGCGAATATACACCGCATTGCCCTGCCCGGTGACCGCCATTTTAAAGTTGGGTACATAGGCGGTGAGCTCTTCAATGCGCTGAATACCGGCATCGCGAATTTTCGCGCCATCGACGGCGGCCACGGCTATTGGCACATCCTGCAAACTTTGCTGCTGCTTCTGAGCGGTGACCATCACCTCTTCCAACTGCGGCCGCGACTTGCTGTCCTCAGCCAGCGCCGCAGCGGGTAATACGGCCAGCGCCAGCGCACTGATACAGCATTTGCGAACTCCCATAGTCACTCCTTATTTATATTATTTTGGTATGGAGGATCAGCGGCCTTAATGAGTAAGGCCGTAAATTGCGTTACGACTTTTCGTTATCAGTTATTTATTTGCCAGCCACCGCCTATTCACCACTAGCGACGGGAGGCAAGGCCTCGATAGGTATAACCGGCAGCACCACACTTGAAGGCCGGTCGGCGTCGCTGTATACCGTCATCACCCCCGCCAGCTGGTCGACAAGGTCTAGCACTGGCGGGATGCCGCGCGGGAAGTCACTGGCACCGACGGAGATGCGCAGCGCGTGCCCGCGTTTAATTACCGCGCTGGTTGAAAATATCTCCACATTGATGGCCACCACCTCGTTCATTGCCAGGGGCTGACGGCTGTCGGCGGTATATAGGTGCCAGGGCTGAATCATATTGCCGGCAACATAGCGCGACTGGTTAGGGTCCACCGCCCGCGCCGACGCGGTAAGCAAGCCACTGGTAAGTTGCCGCGATACGCCGTCGGGGGAGACATCGCTTACCCTCACCACTACGCCGGCATCCAGAGCGGTGGTGGATATCCACAAATCGGCCTGAATGGGGCCGTTAATAAAATAGTCCTCCTCCATCGGCGCACTGGTGTAGGTGACTTCCAGCGTTTCATTGATTCGGTTGTCGTCGTAGCAGGGAGAGGGAAGCAAACCGAGAATACCCGCCGACCACTGGGCCGTGCTATCTGAGCAGATACCGGCGAAGGGTTGCTGCAAGACAATCTCGCTCCCCTCATCAGCGGCAGCGCCCTGTTGACTTAGGCTGCCATCGCCACGCAAATACCAGCGCTCACTTTGCAACTGCGGGTGTGGCCAGTCTGGCAACGTTACATAGCGCTCTTCGCCATAGATATATTGGGTGACGGCGGGCATGTCTTCTGCCCCGTTGTTCATGCCCTTCAGGTAGTGGTCGAACCAGGCCAGCGCAATATCGTCGCCGTGGGGAATGCCATCGACCGGCAGCCCCTCTAACTGTGAGCCCTGCAAATGATCCCAGGGACCAATAAGCAGTTTGGCATTGGTGTTGTCCTTTAGCCCTTCATAGGCCATTGGTTCGCTGCGCTGAAAAATATCACGCAAACCGCCGACCACGAAGGTGGGCACTTTCACCTTGTCGATATGAGTCAGGGGCGAGCGCACGCGCCAAAATTCGCTGTCGTAAGCGGTTTCATCGCTACCGGTAAGGCCACCGATCAAGGTTGTTGCCTGAAATTCCGTCACCGCGTTGGCGGTGTGTTCGGCAAACACACTGAGCAGTTGCTCGGGGTCTTGAAAGCTTTCCTGCGCGGGAATTAACGACAAACCGGTTACCAGACCCAGCCATGCGGGCACAAAGGCACCGTTGATCTGACCACCGGCAAAGGTGATATCGCGATAGACATCCCCCGGCGGCACGATTGCAAACAGGGCTTTGTGTGCCGGGTGGTTGTGCTGCGCGGTAAGCAATTGCGTGATGGCCATAAACGATGGCCCCCAGGTGCCCACGTTGCCGTCTGACCAGGGTTGCTTGGCCACCCAGTCCATCACTTCCAGGTAGTCGGCCTGCTCGACCGGCCCCCAGGCTTCCCACACGCCTTCAGAATTTCCGGTGCCACGCACGTCGACATACACCTGCGCGTAGCCGCGTTGAACAAAATACGGGTTGGCAGCCGTTACACCACCGGTACTGCTGTTGTATCCGGTCTGCGTGAGAATCACAGGCAGCGGTGTCTCGACGGGATTCCCCACCTCATCGGCCGGTAAGGTGATATGGGCCGACAGGCGAACGCCGTCGCGCATTTCGATAAATTCGCGGGGCAGGGTCACCATCGCGCTGAATTCCTGCGGACGCTCGTAGGGCTGCCACGCTCGTGTTTCTGCCGAACCGGTGTCATTGGCCGTGGTGGTTTGACCGCTGCTTGAAGAGCCGCCGCAAGCCGTTAACATTGCACCGAGACAAATCAATAGCCCGGCCACTACTTGGTCACGCAAGCCCATCATGATGATTCTCCGCGTTAAGAGCGCACCGGCCGATAATTGCCGGGCGGATTCTTATCTTGTTTATTATTGTTATTGATTCGTTACGAGCGGGAGCTGTGCCTGAGTATCCGTGCTAAAGCGAGCCGCTACACAGCGAGACAAGCCTGGCGCCTCGCCAGCATTATTATGATTATGTTGATCAATACTGACCCAGAACCCTGGCTATGGATTGTCTGCCAATGCCACGCAGTGTCCCACACCGCCAAATACACTATACGGCATATTTGTTACGTAGAAATCGGCAAACAAAAAAATGCCGGGCTTAGCCGGCATATTTTGTATTAAGCGCTGAGCACTCGTCGCCAGAATTTATCTTTGAAGCGCTCCTGCGCGCGCTTGAGAAACAGCGAGGAGATCATACCTTCAATCGTTTCAGCAACATCGCTGCGAATCGCCATTTGCTGCGCTTTGCTGGGCACTTTGCCTTTGTATTCGCTGAGGTCAACGGGGTCACCAAACTGAATAAAACAGCGCTGGGGTTTGGGCAACAGCGTACCGAACAAGCCAACCGGAATCGGCCCCATCAGATCGGTGCGGGAGTTTTCGTTTAACAAGCCAAATCGGGTGAGCAATTTACCCAACAGCGAGTTTGGCAGGTCGCGGCCTTCCATTAAATGGCGATAAAACTCCTCCGGGCCCACTACCGCCGTGGGAATAATGGTGTAGCCATGCTTAGCGGCCATGCGCACAAAGCCGGTGCGCTCTTTCCACTGCAGGGTGTATTTTTGGTCGGCGGGTTTGGTGGCCTCGTGGGCACCGCCGGGAAATACCAAAATATCCTGGCCGCCTTCCATCAGCGCACTGCACACCTCTGGGTGGCCGATGACCGCGCCCTGATTGAGCAAGAACTGCTCATTGACGCTGTTCCACATCCATTTGTCGCTTAAGGCGCGCAAAAAGCGACCATGTTCTGCCAGCATCGGCAGGCCGAGAATCGGGCCATCGACAGCGTAGATGGAATGGTTAGCGACAAACAAGCAGGGTTTGTCTGGCAGTTTGTCGGCATCGAGAAACGTCGGGGAAAACAGGTATTTGAGCAGTTTATATACCCAGTCCCGCGCGGGGTGGGTGGGCGGTTCAACCGCCATTACGCGCTCGATGTAGCGCTGCATATCTTCGCCCTCGTAGGGCACATAATCCTTGTCGTTGATACTCATAACGCTATGTCATGCCTTTTTCGGTTGTAGTTCGCCCCGCCCTCGTGGCGGGTCGTACGCTTACGCAATAACTCCATGTATCGTTGCGCAACGCGCCAAGAATACCGAGACACCGCGGCAACATCGACGTTTTATTCGTCAATAAATACGCACTTGGCGAAATTCGTGTCGGAAAAGTAAGCGGCAAAAAAAAAGCACTGCAAATGCAGTGCTTTCTTCGTAATTTGATGGTGGGCCGTGATGGATTCGAACCATCGACCAATTGGTTAAAAGCCAACTGCTCTACCACTGAGCTAACGGCCCCGAAAGAGGCGCTTATAATACGGATTTTGAGATCAAAAACAACAGCATAAGCATAAAAAAATTGTTTTTTTTACCCGATTAACGATAGCGCGTCGGATCGCTGACACCGGCCTCGATAAAGCCTTGTCGACGCAGGTGACAACTGTCGCAACGACCACAGGCATAGCCTTCATCGTCGGCCTGATAACAGGATACGGTGAGGCTGTAATCCACACCCAGATCAGTGCCCAAACCAATGATCTGCGCCTTGCTGAGGTCGATAAGCGGCGTGGCGATATGCATGGCCTGCCCCTCTACCCCCACTTTTGTGGCGACATTCGCCAAGTGCTCGAAAGCATCAATAAAGGCGGGGCGACAATCGGGGTAGCCGGAATAGTCCACCGCATTCACGCCAATGTGGATGCTGTTGGCGCCGATTACCTCGGCCCAGCCCAACGCGATGGATAAGAACACGGTGTTGCGCGCAGGCACGTAGGTGATAGGTATGCCTTCGCCACCGGCATCGGGTACGTCGATGCTGGCGTCGGTCAGCGCCGAGCCGCCAATGCTGCTCAGATCCAGTTTGATAATCTTAAATTCTTTCGCGCCGTGCGCATCGGCAACGCGGCGGGCGGCAATCAGTTCAGCGCGGTGGCGCTGGCCGTAGTCAAAGGCCAGGGCATAGCATTCATAACCATCGGCGCGGGCCTGAGCGAGCACGGTTGCACTGTCGAGACCGCCTGATACCAATACAATTGCTTTCTTTGTCACTACTCTGCCTATTGCTTAATGTCCGGGGGCGTCCTGCCATAGAAGTTTGTGTAGCTGAAGCTGGAAACGCACCGGCAAGTTGTCGCCGATGATCCAGTCGGCGAGGTCGCGCGCCGGCAACTGTTCAAAACTCGGCGAAAACAGCACCTCGCCGACGCGCTCCGGCAACCGGTGCTGATCGACCTGGAAACGCGCCCAGTCGTAGTCGTCGCGATCACAAATAACGAACTTCACCTGGTCGTTCGCGCCGAGGTGGTCGAGATTTTCCATCAAATTGCGGTGTTGTTCGCCCGAGGCAGGGGTTTTCAGATCCACGACTTTCGATACGCGGGGGTCAACATCGGCAACGGGCATGGCGCCACTGGTCTCCAGGGACACCTCGTAACCGGCATCGCACAATGCCCGCAATAACGTTAAGCACTCCGGCTGGGCAAGCGGCTCGCCCCCTGTTACGCAGATGTACCGCGGCGAATAACTGGCAACCTGCGTGAGAATGTCGTCGATGCTGCGACGTTCACCGCCGTGAAAGGCGTATTCGGTATCGCAGTAGGTGCAACGTAGCGGGCAACCGGTTAGGCGCACAAAGACGGTGGGCAGGCCAATGGTTCTGGACTCGCCCTGTAAGGAGTAGAAAATTTCGGTAATTCGCAGACTGGCGCTCATGCTTGTGCCGCTCCGGGTGAAACGGCCTGGCCGTTAGACGGGCTGGTAAACCCAAAGGGCGCTATTTTAAGAGCTGAGCCGCCCGAGGGCAACGCGCAGCGAATGCGGTGGCTCTTTATGAGTCACTATTGGCTATTAGCAACTCTTGGCTGTTAGTAATTCTTGCGCAGGAATTCGCGGGCTTTTATCACCGCCGAATTACCGGTGTTGCCGTAGCGGTCGATAACATGGGTGAGCATTTCACGCGCTTTGTCTTTGTCATCCTGCAGGAAGTAGACCGTTGCCAGCTTGTACATGGCGGCGGGTACTTTGCCGTTTTCGGGGTAATCGGCTAACAGCTTTTGGAAAGCGGCAGACGAGGCTTCCAGGTTTTGCGGTGAAATCGCCACATAGAGCTCTCCCAGCCAGTACCAGGCATTGGGCGTGTAGCGCTCGGAGGGATAGGCTTTTACGTAGGCTTCGAAGGCGGAAATGGCGTCGGTGTATTGGCGCGCCTTCACCAGGCTGTATGCCTGTGCATAGTCGACCGAGGGTTTGCCGGTAAGGCCATTATCGGTGCTTGCCGGAGCAGGTGCCTCAGTGCTTTGTTGATCTGCCGATGCAGTGCTTGTCGCAGGCGCCGCAGCGGGAGGAAGCGCATCAGTAGCAGCGGGTGCAGCTGCCGCCGCGCCCCCCGCCACACTGCTGAGCCGTCGATCCATATCGATATAACGGTCCAGACTTTGTTGCTTCAATTGACGAAGCTGATGCCCCTGCTCTTCTACCGTTCCACGCAGCGCCATGATCTCTTGCTGGAGCTGCTGAAGCTGCTGGTAGATGCCCGCTTCCAGGCCCGCCCCGGCATTGTTGCGCCGGTTTGGGTCATTGATATCCTCCACCGGAGCCTGGGCCCATACCGAAGGACCAGACGCCAGCAGGGCGATCATCACGGTTTTTTTCAGTTGCATCAGCTTGCCTTATTTCTATTACTTAAGTTCTACGCGACGGTTTTTAGAGTACGCAGACTCAGACTGACCGAAAGCGATAGGACGCTCTTCACCGTAGCTTACGGTTTCAATACGGTAGCGAGCAATGCCGTTGATTGCCATGTAGTCGGCAACGGAGTTGGCACGACGCTCACCCAGGGCCATATTGTACTCGCGAGTACCGCGCTCGTCAGCGTGACCTTCCAGGCGAATAGGGCCAGTGGTTTTTTGCAGACGGGCAATCTGTGCATCCAGGTTGCGGCGCGCTTCAGCAGTCAGCGTGGCTTGGTCGAACTCGAAGTAGAAGATGTTTTCCAGAACCACTTCTGGCTCTTGCGCTTCGTATGCCGACACATCAGATTCCATGCTCTGAGTTGGCTCAGAGTAGGTGTTCATATCGCTGGTTTGGCCGCTGCTGTCAGTATCGTTTGACGCACAACCTGTGAGCAAAGCACCGGCTAAGGCAACACCCAGGAACAACTTAGATTGGTATTTCATTGTATTTCCCCACTTGCAAAGTTTACTTTCAGTTGCAGATAAACCATTTATCTGCAGGATTTTATCCGGCCACTACTCATACAGAAAAGGCGACCACGCCGGCTCACGCACATCTCCAAACCGGGATGGCAAGCGGTAACGCACACCGCCATCCACAGATACTGCTGCCAACACCCCTTTGCCGTTGTACGTTGTAGAATACAACAACATACTGCCATTGGGAGCGACACTGGGCGATTCATCCAAGTCGGTGGAGGTTAGTATTTCCACCCGGTTGCGCTTGAAGTCCTGCACGGCGATATGAAACCTGCCCTGCACCCTGTGTACCATAACCAGTCCCAAGCCGTCGCCCAATATTCTGGCGCGGGCATTGTAGTCACCTTCAAAGGTGACACGTTCGACACTTCCTGACGCCAATTCTACTCGGTAAATTTGCGGTTTGCCGCCTCGGTCCGACGTAAAATAGATCGACTTTCCATCCGGTGCCCAAGCGGGCTCAGTGTCGATGGCAAAGTGATTGGTCACCTTTTTAAGGCTCTGGCTTGCCAGATCCATCACGTATATATCGGGGCTACCATCTTTAGATAGCACCATGGCCAATTGTTTTCCGTCCGGCGAAAATGCCGGAGCACCATTGAGACCGCGGAAATTCGTTAATTGTTTCCGTTGGCCGGTCTGCAAATTATGTAAATATATCGCAGGACGCGTCGTTCTGAATGAAACATAGGCAATATTCTTGCCATCGGGTGACCATGTCGGCGCCAAAATTGGCTCCATGCTGTCGGCCAACACCTCCTCACCCACACCGTCGATATCGCTTTTCAGCAAACGGTAGCGAAAGCGGTTGTCCCCTTCACGTACCGCCGACACATATAACAGCTGAGTACGGAAAGCACCGCGAACATTGGTTAACTTTTCGTATATGCGGTCGCTAATGGTGTGAGCGAGAAAGCGCACTTTGTCAAAACTCTGCGACTCTTCCCCCTGCAGGATGCTGCGCTGGGTATTAACATCAAGCAGCTCGTAGCGGGCGACCAGGTTGTTGTCGCGGCCAAAACTCAGCTCACCGACCACCACATAGTCAACACCGAGGCTTTTCCAGTCGCGGTAGTAGACTTCGTTGGCATTGGCGGGGCGACTGAGCATGTCGGCGCGACTCAATGGCTCGAACAGACCGCTGCGGTGCAGGTCGCGTTCAACAATGGATGCCACATCCTCGCGCAGGGTCACGCCGGCCTTCCAGCCAAATGGCACAACGGCGATGGGCACGGGGTCGTCTTTGCCCTCATTAATTTCAATGGTGAGGTCAGCGACGCTCGGCAGCGTCCACAGCAGTAGGAACAGCGTTATTATTAGCGGTTTTCGCATTATCGTCTCAAATCAGTTGGCTCAAATTTAAATTGGAAATGACGGAATTTCCGCTCGTAGGCAGCGCGATTTTGCTGGGCGAGCTCACCCAGCTCAGCGATTTCTCCCAGACCTTTGACAGCGCGTAAGGCAGATTGATCAAACGCCTCGTTGCCGCTGCCTTTGACTACTGAGGCGCTAATAATTTCCCCTGTTGGCAATGTGCGAATGGCAACCGTCACGGACATACCATTGCGGGCGCTGGGCGGACGCGACCAGTTGTTTGTTACCAGCTGGGCGATAAGCTGCTCGTAACTGCTAACCAGCTCGGCTTCCTCCAACGCGGCATCCTCAGACGCCAGCGCCGCCGCCAATTCCTCTTGTTGCTGTTTGCGAATCTGCTCCTGCAGCGCGCGCTGCTTGGCTTCTTCCGCCGCTTTCTCAGCCGCTTTTTTCTGGCGAATTTCTTCCGCTGTTGGCCCCTTGGGCTTGGGAGCAGGCTTCGGCTTGGGTTTAGGCTTTGGCGCAGGCTTGGGCTTTACTTCCGGTTTAGGCTTCACCACCGGCTTTGGTTTAGGCGCGGGCTTGGGCTTGGCTGGCGGCGCGGGTTTAGCGCGACTGGGCGGGACTTTGTCGATAACCAGCTTCGCCTGAATCACCACCGGCTTTGGCTTAAGCTCCTGGCTGTCGCTAATACCGGGCAGGCCAATAAGCAACACGGCAGCCACAAGGCCGTGCAGCAAAAGTGTGACCATTGCCGGAATTAAACGGAAGCCCTGCATGTTTACTTGCGCCCCGCCGCCGGCGGTTTTTCGGTTATCAAACCTACCGATGGCGCGCCAGCGCCCTGCAATACGGCCATAGCCGCCACCACCGCGCCATACTCCACGGCGTTGTCGCCGCGTACCATCACCGGCGTTTTCGGTTTGTTGCGCAGGATTTTACTGAGCTTTTCACCGATCTCGGCCAGCGGCACCGGCTCGCCCTGTTT
>Ga0105235_100620_pt1 | contig 11283 bp, 10 predicted proteins | sample Virmet3819_2500_FD_90059 | JGI IMG/M metagenome (GOLD analysis project Ga0105235, IMG submission 90059) | Marine viral communities from the Southern Atlantic ocean transect to study dissolved organic matter and carbon cycling - metaG 3819_2500 | ecosystem: Environmental > Aquatic > Marine >... | reverse complement strand
TCGCGCCTTTGCAGCATTAACCGCAGCCTTGGCGCTTTCTACTGATGTTAAGTTGTCTTCTGCTAGCTGTTTAGATACAGCCCCGGTTTTAGCCAGTTCGCTGGTGCGCTGGGCATGAGCGATAGCCGCTTTTAACTCTGCCTTTGCTTGAAGCAACGCGGCTTCTAATGCGGCCTTTTCACTCTCTCGCTGGGCTATGGCCATGTTTGCAGCTTCAACAGCGCTTCGTGTTTGCTGGCGCTGCGCTTTAGCCTGCTGTAGCTGGCTGTTTATGGTAGACGTATCGAGCTTTGCGACCACGTCACCTGCGCTGACCATGTCGCCTTCCCGGACATATATTTCTTCAACACGCCCTGCGACTTTTGCCGAAATACCAATTTCTGTAGCTTCAATTCGCCCGTTTCCCGACACGACATCAAGGTCTTCGTCGCCATTAAAAACCATGCTGACAACCACAATTACAAGCACAACAAACAGTATTGATAAAATAAAAGGTGTTTTTTTCACAGTGTGCTCCGTGCGGAATAATCAGTAAAAATAGGAATGAGGTAAAACACATGACTTGGTGATTTACTATACAAAAAGGAGGGGTTTAAACTTTGCGGCAAATCAAGTTTTTGAGAATTGATACTCTAAAATCTGTCTAATCTTAAGAAATACTCTTACATAATATTGGACCAACTTGAGTTTGCGCGATAAATGATTTAGAAGTGTTACCCAATGGACTTGAGAGAAAGTTAAAGGTTTGACGACAAATATAACGTACTATTCGACTAACGCTTCGACCCTTGCGAAGCAATATGACAGCGTTCCTTTTGAGTCTGTTCACAAAGAATGGCTACAGGCTATTCCCAAAGAAGGAATGGTACTTGATGTGGGTGCCGGCTCTGGGCGAGATGCTCGCTATCTAGCTGCAAAAGGTCTTAGTGTGGTTGCTGTGGAACCAGCGGCGGGTATTCGTGAAATTGCGCAAGAATATACGATATCAAATTCTATTCACTGGATTTCAGATTCATTACCCGAACTGACTGAGGTTTTTCGCTTACAAACAAAGTTTGACCTAATTCTACTGAGCGCAGTTTGGATGCACATCGCGCCGACGGCGCGAGAGCGTGCCTTTAGAAAGCTATCTTCATTACTTAAGCCCAACGGCAAACTCATTATTTCCTTGCGTCACGGTATCTGCAATGATGAGCGTACAATGTACCCAGTTTCAACAAATGAACTGGCACAGCTGGCAAGTCAATTCGGACTAACTTATCAGTTACTTACTCCTCATAAGTCGCAAGATCAGTTAGGTCGCAATGATGTCCAATGGCAAACCGTTTTATTGACACTGCCAGATAATGGAACAGGTGCATTTCCGTTAATTAGAAATATAGTAATAAACGATAGTAAATCCTCCACGTATAAAGTAGCCCTGTTACGAACCCTGCTAAGAATAGCCGAGGGTCATCCAGGCGCGGTAATAGAGCAAACTAGCGAGCATGTTGTTTTACCGATTGGGCTAGTGGCATTGTATTGGCTGAAGCTTTATAAACCACTGGTCGATACGTTCGAAATGCAGCAAAACAGCAACACTAGCAAAGGGCTAGGTTTTATAAAGGACGATGGTTGGCAGCTAATTTCCTCTTATTCCAGCAACGATTTTTATATTGGCGCGCATTATTCAGACAGCCCGGCTGTTCAAGGCCTATATCGCGCTCTTAAGAACATTGCTTCCACAATTAAGCAAATGCCAGCCAGATACACAACGTTACCAGGTACTAATGATAGTGTTTTTCATGTGGAGTTGAATAAAACCCAAAAACCTAAAGCCGACCTTCTATTAGATTTCGACTTTTTATCTTCGCTGGGTAGATTTTATGTTCCTATTCATATTTGGGATTCACTGACTCAGTTCAGCGTATGGATAGAGCCTGCTTTGATAAACGAATGGTCTTCGTTAATGGCAGGATATGGGCTAAACAGACAAAAATCGTTTACTAAATTGGACTACCTTAATGCGCTAAGATGGGAAGATCCAGAACGCAATACTTTTAGAATTCGAAAGCGAGTTAATGAACTACTGACAAATGAAAACGTTGCATGCTGCTGGTCAGGCAAACGGTTGAGACTTTCTGACTATGCTATCGATCATGCATTCCCCTTCGCCAGATGGCCCAATAATGATCTTTGGAATTTGCTACCTACAAAGACAAAAGTAAATGCAATTAAATCTGACAGATTGCCTACAGGGAGCAAGCTAACAAGCTCCCGAGAGCTAATCGTTTCATGGTGGAAGCAAGGCTGGCAAAATAATCAAACTGAGTTTTTTAGCCAAGCTAATCTTGCGCTACCCAACTTAAAGCCGAACAACACAAGCTTTGATGATGTATTTGAAGCGTTCACACTACAGCGCGATCGTATTAAGGTGTTGCAGCAATTGGAGGATTGGCGATAGAGCTTAATCTAAGTCTAACTTAGTAGATTTCGTAAAATGTTTAAGGATGAACAATGACAATTAGAATAACTTTACTAAAAGATGGCAAAAACACCCGCCGTGAATACAAAACCCACGCTCGAGCTATCAGCGCTCTCGGTAATTGGTTCAAAAACAATAGAGGTATGGCACTTTTGTATCAACCTGGAGAGGAGCCTGTCGTCTATAAGAACAAACATGAGTTGCCCATTATAAAACGTAACTCACAAACAAACTTTTATAGAACAAAAGCTTGGCGGGAACTCCGAATTTCAGTGCTAATGGCTTCAGGTTCAAAATGTAAAATCTGTGGCGATACATCTGAAAAAGGCGCGAAAATGCATGTAGACCACATCAAACCACGAAGCCTATACCCAGAGTTAGCATTAGAAGTAAGTAACTTACAAGTCTTATGCGAGGATTGTAATATTGGGAAGTCCACTAATGACTTTTCAGGATAATACCCTTGTTACGTGCTTCTCGGCTAACGGACAGTTAAGGTAGTCCTCGTCATATCTGATGCTATGCTAAAAAGTAATTTGCAGACTATCTAGAACCGTTTGTCATTTTAGCAATGAAAACTGGGATGCGAAGAGGTGAACTAATTTCGTTTAGATGGAAAAACGTAGACTTAGGCCACAACATTTTAACTAATGAAGCGGCAAATTCCAAAAGCGAAAAAGCGCGATACATTCCCCTCAATAAAAAAGCTAAGTCAGCACTAACAAACTGGAAAAATGACTGTGGAAACTTATCGTGTTTTTTTGAGGGTAATCCAGAGCAACCACATAAAGATATTAAGAAAGCTTGGTTACAATCTTAGAGAACTACTCGGGCATGGGTTACTGAATATGACGCTCAGATACTCTCATTTGGCACCTGAGCATAAGGCTAAGACTGTAAATTTGATTTAAATTCTATTGAGCATTTTTTGAGTAAAGATGGACTAGTGCCTGATAGTTTTGGGAAACATTTAAGTCTGCATGAACAGCCCTATGACAGTTGGCACATAATACAGCTAAATCTTTTAATGTAGTTCTAGTAGGCTTTATTGCTGTTCCAAGTGGTTTTCGATGATGAACCTCGTAGGCGCGTTCTCTATACGGCAAAGGGTGTTTCGCTGATTCAGCGAAGCCGCAAATCTCACAAAATAGGAGCCCATTTTCTTCACGAAAGACCCCCAACTTGCGTCGACGTAAACTTGAAGAACGCTCACGTATATAGTGAGCGCGAAGTTTTAACTTGCCTTCCTGAGCACTGTCGGTAGCTGCATGATTATTAGTATTTTTCCCCCACAGCTTCATGAGTGCATTTACTTCATCATTTGACAACTGAAAGACTGTTCCATTAGGTGTAGTTATGATGCGTGATGATGCTAGTACAGAATCATTTTTAACCATATTTCTGGTTATCATTCCTTCCTCTTTAGAAAGGCGAACATCACAAAGCTGAACACCAGTTTTATACTCCGAAGGGTCTGCTTTTTCGGCCAACCATAAGTCATCACCGAGGGCATCAGGATACTTTACTGAATACGCACGCGTTGGAGTTTCAACAACCTGGCCAAGCGCTACAGCCCCAGCTTCTTGGCCTGAGCGCCAAATAAACAAAAAATCACCCAGCGCAATATTTTTGATAAAACGATTAGTACGCCAATACAAGTATTGCGGGTACCGCGAAAGGTAGTCATCTATATCGAAACGATTAGGATTGCCCTGAAATATCCATGCCATCGAGCCACTTCTCCTTTTGACATCAAGTGTTCTATTAATTTAGAACGATAATTCGTTCATGTCGGCAAAAGCAAAATAGTGAGTTTTATATTACGGAGCCGACTATTTTTCCTCATGACTGAATTCTCAACACACGCCTCTGAATTAAATCACGACGGTGTTTTTCTAAAAAAGACTTCACTCAAATAATAGCTAATTGAAGAACCAAATTGGCAGCTAGACGGCGGTCTATGAAACCACAGTTGAGGACAAAATTTTTTTATCCATTCAAATTCTATGTGGCTAATAACCACACACCTGTCTGGCGTTTTGTCGGCATCGTAAACTAAGTCAGCAACTAAATAGTCCTTGGCTCTTTTTAATACTCTAAGATTTAAAGAAAAGTCCTGAATGCCTTGGGCATAAAGTGCATTGATAAACTTTAATTTTATAGTGCCATTACCCATCTTTAAAGGTTTCACTTCCGTTACATAAATAGGAGAGCAATATGGCACAGCTCTCTCTCCAAAATAACCAGGTATCATTTGCCATGCAAACCAGCGGTTTTCAATTAATTTGAACTGCTCCATGTAACTCCTTGTCAAATCATTGTCATAACGTAGGTAATATACTGGTACTACAGGGTAACAAGCATAACTTTAGTTAATCAAAACGTTATTTGAACCAGTCATATTCGCCACATACCTTAGTTCCGGGCTCACATTGTTTACCACAATGTGAGCACTTAACGCTATTCTGAGTAATGTAGTTAACTCCGTGATTTCCGCAAATGGGCACTCTGAATCATTTAGTATCTTTGTCATTTTCCTAAATAATTAGAAACAAATGGATGTTGTTACAATGCATTATGAGCAAACGGCTTTCCACAGGCTGAACGGGGTTCAGTACCACCATGGAATAACTTCAGACGAAATCAGATATTTTGTGGACCAAAACTCTCTAAAGCTATCGTTTCTATTCAAAGATAACCACTTCATCATTGACACAGCTAATAATTCTTAGTTTGAGTTTGTTGGTTATTGTAAGTTGAGTGGGGTATTTTCAGTTTATCACAAGTGCTCGGCAGCGCTTTTCGACTTGCTCAAGTCTTTTGAGTAACGGCAACAACGAAATTGGAAATCCGCTTTCAAAGAAGCTCAAACAATGAAATGCTCAAGCATTTCATTGTAATTGATTTACACTAAATTTTTCTGATACTTGCATACTTCTCGATGATTTGGCTGGGCTTAACCTAATAGCCTTAAAAAGCCATAGAAGCCGCATTCGGAGAAACTTAAGACAGTATCATTCGAACCAAAATTTTATTCTAATAGGCTACATTGCTAAATACGTAATAAAAAACGTTAGTGGAGCAAACCTAGATAGCGATATTGACGGCGGCAACGCTACTGAAGCAGCGCAACGAACAGGCCATTCGGCCTCTTTATAAAGAAAAACTCGATACAGAAACAGGTGAACTTAAGCAAAGTTACTTTGACGGTGTTGTTTCGATCTCGCTTCGAGGAATAAAGCTAGGCGAAAAAGAAACTATTACTAGAATTCACGAATGGCGATTAGAAAATCGTGGTACTAGAGCCGCATAGCGGCTCAGACGCTTTTACTTGGAGTTCTGTAAATAAGTGTACTGTTGTGGTAAAACTCAACATAAAAAGAATAATGGAATTAAAAACAATGGGACGTTTTTTTAGTAAAGCACAAAGCTTATTCTCTCCTGACAATGGCAATACATCCTCAGTCAGCACGGAAGATACAGAGAAAGAAGTCGCAATTAAAGAGCCTGAATCAGAAAAGGGAGAAATTGTGATAGCCTTAGTTGCGGCTGTTGGTTGCGATTTAAATTACTTCACTAGCTTAATCCAAACAGAGCTAGAACACTATTCATACACATCTGAATTAATAAGAATTTCAGAAGCAATGTTGAGTGAGTTCTCACCCCCTCCAGATAATATGACCAGGCTTCAGAAGATTGAGCATTTCATGACTGCTGGTAACAAATATCGCGATTTGAGCGAAAATAACTCTGCATTAGCATATGGAGCGATTGCTGAAATATCTAAGCTTAGACAAGAAAAACTTCAAAGCGATGAGCCAGCGCCAATACCTAATCAAGCTTGGATAATACGTTCGTTAAAGCATCCCGAAGAAGTCGAAGCACTAAGAAAAACCTATGGTGACAGCTTATTTATAATTGGAGTTTATTCAGAAGAGGACAAAAGAAAAGCAAATTTATTAAAGAAAAAAGTAAAAGCTGATGACGAAAGTTTTGTAGATATTTTGATAGCAAGAGATGCTGATGAGGGTCCTTCAAACGGACATGGGCAACATACTAGCGATACTTTTCACCTCTCCGACTTTTTCATCAATGCTGATAAAAGTAAGGAAGTTAATGAATCAGACATAGAAAGAATTTTTAAGTTAATTTTTTCAAATCCTTATGTCACACCTACCTTTGATGAATACGCTATGTATATGGCTTTTTCAGCATCCACACGTTCAGCTGATCTATCAAGGCAAGTGGGAGCAGTGCTATGCAAAGATTCTAATATTTTGTCGACTGGAGCAAATGATGTACCCAAAGCATTCGGTGGTCTTTACTGGCCCACGCGTAGTGATGACGGCAAGCTTGCTGATTCACCGGGCGGAAGGGACTACACGAGAGGTTGCGACGCTAATAAAGAGGCACTTTCTGATATTTTAAAAGATCTACTTTTTAGACTAGAGCTAGAAGACAACGAAGAAACTCGAGAGAAATTGAAACACGCAAAGGTGAGGGATATTACTGAGTACGGAAGGGTAGTCCATGCCGAAATGGAAGCATTACTATCCTGCGGAAGAAGCAACAATAGCACTTTAAACACAGAACTCTATTGCACTACATTTCCATGTCATAACTGTGCAAAACATATAATTGCAGCAGGTGTTAAAAGAGTTGTGTACGTTGAGCCTTATTCGAAAAGTAAAGCTTCCGATTTCCACGATGACTCAGTATCATTCCAGCCTTCCTCATCTGAGGATAAAGTAACATTTGAACCTTTTGTAGGAGTCGGTCCTCGCAACTTTCTCAACCTTTTCTCTATGAACTTAGGAAGCGGTGCAACATTAAAAAGAAAGGACAAACAAGGGAAAACTCTGGACTGGGAAAAAGAATCAGCTATTCTAAGAATTCAGGCTGAGTCTATTAACTATATCAGTCAGGAAGATTTAGCATGTTCCGTTGCTGCTACAGATTTAGATAAATACATGAGTAAAAGATAAATTCGGGAGAGCTACTAGTGCCAAACAAAGAAAACCGTAGTTCATTGCGAGACCATATAAAAACAACAAGCAGGAAAGTTGATGCATGGTCTGGTTGGAAAAAGAAAGTCGTCGAGCAAAGAATACTTTCAAACAATAGGCCTTTTGCAAAAAATTAATCATTTAATTAGAAAAGCCGCTCCGACGTGAGCGGCTTTTTTGTGTATATGCTGCTACACATTTGCTACATATTTCAACAAAGAGATTTTTAGGAAAACAGAAGTAGGCTACAGCCCTTTAAAATGGAACGCCCGGCGGGATTCGAACGCGCAACCTTTGCCTCCGGAGTGCAAAGCCATCAATCAGCACTTTATGGGTTACCCACAACCACCCCATGAAAAGCCTCAATCGCCCTATAAAACCTTTCGTCATTGTCGAAATAAAGCTGGCTTAGCCGGCTTTTCTTCATTTGTAGGTAGCGCAGGCAAAGGCTAGTGTTTCTCTATAGCCATTGAACTCTCCTACGAATTCTTTAAACACCTCACGCTGCGGTTTTGCCAACCGCTTTTTTAATACGGGTAATTATTAGCGCTAATTGAGTTTATAATAGCGGTTAAACATTTTTTGAATTACATCCACCAACTTGAGTAAAACATGGCCCATAAAGTACGTTATAAGTTTAAAGGTGTGGCAAAGGAGATAAATTTTTCTTACAGCCGCCATCAAAATATGCATGAAGCTGTGGCCGATGCTGAGGGAATAGACCTTTCCCAGTTCCTGCAAACTGAACAGCAACTTGCCGCTATCAGTAAAGACAAAAAAACTGTAAGAAACTTCAGAGATACCGAATTTGTAAAAATGGGGTTTTCTGAATTGTATTTCTTAAAAAACGGGCAAGAATGATGGTTGCGCCCTTGCGACACATACAAGAATTCTGAAACATTTTGCTTTTGGGGGATTAACGGTCAAATTTAAAAAAATGGTAGACCCGACAGGGTTCGAACCTCTGACTTCGGAGCGCAAAACCACCAATTAGCGCTTTATGGGTTACCCTCAACCAACCCATGGAAAGCCTCAATCGCCCTATCAAAGCTTTCGTCATTGTCGAAATAAAGCTGGCTTAGTCGGCTTTTCTTTATTTGGTAAGTGGCGCTGGCAAAAGCTAGCGCACCTCTGAAGCTGTCGAATTCTTCATCGAATACATTAAACACTTTACGTTGTGGTTTTGCCGCACGCGTTATGCTGCCGTTCACTTCATAGTCGAAGCCTGCAAATTGAAGGCGTGAAAGGGTTTCTTTGCCCAAACGCATGCCGCCTTTAAGGCTTATTTGAAATGCCGCGTCCATTTCTTCAATTTCTTCCACGCTCCAGTGGTTGAACACCCTAATGGCTTTTTTGTACTTTTCGGCTAACAGCTTTTTTAAAACAGTAACTCTAGGTTCTAACGTGGCGTTGTTTTCATTCTTTAGCAGATCAAAGCATTCGTTGCATGAAGGCACAGAAATAAAGTCGGCCTGTAGGTTTCCGTCTTGCCAGTCGTGAATGAATTTTATAGGTGGGATAAAGTCTTGGCGCGCCGCTTCGCAGCCGCAGTAAATACACCGATTAAAGTCAGCCGAATGCACCGCATTTAGTGGTTCGTAATATTTTTGGTAATTCTTAACTGACATACTTTTAATTTGTTAACCCTTGAATGCTATCGATTGGCTAAAGCGGCGTATAACCACAAAGATACCTGAACAGCTTCAGTCTGTAACGTATAACGGGCTTATAGCTGTGTAGCGAAATAGAAGGTAGCAGTTAATTTTTTAGAAGATAAGAAATGGCCCGCCCTAGAGGATTCGAACCTCTGACCTCGGCCTCCGGAGGGCCGCGCTCTATCCAGCTGAGCTAAGGGCGGATCGTGCTACGGTTGTAATAACCATGTGACGTTTGCAAAGAAAAATACGCGGTTAAATGCATGCTGCAAACGGGGCGTAATAATACTTACGCCGTGGGTTGGCTTCAACTCATTTATTAAAATCTCTTTAGGTGGCTTGGCACAAGTGTTAAAAATCCTTACTTTTTATGGGTAATTGGCCTCAAATAGTTGTTCAGCCCCAATTAACCGTTATAATCTGGCCAGTTATATTTTAAACAAATTCATCATTGCCTGGAGACAGATGTGAAATTAAAGACTTGGTTAACTGTTGCTGCTACTGCGCTAACCGTTTTTGCAGCACAAGCACAAGAAATGAGTAACGATGAAATTGCCGAGCGTATTAAGCCGGTAGGTCAGGTTCACGTAGCGGGTGCAGCGGCGGCAGGAAATGCTGGAGCAGCAGGTGGTGCGAGGTCAGGTGAAGACGTTTACAACTCTGCATGTGTTGCGTGTCACTCAGCAGGCGTTTTAGGTGCACCTAAAGTTCACGTTGCAGCAGACTGGCAACCACGTCTAGACGAGCGCGGCCTTGACGGCGTATGGCAAAATGCATTGAACGGTATTAACGCTATGCCTCCTCGTGGTACATGCGGTAACTGTTCTGATGACGAAATTAAAGCTGCAATCGAGTACATGATTGAAGGTATCTAATACCCGCTAAATCATAACAACTTGATGGAAAAAGTAGCGTTTTACCCTCTAATCGGGTAATTTAACTCTTTGGGAAAACGTTACTTTTTTATACTGGCGAGCGGAATGTCACAAGATTCGACGCAACACGAGTTGACGGAAGAAGAACTGCGCGAACTTATACCGCAGCTCCAGCAACTCACTGATAAGTACAAGCGTGCTGAACGTGTTCAGAAGGCGCTTTTTGATATTTCTGAGCTTGCCAGTTCTGTAAGTCACCTTAACCGCCTTTACTCAGCTATTCATGAAATCATTGCCGATTTTATGAACGCCGATAACTTCTTTGTTGCCTTCTACGAACCCGACAGTAACGTTGTCGATTTCGCTTATTTCATTGACGAATTCGACGAACAAACCGTTCGTCAGCTGCCCGCTGAATCGTTAATGGATGGCATGACCGGTTATATTCTTAAAACCGGCGATTATCTATTTTACAAACGTGACGATGAGGAAACTTTTGCCTCTCAGCACGATATAAAGCTAGTTGGCTCGCAGCCGTTTGAGCTGCTGGGCGTTCCCCTCAAGCGAGGAAGCCAGGTTATAGGCGCAATGGTAGTGCAAACCTATGATGAAGGTGTGCATTACACGCAGGAAGATTTAGAAGTACTGCTGTTCGTTTCTCAACACATCGTTACCACGGTGGATAGGGTAAAAAACAGAGAACTCACCGAACGCACCATTCGCGAACGCACACGCCAACTTCGTAAAATTAATGACGATCTTCAAGAAGAAATATTAGAGCGCCAGAAGGTAGAGTCGCTTCAGCAGGCTTTATTTGAGATTTCTGAGCTGGCCGCCAACCTTGAAGGTGATATGGATGTGTTTTATTCCAGCCTGCACGAGATTCTGGCCAGGCTAATTAGCGCACCTAACTGTTACATTGCCATTCTTGATAAAGAAAACGATCTGCTTGCATTCCCGTATTTCAGTGACGCACAAGATAAAGACATAAGTTCAAGACCTTTAGGGTTAGGACTTACTGAATTCGTACTGCGAACAGGGCAAGCTGAGCTGGTTAACCCGCCCAGAGTATTGGAACTAGCAGAATCTGGCGATTTAGATGTGTCGGTTGCGCAAACCATGCTAAACAGTGCGAACTCGTGGTTGGGTTCACCGCTTGTTGTTGATGGGGAAATTGCAGGTGTTATTGCCGTACAAACTTACGGTAAACACGCTAAATACAATTCTCGCGACCAAGAGCTTTTACGCTTTGTGTCGCACCATATTGCGGTAGCCATTGAGCG
>Ga0105235_100612_pt1 | contig 11387 bp, 6 predicted proteins | sample Virmet3819_2500_FD_90059 | JGI IMG/M metagenome (GOLD analysis project Ga0105235, IMG submission 90059) | Marine viral communities from the Southern Atlantic ocean transect to study dissolved organic matter and carbon cycling - metaG 3819_2500 | ecosystem: Environmental > Aquatic > Marine >... | reverse complement strand
ATATGTGCAAGTACCTTATAGTTCTATAGCAGATAGTACTGTTAAAGTATCAAAATCTGAAATTAAAGATTACATTTCTAAGCATAAAAAATCTTACGAGACAGAAGCTAGTAGAAGTTTTCAATATGTATTCTTTAAAGAAGAAGCATCTGCTGAAGACGAAAAGAATATCCAAAATAGTTTAAAAGAATTATTAAACGATAGAGAAGTTTACGATGAAAATGCAGAAGACAAAAAACGTACAGAAATAGGTTTTATAAATACAAAAGATGTAGAAGATTTTGTTAATGCAAATTCTGACGATATAAAATATAACGATAGATTTTTAAAGAAGTCTGCTTTACCAGAAACTATTGCAGATACAATTTTTAACCAAGAGATTGGCTTTATCTATGGACCATACAAAGAAGGTAACTACTATAAATTATCAAAACTAGTAGATAGAACTACTTTACCAGACTCAGCAAAAACAAGACACATTTTAATACCATTTATAGGAGCTTCAAGAGCGCCAGCAGATGCTAAACCAAAAGCAGAAGCAGAAGCTTTAGCAGATAGCTTATTAACAGTTTTAAAATCTGATAAATCTAAATTTTCTGAGTTTGTTACAGAATATTCTACAGACCAAGGAAGTGTAAACAACGAAGGTCGTTACGACTGGTTTGCTTATGACAGAATGGTGCCAGAATTTAGAGACTTTGCTTTTGAAGGTAAAACAGGAGATTTAGGTGTAGTAGAAACTGCATTTGGATTACATATCATTGAAGTTGAAGGTCAAAAAGGATCTTCAGATATGGTGAAAGTAGCAACTATAGCTAGAAAAATTGAACCATCAGAAGATACTAACGACAAAATATTTAGAGATGCTTCTACATTTGAAGTAAACTTAGAAAACGGAGATTTTGCAACATTAGCAAAAGAGTCTAACTACGATGTAAGACCAATGACAGCAAAAGAATTAGACGAAAGTATTCCTGGTATTGGTAACCAAAGACAAATTGTTCGTTGGGCTTTTGAAGAAGGAACAGACGTAGGTGATTATAAGCGATTTCCTGTATCTGGCGGAATTGTAATTGCGCAATTAACTTCAAAATCTGAAGCTGGATTAATGAGTGTAGAAGATGCTTCTGTAACTGCGTTACCAGCAATTAGAAAAGATAAGAAAGCAAAATTAATCATGGATAGAGTAAGTGCAACAACTTTAGATGAGTTTGCTAAAGCAGAAAATCAAAATGTTAGAACTTCTGTTGCTATCAACATGAAAAATCCAACTATTTCTGGTGCAGGTAACGAGCCAATGGTTGTTGGTACAGCATTTGGATTAAATGAAGGAGAAACTTCTGGTTTAGTAAAAGGAAATACAGGTGTATTTATGGTACAAACAACTAAAAAGACACCAGCAACAGAATTAGAAAATTATCAGCCTTTTGCAAATCAAGTAAGTACACAAAAATTAAATTCTGTACAAAACAGATTATATAATGCTTTAAAAGAAGCTGCTGAAATAGAAGATAATCGTGCTAACACAGTACAGTAATTCTTAAAATAAAATATTAGAAAAAGCCTCTTGATTTTCAAGAGGCTTTTTTATTGTTTCCGTTTTCAGCTTTAAAATAAAGTTATAACACCATATCAGTATAGCTTAAAATGGTATCAAAGCCTTTACTTTTAAAATACTCAGTTGGATTACTTTTGGAAGCCACCAAAACAAAATCTCCGCCCCAAGCACCAAGACTTTTTATACTTCCTCCAAAATTTTCAAAAAGTAATTGCTTTATTGGTGTTTGATTGGTTACAGAAGCAACAATCTGTTCATGTTGGTCTATTAAAGATTGAAACTTCTCTAAAGTCTCACAAATTATAATTTGTTCTGTAATTGCATTTATTGCAGCAATGGTTGTTTCTAAATTGTTTCTATTAGCTTTGTAATGTGCAATACCATCTCTACTATTTTGTTTTTTATTTAAGTGAACAAAATAAAGATTGTTTTTAAAACTAGGGTTGAAGTTTACGTATTCAACAACTCTATTTTCATCATTTAATTGATAAGTTAAAGCAGAGTCTTTTTGCGCGCAAGCAATGTCGTAACCACTACCACCAAAAGTTAATTCTAATAATTTATAAGCATCAACTTTAGCCCAATTAGCGATATTATTAATTAAAGTTGAAGACGTGCCTAATCCCCAATTTTTAGGAAATTCTAATACAGTTGAAACTTTAAAACCTTCATATTTTAAAAAATCAGGATTTAACTGTTTTACAGCTGTTATAATTTGTAATAATCGATCTGAGATTTCAGGATTAGTTGTGTTTTTAATTGAAACAGATTTATCTTTAAATGAAAATTTTGCACTAAACCAAACGTTTTTATTATGGTCTAAACTGTTCCATGTTAGTTTATTTTTTACTTCTTTTTCAACATGAAGTGATTGTCCAAATACAGTAGGAATAGCTAATGCTTTTGCACCATCAAGCACCACATATTCTGCGGTTAGTAATAATTTTCCGTGACTGTAATAGGTTTGCATATTCTTTTCTTTATCTATTATTAAGCTGTGTTGATTGGTGGCTGAGCGTAGTCGAAGCCACTTTTTGAAATGACTTTCATTTTTACATTCAGCTAATTCAGGTAGCTTTTCAAAATCTCTATTTATTAAGGCTATTTTTTTATTTCTACTCCAACCCTGAATTTGCTTTTCACGATTAAAAGCATCATCAATTCTGTCAAATTCTTCTAAAAATACTAGTTTAACTGGTAATCTTTTTTTAGTGTGATTAGCACCTTGTCCATTGTTGTGTTCGTTTAATCTTTGTTCAATATTAATCGTGCTTCCTGTGTAAAAGGAACCATCTGAGCATTCTAATATGTAAACAAATCCATTTGGCATTTTTTATTGTGACTTCGACTACGCTCAATCACCGATTTTATCCTCTTAATTTTTCAATCTGTTCTACAACAGCGCTATGCGAAACAGTGTTATGTTTAAAATGATTGATTATAGTTTCTTTTTCTTGTGGTGTTGCTTCAAATTGATTTAAAATATTCATCAAATGCATTTTCATATGTCCTTCTTGAATACCTGTTGTTGTCAAGCTTCTTAAAGCAGCAAAGTTTTGTGCTAAACCAGCAACCGCCACAATTTGCATAAGTTGCTTTGCAGTAGGATGATCTAATAAATTTAAAGCTAATTTGACTAAAGGATGTAGACTTGTTAATCCGCCAACAGTACCTAAAGCTAACGGAATTTCCATCCAAAATGTAAACACGCCATTTTCAACTTTTGCATGTGTTAAACTAGAGTATTGTCCATCTTTTGAAGCATAAGCATGTACGCCAGCTTCTACAGCTCTAAAATCGTTACCGGTAGCCAAAACAACAGCATCAATACCATTCATGATACCTTTGTTGTGTGTTACTGCTCGGTAAGGTTCTATTTCGGCAATGTTTACGGCTTGTACAAATTTTTCGGCAAAAGTGTTTGGGTCAATATCTTTTTCGGCTAAATCTTCAACGTTGCAACTTACTTCAGCTCTTACTAAACATTCAGGTACGTAATTAGATAAAATACTCATCACAATCTCTACAGGTTCTGTAAGTTGTGTTTCAGCTTCAGCTTTAAATGTTTGTGCAAACTGCTCTAAACACGAATTTATAAAATTTGCACCCATTGCATCTAGCGTTTCAAAAGTCGCATGCAATTGGTAATAATTATCTAAATCTTCAGTTTTATCTTTAAGTTGAATGTCCAAAATACCGCCGCCACGTTTTTCCATGTTTTTGGTAATTGGCTTGGCATCTGTAATTAATTTCGACTTAATTTTATCGAAAAAAGTGGTTAAAGCTTCCTTTTTACCATTGTACATAAAATGAACTTGTCCAATTTTTGTTGTGCTAATCACTTTAGTTTTAAATCCACCACGTGTTTGCCAAAATTTTGCAGCTTTACTAGCAGCTGCGACTACAGAGCTTTCCTCGATAGCCATAGGAATGGTGTAAATTTTGTCGTTAATTACAAAATTAGGAGCAACGCCAAAAGGCAAGTAAAAGTTAGTTAAGGTATTTTCTATAAACTCGTCGTGTAACTGTTGAAGTTTTTCGTCAGAGTTCCAATATTGCTTTAAAGCTTGTTTAATAGAGTCGTTTTTAGAAAAATGATGAGTTACTAACCAATCAATTTTTTCGGTTTTTGATAGTTTAGAAAATCCAGAAACTAATGCTGCCATGTAATTAAATTTAGAAATGCAAAGATACTATACTGAAGTTAACATTTTAAGTTTGGTGTAAAAATTGATGTTATTGATGTTTTTAAAGATAGTTTAAGCTGAATTTACTGTTAATATTTACGGTTTTTTGGCTAATTTTTAGTAAACTTGACATCCTTTTATTAAATATTTAATTTTAGATGAAAATATTCAAAATTCTTTCCCTTTTTTTAGTTTTAGCAACATCTGCTTTAACCGCTCAAAACAAGCAAATTACATTAGAAGAGATTTGGAACGGTACCTTTAGAACAGAAGGTTTACAAGCGTTACACTCTATGAAAAACGGTCAACAATATTCCGTTTTAAATTTTGATAGAGCCAATCGTGCAACAACTATAGATATTTACGATTATAAAACGTTAGAAAAGACTAAAACTTTAGTAAGTTCTGCAGATATAGATGCTATACCTTACTTTACAGATTATACGTTTAGTGAAGATGAAAGCAAAGTGCTTTTAGCTACAGAAGAAGAGTCTATTTTTAGACGATCTACTTTAGGTAAATATTTTGTTTTTGATACAGAAACAGGAAAAACAACTTTAGTAACCGAAGACAAAATACAAGAACCAACATTTTCTCCAGATGGGACAAAAATAGCTTTTGGTTTAAACAATAACTTGTATGTAAAAGATTTAAATTCTGGTAAAATTACTCAGTTTACTACAGATGGTGAGAAAAATAAAATCATTAACGGAATTACCGATTGGGTTTATGAAGAAGAATTTAGTTTTGTTCGCGCTTTCGATTGGAATGCAGATAGCAACAAAATAGCATTTATCAGATTTGACGAAACTGATGTTCCAGAATTTTCGATGGATGTTTATGGTGAAGATTTATATCCAACACAATCGGTATTTAAATACCCAAAAGCAGGAGAAAAAAACGCAGAAGTATCGCTTCATATTTACAATTTAAAAACAAATAAAGCTGAAGAAGTTAAAGTAGATAAAACCTATAACGATTTTTATATTCCACGTATTAAATGGACCAACAATCCAGATGTATTAAGTGCGCAATACATGAATCGTCACCAAAACGAATTAGACCTTTGGTTTATCAATGCAAAGAAAAATCAAGCTGAAATTGTTTTAGCTGAAACTGATAAAGCTTATATAGATGTGACTTTCGATTTAACATTTTTAGAAGATGATAGTTTTATTTGGACAAGCGAAAAAGATGGATATAACCACATTTATCATTATGATAAAAACGGAAAGTTAATCAACCAAGTTACCAAAGGAAATTGGGAAGTAACCAGTTACTACGGTTATGATAATAAAACAGGTAGAATTTTTTACCAATCTGTAGAAAACGGAAGTATTAACAGAGATGTTTATGCTATAAAATTAAACGGAACTAAAAAGCAAAGATTAACAGATAAAACAGGAACAAACAATGCAGATTTTAGTGCAAATTTCACCTATTTTATCAATACCTTTTCAAATGCATCAACGCCATATTTATATACTTTAAATGATGCAAATTCTGGTAAGGTTTTAAAAGCTATAAAAGATAATAGCGATTTAAAAAATCAATTAGCAGATTATCAATTATCAGAAAAAGAATTTTCTACAATAAATGTAAATGGCAACGACCTTAATATGTGGATGATTAAACCTGCAAATTTTGATGCTTCAAAACAATATCCATTGTTCATGTTTCAATACTCAGGACCAGGATCGCAACAAGTAGCTAACCGTTGGAACAGTGCTAACGATTATTGGTATCAACTATTAGCTCAACAAGGTTATATAGTTGCATGTGTTGACGGAAGAGGAACAGGATTAAAAGGAGCAGATTTTAAAAAAGTAACTCAAAAGGAATTAGGAAAATACGAAGTTGAAGACCAAATAGACGCTGCAAAATTATTAGGTCAAAGAAATTATATTGATGCGTCAAGAATAGGAATTTGGGGCTGGTCTTATGGTGGTTTTATGTCAAGTAACGCCTTATTTAAAGGTAATGATGTCTTTAAAATGGCAATAGCAGTAGCACCAGTAACTAGCTGGCGTTATTACGACTCTATTTATACAGAACGTTACATGACAACACCACAAGAAAACCCAAGTGGTTATGACGAAAACTCACCAATTAACCATGTAGAAAAATTAAAAGGCGATTATTTGTTAATCCATGGTACAGGAGATGACAATGTGCATGTACAAAACACAATGCGTATGGTAGAAGCTTTAGTACAAGCTAACAAGCAATTTGAATGGATGATTTATCCAGATAAAAATCACGGTATTTATGGAGGTAACACAAGACTTCATTTATATACAAAAATGACAAACTTTATAAATCGTACATTAGGCGATAAACTTTAAATAAAAACTAACTAAATTAATTTATATATGTCTACAGCAACATTAAAACAAAAACAATTATTTGGACATCCAGTTGGACTGTATGTTCTTTTCTTTACTGAGATGTGGGAACGTTTTTCTTACTACGGGATGAGAGCTATTTTAGTATTATATTTAGTAGCTCAAACTCAAGGAGAAAATCCTGGTTTAGGATGGACAAATGAAGAAGCACTAGCGCTTTATGGGTGGTACACCATGTTGGTATATGTTGCGTCAATACCTGGAGGATGGATTGCAGATAATATATTTGGTCAAAAAAAGTCTGTTTTATACGGAGGTATTTTACTAGTTGCAGGGCATAGTGTTTTAGCGATTGAACAAATGTGGGCATTTTATACAGGTTTGCTTTTAATAATTTTAGGAGTAGGAATGTTAAAGCCAAATATTTCAACTATGGTTGGAGGATTGTATAAAAAAGGAGATATAAGAAGAGATAAAGGTTTTACAATTTTCTATATAGGGATTAATGTAGGAGCATTTTTATCTAGTTTAATTGTAGGTTATGTAGGAGAAGTTTATGGTTGGCATTATGGTTTCGGATTAGCTGGTATAGGAATGGCTTTAGGTTTACTTCAATATGTTTTAGGTCAAAAACACCTAAAAACTGTAGGTAACTTTATTGGTAGCTCAGAAGATAAAGAAGAGCAAGAAGCTAAAAATAGACCTTTAACTAAAGTTGAAAAAGATAGAGTAGTAGTATTATTTATTTCTTTTATATTGGTTATCGTTTTTTGGGGAGCATTTGAGCAAGCAGGTGGTTTGATGAATATTTATGCTAAAGAAAACACTAATAGAATGTTATTAGGCTGGGAAGTGCCAGCTTCTTGGTTTCAATCTTTAAATGCAATGTTTATTATATTTTTAGGTACAGCAGTTGCAGGTTTTTGGGCAAAAAGAAAGCTTAAAGGTAAATTATCTACCTCTTTATTTAAAATGATTTTAGGGCTTATAATTATGGGGACAGGTTTTTTCTTTATGTCAGCTGCAGCGTCAGAATTTCAAAACACAGGTTCTTCAGCAATGTACTGGTTAGTTTTAGCTTATTTATTTCATACAGTAGGAGAGTTATGCATATCTCCAGTTGCTCTCTCATACATTACAAAATTAGCTCCGTTAAAATATGCTTCATTAATGATGGGTGTATATTTTGCAATGACAGGGTTTGGTAACAAATTAGCTGGTCTTTTAGGTGAATCTGCTTCTGAATTAGGTGAGTTTGCAGTTTTTACTGGTATTGCAGTCTTTTGTGTGGTTTTTGGAGCTGTAGTTTTGCTGTTTAGAAAGAAATTAGAAGTATTAACACATGGTGTTGAAGATGAGGAGAGAGAAATTGATGATGAAACAGAAGGTTACGAATTAGCAGATCCAAAAAATTTAGAATAACAGTTTTTATTCTAAATAAAATTAAACTAACTTTTTATGAATACAGATATACAAAACCTATTTAAAGACAAAGTATTAGGTCACCCTGCGGGATTATTCGTACTGTTCTTTACAGAAATGTGGGAGCGTTTTTCATTTTATGGAATGCGTGTTTTATTAGTAAACTTTTTGACTTATGCAGTAGTTGGAGCAAATCCTGGTTGGGGATGGTCTGCTGAAAATGCAGGAGCTCTTTTTGGTACTTATGCAATGTTGTTGTATATAACGCCTATAGTAGGTGGAGTTATTGCTGATAAGATAACTGGTTACAGATGGGCAGTAGTTATAGGGTCATTAATTATGGCTTTAGGACATGCATCTATGGCTTTAGAGACAGAATTTTCATTATATCTTGGTCTAGGGTTATTAGTTATAGGAACTGGTTTTTTCAAACCAAATATTACATCTATTATATCTGAAATGTATAAAGAAAATTCTGAGAAAAAAGATGGTGCTTATACCATATTTTATATGGGTGTAAACGCTGGTGCATTTTTTGGTATGATGTTATGTGGTTATCTTGCAGAAAAAGTTGGCTGGTCTTACGGATTTGGTTTAGCTGGTATTTTTATGCTTTTAGGAACACTTCAATTTTGGTTATCAGGTAATTTATTTGGTCAAATTGGAAAAAAGCCTTCTAAAGTTTATGAGGTAGAAGATGTTCAGGACGCAGATAATTCTATTGCAGAGATTTCTGAGGAAAAAGAAGTTGAAAAAGAAAATCCTTTCACTTTACTTGATAAAATTTTAATTGCAGTTTCTTCAATAATTGGTTTGGGATACGCAATTAATGATCCAATGTCTAAAATAGCTGGTATAGATATTTTTTCTGCTTTTAAAATAGGAGATTTTGAAGGGCAATATGTAGCAGTTTTATTTGCTTTATTTGCTTTTTTAGTACTAGTAATAGGAAGAATACTAAGATACACAGCTGTAGTTAGAGATAGAATGATAGCGTTTATTGTCTTTGCCTTTTTTACAGTTTTTTTCTGGCTTTCTTTTGAACAAGGAGCTTCTTCTTTAGTGTTGTTTGCAAGGGATAATGTTGATAGGATTTTAACAGGTGATTCGGCTTTAGTTTTCAATATAGTTAATGCGTTGTTAACGGTTGTTCCTTTAATATTAATAACTTACGTGTTATTTTTATTATGGAAGAAGACTTTTAAAAAAATACCTTATTCAAATATTGTATTAGCTATTTGCTTTTTAACAATGTGGGGAATAGTTATATGGATGTTAAATAGAGAATTTTCTGCTGAAGTTTCTGAAATTACAGTCTCATGGTTTAGTATTCTTAATTCATTCTTTATAATAGTTTTTGCTACTTTCTTTTCTAAATGGTGGGAAAGTAAATATAATCCAAGTGCTGCTTCAAAATATGCGCTAGGTTTAATAATAATGGCTATTGGGTTTGGATTATTAGCTTTCGGTTCCTATGGTATTGAAGAAGGAGTAAAAGTTAGTATGTTATGGTTAATATTAGCTTATTTATTCCATACTTTAGGCGAATTATGCTTATCACCTGTTGGATTATCTTATGTAAGTAAACTCGTTCCTGCGAGAATGATAGCTTTAATGTTTGGTATGTGGTATTTAGCTATAGCTATAGGTAATAAATTAGCAGCTGTGTTAGGAGGACAAATAGAAAATATCACCAAAGAATATAGTCTTTCAACATTCTTTTTAATATTTACAATAGTGCCTTTAGTTGCAGGAGTTCTTGTGTTTCTACTAAATCCAGTACTTAAAAAACTTATGCACGGTGTAAAATAACCGTCAACACATAACATAAAAGTGCCTCGATATTGAGGCACTTTTATTTTTTGTAAATTTGGAATACATTTTGCGACTATAATTCAAAATACAAACACATGAAAACATTTTTTATAGCCTTTATAATGCTTTTTGCATTAAATATTACCGCACAAGAAATTAATTGGATGTCTTTAGAAGAGGCTTTAGAGGCACAAAAAACTGCTCCTAAAAAAATATTTATAGACGCCTATACAGTTTGGTGTGGACCATGCAAAATGCTTGATCGTAACACATTTAAAAATGAAGACGTTGTAAAGTATATTAACAAAAATTATTACGCAGTCAAATTTAATGCTCAAGGAGATGAAGAGGTAACTTATAAAGGGAAAACATATTCTAATCCTGGTTATGACCCTGCAAAAGCAAAAACAAGAAACGCTAATCATCAGTTATCTCGTGTTTTTGGTATAAGAGCATTTCCTACCTTAGTGTTTTTAGATGAACAATCTAATGTGTTAGCTCCAATTGTAGGATATAAAGATGCTCAAGGCTTAGAATTGTACTTAAAAATGTTTGCACAGAATGATCATAAGGACATGAAAACTCAAGAAGATTTCAACGCATATTATGAGAATTTTAAATTTCAGTTCAAAAAATAAAAGTATTTAATCAATTATAAAAGCTCCCGTTTTTCCTGTTTGGTAAAACGGGATTTTTTGTTTTAAGCAAGTAGTTTTCCAACGTAAAATATAAGATTTATAATTACTTCCATCTGCTATAATAGTTTTAGGCTGTATGCTGTCTATTAATCGATTTAAGTTAATTTTTGGAGATTGCGTAAGTAATACATAATCAATTTTTAAATTTATTACAGGATATACACCTAAACTATCAACAACTAAAAGTGTTTTGTTTTTTAGATTGAAAATAGGCTGTAAAGGCTTTGGTCTTTTAATGGTTAAATTATTTTTTACAGCAAAAGTTCTTGGGATTGTATTTGTTTCAACACTTTCAAGATTAGAATACAATTGAAGCTTTTTATCAACTTTTTCACCAATGATTGTATATTTACTTTTATGAAAAATATATAAATTTTCACCTTTATTTTGAATTAAATCAAAGATGAAATTTGCTTGAAAACCAATAATTAATGCTAACGAGTAAAATACCCATTTCGCTTTTCGGTTAAAATAAAATTGATAGATCGTGAAAATTAGTAAGTAACTTAAAATCACCTGAAAAATATTGAATGAAATGTCTTGAAATAAAAAGCTTTCTTGTCGTGCAATCCATTCAAAAAAAGAGTTCATAATTCTAATAATATAAGCAAACATATCGGCTAAAAACTCAGGTAACAAATCAATCAAAGCTAGCGTAATAACTAATAGACCTAAGCCTAATATAATCCCTAAAACTGGAATAACCACCAAGTTAGATAACCAAAACAAGCTTGGAAATTGATGAAAATAATACAGGCTTATTGGTATGATTCCAAATTGAGCAGATACAGTAACTGTAAGTGTTTTCCAAAGTAAGTTAAGTAATTTGTTTTTTGGTTTTAGTAATGGTTCTATAATAGGT
>Ga0105235_100608_pt1 | contig 11396 bp, 12 predicted proteins | sample Virmet3819_2500_FD_90059 | JGI IMG/M metagenome (GOLD analysis project Ga0105235, IMG submission 90059) | Marine viral communities from the Southern Atlantic ocean transect to study dissolved organic matter and carbon cycling - metaG 3819_2500 | ecosystem: Environmental > Aquatic > Marine >... | reverse complement strand
TTGCTAAAGATAGTAAGGCTTTATTCATATAAAGAGGTAGTTTAAGGATAAAACAAGTTACAAATGTAATTTGTACAATTAACTTTAGAATCCTTAATTTTTATAATAATATGTTAATTGAAAACTCTTTAAAATAACCCCTAAAAAATTACTAAATAAAGAAAAAAAGAGAATCACTTTAATTAATTTATAATAGACAAATTGGTAACTCTTGTAATTAAATTTGTGTGTTAGAATTGTAAAAAAGCACTTAAATTATCTGCTTTTTTTACAAAATAAACGATATTTGTTTTTACTAAACTATAAAAGGATTTAAAATGGCAATGAATAAAAATACAGTCTTAGCATGGGCAACAACAATAATGATAATAGTAGGATTAGCGCTAATAGCACTTGGTGCTTTTAGGTATGATGATGTTGCTGGTTGGGGATTTGCTTCTGTAGGAATTGGTTTTTTTGCAATCGCATGGGTATTTAACGCACTTAAAGGTCGCGTATAATTGTAATAAATAATAAAAAATAAGATATAAAATATGTCAGACGATAAAAAAGTAATATTCTCAATGTCTGGTGTTACCAAAACGTTTCAAAGCGCTAATACACCAGTACTTAAAAATATATATTTAAGCTTCTTTTACGGAGCAAAAATTGGTATTCTTGGACTTAACGGTTCGGGTAAATCTACCTTGTTAAAAATCATAGCAGGTGTAGATAAAAATTATCAAGGTGATGTTGTTTTTTCTCCAGGATATTCAGTGGGTTATTTAGAACAAGAGCCACAATTAGACGAAGAAAAAACAGTATTAGAAGTTGTTAAAGAAGGTGCTGCAGAAACAGTTGCAATTCTTGATGAATACAACAAAATTAACGATATGTTTGGTTTAGAAGAAGTCTATAGCGATCCAGATAAAATGGAAAAGCTAATGAATCGCCAAGCTGAACTTCAAGATCAAATCGATGCTTCTAATGCTTGGGAATTAGATACTAAATTAGAAATCGCTATGGATGCACTTCGTACTCCAGAAGGCGATAAAAAAATAGGTGTTTTATCTGGAGGAGAAAGACGTCGTGTGGCACTTTGTAGATTATTATTAAAAGAACCAGATGTATTATTATTAGATGAGCCAACTAACCACTTGGATGCAGAATCTGTACATTGGTTAGAGCATCATTTAGCACAATACAAAGGAACTGTTATTGCAGTAACGCACGACCGTTATTTCTTAGATAATATTGCTGGTTGGATTTTAGAATTAGATAGAGGAGAAGGTATCCCATGGAAAGGAAACTATTCGTCTTGGTTAGATCAAAAATCTAAACGAATGGCTCAAGAAGGTAAAGCAGCTTCTAAGCGTCAAAAAACATTAGAACGAGAGTTAGAATGGGTTAGACAAGGTGCTAAAGGAAGACAAACAAAGCAAAAAGCACGTTTGAAGAATTATGACAAGTTAATGAGTCAAGATCAAAAACAATTAGACGAAAAGCTTGAAATTTATATACCTAACGGACCACGTTTGGGAACAAACGTTATCGAAGCTAGTGGCGTAAGTAAAGCCTACGGAGATAAATTACTTTACGAAGATTTAAACTTTAATTTGCCACAAGCAGGAATAGTTGGTGTTATTGGTCCTAACGGAGCAGGTAAAACCACAATTTTCAGAATGATTATGGGCGAAGAAACACCTGATAAAGGTGAGTTTAAAGTAGGTGAAACAGCAAAGATTGCTTACGTAGACCAAAGCCATTCTAACATAGATCCAGAAAAAACAATTTGGCAAAACTTTAGTGACGAGCAGGAATTGGTCATGATGGGAGGAAGAGAAGTTAATTCTCGTGCGTACTTAAGCCGATTCAATTTTTCTGGTAGCGAGCAAAACAAAAAGGTGAAATTATTGTCTGGTGGAGAACGTAACAGACTTCATTTAGCAATGACGCTAAAAGAAGAAGGTAACGTATTACTATTGGATGAGCCAACAAACGACCTTGATGTAAACACACTAAGAGCACTTGAAGAAGGTTTAGAAAATTTTGCTGGTTGTGCGGTTGTTATATCTCACGATAGATGGTTTTTAGACCGTATTTGTACACATATCTTAGCTTTTGAAGGCGATAGTCAAGTTTACTTCTTCGAAGGTGGATTTAGTGATTATGAAGAAAATAAGAAAAAACGTCTTGGAGGCGATTTAATGCCAAAACGAATCAAGTATAAAAAACTAGTAAGATAGTTTAAAAAAGCCTTCCAAACTGGAAGGCTTTTTTTATGAATTAAATCTTATTCTTTTAATGTTTTAATTTCTTTCTTCAATTTAAAAATTTTGTAAATACTGATTATTAGTAAACAAAATACTATTAGTAAAGAATAAGACAATATGTCCGCTAGCCTTTCTAACCAAGTTACATCAGTAGTTTCTTGAAATAAAAGAAAAATAGTTAAAATCATTTGAGCATTCATTTTAATAGTTGAGGATATAAATATAATATTTTTCTCTAAATTTCATTTTTGAGGAATTTTTAATTTTGCTAACAGCTAACAGCTAACAGCTAACAGCTAACAGCTAACAGCTAACAGCTAACAGCTAACAGCTAACAGCTAACTAATTTGGATACCATTCCAAAAGCTCTACTTTAATATCAGGATTACCTTCGTTTACAATAGATTTAAATTTTTCTACATCGCTTAAACCTTCAGTACCTCTAAAATGGTAAGGATAAACGGTTTTAGGTTTAAAATCTAATACAGCACTAGCTGCACTTTCAACAGGCATAGTGTAAGGTAAATTCATACAAACAAAAGCTTTATCAATATTTTTAAGATTTCTCATTTCTGGGATATCTTCGGTATCACCAGATATGTAAACACGTTCGTCTCCAAAGGTTAATATATAACCATTACCTCTTCCTTTTTCATGAAATTTTAAAGCTTCTTCACGTAAATTATACATTGGTATGGCTTCAATATTAATGTCTTTAATAACTGCTGTTTGTCCATTATTTAACACTTTAAACATTGGTTTAAAGTCTTCAGAAAATTTATCTACTACAGCTTGTGGCGCTACTATTTTTGTGCCATTAAGATTTAATTCTTTTAAAGTATCAATACTTAAATGATCACCATGTATATCGGTAATTAAAATAATTGTAGGTTGTTTAAAATCAGCAAATGCTGCTTTACCACCAGTTGGATCTACATAAATAGTTTCGTCACCATAATTCATTACCATGGTTGCATGTGTAACTGGTGTAAACTCTAAGCTAGCTTTTGTTTTTGGTTGTTCAATAACTTCAGTGTTAGTCATTTCAGAAGTCGTTTCTTGTTTCGTATTTTCTTTACAACTAGCAATTAACAAAGATGTTGTAAGGGTAAAAAATAGTAGTTTTTTCATTTTTTATGGTTTTCTTTTAAAGATAAGTATCATTCAACAGAAAAAATAAATTGTAACATTTTTATAACATTTACTACCAATATTATGAGCAATAAATATTTTTTTAATAATTTTTTTTATCGAAATTGCTTACATAAAATTTGTCCAACCTTAAAACTAAGTATATATGTCTGATGATTTTGACTTATTAGAAACCAACTCTCAAGAAAAAAACGAAAAAGTAGACGTTAACTGGGGAAAAGCTATAGATACCATGAAATCTAAACTAGCACAAGAAGACGATCCTGAAAGTCGTCAAAAAATTCTTAACGCGACCTTAGATGATGTTGTACATATGGCAGAAAAAGACCGTACAACGCTTTTAGATGCAATTAAAGACTTAACCGATTATCAAGATGAAGTTGGTATACTTTTCGAGCGTTTTTCGTCTTTAAATGAAGACGAGCAAAAAGTTATCGACGATGCACAAAAAGCTTTAGAACGTGCTAAAATCGAACTTGAAGATGCACAAAACAAACCTGATACGTGGTGGAATAACCTTTGGGGAAGAAAAAGCAAAATCAAAAAAGCCGAAGATACTTTAAAAGAAGCCGAAAAAACACGTGCAGCTGCAGATAATAAAGCAAAAGCAATGTTCCAAGAGCGTATAGAAAGTGCAGATGTACAAACCTTATTAAGTGAGTTGTCTTACAAATCTCAAGCTGCAATTACACGATTAAAAAATCGTGAGGTAGAAATAAAAGAAGTAGAAGATAAGCTACAAGATGCTATAGTAGAAGCGTCTAAAAATCATACTAAAGCATTAGAGAAAAAAGCCGAAACCGAAGCTAAATTAGAAGAGCAATACGCATTATTAAAACAAGCGCGTCAAGCTTTAGAAGAAGTAGCAGATAAACAATCTACAGAATACTCAGAAGCGTTAGCTAAAGTAACCAAACTAGAGCAAAAAGTAGAAGAGTTAGAAGGTCTTAAAAACGCTTACACAACTTTAGCAGCTTCAAAAGATAGCTTTGTTCACAAGCACAATTTAACGATTAAAGTTTTAACGTCGTTACGCAGTAATTTACAGACGCATCGTGCAAAATTAAAGTCAGATACAGACGAGCGTTTAAAGTACTACGATGGTTACGTAGTAGCACTTAAAGCACGTACAGACCAAGAGTTTGCCTCTATTTTAGAGCATTTAGGTGTGAAAACAGACGAGCATATTGGTGAGACATTAGCAGCAATGCACACTGCAAGTGCAAGAGCACGTCAAGAGATGATGGACAACATACCAGTTCACGAAAAAGTAATGCAAGGTGTTTACAGTAGTTACGCAGAAGCGTTACAAGAAATCCGCGCTAAAGACGTAGATATTCAAAAGAATTTTGCCGAGCGTTATGGTATCGATATGAAAGAAATTTTTGAAGACTATTACAAAGCAGATGCTAATCAACCTACTGAAGATAATTCTGGAGGCGTTGGTAATGGTGCTCCAAAACAAGACACCGAAGACGATTTATTAGGTTAAAATTGTCACTTCGAGTGATTTTGAGGAACGAGAAATTGTATCGAGAAGATGGGCGTTACCTACTTTTGCTTTTAATGGCAAAAGTAGGTCAGGCTTTTCGCTATATCTTTTTTGCGAATGGTCACTGAGCGTAGTCGAAGAGATAGAGGCAAAAAAGGATGTCGCTTCAATCCTTAACGCATCACTAGCCAAGTAAAAGTAAAACGCAAAAGTTAGTCAATATTTACAATGTAAAATGGATAACTTCATTCAATTTATAAAAGACAACGGATTATCAATAATCATAGTTATTGTTGGTATTTTCATTATAAAAACAACAAGTTCAGACATTGGATTAATCATTGGTAGTGTTAATGTATTAGTCTTTGGCGGATTAACATTAAAGGCATTGATTCAATATTTAAAAAAATAAAAGCTAAAGCATAAAGCTAACAGCAAAAACATGTCAATACATCATATTACAACACCATTAGATTCGGCTATCTTAGATAGTAAAGCGCAATATGTATTTTATCATAAAAAAGTAGATTTTGCTCTTAAAGAATTGATTGTTGCAGTACAGCAAAACAACTTGTGTACACAGCAAGAAATTGTGTTTTTTAAGCAATATGCAGATTTGTTGTTGTATTCTATCGAGGCTATGCGTATTAAATACATGTACGATGAGGAAGATAACATGAAAGTTGATGTAACGGATTCTGGATTTCCTAATTATTTAGAGTTTAGATACCTATATAATGATTTATCATTACGTCATAATTACATTAATAAATTAAAAGATGTATCACAATTACAGGAAGAGTTTTTAGACCAATTATTAAGGGTAAAAGAACCAGTCAGACGTGATAAATTATTTCAAGCAGCGTCAATAGTTTATTATACCTCTGTAGAACAAAAATATATTTTCAACCGCTTTGTTCAAGGTAAAATCATAAAAGCACCAGAAGGTAGTCAAGCAGAATATATGACCAGTTGGAGTTTTTATGACGTGTCTTTAAATAGACCATTTATTTGTTACATGTATTTTGATTACGATGGTAAAGATCCTTTAAAAGACAAAGAAGATATCTACGAGGTTTTAAACAAAGTAGCAGATCGCCAAATGGATTTAGATACTATGGCTTATGGTATAGATAGACGTTTAAAACGTGTATTACCAAAACATATTAAGCGGTTAGATGTTGGTGCATTTCATAATGTGTTTGCAAAAGACGAAAACGAATTAACACATACTATTTTAGAAGCAATAGCAAAAAAAGAAGTGCCTTTAGAAGCTTACGCATTGTCTTTTAAAGTACATGAGGTTATGTCTGGAAGCACATTTCAAGAAGGCGGATTTTTTAATAAGCAAGTGTTACAAAATTGGAGTCCAGTTATCAAACAAAAATACGTCTTTGCGCCTCATAGAATCATACAGCTATTATACAACAAAAACCCTGAAATAATGAATAAACTGGCTAAACCGCCATTTCAAATTTCAGATTTAAAAATTGATAAGGTTTAGTTTGCAGTAAGCAGTATTCAGTAGGCAGTAAAAGATAACAAATTATGAGTTTTAAGTCATTATTAGCATATCAAAAAGGATTCGAACTAGCAATGGAAGTTTATGAGTTAAGCAAAACGTTTCCTAAATCAGAATTATTTGGCTTGACTTCTCAAATGGTTAGATCTAGTCGTTCAGTTTGTTCAAATATTGCTGAAGGTTATAGAAAAAGACAATATGAAAAGCATTTTAAAAGTAAAATGTCTGATGCTGATAGCGAAAACTCTGAAACACAACTTTGGTTAGATTTTGCATTAGCATGTAATTATATTTCTGAAAAAGAAAGAACAGAATTACAATTTAAAAGTGAAGAAATAGGAAAATTGATTAATTATATGATGAATAATCCTAATAAATTTAGATAAAAAAATAAACTCATGCAGTTTAATAAAGTAGTAGTGCAAGACTGCAAACTGCTTACTGTAAACTGCATACTTAAATAAAAGATAATGGAACACAATTCCACATTCCCTATAAAAAAATCAGAACTAGATGTGTTACGCGATGAAGCGTCATCTTACTTAAAAAGTGTAAGTTGGGAGCAAGGCGCGCGTGCAAAAAACAGAGATAGAGATGCTAAAGACGAGTCTATTTTATTGTATCTGTCTCGTGCCAATAATGGATCTTCAGTTTCTGTAACATCAGTTTCAAAAACCATATTAGCGCTAAAAAAGCGTTTGTTGCCAGATAGTATTGCAATTCCGATTCATCTTAACCAGACGTTATATGCTGTTCAAGAAGGTATTACTTTAGGAACGTGGATAAAAGATAGCTATTACGATGCATCGGGTTTATCAAGTTTAAACGAGCGTAAATCGGCATTAGATAGTAGCGGAAAACGCGAATACGAAAGCAAAATGCAAACTGCAACAGCGTTTATGCTATTTGCAACATCATATTATATTCTGCATCAAATAAAACCTTATGCGTCAGACGACTTAAGTGTGATGAAACAGAAGTTTGCAGGTATACCGGAAGTATCCTTACTATCACCATTAAAAGGAATTTCGTGCACACTATTTTACTATGACAAATATTTAGCGCATCCAGATATAATCAAATCTGATAAAGATGTAGCCGATTTTACAGCGGTATTTTTTGAAGCTGTAATAGACGAAATTAATTTAAGACGAAGCAGTTTAGAATACACCGAAACGATTGTAGATAGAACATATAAGTTAGAAAACAGTGATTTTGCTATTTCAGGTTGGGAAAACACCTTTCAAGGCACAGCAAAAAGTGTCGAGTTTAATAAAATTAAATTCGAGCAAATTGTAGGAAACAGAGATGCCAAACATTTTGCACGTCGTTTAACCGAAAGAATGCTAAGCTACGATTTTGCAGCGCAGAAAAATCCGTTTCAAGAATTAGGCGGATTTATGCCAGTCTTTATGGGTTACGGTATTCCTGGAACAGGAAAAAGTATGCTTATTGCCGCAATAGCAACACGTTTAAAAGAACATTGTGATGATTTAGATATTCCGTTTTTGTTTCATCCAATGCCAGATACGTTAATAAGTACGTTTCAAGGTGGATCTGCTGAAAAAATGGTAGATTGGATGAAACCTTTACAAGACCCAACAAAATTAATTTTTGCACCAATTGATGATGCCGAAAATAACTTGCAAGAGCGTACAGCACAAGGTGTTTCGGCTGGTGTAAAAGAAGTTATTGGTGTCTTTTTACGTTATACCGAAGGTGCATATGCAGTTAATTATGGTAACAGTTCAATAGGATTGTTTACCAACTTACCAGAAATGTTAGATAAAGCCGTAATCTCTCGTGTACAAGGACGTTTTAAAATTGACGGAGCACGTACAGAACACGATTTTTTAGATCAAGATCATTTATGGTGGCGTAAGTTTGAAAAGACAATGCCAGACTTTGTAAACATGCAGAATCCTACAAATTATACTTATTTACAAGATCAAGGTTTGGCTAAAAATATGGGTGAAATTTTAAACGTGTCTAACAAACCAACAGAACAACGCGTTTTAGAAGCTTATGATATTGCCGAAAAGCTACATAAAACAACAGATCATTTGTTTTATGCAACGTTGTATAAAGAAATTCAGAAGATATTTCCTTTTTTCTCTTCTAGAGATGTTAGGAATATACAAAGCGCAATCTCATTACGTTTAACAGATTTTGATTTAGAAGAAAGCTGGTTTGAAAATCCAGAGATATATTTCAAAAAAGATTACGACACTAAGTTTGCGATGCTTCAAGAATTAATGAAAGCCAATATGAAAGGTTTAGATTTTTCTGAAATTAGACGACAAGAAGTCGTACGTTATTTAGATAACGTTGCTACTATTGCAGATACCGATTTTAAACGTCAAGTAGAAGGTAGAGTTAATCAATTAAATATTGAAATGGAAGCAAGAAAACAGTTTGATAAATCTTAATTAAGTTTTAAAAGTTACAAAGTAAAAAAGTTTAAAAGTAAAAATGAATATGGGTTAATTTAAAAGTTATCCAACCTTAAAACATTTTAACTTTCAACTTTTCAACTAATAATAAAAATGCAAAAACTAAAACAAGCCAATTTATATAGAAGTGAATTAATTCCCGTAAGCGGAAAGCTAGTAGAGCGTTATAATAAATGCCTAGTTAAGCTTGGTTTTACGCCAACTAAATTAACTAAATTCTTTATTGATGGTGTTGGTTACAGTCCAGAAATAGCCGAAGAAAAAGGCTCGACGATGTACTTAAATAACGGAGAAGCTAATCCGCATGCCATTATCATTTCGCCTTTACAAAAGGGTAAACCTGTATATTCCCCATTTCATAGTTTTGATAAAGAAATGATGCAGCAAGTTTTTAGAATTCACGGTGATAAAATAAATGATATTACACGCGATAGTGCCATTTGCTTAGACTTTGATCAAAATATAGATGCGTTTTATGAGCCATTAGATGTTTTAAAATATGATAAAGTAAGTATCAACTTTCATCTAATAGATAATTTAAATAAAGCTCAAAAAGAACAAAAGCGACTTATTGAAACCTTTAAAAAAGGCAATAATTTTATAGATGAAAGTATTCATCAGCAATTATTAGAATCGGCTAAAACATATGGAGACTTACGTCATAGAGATTTAAGTTTACACAGTCTTCAACATCAGTCAGAATCTTTTTACACCAAAGCTTTTGGTGGTGTTTATGTACTAAGAGATTTTATATCTCCAATCGTGGTTTTTGAAGATTTAAAATGGTATAAAGAAGCTATAAAAGATACCATACACGATGTGTTGATTTATCATATTAATCAACCAGAGTTAATGGAAAAATTGCGAGATCATATTATTGTAGAATATGATTTAGAAACTGCGTTGAACACAGATCGATACCAACGTATTAAAAAAATGGAATTTGCAATGTCTCTAAAAGACACACAACATCCAATACAGCAAATACTTAATGATAATGTACTTTTTAAAAGTTATTTAAATAAATTGGATATTGATACAAGAAAAAAGATTATGGGTGTAGAATTGTATCTTGAAAAGCTTGAAGTAAGTAATCAATACAAAATACATGATTTAGTAGATGTTGGTATTTTTAATGCACTACATACACCACACTCTTCATTAGATGTTTCTCAACAAGATTTAATATGGAAGTTGTTAATCAATATTTCACCAAGAGATATTTTATTCTTGTTCTGGTATGATAAAGACGAATTTTACAAACAATATGCTACTTGGGACGAATCGTTTAAGGATTGGGTGATTGAGACAATTAGTAACAATATATAAAGCTTGAAGCACGCAGTTAGAAGTTAGAAGTTAAGAACAAGATTAAATGATTAATATGTTATATTTATGAAGTTTAAATTTGAGGATTTAATTATTTGGCAAAAAGCAATGGACTTAGGAGAAGATATAAATCTATTAGCAGATACTTTTCCTACTAAAGAACAATATAATTTATCTTCTCAAATTAGAAGAGCAGCAGATTCTGTAGCTTTAAATATATCTGAAGGATCTATTTTGCAATCTGGAGCTGAATACAGAAAATTTTTAGGGTATTCAATTAGGTCTATTGCAGAAGTAGTTACTTGTTTACATAAAATTAAAAGAAGGAATTATTGTTCTAATGATATATTTGAAAAACATTACAAATCTTGTTTTGATTTGATTAACATGACTATAGCCTTTAGAAGTAAAATAAAAACATAAAATATAATAACGCGTTAGAGAGAGAACTTCAAGTTTCAATCATCTAACTTCAAACATAAAAAACAACACGTCAGAGTAAGGACTTCAAGCTTCAAGCTTCTGACTTCAAACTTAACAACATGACACTAGAACTCATCATATTTGTAGCCTCAATTTTATTCGGAATTTTATTGTATTGGAGAGAATCTAAAAGCAATAAAGTTTATCGGTTTTTTAATAAACTGATGTATTCTAAAGAATTACAAATGAAATCAGACAGTAAAAAAGGTTTCATATTTCAGCAAAATTTTCTGTTAAGATTGGTCTACATTACCGTATTATTTTTGGTTTCAATAGTTGTTGTTCAATTTATTTTACCAATTTCAGCTTCATTATTACAATGGTTTGTGTCTGCAATTGTAGGTACATTAATTGGTACGTATCTAGCTAATTTTATACTTAAATCTAGCGATGTTATTGGTGAAAAAAGTGAATCTTTTGAAGACGTTTTAAACGAAAGTATAAACAAAGGAAAAGTGTTTATAGACGACTTAAAAACCAAAGATGCTAAAGTTGTTGAAGAAGCTAAAAAAGAAATAAAAGAAGAGCCTAAAAAAGAAGAAAAGAGTGCACGTCAGCGTCTTAAAGACAAAGGATTAATGTAATTGCTTTAAGCTTTTTTTAAATTAGAACACAATATTTATGATTAAAAATTACTGGAATAAAGGCAGAAAACAAAAAACAATAGTCATAACAATAAGCTTGGTAGTAGTAGGTCTTTTATTCTTTTTAAG
>Ga0105235_100605_pt1 | contig 11437 bp, 5 predicted proteins | sample Virmet3819_2500_FD_90059 | JGI IMG/M metagenome (GOLD analysis project Ga0105235, IMG submission 90059) | Marine viral communities from the Southern Atlantic ocean transect to study dissolved organic matter and carbon cycling - metaG 3819_2500 | ecosystem: Environmental > Aquatic > Marine >... | reverse complement strand
AGGCGAAAAATAGTGAAACCCAAATCAGTGCACTTAAAAACGAAAAATATGAGTTGAGTGCGCAATTAATCGAAGCCAATAAAGAAATTGAGCAACATAACGCCACTATACATAAGCAAGAAGAGCAATTGCGTGCAGAGCTACAGAAATCACAACAATACCTTGGTGATAATGAAGGCTTACAAGCTAATGAGAAAATACTTGAAGCAACCATTGATAACCTTCAGGTTAGCTTTGAGCAAAGTAAAGAGTCGCATATAAATGAAATTCAAGAACTCAATGCGAAGCTAAAGGCAAGCGAGGAAAAACAGAAAGAAACACACGGTTGGTTTGTTAGTAGAAAGCAGCAGGCGGAAGCCTTGAGCAAAGAAGTTGAAGCATTAAAACGTGAGAATGCACTTTTGGTGTCTAGTAAAGAAACCGCATCAGCGGTAGGTGAACTCGAACAAAAGCTTACGTCTTTACTAAACAAACAAAGCGAAGATAATATAGAAATAGCAAATGCATTAGGTAAGCACGTAACGCGATGCCATGAAGAGCAAAAAAGCAATATAGCAAGCCAGCTTGAGTTAAGAAAGCTCTCAGCTTTGTCTAGATTACCTATATCAATAGACTCACGTTCAATGGATGCACCTAATTTGGCGGAGTTATCATCATTAATAGCCTTAAACAACTATGATGTAATCATTGAATTCGGTAGTGGATTAAGTACAGTTGTAGCCGCCAGCGCTTTGCAAGATAGAAGTGCACAACAACGCAACAGCGATAACTTATTGAACGAAACAAGCAATATAAGTGATATTGCGAATGCGTTGCCTAAGCATATAGTTAGCTTTGAAGAAAGTTATGAGCATGGTCAAAAAACAAAAGAGCTTCTGTGCAATGCAGGGGTAGACGCCTACGTAGAGTTATGCCATGCCCCATTAGTCTCTGTTCCTAGTATTGATGGTTCTTTTGAAGGTGTACTCTTTTATGATTGCGCAGAAAAGCTACTAGAATTAAAACGTACTATTAGCGCAGATAAAGCAAGAGTCTTAGTAATTGTTACTGGCAGTGCGAATGAAAGCGACGAAGCACAAATGGCATATTGGGCGTTACCTTTAGTACTAGACTACCTTTCTCGGTGTAGTCTTACATTCTTTTTGAACAATAATGCAAATGAAAATAGCGACTTATCGGTAAAGTGGAAAGATGAGAGCAAACGCCGTCGTTTGGCAATCACCAGTGAGCATTTAAATACGCCCAAAGGCGCAACAATATTTAATATTCAACCCTAAGCATAAGTTCCCCCAGTTATTGAGTATTGCAGAGATGCTTGTTATCATCCGCGCTGATTTTTATCTCTGTGGTACACTGGAAGTAGATGGTAAAAAATGGATAAACTAAACGAAAATCACTCGCTAATTAAAGAAGCTAATCGCCTCTTTAAAGAAAATAAGTTCAGCGAAGCTGAGCAGTTTTACATGCAAGCGGCTAAAACACTAGGCACAGACTTAGTTGAAGCTAGTATATGGCTATGTAAAAAACGCCAAAATTCTATTAGCACCTCCTCTAATACAAATAGCAGTGTAGTATCGGCCAACACTGAATTCTATACTGCTGAAAATTTCTTAAAACAAAAAAAACAGCTAGAGCAAACGCAACAGTTGCTTGAAGAGTATTATCAGCAATCGCAATCCCTAAAACTTCAGCTAATGCAGAGAAATTAAAATGAAAGTATTAACCGTTTTTGGCACAAGGCCTGAAGCAATAAAAATGGCCCCCCTCGCAATAAAGCTTGCAGAACAAGAGGGAATTGACGCACGCGTTTGTGTTACAGCGCAACACCGTGAAATGCTAGACCAGGTTTTAGGGTTGTTCGAAATTACGCCAGAGTACGACCTAAATATAATGAAGCCAGGTCAAGATCTGACGGATGTAACCACTAATATTCTGCAAGGTATTAAGCCGATACTAGCCGATTTCAAACCTGACGTGGTTTTAGTTCATGGAGACACGGCAACCACTTTTGCTACTAGTTTAGCAGCATATTATCAGCAAATTGCGGTAGGTCATGTGGAAGCTGGCTTACGCACAGGGAATATTTATTCTCCGTGGCCAGAAGAGGCAAACCGAAAGCTGACTGGTGCTATTACTACATTTCATTTCGCGCCTACAGAGACATCGCAGCAGAACTTACTTAATGAGGCTGTAGCCCCAGAAAATATTACGGTAACGGGTAACACGGTAATCGATGCTCTATTAGATGTAAGCGCTAAGCTAAAAAATGACACAGCGTTGAATAATGAAATGGCAGAGCGTTTCAGCTTCTTAAATAAAGATAAAAAGTTGATATTGGTTACAGGCCACAGAAGAGAGAGCTTTGGTGGTGGTTTCGAGCGCATTTGTAAAGCACTTGCCTATACAGCAGAGCAACACCCAGGATGCCAGATTGTTTACCCAGTGCATTTAAACCCAAACGTGCAAGAACCTGTTAATCGCCTGCTAAAAGGCGTACCAAATATCACGCTTATTGAGCCGCAAGACTACCTGCCTTTTGTTTATCTTATGAATCAGGCTCACATTATCCTGACCGATTCAGGCGGTATTCAGGAAGAAGCGCCGTCTTTAGGTAAACCTGTACTAGTAATGCGTGACACAACAGAAAGGCCAGAAGCGGTTAGCGCTGGTACCGTTAAACTAGTAGGTACTGACGTAGATAAAATTACTACAAGCTTAAATCAGTTATTAACTGATGAAAAAGCCTACGAAGAAATGAGTTTTGCTCACAATCCGTATGGGGATGGCAAAGCATGTGAAAGAATTATTGAAGTTTTAAGAGAGAAAGTTAATGGAAATTAATAAAACAGTATGCGTTGTTGGTATGGGATATATTGGCTTACCAACGGCTGCGCTTTTGGCAAACCGCGGTTATAAAGTACATGGTGTAGACGTTAGCAAGCATGCTGTAGACACTATCAATGAAGGTAAAATACACATTGTTGAACCAGAATTAGACACTTTCGTTTCTTCAGCGGTTAATAGCGGTATGTTAAGTGCTCACCTAGAGCCAGCAGAAGCAGACATCTTTTTGGTTGCTGTGCCTACCCCGTTTCATCACGACCAACTTAATGAAGTGACGAACTCACCGGTTCCTAACTTAGATTACGTGAAGAGTGCAACAAAAGCGATAGCGCCATATGTTAAGCCAGGGAACCTAGTTTTACTAGAATCTACATCGCCGGTAGGCACGACAGAAATGATGGCTGAAGAACTAGAAGCAGCCGGTGTTGATTTATCACAAATTCACGTAGCTCACTCACCAGAGCGTGTTCTTCCTGGCCACATAATGCGAGAACTTATTGAAAACGATCGTGTAGTGGGTGGTGTGGACGATGCGTCTACTAAAGCCGCAGCTGAGTTCTACAGAACGTTTGTTGAAGGCGAAGTGCTTGAAACTACGTCGAAAACGGCCGAAATGGCCAAGCTGACAGAGAACGCGTTTAGAGATGTAAATATTGCATTTGCTAACGAACTTTCCATGCTTGCAGATGACATGAACATAGATGTTTACGAGTTAATTAAACTGGCAAACCATCACCCACGCGTAAACATCCTGCAGCCGGGTTGTGGTGTTGGCGGTCACTGTATTTCAGTAGACCCTTGGTTTATTGTTAACTCTGCAAACGGCAAAGCAAAAATGGTTGAGCAAGCCCGCAGAACTAACGATTACAAGTCTGAGTGGGTTGTTGAAAAAGTTAAAAATGCCGTGCTTGAATTTGAAAAAGAAAACGGTAGAAAGCCTCAAGTGGCATGCATGGGCTTAGCTTTTAAACCAGATATCGATGACTTACGTGAATCACCAGCGTTATACATTACCCAAGCTTTGAATGAAACTAACGATGTCGTGGCTGTTGAACCTAATATCCAAAGTTTTGATGGATTAAAGCTAGTGTCTGAAGAACAAGCAGACAATGCAGATATTTTGGTTTATTTGGTAGCCCATAGCCAATTTAAAGCTCATAGCAAGAGTAGCAAAACTTTGGATTTCGCTGGCTTGTTTAAATAAATGTTTTACGTGGTGGGAGCATACTCACCACGTCGCTTTTCATACCTGTCACTTCACACGCTAAGAAACTCTGTTCAATGAATAAAGCTAATCAAATAATTGAATTTGCCAAGCAAGCAATAATCGAAAGTTCCTCACAAACGACATTGGATGCGCCAATTAATAAGCGTGTAGCTTATGCAGTAAGTCACGGAAAAAGTTACGCGAGTAATGGTTATGCTATTCGCACTCATGGAATTGCAGCCGCACTCAATAAGCGCGGTTTTGATACTCTGTGCTTAATAAGGCCTGGTAGACCTTGGGATTTTGGTGCAAAGAGAGAGTTTTCAGAACTCCAAAAAGAAGTAGGTGGCGTTACTTACATTCACTCACCATGGGAAAACTTTTTAGTACCTAAAGATGTGTTTGAAAGAATTAAAGTGATGGCACTTAAGTATGAGGAGCTATTTAAAGTATATCGGCCAGAAATCGTTTTGGCAGCTTCAAATTATGAAGTTGCTTTCCCAGCCTATATTGCAGCAAAAAAGTTAGGACTTCCATTTCATTACGAAGTAAGGGGCTTTTGGGAAGTATCGCGATTATCCCGAGACCCTGATTGGGAGGACTCGGATGGTTATCACGAACAAGTAGAACTAGAAAGCTTCTTGGTGTCAAACGCCGATAAGCTTTATACGTTGAATACCTCGATGGTGCAAGAGTTAGTGAAACGTGGAGCTAATCGAGCGAGCATAAGCTTAGTGCCTAACGCAGCTCCGTCCATTTCCAATGTTGAAAGCAAGAATATAAAACCCCGTAATGAACTTTTTGATGACTATGAAGATACATTCCTTCTTGGCTACGTTGGTGCGCTTACAGACTACGAAGGTATAGATACTCTTTTGCAAGCCATAGCGTCTCTTAAAGATGAGAAAATAAAATTGCTTGTAGTAGGTGGTAATAATCCAGTAAATGATTCTGACAAGCGTGATGAAGTCTTAGAGAGATTTAAGAAGCAAGCGATTGAGTTAGGTCTGCAAAACCAAGTAGTCTTTACTGGAAGAGTTGCTCATGAAGCGGTAGGGAATTATATTCGAGCTGTAGACGCATGCGTTGTTCCAAGAAAGCCTGACCTAGTGTGTGAACTCGTAAGTGCATTAAAGCCTTTGGAGTACATGGCATTCAATAAACCCGTAATTGCTTCGAATGTTGCACCGCAAGTAGAACTTTTAGCGAATGGAAAGTTTGGTTGGTTGTATGAAAAAGGAAATGTCCAATCTCTTTGTGAATCAATAACAAAGTTGAGAAGCGAAGATAAAAGAGTTATCCAAGAAAAGCTTGCCGCAGCACGAAAATTGATTGAAGAAAAACTAACTTGGGGCTGTGTTGTAGAGCCGATGATTCGAAACTTATGCCCCAAGTTTAAAGTAACGCAGTTTCAGGATCGTAATGCCCGCAAGACAAAAATCGCATGTATTATGGATGACTTCACTTTCACGTCTTACAGCCCAGAAGCAGATCTCTTCCAGTTGACGCCTCATAACTATGAGAAAGAATTAACAGAATTTGAACCAGAGCTTTTGTTCATAGAGTCGGCTTGGCGCGGCAAAGATGATTTATGGGGCTCGAAGGTTGGACATCGTTCTAGAGAGGTTGTTGGAATTGTAGATTGGTGCAAAAAGAATAATATTCCAACTATATTTTGGAATAAAGAAGATCCCGTTCACTTTGAAACGTTCTTAAATACAGCTAAGTTATTTGACTTCGTATTTACTACAGACCTTGATTGTATCCATCGTTATAAAGCAGCACTAAAACACGATAGAGTATTCTTTTTACCTTTCGCGTTCCAGCCAAAAGATGCTAACCCAATTGAAGAGTTTAAAAGAAAAGATGCGTTTTGTTTTGCTGGCGCCTATTATGTCAAGTACCCCGAGCGAACAAAGGACTTAGAGAACTTTGTTAAATTCCTTCCGAAATTTAAACCAGTCGAAATATACGATAGAAACTTTGGTAAGAACGACGAAAATTACATGTTTCCTGAATTGTATAGGGATCATATCGTTGGTACGTTACCGTTCTCCGAGATAAAAAAAGCTTATAAAGGATATAGGTACGCAATAAATCTCAATTCAGTGAAACAATCTCAATCAATGTTCGCCAGACGGGTTTTTGAACTGCTAGCGAATAACACAGTAACGATAAGCAACTTTTCTAGAGGTGTTCGCGCATTACTAGGTGATCTTGTATTTGTATCTGATAGTGGCAAAGAGATAATACAACGGCTAAATGACATAAATAAAAAGGAATTCTTAGAGGATAAGATAAAACTAGCAGGGTTAAGGAAAGTTTTATCGGAACATACTTATTCAGATAGAATGAATTATATTTTGGATAAAACTATTTGTGAGAACAAAGATGTTTTTAATCCGTGCTTTGTTGGTTTAAGCAAAATTTATGATATCAAGCAATTAGATAATGTAGTCTGTTCAATAAAAAATCAATCTTTAAAGTTTAAGAGATTTATTTTAGTTATAAATAGCGAACAGTTGATGAGCGAGGTTTTAAAGAGAAGCTTTACGTCTGAATATAGCTTAGAAATTTATTTAGAAACCGAAATAAATGCTTCTTTTATTAATTCGCTAATTTCAAAAGGGAACTGGATAGCTTTTCTATCACCGCTAGACTACTATGGGTCAAATTATTTGAAAGATATTGCTTTGACCAGAAAGTATTCAAATGAAAAAGTTATCGGGAAGTCATCTTATTTTAAAATGAACAACGGTAATGTCCAGCTGCTAAATAGCGGCAATAGTTATTTACTAGATAAAGAATTTTCTTGCCGCTCTTGTGCTTTTTCAATTGAGGTAACATCAGTTCAATTTGAGAAATTAATGAACGGTCAGATGACATTCACCGGTTTATCAATTGACAGCTTTAATTATTGTGAAAATCTTACGCTATACGAAAAAAATTACTATAAATTTAAAAAACTTGTCGATGATATAGAAATCAACACAGGGCTGTCACTAAAATCTCTGGAAAAAATAGCAGAAAATATTAAACCTGATATTGAAAGCGAGACACATTCAATAACCTATAAAGCAGCAGAAATTTTTGAATGTATACCTTCTAAGCTCAAATCAAAGAGCGAAGTTGTGTTTATTAATAATGAAATCGAAGTGAAATCCCCATTGAAAGATGGAGAGCATGAATACATTTATTTTAAAGACGCAACTGCTATTAGGCTCGAAAAACTAAACCTTAAAGACAAGTCCGTACTGCCGATTCATTATGAGGTCTCACCTGGATTAAATATTTCTTTGGCTGTATTTTTTTTGGATCAAAACAAGAAGAAAGCCGGGCATATTATTATTAAGCCAAACAAAAATAACTCTTTATTACTTCCCAAAGAAACGGCGTTTGTAAATTTTGCGTTTAGAATTTATCAATCTGGTACATGCTACGTCAAAAATCTCATTTTTGGCGAAAAGGACTTATCTCCTAAAAATATTCTAGGTGACTCTGAAACACTACTGATAAGCAATAATTATCCAAGCTATGATGATCTTTATAAAAATGGATTCGTCCACAGTAGAGTTAAGGCATACAAATCTAGAGGAAAAAAGATAGATGTGTTTCGATTTAAGACTGAACAAGCTGTGAGTTGGCATGAGTTTCAAAATATTGACGTTATAACAGGAGGAGAACAGGCGCTAAGCAGTTTATTAGAAAGTGGACGATATAAGACTGTTTTGGTTCACTTCCTTGATAATCACATGTGGTCAATATTATCAAAATATATCGATGACACAAAAGTTGTTGTATGGTTGCATGGAGCTGAGATACACCCTTGGTACAGAAGGAAATTTAATATCACTTCTGAATCTCACAAGGAAAAGCTTATTGAGCAGAGCAATAATCGAATTGAATTTTGGAAAAGCATCTTGGTATCTATGCATAAAAACTTGAAAATAGTTTTCGTATCGCAGAGCTTCGCAGAAGAAGTGTTCGAAGACCTAGGATTTGAGTTGCCGCGTTCACAATATCAAATAATTCATAATCCAATAAATACAGACCTCTTTGCGTATCGTCAGAAAAATATAAATCTACGCAAAAAGATTTTATCTATCCGACCTTTTGCATCTAGACAGTACGCAAACGATATAACTGTAGATGCAATTTTAAAGTTGAGCAGCGAGCCCTTTTTTGAAGAGTTAGAATTCAGGATTATTGGCGATGGACCTCTTTTTGAAGAAACTTTAGAACCAATAGCTAATTTTGATAATGTGTTCATAGAAAAACGATTTGTACCGCAATCCGAAATTCCTCAATTACATGAGCAATACGGAATATTTTTATGCCCTACTCGTTGGGACAGTCAAGGTGTTTCAAGAGACGAAGCCATGTCTTCCGGAATGGCGATAGTGACAACAAATACTGCAGCCATTCCTGAGTTTACTGATCCAAGCTGTGCTATGGTAGCGCGGGATGAGTCATCGGATAGTGTAGCAGCTAAAATAAAAAACCTAATTGAGAAGCCCTCTCTCTTCTCACAAATAAGTGCGAATGCTGCAAAACGGATTAGAAATACTATTTGTTATAAAAAAGTTATACCGCAAGAGTGTAAATTATTCGAATAAATACAAAAGGAGCGGTGGAAAATAGCGTCTAGAATCATTCAATCTAGAAAACTGTTAAGTTAATATTCGAATTTGAGTAGATAAATGAAATTTACAAAGCAAAAATTAGAAAATATTTCCGATTTGGTCAATGATGAACCTTTAATAATCGAAGGTAATATTAGAGGTCAACAAGTTGAAGGGATTCTTCAGTACCGAAAAAGTTCAGAAAATGTCATTGTATTTTTACCTTCGGCCCAAGACAGGAGCCAACCTCCTAAAATTCCTGTTTTTCACCGATGGTCATGGGCTAACGAATTTCCAAATTCTACAATTATAACTCTAACAGACCCTGCGCTTTATCGCACTGGGGGCCATGCTTCATGGTTTTTAGCGTCAGAATATAATATTGATCATATCGAAGTTCTGAGCGATTTTCTGGAAACCATTCTTTTAAAGATAGGTTTGAAAGGGTTTCGAGTTTATCTCTATGGATCTTCCATGGGAGGATTTGGAGCATTGATGATGTCAGCCCACGTAGCTAATTCTCATGCAGTAGCAGAAGTCCCTCAGTTGGATCTTAGAACTTATCCCTACGCATCAGTCAAAAAAGGTCTCAAGGATAATATATTATCGATGAAACTTGAGGAGTTCTATATTAACCAGCCGCATAAAATAAGTGTGCTAAGTAGATTCCTTAAAGTTGGAAAAATACCATCTTTCACCCTAATCACAAACAGCGCTGACGATGAGTTTGATAAACACCATGCCTTTATAAATATCTTGTCTGAAGCTAGTGAGTTAGTAACAAGTGTTGGGTGTTGGTCTTTGGTTGTATGGCCTGAACCAATAGGTCATGCACCGCTTTCCAGAATGCACGGTGTAGGACTAATAAAAAACGCAATTAAGCAAGAAAACATAGAAGCCGAAAGGTGCACTTCATTATGTTTAAAGGAAAGCTTCTCCACTGAAATTGTAGATGAAATAAGAGGACGAATTCCTGAATTTCAGTCTAAATACGACTATCGCAATATAAATTATGAACCCGATGGCATTTTCGCACACACTTCGCAATATAGCATTAACGGAGCAGATCCTAACTCTGATAATAAAGTCACTCAAGTGAACGGAGGGCTGAAATACTGGTCGCTATGGCACTTAGGTGGAAGGAAAGATGAAGATCTATTGGATGTTTCACGCGCGGTAGGTTTAGCTCTAATGGAATCAGTTGTAGGCGACATAATTCCTCTTAATAGTTACAACAGCGGGTATTATAAGTATGAGGATGGTTGGATCTCTGGTATACAATTGAAGACCGTCGCATTATGGGCGCGTCTTTGGTCCGTTGAAAAAGACGCTGAAAAAAAAGACAGTTATAAGAAATACATTTATAAATTGCTTGATCGCTATTTGAGACCGCTGAGCGAAGGTGGAATACTTGCTAATCTTGCTGATGTTGCTACAGAATTATCTGATAGATGGGTTCCTCAGGAATATCCTATACCAAACTCTTCGATGCAAAGGCATGTCTTAAATGGTGCACAGTTTGCGGTTCTCGCTTTATTAGATACTGCTTATATATTGGGTGATAATGATTTGCTTGCGAAGGCAAGTTCATACAATACTAGCCTTTTGCATGTCGGAACACTCGCCACGGTTGCAGACAAAAATAATGTAGTCACATCCTATGGGCTAGAGTACTATACTGGACTGGACTCGCAACCTCGACTATATAAAGCGCCGTACCACCTTACTCATATTGTGCTAGCAGGTATACTTTTTCAGGCCACCCAAAATGCAAAATGGCTTGAGTTAGCAAATAGTTGGACCTATTCGTTATTTGGATACATTGAAGTAGAAAATAAAAAGGTAGAAACTATACCTTTGGAAGAGTTCAAAAAGTTTGAAATTGATTTTACTGTAGAAAACAAAGTTGGTAGGTATTACGTTGAAGCTAATACTCCTCAGAATTATGAGAACAACGTAGAATATGCACTATATGTTTATAGTGGAAAAGAAGTTATCGAAAAAGTTTGGTATCAACCAACGCCTAAGTTTACTTTAGATCTTGATGATAACGTAACAAAAGTTAGGTTCTTTGCTCGTCATAAATTTACTAAGCATACGCTATATAAAGATCAGACGGTTTAGCCTTTGCGCAAAAAATAAATGGTAGGGAATGTGTTAGATAAATTTTTTAACTGGAGTGAGAACTCTAAGGGTAGAAACGAAATTACTCTAAAATATGAACCAATACAGCCCTATCTTCTGCTTAGCTTTATCAAATTTGCAAGGTCAGAAGTATTTTTAGACCTGGGAGCAAATATTGGTCTTTATTCCATATTTGCTTCGGTTTGCGATAGCCTCGAAAGTATAGTTGCTTTTGAACCTGAAAGTCATGCGTTTAACGAACTCCAACGTAATGTAGATATCAACGGTCTTTCCAATTTAATAGATACACGTAGAAGTTTAATCTCGGACGAAAATTCAAAGCGAAAATTTGGAGTTCATTCGCCTTTATCTGGAATAAATGGTGTACTTGATTCAACAATTCATAAGAAAGATCTTTATAGACAGGCTGAAGATATAAATAGTGTCACTCTGGATTCTTTGTATAGCTATTGTGATAAGCCGATTGCTATGAAAATTGATGTTGAAGGACATGAGTTACATGTTCTAAAAGGGGCAAGCCGACTGCTCAAAGAAAATCCAGTTATAGTGCAGATTGAACACTATATAGGGGGACGCATTGATAAATTTTTAGAGAGTTGCGGTTACTTCTGTATTCATT
>Ga0105235_100597_pt1 | contig 11488 bp, 10 predicted proteins | sample Virmet3819_2500_FD_90059 | JGI IMG/M metagenome (GOLD analysis project Ga0105235, IMG submission 90059) | Marine viral communities from the Southern Atlantic ocean transect to study dissolved organic matter and carbon cycling - metaG 3819_2500 | ecosystem: Environmental > Aquatic > Marine >... | reverse complement strand
GGACGGCGGGAGAACGCCGTCAGCGGCCGACCCGGCCCCCATCCGACCGGGTGCGCCGGATTGGACGTCAGCCCTTCCAGATTGAGATAGGCGTAACGGTTCGGGATCCAGCCCTGGGAACCGATGATGGGGAAGCTCAGCGCTTGGTCGGTCACCTCGCCGGTCTGGCGGGATAGGTAGGGCTCTTTCAGCCCCAGATGGAAACGGCGCATGGTCGCTGTGGTCAGGCCCCAGTTCCTAACGCACTCCACCGCCTTCGGGGTTCGCCAGAGCCTCGTCTCGAGCCTGCTACAACCATCGGAGGGCCGATCTCCAGTATCCTCGACGGCCATCTGCTTGGCGGGCCGGACGGGATCGGAATCGATGGCTACGCGCGGTTTCGGGAGACGCGATCGACCTACGAGTTCCCGATCATCGCCTGAATTGTACGGCTCATCGGAGATCACATCGAACCCCCGTCGATCGCGCGGTCCAACGAACGCAGATAGTCGCGGACCTCCCTCAATCCGGGAAGATGAAGTGTGGCAAGCACGAGTGGGGCATATCCACCGAGCTCCGTGTTGCGCGTACGGAACCAAGACCTGCGCGCGGATGCATCGAAAAGTTCGAAAAGGAGGGTAAGGCTCTCGTCTGCGATCCTCAGCCTTGTCTCCTCTTCCCGTCGCGAGGCACCGAGGCCGGGCACCAGCAAGGCATCCATGCTCGCGGCGTCCATTCCCAACTGCTCGCAACGGGCCTCGGTCCGCACCCGAAGATAACCGATCTCATCGAATTCCCGCATCGCCCGCACTCCATGGCTACATCCGATCACGACACAGTGGACAATGACACTACTTTAATGTAGTTCCCGATTTATGACCGCCGATCCAACGATCCTCACCAAGTCCGACTTCCTCGAAGCCCGCGATTGCCCCTCGTCGTATTGGCTGACCCGGCGGCGTCCCGAGAAATTTCCGCGCCGCGCCCCCGGTCCTTACGATCTCATGCTGATGGAGGAGGGAAAGGTCGCGCATTCCCGGGCTCGGCGCTGGCTCGCCGAAGTCCGCCATGGGTCCGAGCTCCGTTTCGAGGAAGCGTTCGAGAGCGGCTGCGGTCTGCACGCGCGCGCGGACGCCGTCGAGCATCGCCACGACGGTGCAATAGACATCATCGAGATCAAGGCATCGACGAAACCGGAAGATCACATCATCGACATCGCGTTCCAGAAGGTCGTCGCACAGCGCTGCGGACACGACGTCGCCGATTGCCTGATCGCACATCTGAACCCGGAATATCGTGTCGGCATCACTGACGAGACAAGCCTCTTCGTCCTGCGCGATGTGACGTCGGAAGTCGGCGAAATAGAGAAACGGATAGGTGAGGAGGCGGATGCCATCCTGATGCTTCTCGCCAGCGAAAGGATCGAGGAGGCCGGATGCGAATGCCGCTACAGGGGCAGCATCGCCAGGCGCTGTTCCGCATTCAATCACCTCAATCGCGATCTCGGGGTTCGGACTGCGCATCTCCTACCGAACATCTCGGCGTCACGTCTGCGCAAGCTTGACGGAGAAGGCAGGCTGTCGCTCGATCGCATGACCTTCGACGATGTCACGAACAATCAGGCACCCCATCTCGAAGCCCTGCAGACGCGCCAGCCGGTGATCGATCACGACAAGCTCGCATCGTTTCTCGACGGACTCACTTGGCCTCTGCACTTCTACGATTACGAGACCCACGCGAGAGCCGTGCCGATCGCACGGGGGCACGGTCCCTACATCCAGGTCCCTGTCCAGTTCTCCCTGCACATCCTCGACCGAGCCGGAGGGTTGACGCACCACGAACACCTCTCTCACGCGGAAGGAGAGGAGGCAAAGCTCGTCGCTTCGTTGGCGGCAGCCGCAGGTTCGCCCGGCAGTTTCATCGCCTGGAACATGGCCTTCGAGAAAGGCCGGAACCGTGCTCTCGGCGATCTGCTCCCAGAAGCTCGACCCTTCCTCGATGATATCAGCGAGCGAACGGTCGATCTGATGCTTCCCTTCAAGAATTCATACGTCCACCCGGCCTTCGCCGGGTCGGCATCGATCAAGAAGGTGCTTCCGGTGATCTGCCCGCATCTCTCCTACAGCGAGGATGGAGTCCATGACGGTGCAGGCGCGATGGCTGCCTGGCGGGAGATGGTCGAGAGCGAGGATGGGGACAGAGGGGCCTCCTTGCGCAAACAGCTGCTGGAGTATTGCGAACTCGACACCTTCGCGATGGTGGAGATATTGCGGTTCCTCGAACGACAGATGAAACGCCCCTGAAACCCAAGAAGAACAGGTCAGGCCAACTCGAACCGAGTAGGATCAAGCATCGGATCCCAAAGAACGCGAAATCGAGTCAAGGTATCCAATCATTCATCCTGATAAGGTCTGGCGATTTCACTCATCATCCCCAACCAGATATCCCGACTCCTCTCTTATACACCGTCGGGTGGACATGGGCTCAGCTCGTTCGGCAGAAAGGAGTGGGCATCACGCAGAATCTTTCACTGGCGCTTCGTCAGGTCCGCCCGGCTTGACTTGAAACCGCGATGAAGGTGCTATCCCTGATTAGACGCGCGATTCGGAAGGGGAGGCCTGGTTGGCAAGGGAACAGGGCATCGGGCTGTGCCTGTCCGGCGGTGGCTACAGGGCCATGGTCTATCATGTCGGGGCAATCATCCGACTGCATGAGCTCGGTCTGCTCTCGCGCATCGATCGCATATCCAGCGTATCCGGCGGATCGATAACCGCCGGGGTCCTGGCGCTGGCATGGGACAAGGTCGGCGCCCGCGACCAACTCTGGCGGCATTTCGTCGAGCCGGTCTTGGAACTGGCTTCGAAGACGATCGATCGACCCTCGATCGTGCGCGGAGTGCTGTTACCCGGGTGTGTCGGCGAGCACGTAGCGCGACGGTACGACGAAATACTATTCAAGGGCGCAACGCTACAGGACCTCCCCGATGCACCGAGGTTCGTGATCAACGCCACGAACCTCGAAACGGGTACTCTGTGGCGATTCTCGAAGCCCTACATGCGGGACTACAAGGTCGGCGAGGTGGCGAACCCGACAGTCCGACTTGCGGACGCCGTGGCGGCCTCATCCGCTTTCCCACCCGTGCTCTCCCCATTCATCCTCGAGGTCGACGCGGGTGATTTCACCATCCGCGAACCTGACGTTGCCGACGGCTTCTTCGACGGTGTCACACTCACCGACGGAGGCGTCTACGACAACTACGGTCTCGAGCCGGTGTGGGATCGTTTTTCCGATGTCCTCGTCTCCGACGGAGGCGGCATCCTCGCACCTGATCCCGAGCCCAGTGCGGAATGGGCACTTCAGAGCTATCGCGTCATCGGGATACTCCAGCAGCAGGTGCATGCGCTCCGCAGCAGGCAGCTGGTCGACAGCTTCCAGTCCGGTGAGACCAAGGGTTGCCTCTGGAGCATACAGACCCCCATGGACAGATACGATGCGGAACCGGTCGTCGCGATCCCGCCCGGAGCGGTGGAGGCCCTGGCCAAGACCCCGACCAGGCTGAAGCGCATGAGCGGGCGCCTGATGAGGCAACTCGTCAATCTCGGCTACGTGGGAGCCGATGTGTCGTTAAGGTCGTGGTACTTGGATGACGCCGCACCCGGCGACCCGCCGTTTCCCGAGGTGGACTTCGCATGACCACCCTAGGCCGGGAGGTCGTCAATGCATTGCTGCTCGGACCTCGTGCCGAGGGCCGGCTCGTCCATGAGAGCCCCGTACGGGGCGACGTCTGGGCAGCGTATGCGAGCGAACCGAACGAGCGCGTGGACATACTCGTCGAGGCCCATCGGGACGTGCCGACCGGAACCGTCGCGGCCAGGCTGACCCGGCGCCTCTACGAAACGGGATCGGTCGAAGCGCCCCGTGGAGGATTCGGGGTATCCTTCGTGGAAGGGTTCGTCACCGCCAAGCTCTCCCTCGAAGAATTGGTCAGCTGCGTCCTACCCTATACGAAGTGGTCGCGAAGCCTGGTCGCGCATCCCGACCAGGAGCTAGCCGATGCGGTCAGGCGCGAGGTCCGCTGGCAGATGAACCACATCGATGGCAGGACCGGAGAGGCCCGCGCGGACGTCGAGCCGGGTCTGTCGCGTCTCCTGCCCACCTTCCGGATACTCGCGGCAATCGAGTGGGCGCGCGATCGTGGCAGGGAGGATCGGATATTCTCGATCGACGACTTCCTCGAAGCCGCTTCCGCCAGGGAGATCGCAGACATCGCAGCCCGTCTCTTCCAGCGGGTTTCGGCTTCCATCCCCGCTCGGGGTGGTTCCCGGGAAAGTCATGAAGTCGACGACACCGATATCTTCGCCGTCTCGCGCAACCGACCGGTCGAAACGGCGCTCGAGCGATCCATCCCGGCGATCAAGGCCGATGCCGTCAGTACGCTCTTTGGCGTCTCGTGCGAGCGCATAGGATGGGCCGTCCTCGATACGGGCATCGACGGGTCACATCCCGCCTTCAGCGATGCGAAGAGAAAGGGCGCGAACAGGATCGAAGCGACATTCGACTTCACCCGCTTGCGCAGGATCGTGACGCTGGACCATCTCTACAACGAGGCTCTCCTGGAAGGTAACGCCCAGGCCGTCGCCGTCAGCACAGGGATGGAGAATGTCGAAGCGGTAAAGGAGGACTTTCGCACATTGGCGAAGGACGCTCAGCAGCGGCGACCGATAAACTGGAGCATTGCCGAGAAATACCTGACCATGTCCGACCCCCAAGCACCCGCCAGTCCCCATGGAACACATGTGGCCGGCATTTTGGGGGGCGACTGGCGCGAAGACGAAAACGATGGCCGGAGGCCGGTGGCGCGACGAGGGGTATGCGCGGACATCAGGCTCTACGATTTCCGGGTGGTCGGCGGATCACCCGACGACACCGAATTCGCGGTCGTGGGAGCCCTGCAGTTCATCCGTCACCTGAACAGCCGTAACAACTACCCGCAGGTGCACGGAGCGAACATCAGCCTCTCCATACGGCACGATGTGAGAAACTACGCGTGCGGGCGGACGCCCGTCTGCGAGGAGGCGGAACGTACCGTCCACGCCGGAGTGGTCGTTGTGGCGGCCGCGGGGAACCGCGGATACCAGAGCTACAATCTCTCGGACGGCGGAGCGTTCGAGACATACGCGCCGTCGAGCATAACCGATCCCGGCAATGCAGAGGCCGTGATCACGGTCGGTTCGACCCACAGGTCCTCGCCGCACAGCTACGGTGTGAGCTACTTCTCGAGCCGCGGTCCGACCGGTGACGGGAGGAAGAAGCCCGACCTCGTCGCTCCCGGCGAGAAGATATGGAGCGTCGTTCCCGGACGGACCGAGGATGCCCTCAGCGGCACGAGCATGGCCGCCCCCCATGTCAGTGGAGCCGCGGCGCTGCTGATGGCGCGCAATACCGAATTCATCGGTCAGGCAGGTGCGATCAAGAGGATACTCTGCTCGACCTGCACCGACCTGGGACGCGAGGAGAACTTCCAGGGTGCAGGCATGCTGGACATCCTGCGGGCCATGCAATCGATCTGATCAAGAGGGGGAAGGGGATGAAACTCGAAGTCGTGCCGGCAATGAAGGGGGACTGCCTTCTGCTTCATCATGGAACCGGTGATGATCCCAAGCTCGTCCTGATCGACGGAGGACCGGGAGGGGTCTACGCGAAGAGCCTCAAGCCTAGGCTCGACCGGATACGGGAGGAGCGGATATCCGGCGGCCACATCGGCGAGAGCGACCCGCTCCACATCGATCTCGTCATCGTGAGCCACGTGGACGATGATCACATCAACGGCATCATCGCTCTCTTCGAGGACATCGCCGACGCTGCACCATTCAGCGTCGGACGGCTCTGGCACAACAGTTTCGACAGCCTCCTCGATGCGACGGGGACGCCGGTGGCAGCACTGACTGATCCGGGCGACACCGTGATAACCGCCGGTCTGGTCGAAATGGACAAGGCAGTCGCGCCGGATGCGCACGACGATCTCGCCATGGTGCTGGCCAGTATCCCCCAAGGCCATACCTTGCTCGGATTGGCGAAGAAGTTGAGCATTCCCGTCAATCCAGAGTTCGAGGGAAAGGCAATCGAAGCACACGACGGCAAAGCGATGTCGATGGACGGCTTACAGTGCACGTTCCTGGGGCCGATGCGGGAGGAACTGGAGGATCTACGGAAGGAATTCGCCAAGTGGCTTGCGAAGAAGAAGGCCGGCGACGGTACAGCCGATGCCCTTCTGGCGAGCCTCACCGACAGTTCGGTACCCAATCTCTCAAGCCTCGTAATGCTGGTGGAGGACGGAGATGAAAGCCTGCTGCTCACCGGAGACGCGCGTGGTGACAAGATGGTAACGGCGGCCAAGGCGCTGAAACAGCTGAATGCAAATGGCGAGCTGCCGGTCGACACCTTCAAGGTCCCCCATCACGGCAGCGACCGGAACAACGACAAGGCCACCTTCGAGACGTTCCCGGCGCAACGATACGTGTTCTCCGGTGATGGGAAGCACGGCAATCCCGAGCGCGAAACCTTCGAAGAACTGGCCCGCGCGAGAGACGGGGTCCGCATAACCGTCGAGCTCACCTATCCACCCCACGAGATAGATGCAGAGCGCGCGGCCGAATGGAAGAAGAAAAGGAAGCGTAACGACCAGCTGCCTGAATTCGATCAGTCGCTGCACGGCATAGAACCGGTCCTCGCGGCGAACTCGCACTTCACCCTCAAGCACCCCTGATCTGGCATATGAGGAACTGATGGCACGTGACCCCATAAAGGTAATGATCTCAAGCCGGTGCAACGATTCCTTCCCGGCGGGAGGGAAGCCCCTCAGCGAGATGCGCAAGGCGATCAAGAAGGAGCTGGAAGCGGAACGCCTGTTCGGCGAAGATCTGTTCGAGGTATGGATCAACGAGGACGCGCCGCCTGCCGACACCTCACAGGATTCCCTCGATGTCTGCCTCGAGTCCGTGGACAAGGCGGACATCGTCCTCGTGCTCGCCAACGGAAACGCCGGTTGGGCACCAGATACTGCCGACATAGGGATCTGCCATGCGGAACTGCTCAGAGCTCACAGTTCGGCGCCGGGGAAGGTCCGGCTGATCTCGCTCGGCAAGGTAAAGGGCGATCCGTCCGATCTCGCGCAGATCTCGCGGGACCGGCGTTTCGACGAGTTCCTGTCGACCCAGAACTTCTTCCGGGGCGGGTCGGTGAGGAACGTCAAGCAGGCGAAGGAGCGCGTGCGGGAAGCTCTCGTCGACGCCGTCAAGTCGCTTGCCCATCTCGGCGTACGCGAGGCCCGGAAGGGCAAGTACCACACCGGAGACGCGCTGGCTTGGAGCAAGCTCGATTTCTTCGCCCGGAGAAGGGCCATCGTCACGAAGCTGCAGGAAGCCCTGGAGGATCGCGGTGGCGCTTCTGCCGGAGACGATCTGCTGACGCTTCAGATCGAAGGGAAGGATGTCCTCCTCAGGCTCGACGCGGTCCCCGCAGCACTATCGAACCCGGCCGCAAGAGAGCTCGTAGGAAGGCCCTTCCTCAACGACTTCCTCCTCGTCGACAAGCTCAAGGCGGCGACAGGACCGGTCCACATAATCGGATGCCAGAAAGGCGCTACGGAAATCCAGGCCCAGAACGTTCTCGGCTTTCCGGATGCCACGATCGTTCCCACACCCTTCGGGGTCTACGTTGCCGACCCGATACAGAAGGTCCAGTTCGTCTTCCTGAAGGACTGCCGGGACCCATCCTCCACGCGCTTCGCGGCTCAACGTCTCTTCGACTGGCTGGCTCAGACCGGAGAGAGCGCCGCTCTGGCCGAAAGGGCGGAGTCGAGAGCTCGTATCGTCAAGGTCCTGGCCGAAGAGAACCGGTGACCGGGCCGATCACCGGACTCGGTCGCGAAGGCATCACCGCGGCTCGTAGGGCCGATTAACGAGCCTAACATCTTGATAATCGACATCCACCAGCAATTCCGTGATCGGAACCTCGAGCGCGATCGCGAGGCGGGCCAGGGTGCGCAGTGTGGGAAGAGCCTTGCCCGCTTCCAGGCGCCACATGGCAGCCTGTGTCATGCCGCATCTCTGCCCCAGGGCAGTCGCATCCAATCCGGCATCGGAGCGGAGTTTCTTCAGACGGTCTCCGAATGAAGCGGCGAATTTCGCATCGCCAGCGTCTAGTCCCTTCGCGCGTGCCATCCTCACCTGCATAACGGGTTCGCGCTTGCCCGCAACGGCATTCGAAGGTGACGCATCTCATTTTGAGGATGGGCGGAATAATACTGCCCAATGATGGCTTGGGCAGGTGTCCGGCGACGCGCGGGCGGAATTGCGGGATTGTCTCGGCAATCCCATCCTAGCCCGAGGGATCGGATCGATCACGTTGTTCCCCGTCAGCACCAATGGCACAGATTTAAGGTTGTGATGTGAGGAGGGTTTGGGCTTCGTCGTAGTGACGAAGGAACGAAGATGAAGCCCAAACCCTCCAACGCAAAATCGTCGGCCAAGGCCCCTGCGGAGCAGGTGGTGAAGAACATTCGGCGCCAGACCCGCCGGCATTTTTCGGCCGAGGATAAGATCCGCATCGTGCTCGATGGATTGCGCGGAGATGACAGCATCGCCGAGCTGTGCCGCCGGGAAGGGATCGCGCAGAGCCTGTATTACACTTGGTCCAAGGAGTTCATGGAGGCCGGCAAGCGTCGCCTGGCCGGCGATACGGCGCGTGCTGCGACGACGGACGAGGTGAAGGACCTGCGCCGCGAGGCCCCCGACCTGAAGGAATGCGTCGCCGATCTCACGCTCGAGAACCGCCTGCTTAAAAAAAGCATGATCGCGGATGGGGGAGGCGCCGCTCGCCAGGTCTGCGGCGCGAGGAAGTGGCTTTCCGCGCCAACATAAGCACGACCTGGTACACTTGGCTCGAGCAGGGGCGCGGCGGTGCCCCGTCCGCGGCCGTTCTTGATCGGATCGCCAAGGGATTGATGCTTACCGCACCAGAGCGAGCATCTTTACATGCTCGGTCTCGGGCGTCTTCCCGAGATGCTCTATCAACCGACGGATGGAATCTCGCCCCCGCCTGCAGCGGGTGCTCGATGCGCTCGCGTCCAGCCCGGCGATCGTAAAGACCGCGATGTGGGATGTCGTCGGCTGGAACAAGGCGGCGGCGGCGATGCTGACGGACTATGCGACACTGCCCCGGGAACAGCGCAATATCCTCCGGCTGATGTTCTCATCCGAAAAAGGCCGGAGCCGCAACGAGGACTGGGAAAGCGTCGCGCGCTTCGTGATAGGCGCACTTCGCGCTGATGTGGCCCGAGCCGGCGCGCACGGCACCGATGAAGCGACCAGGCTAGTCGAAGAGTTGAGCCAGTCGAGTACAGAATTCAGGAAACTCTGGCAGGACAACGAGGTGGTAGCGCACGCCGAAGGCGTCAAACGGATCCGACATCCCAAGGCCGGAATGGTGCATCTGGAGTTCTCCTCCTTCTCGGTCGAGGGCAGGCCGGACCTTGGTATGATCGTCTACAATCCGGTCCGCGATATGGACGGCGAAAAGATCCGTGACCTGATGCAGGAACGCGTCGCCGGCTGAGGGCAACCTGTCCTGCTCAGATCGGGGGCGGGGGCTACGGGCGGAGCCATCCAGAGCGGGCATCCCCAGCCGAGGGATCCAGTTCCCGTAATCCTCGTTGCGGAAAACCTTTCCCTAGAAAGGTTGTTCGTCAAGCCGATGCATGGACCAATCCGTGTCACCTTTCAGGTCATCATAATGGATGGTGACGAGACGTTCGTCGGCGATCTCCATCTCCACGCCGAGCGGAGACGGTCCGTAGAATGTCAACCGGCTGATCAACGCGTGAATTGCGGCCCGGATCTTCGATCTCGCTTCGAACCGAACTTCCTCATCCTCGTGATCAAGAGACTTGCGGAGCCGGCGGACCCGCTCCCGTTGCTCTTCGGGACTCGGTGCATGGACCAAGGAGATGAGGCGATCTCTCGCATCGTCGAGAGCATCACTTTCCGCATCGGAAACAGCCACAAGCTCGGTCCAGAGATTCTGTGCCTCGTGACGGCCGGTCTCGATCGCGATCCTCAATGCGGAGTCGGCCTTGTTCTTCGCCATAGTCCAGGCGCGTTCCAACCTGGCCACCTCGATCTCCGCCTCGCGGACCTCCGATTGGGTGGCGGATCTGTCTTCGTGCACGGCTTCCAGGATTATCGGATCAAGTATCCCTTGCTCCCACACGACATAATTGAAGTGGAAACCGTTGTCGCAGCCCTTCCCACGTTGATATCCGTCACAGATGAGATAGTCTTCGTTCACCCATCTGCCATCTGCCCGTTGCTTGCGCCCCTTTCCGCGGAACGTCATCTTCGATCCGCAGGCACCACAACGAGCAAGCCCCGAGAAGAGGTTCACCAGCCTTCTGCCTCTCCCGACGAACTTACGCGATCGTTCTGCCATCGCCAGGTGCGCGCGCCGGTGCAGGTCGGCATCGACGACGCTGGGATAGTAGTCGAGCACGACATCACCAGTTGCTTGTCTCGGTGAGCCTCTCGCCTTCCTTCCCAGATGTAGTTCACCCAGCACGGCAGGGTTCCTGAGAATCTTCTGGATGTAGCTCGCATGCCACGCATCGGCACGACCAAACGTGGGGACAGCCTCGAGATTGAGATTCCTTGCGATATGATGCTTGCCCAATCCAGCGATCGTCTCCTCGAAGATGCGACGAACGATGGCCGCCCGTTCGGGCACCGGCACGAAGGTCGGCGGCGATCCCACCACTTCGAGCCAACCTGGGGCACGTCGGGTCATGACGAATTTCTCGCCAGCATTGAGACGCCTTCGCTTGGCCGCCCAGGCCGCGCCCAACCGTTGACTCTTCTTCTGGGACTCTTCGTGGCTTAGCTGAGCCTTGACGACGACCTCGAGGATGGAGGCCATGTCGAAGGTGCCCTTAGAATATCGTCGGGCACCGTCTACCGTTGCGACAGTAACACCGGCTTCGGTAAGATTCATCATCCACATGAATACCCGTCCGGGTTCCTGGCGCGACAGCCGATCAAGCTTTTCGCAGAGCAATATCACCCCATCCGGATACAGCCCGTCTTCGACCTTCCTCACGAAGCTCCCGAGCGCACCAGAAGAAGCGTGCTCCCCCTTGAAAGCGCTGATCCCATCGTCGATTAGTTCGGCGACTACGTCCCAGCCGCTATCCTCCGCAAAGCGGCGGCAGTCGTCCCGCTGGCGTTCCAGACTGGAACCCTTACCCTGCTCCGAGCTCGACCAGCGGATATAGATGACGCAGTCCATTATGTCCCGACTTATCGATTCGATCGATTGATGTGTAGGGGTATCTTACCTGAGCAGGTTGTGCGCGCCCGCCGCGGCGATTTCCAATGCGCGCTTGGCGGTTTCCTGCCCCTTCACCTGCTTGAGATCGCCGCCGCTCCTCTCGCTCGCCACCACGCCCGGTTCGGGCTGG